>JAABUZ0100000217.1_pt1 | contig 153548 bp, 150 predicted proteins | sample 5562091 | NCBI WGS metagenome assembly JAABUZ01 (sample SAMN12813069, study PRJNA571459) | rock metagenome | isolation source: Antarctica rocks | place: Antarctica: Victoria Land, Linnaeus Terrace sud | collected 2015-12-21 | reverse complement strand
GTATTCGGCGATAGCTTGCGGCAGTGTTTGCGCGCTGTCATACAGGGTCGGGATGCGGACGCCGTGGGCAGAGATGTCCGCAAGCTGCTTGTCTAAAGCGTCCTTGGTGACAAAGTCCGTCACCAGGTCGTGTCCATCGCCCGACGGCAGCGCGGCAGGGGCGGGGTCGAGGCGCGAGCGCAGGTTGATGGCATACTGCTTGGCGGGTGACAGCAGGCGCAGGGGCATAACAGTCAGGTCGATAGGGACACTGACAGCAGGCGCAAGGCCCGTGCCGGTGACCTTCAGCGCGCCCGTATAGCGGGCGGGGAGTGTGCCGCGCGGCACAACCACAGTCACCCAGAACTGCTTGGTGGTGTCGGCGGGGATGTCGGTGACGGGCGCGCCATTTAAGCGGACAATGGGGGCCGTCCCCGACAGCAGTGCACGGTCGTCCTTGACCAAAAGCTCCGGGACAAGGGCGGCTGTGTCGGGGTCTTGCAATGGCCCTGCCCCGCCTTGCTCCCACACTTTCACCACGTGAACATTGATGTTGCCGCGCGAAAACGTGTGCCCTACGGCCTGCAAGTCATTAGGCATACTCACGGTGACATTGGACAACCCTTTACTGGAATACAAGCAGAACGTGGCGGCCTGTATCTGGTCGGGGCAGACACGCAGGGTGATTTGGGACGACGACAACCCCTTGGGCGGCAGTGATGTCGGCAGGATCGGGTCAAACAGCGAGGCAGGGGAAAACACGGCATAGGTTTTACCCGTGACGGCGAGGCTGCGCTTGAACGCCGCTAACGTGGTTTGGCGTGCGGCGGCAGGGCTGGTCACGTCCAGCTTGAAGGCGACGCGCCCGCCGTGCGCCTGTCCCGGCTGGGCCGCCAGGCCGTACACCAGGCTGCTTTGGTCGGCGGATGGGCCGCCGGGCGACCAGGCGGCGACATTGCCCTTTTCGAAGTCATCCACGCTGGTTTGGTCCGTGACCGCCCCGCTCGCATCCAAAGAAACCCAGGACACATCGTCCACCAGAATGGCTGCCCGGCGCGGCACGCGCGTTTCTAAAGTCAGAGTGTTGATCTTGGCCCAATCGGGCGCAGGCGCGTCCGGGAAAGTCGTGATGGGAACTTGCGCGTCGGCGGGCAGGGCTATGTTGATCGCCATAGCTGCGGGCGGCAGGGCATCGTGCAGGTTGAACTTGGAGCGGGGCAGCAGCACTTCGTGCCACCCGGTAAAAGACAGCGTGACGGGCGCACACACCCAGGCGGGGTGCAGCGGCGCGCCGTCCGCCGTGTCGCTCGCTTCCTGCACGGACAGGCGCACGCGCAGGGTGGCGTTGCTGCCATCGCCCTTGACCCATAGCCGGACACCGTTGTTCTTGCCCATCGGGTCAGGCGCAAGGCGTGTCAGCAAGTTGTGGGCCGAGCCGGGCGACGCCACAGATGCCGCAAGGGCCTCGCTGCGGGCAGGCGCAACGGGCACAGGCACGGATGGCGCAACGGCAGCAGGCGCAACGGGCGCAATGGGCACAGGCACAGACGGCGGCGCTGTCTGTGCAGCGGGGGGCGTTTGCGCAGCGGGTGCAGACAGGGCAGGCGCGGCGGACGGTGTTTGCGCAACGGGCGTGGTTTGAGCAAGCAGCGGAGCGGGAAACGCCAGCAAAGCAAGCAAGGGCGCGGCGGCAGCCGGGCGCGAAGGGCCACGGCGACGGGGCATAGGTCGGGCCAAAAGTGTATTCCTCCTGGAATGGTCGGTCGTGCGGGCGGAAAGGGTCGGGCAATGGGGAGTGGGCGCCGGTAAATAGACGGGGCCGGTGCAGGGAAAAGTTCCCTGCCCGGCCCCCCAGTTCCTTCTTTTATGTTGCGCAGCTTACGGCGTGCTTGCGGCGGGCGAAGAGTCTATGGCGACGATGTTCCATTGCCCGCCTTGATGGCGCAGGGTGTAGGCGACATGGGTGGTCTTTTCCACACCCGGCGCGGCATTGGTCGTGTTGTCGTAGGTCACATCGGACTTGTCGGTGTCAAACGGCACGGTGCCGTCGGAGCCTGCCGTTTCGCTGCCGCTTGCGCCACGGTAGACATGAGTTCCAAAAGCGGTGACATCGCCGTTTTTAGCCTTGCGCAAACGGTCAAACTTAAACGAGACCGTGCTGAGCTTATCAAACGCATCACGGGTGATCTGGACATAATCCGTGGTCGCGATAGAATACGAATACTTGCCTTTGAAGAACACGCTCAGCTTGACATCATTGCCGCGCAGATGCTTTTGCAGGCCGCTGACATTGCCGTCCAGCCACGCCCGCTCGATGTCGCCGAACGCAGCCTGGTAGGAGCCTTCGGGATATGCCGTGCGCAGGGCCGCCCGGCGCGCCGTGTCGTCATCCCCCACAATCTGCTGCGCCCGCTCCTGGCTGCCGACATAGTAGATGTTTTCGTTGTAGACAACCGGGTAGGAAGGCGTGTAAAACGGCTGATACCCCGTGACATAAGCAGGCGCATAAGGGTCTGCCAGCACAATCACGGATGCCGGACTGTAGATATAAGACGGAAAGCCCGAATAAGCGCTGTAGATGGAGGGGAAGGTGTTGACACTGTAAGAGTCGCAGTAATTTCCATAATAAAAGCCGCCCAGCAGGGACGGCCCGCCCACGACAGTGACACCTGTGCCGTAGCCGCCGCCATAATAGCCGCCGCCATTATTGTATGTCGGAGCGCCGCCATAGGGAGGATAAGAGTCGCTGCGCGGCAGGTTCGCCGGGCCGGTCGGCGTGGTCACGCGCAGCGCACGGTAGCCCCGAATGCCGTTGAGGCCGTTAAAAACCGGCGCATTGCCGTTGTTTTGGTAAATCCCGCCGGGAAACGATTGGCCCGACGGCGCGGTCGGCCTGCTGCTTTGCACGGGATACGCGGGCACGGAAAACACCGGCCCGCGCGACGGCATTTGCGTCCCAAACGAACGTCCATCCGACTGCGACGGCTGGGCATAGATCGGCGCGCCGCGCAACGGCATTGTTTGCCGGGGCGTAAACTGAGGATAAGATTGCGCGCTATAAGATTGCACCGGATAAGACGGCCTGGAACCCGCCTGGCTGGACTGCGGCGCGGGCATGGAAGGCCCGGTCGGGCGGCCCATTCTGCCCAATGCTTGCGCATGCAGTGCAGACGGCAGCAGAACTGCCAGCAAGCCAAGATAAGATTTGTTGACGGTACGCATGGGGAAGCTTCTTTCTCACGCTCACGGAAAACGACACTCTTTAGAACAGCGTTTCTTTCTTCTTTGTTCCCACGGCGCAGCCGCCGGAAACCAGGGCAAGACCGGCAGCCCCGGCGTTCCCTTCCCGCGGCCGTGTTGCTTTTCCGGCTTTGCGGCCCTATTGCTTCTGTGTCCCCAAGGCGCACCCAAGGCTTTGCAACGACGGAACACTTTCTTCCGTCGTCGGTACAGGCTCGCAATGCAAGTGATACAGGCTCGCAATGCGAGTGCGAAGCCTTGGCTTCGGGCCGGCAAAGCGTGCGCAGCGCCGTGAACACGCGCTATGCGCTCGTGTGAACTTATTGCGCCTGTTGTTTGTTCTATTATCCATGGAAACAAACCAGTTTCTTAAATCCGTAGAGCAAGTATTCTCGCGACAAAGATAGGAATGTTATGACACCGTCCTTTTCTCGAAAACGAACAGGGTTTTCCGCCCTGCTGCGTGTTGTTCTGCTGCTGGGCATTGTGCTGGGCGCCTGGAGCATGCTGCTGGGCGGAGGGGAGCCTGGCAAGAACCTCGCGTCACTGCTGGGCGGCAGCCCTGCCGATGCCCGCCCTGCCGCCGCTTTGAGCGTGCCGCCGGGCAGCCAGGTCGCTTATTTTGCGGGCGGCTGCTTTTGGTCGATGAATGCTATGTTCAGCCAGCTTAAAGGCGTGGAAAAGGTGGAAGCGGGCTATGCGGGCGGCCATACGGCGCACCCGACTTATGAGCAGGTATGCAGTGAAACAACGGGACATGCCGAAACCATTCAAGTGGTATTCGACCCCAAAGTGATCTCGTACAGCGACCTGCTTGGCGTGTTTTTCCATGTGCACGACCCCACCACGCAGGACCGTCAGGGCGAAGACGTCGGCGCTTCCTACCGTTCGATGATTTTCTATCGCAATGCCCAGCAAAAGGCCGACGCGGAGCAGGCCGTTCAAGCTGTGCAGGCGTCGCACCTGTATTCAGACCCGATCGTCACGCAGGTGGTGCCGCTTCAAGCGTTTTATCCCGCCGAAGAGTACCATCAAGACTACTATGTCCACAACCCGCACACGCCGTATTGCCAGTTTATCGTCGCTCCCAAAGTGGCGAAAATGCGCGCCCACTACAAAGCAATGCTGAAGAACTAGCACGCTGCCGCAAGAACAGAAAACGAGAAAAGACCGGCACACGGATGTGCCGGTCTTTGTTTTGCCGCGCCCTACATGTCTCGCCCGCGCGTCTCGCCCTCACGGGGGGGTGCTGCGCGGGCATGCATCAAAATGTTCAGCGTTTTGTACACCAGCTTGGCGGCGGCGAAGTTCGGCGCGTGCAAACCCGCAATGGGGCTGAGCTCCACGCAGTCAAAGGCGAGCACATGGCTGTGAGCCGCGACCAAACGAACCGTGTCCAGCATCTGATGCCACGACAAACCGCCCGGTTCCGGCGTGCCCGTCGCGGGCATAATCGACGGGTCCAGGGCGTCTACATCCAGCGTCAAAAAGACGTTTTGGCCCATAATTCGGTCTATCACGCGCTGCCGGTAGGCACTGCCCGCGTGCATCTCGTCGGCGCTAATTGACAGCACTTCGTTGGGATGGGCGGCAATAAACTGGGCTTCCGAACTGTCCAGCGACCGGATGCCGAGCTGCACCAACGATCCACTTTCCAGCATGCGCCGGGCCGCGCAGGCATGGCTCCAGCGGCTGCCCTCGTAGGTATCGCGCAGGTCGGCATGGGCATCCAATTGCACCGTGACTAGGGGGCCGCAGGCACGCCCCAAAGCGCGCGCCGTGCCTGCGCTGAGGCTGTGCTCCCCCCCCAGGATGCCCAGCAGCTTGCGCGAGCCGACCAACTCGCCGACAACAGTGGCGATTTGGCTGACAGAAGCCTCGGCATCGCCGATTTCGGTGGCGAAGGCAGGCAAAGTATGGACGCCATACTGAAGCGCAGGCTCGCAGCCAAATTCGGCGTCATACAGCTCCACCTGTGCGGACGCTTCCAAAATGGCGCGCGGCCCGGCTTTGGTGCCGCCGCCATAAGACGTGGATGCTTCGTAAGGGATCGGGAAAATAAGTGCCTGACTTCCCGCCCAGTCGCTGCGATCAGGGGGAAGCCCAAGGAAATTGGGGGGAGGCCAGGCAGCGGGATACGCGGGCGCAGAAATCATACCTGCTCGGCCAGGACAGCTTCCGGCGTGCGGCCCAGACGCTCCGTCCCGTTCTGCACGTACGACCCCTGCCAGGTTGTCAGCTCATCACGCACATTCGTGCCCCAGTGGTACCCACGGTCGTGCATGTCTTGTTCCAGGACGACAAAGCTGCCTAGAAACGATTGGAGCGTGTCCAAAACCAGGGACGGGTCAAAATCTTTGCAGGAGAAAAGGTCGATAAACGCTTCCTGCTGATTGGGGTAAGTGTGGATCGCGGCATGCGATTCGTACAAAATAACGACGCCCGACCACCCGTGCCGCTCGGGGATACCGCGCTCTTCGGCCACCATCGGCCCGGCCAGAACGCGCATGCCGACCCGGTCCACCAGGGTTTCCAGCATCGCTGTAATCTGCTCTTTCCCGACCAGAGCTTGAGGCTGCTCAACCTGCCCGATGCGCAGGGTCAGGTGCATTCCGTAAATCATGGGGGACATTGTCTGTGTGTTTGCTGGCATTCTCATAGCATAAATCACTACCTTTCTACTACTCTCTTTTTTCTATTTTCCGAGAACATACGAAAAGATGAGCGGGGCGACGATGGTCGCATCCGACTCGATAATGAACCGTGGCGTGGTTCCTTCTAGTTTACCCCAACTGATCTTTTCATTGGGAACTGCGCCGCTGTACGAGCCATACGACGTTGTGCTGTCGCTGATCTGGGCGAAATAGGCCCACAAAGGGCACTCTTGCTCCAGGTCTTGGCGAATAAGCGGCACCACACAAATTGGAAAATCGCCTGCTATCCCGCCGCCGACCTGGAAAAAGCCCAGCGGCGATTGTGCTGTCGTTTCTTTGTACCAATCCACCAAAGACATCATCTGCTCGATGCCGCTTTTGACCGTCGCGCTGTTCTTCACGTCGCCTGTAATCACATAGCGCGTGTAGATATTGGCGAGCGTGGAGTCTTCCCAGCCAGGTGTCCAGATGGGCAGGTTTTTTTCGCGCGCGGCCATCACCCACGACTGCTTTGGATCAATCTCAAACTGGCTGTTCAGCGCGCCTGACTCAAGCAATTGGTACATAAATTGATACGGGAAAAAGCGCTGCCCCGTCTCATCCGCCTGCTTCCACAGCTTCACCACATGCGCCTCGATCCGGCGGATGGCTTCTTCTTCGGGGATGCACGTATCGGTGACACGGTTTAATCCCCGCTCGCGCAGGTCTACTTCCTGCTCTGCGGTCAGCGCGCGGTAGCCGGGAATGCGCTCATAAAACGGCTGGGCGACCAGGTTGAATATATCCTCTTCCAGGTTGGCCCCGGTGCAGCAGATGCCATGCACTTTGTCTTCTCTGATTAAGTCGGCCAGCGAAATGCCCAGTTCCGCCGTGCTCATCGCGCCCGCCAGCGTAATAAACATCTTGCCACCCGCGTCCAGATGATCCACCCAGCCCTGGGCGGCATCCACGCACGCGGCGGCGTTGAAATGCCGGAAGTGGCGCTGCATAAATTCGCGAATCGTCATTCAATCTCCCAAAGCCCCGTATCGCTGCCCGGCTCCATTTGCAAATGTGCCCTTTACCCTTACCCAGAACAGCCCAAAACATGCCGAAAGGCGCGCGGCTCCAAAACGGCAGCCGAAAAAATAACTGCGGCTCATTCTATTCACCGTGCCCGGCCTGATTTCCTGCCTGGGTTTATATAAACTTTGCTTTGCGTATTTTGGTTCCGCGAGGCAGCCTGCGCATACGCAAACAAAGGGACGCAAGCAGGAATATGCTGCCCGCGCCCCAGGTGCTTGAGAAGCTGCCTGTCACACGCAGCAGGACGAGGCGGCCCATGCTGGAAACGCCTGCCGAAGCACCCTGATTCATGTTCAGCACGGCCTGACGATTAAACAAGCGCAACGAGCGCAGTCAGGCCAATGCCGACTACGCCCGTTGTGTTTTGCTCTTACTCCACGTTTAGCGATGATGTCTGCGCCAGGCGCATTTGAGAATGCCGGCGCAGTGCCGCCTGCGTCGGGGGCAGATGCAGCGAAGCATAGGCTGAGCGTGCGGGTTGTCTTCACGCCACCCAGGCCGCGCGGCGTAAGAGCGCTTTTTCGCGTGTTGGTAGGATGTCATCGCAATACCTCGTTGTCACTGGGGGTGTTAGTCCAAATCCTCCGGCGAGGGGTAATCCGAGGGCTTTGGCTTCCAATGCGTGAACCAGTTCATGCCGCAGGCACAGACAGCGCCGAAGATGCTCGCATTGACAATGCCGATTGGGCATGATGGCTGCCCGCAGCACGGGCAGGTGACGTTTCCCGACAGCACGAAAAGGCTGGTCATACCCGCCCAATACCCGCTGAAGCGGGACAGGAATGTCAGGCGGGATGGGAGATGAGAAGCAGGCGTTTCTTCCGACGATTGATCTTCATCCATGACGAACACAGCCTCCGTTGCCAAGCGGGTCGGCACCCCGCGCAGGCTGCACGGGGTGCCAAACGACCTATTTGCTCCGCCCGCCGTGGTGGTAGGCCCGGTCGGAGGCATGGTAGAGCTTGTCTTCGGCGTGGAACAATCGGTCGGAGGCATGGAACCGACGGTCGGCCTGCATCGCCGCCGCACTGTGATGCTTCTGGTGATGGTAGGCACGATCAGCGATATGCTCCCTGGCATCCGCACGATGCAGAGATTTGTCGGCACGGTGGCGGGCCGCATCCTGTGCGGACGCGCCCCCGGCCAGCATCAGGGCGGCTAGGGCCGCAAAGGCAAGTGTCTTCATGAATTGTCCTTTCGTTTCGCGTGGCAGCAGGTGCGCGTGTTGACGCTTTGGATGCGCGCCCCCCAGGTGATGCCGTTTTAGAAGCTTCCGGTGACCCGCAGCAGGACCCGGCGGCCCTGCTGGAAGCGCGTACCCGAAAAGCCGGAATTGAAGTTCAGCACGTCGCGCTTATCAAACACGTTGTCTACGTCCAGTTCCAGGCCGCCCCTTCCCGCCAGCGGCGGAGAAGCAAGCCGCAGATTAAACAGCGAATGCGAGTTGCGCTTGCCGCCGTTCAAAATGTTGCTGTTGCTTGCGCCAATCGGGGCCAGCACGCTGGACGCTTCGCCGCTCCCGTAGTAGTAGTCCACGCCTGCGAATGCCTGCGACTTGAACGTATAACTCAAACCTGTGCTGAGCGTGCTGCGCTGGTCGTGGTCGTTGACAATGGGCGCGGCCCCGCCGGTCTGGTCCAGGCCGCCGGGGCGGGCCTTGCTGCGCGTGAAGGCGGCATACGCCCCGACCCCAACGTTGTTGCGGGGCGCGAGGTCATAGGAGACTTCCGTGCCCTGAATAGTCGCGTACTGATACTGAAGCGTCGTGTAGGCCCCGATCTGGGTGTAAGGGATCAAAATGCCGGTATCGTTTTCGCTGCTGTCGTTCTTCTGATAGTAGGCGATTTTGGCGGTCTGTGTCGTCCCAAACCGCTGTTCCACGCTGGCCTCATAAGCATTGGTGAGCTGGGGCCTCAGTGATGTTCCCACAATCGCGCCCTGGGCAAGCGGCGGCTGCGTGAACAGCTTGTCGTAGGACGCGCGGAAGGTCGTGCCGCCGTTTAAGGCGTAGGCCAGGTTCAGGCGCGGCGACAGGTAGGCTTGGTTGACACTCGGCGTACCCAGGTTCTGCTTCTGTCCATAACCGTCCAAGCGAACGCCGTAGTTGATGGTCAATTGACGGGTCGTGCGCCAGGTATCCTGGAGGTAGCCCGCGTTGTAGTAGCCCGAGCGATGCACATGCACCGTCGGCGTCGCGGCATTCTTGGGGTCAATCAGATATACCTGGTTGCCTAAAGCGTCCAGGACAGGATTACCCGATGCATCGGTCTGCGGCGTACCGCCCGGCGTGAGACCTGGCCCGCCGCCGGACTGCACGGCATTCAGCGCGTCCAGGGCCAACTGGCTTTGCGGCACGAACTGATACACCTCGTCCCCAGTCTGCCCGTCAAAGATAAACCCGGCTTTGTAGGTATGCGCGCCGCTTGCCTGTGTCAGGCTCCCGGCGATCTCCTTTTGCGTGTTGACGCGCTGAATGGTCGGGTTGAATTCAATGGAGTTGTCCAGCACGCTCAATGTGCCGTCGGCGTTAAGAGCCGTCGGGTCAATGCTCGGGTTGTGGTTTTTGATGTCCAGCCCGGAGTGATTGAGACCCAGGGACAGCAATCCCGTCAGGCCGTGGCTGAAGCCGTGCCGGTAGTTGAGCAGCCCAAACGTGTTGTCATCATTTTGGTAGATGTCCTGGCCCGCAGTCTGCTGCGACCCAAGCGCGATAGTCTGCCCGCCGACTGTGGTAGGGTCGGCCCCCACTTCAGCACCGTCGGCGTCCCGTGCGCCCCCATAGCCGTAGCCCTGGCCGACCGGGGCATAATTGCTGCCCAGGCCCGTGCGATTGGCGATTTGCGTGTGGGCGGGCGAGCTGTTGATTGTCAGCGTGAACTGGTCGTTTGTGCCTGCCAGGTAGTCAAAGTTGCCCAGGGCGATAGTGGAAAGCCCATGGTTGTGCGCGGTCTGGTTGTCCGGCTGGGGTGCTTCCAGCGTGTTGTCCGTGCTGCGGTTGCTGACATCCACCAGGTAGCGGAAGCGGCGGGCTGTCTCGCCCCCGCCATTGCCGCCGTACAAGGCCGTGCCCGCCTGCCCGCCGAACGTGGCTTCCTGGTCCAGCGTTTTGTAATTGCCGCCGTCAAAGCTGAATGTTTGGAACGGCTTGATCGGCCCGGAGCGCAGGCTGAGATTGAGCACGGCGGCCAGTTCGCTGCCGTATTCGGGCGCGAAGGCCCCGGTCTGCACGTCTGCGCTTTGGATAATGTTGGGGTTGATCTGCTGGCCTGCCCGCCCTTGCAGCGCGCCCGGCAGCAGAAAACCGTTGATATAGATGCTGGTGGAGGCGTGCTCGCCGCGCGGATGCACGACATTGACCGACGACTGCACAAAGCCGGGATTGGTGAGCAGGACGCGGCTGAGGCTCTGCGGATTGCCGGCGTTTGCGGGAAACTTGAGGATAAAATTCGCGTCGCGGCGCGTGCTGCTGGTTGTGTTGTTGCCGCGCAGGACGACTGTCCGGTAGCCCCGAATGATGTTTTTAACAAGGCGCACATCAACATCGCTGGTGGTGTCTGAGGCGACCGGCACGCTGCGCGTGTCGGTGACAAAGGTGACAAGCTGCGCCGTCACCTGCCAGGCGTGGTTTTCCAGCGGCGGGCTGAGCGCCGTCCCCTGCGCATCGGTGACCGCGGGAACATCGGGGCGAACGCCTGTCGGGTCATGGAAGGTGACGCGCGCCCCTTGAACGGGCAGGCCTGTTTCCGTGTTGCGGACAACAACGCGCAAGCGCCCGAACACGTCGGCATGGGCCTGCGCCGCCGAGAAAAGGCTGAGGGCCGGGGCCACAAGCAGAGCGGCGGCGACACGCAGAACGGGTCGCGGAGAACCTTGGAACGGGTTCTTCATGGTGAATAGTCTCCCTGTTGCAATGCCCCAAAAAATTGGGGCGGACGTGCCGACACGATCCTGCCCGCGCACTCTGCTCCAGGCAGCGGCAAAGCGCCGCCAGCAAGAGCAGGCGTGAACAGGTGAGGAAACAGTCGGCTGCGAGCAAGTCGGGGTAGACGAAAGGGCGGGGACGTGATACAATCACTGTGGCAATGGGCGTAATCAAATCACAAAAGTGACCTGTTCACCGGTGATGTGCCGCGTCCGCCGGGCGCACGAGTGCAGTCAACACTCGTGCGCCTTTTTTCGTCACCCATGGGCCGCGCCGGAAGGCCGCACGAGGCGGAGCTTCACAACGCGCACCGAGGCATGCACCTCCAAAGGCGCAAAAATGGTGCCGAAACCGGGTTAGGAGAGGACGGACGGAGGGCCGCGCAGGGAAACGTAGTCGAACGGACGGAGGTGGAGGGCAGCCGCCGGGGTCTGCCGAATGGTCGTCAGGAATACGAGGGAGCAGACAACAGGGATGCGGGCCGTGTGCAGAGTTTGCCACGCATTCATCCACTCGTGGGCGACGCACGGGACATCGGCAGGAACCGGCGTGGAATGAGCGAGACTGAACCGGCCCGCCGCAAACGTGCGAAACTCCGACAAGTCATCGGTATGACGCAGGGTCGCGCCGCTGCTCATCCACAAGCACACGAGTGCCAGAAGGAGCGCAGTCCGATGCAGAACCAGTTGTGCCGGTCGACCACGCGTTGTCATTTCGAGGCCATTCTACCACACGCGTCGTGAAAAGGCAAACACTCTTTGGCAGGAATGAAAACATATTCTGCCGCCTGCCCTGTTTGGCTTCTTTTCGGGCCACAGCAAAGCCTGCATAAAGGATGCCACCATCGGCGGACACCGGATGATCAGAGTTTTCCGTGCGGGTTTGCCCGCGTATTTCTCAGGGCTTGTGCCCTTGTTTCCAGCATGCACCGACGGCGGAACAATTTGCTCCGTCGTCGGTACACGTGCGCAATGCGCGTGCTGCGCTATAGCAACAAGTGCGGAATGCCGGTGCAGCGCCCTGAATTCACTCCAGAAGACAGGCCCTCACGCCCCCAATCGCGCCCCGCAACGGCAGCAAAGGGAAACCGAATGCGCAGCGCATCTTTTGGCAGCAGATGGGTATACCAAGAAAGCACGCGAGAAAAGAAACGGATACCATGCACAAGACATTGTTACCTTTCCAGCACGGCCTGCTGGACTACGCTACGGTTCTGGCGACTGCACTCGCACCGCGCGTGTTTGGGTTCCCGCCCAAAGCCGCGCGCCTGTCGCAGACAGTGTCGGCGGCTTATCTGGGCTTGTCCGCCGTGACCGATTATCCCCTTGCCGTCAAGCGCGTGATCCCGTTTCGGACACACGGCAGCATCGAATTCATGTCCGGGTTCATTTTGCCGCTGCTGCCCTGGGTTGTGGGATTTGCACAGCATCGCCCTGCGCGCAGCTTTCTGCTGTCGCTGTCCGCAATCACGTTTGCAGTCTGGGCGCTGACCGATTGGGATGCCCCGGCAGCGAAAAGCAGCGAAGTATAACAACTTCACTCGCCGCGCAGGCGGGCGATTAAAGGGGCATTGGCAGGCGGAAAAGCATAACTATCCAGGGCGGACGGTGCGACCCAGCATATTTCCACGCTCGCAAGCGGCAGAGCATCGGCTGTGCGCGCACGGCACAGAAACGGGTGCAAAGTCACGGCGCGGTCGGGGTAGGCGTGAGCAATCACGGGCCATGTTTCCAGCACAAAAACGGCCAGGCCGGTTTCTTCCCATGTTTCGCGCACGGCGCAGCGTTCGGGCGTTTCCCCAGGCAAACACTTGCCGCCGGGAAATTCCCACAAGCCGCCCTGGTGGGCATTGTCCGGGCGGCGCGCGATCAGCACGGCATCCGTGAGGGGGTGACAAACAAGGGCGAGAGCGATGTCCATTCAGTGCGTCCCCCCAAAGTCCAGTTGTCCCTGCGCATCCGAGGCGACTAATTGTTCCAGCAAGCGCACTTGCGGCGTGGCGAGCGCGTAGCGGCTGATATTTTCCAGCGGCTCCCAGACAAGGGCATGCGCATGGCCCGTTTCCTTTGTTTTGCTGCCGGCGTTTTCCCCCTGCCAGCCGTGCAGCGTGACACGCCTGTTGGCAACCACGTGCTTGACACGTCCGAACGGGCGCAGATTGACTATGGCAACACTGGCCGCTTCCCATGCCGCGCGGGCGGCGCAGTCAGGCAATGGCTCATCCGCCTGGCGCGTCGCGCGGGGCAGCTCCCACAAGCCGCCCCACAGCGGCAGGGACGGCGACCGCTGCACAATCAAGACGCGGCCCTGACGGTCGCGCACGGCCACGGACACGTCTTCGATGTCCAGCCACTTTTTCACCTGTGTAAATTGGGGAAATGCTGTCGGCTCGCCCAGGGCATACGCGCCGCACACGGATGAAACAGGACACGCGGCGCATTGAGGGGCGGCGGGCGCGCACACCAAAGCGCCAAGTTCCATCATTGCCTGATTGAAGTCGCGGGCCTGGCCCGCAGGGATCAACTGCTCGGCCAATGTCCAAAGCTGCGCCTGCACGTCCGTGGAAACTTTGGGGTCGCCCGTGAGCGCATACACGCGGGACAGGACACGCATCACATTAGCATCCAGAATAGGCGCGTCCCGCCCAAACGCAATAGATAAAATAGCTCCTGCCGTGTAGCGTCCTATGCCCGGCAAGGCGAGCAGCAAGTCAGGCTCGGACGGCACCTGCCCGCCGTACAAAGCGACAACCATCTGCGCGCCTCGGTGCAGGTTGCGGGCGCGCGCATAGTAGCCCAGTCCCGCCCACTGTTTCAGCACGTCATCCAGGGGGGCATCGGCAAGGCTTTGCACTGTGGGGAAGCGCGCCATCCACCGCTCGTAAAACGGGACAACAGCAGCAACAGTGGTCTGCTGAAGCATGATCTCAGACACCCAGACCGCATACGGGTCGTGCCCCAAACGCCGCCACGGCAGGTCGCGCTTGTGGGCCTGGTACCAGGCGAGAAGATTGTGGGCAAATTGTGCGTTCTTGTCGGACATAAGGGATAAGCGTCACGCGGCTACTCGGAGGGCGCGGCGGCCTCGGACAGGCGCACGCGGAACTTGTCGTCGCCGTCGGCCCCCGCGTCCAGCGAGATGTCCTCGTTGGCAGGAGCGCCGTAAAATACGCTGTCGTAGGCGGCCCGCATCTGCCGGGCCGCGCGCAGGGGAGGCATAAAGCCATTGGTCGCAGCCAGTGCGGGCACCAGCAGTGTTTGGATGATGTCGCCATGCTCGGAATTGAAGCGCAGCGCGGCACGCAGGGCGGCGCGCAGGGCGAGATACGCATTGACGGTGCGGGCGAGGTTCTGGGGAACGCGCATGGTCGGCGCGCAGATCAAGATGGGAAACTGACCCTGCGGCGTCAGCAGCACTTCGGCCTGCCCCACCAGCAGCTCGCCGTCATAGTCTTGGGTGATAACGCTTTGCAGGGCGCGCTGGGTGTCTTCGTCAAACAAGTCCAGCACGTCATGCTCCAGGCCGCCGTCCAAACGCCCAAACGCGTTGGTGGGGACGACCAGCGCATCCGCGCTTTGCCCGGACAAGTCGTCGGTCAAGATCTCTACGTTGTCTAATGCACCGAAGTATGCCTGCCATGCTTCGGTCATCGGCAGGGCACGGTCACAGAATGTGATTTGGAGGGGCATAGGTATTTGGCGTGAAACGAATGGCTTGCAAAGGCGACGTTATTGCTTATCCTGCCGGCTTCTTTCGGGCATCCTCGGCGTCACGGCATCGCTCTTTGCCGGTGCGTAGGATAAAGGCAACCTGGATGCAACCTAGCACGACGATAATGCCCATGAATACTAAGGCTAAATTGATTACTTCGTTGTTGATAGTTTAATCTCTCCATGGGTGTGACTGAGGCGTCACGATCACGCCTTAGCATCCACAAGACTGCCTCCATTATAACGACAACGGCAATCATAACTAGTGATGCCAAACTCGCGCCCCAGGCTGCGAGGCCACGCGCAGGCGGCAGGATGAGGTGGCGGTCGCAGTAGTTATTCACAATGGCGAGGGACTGCCGAAGGTCTACTCCCCGCTCTTTACGCAAGTCTTGGATAAGGCGCAGGCGCGTGACGGGCTGCTTTGCCGATGAGCGCAAAACGCAGGCCGTCAGGAAGCCGTCGTGTTCGGCAAGCGGATGGGGAACGTCGGGCGGCGGAGGCCATGTGGATTGTCCAGGCATGATACCTTTCTTAAGCCCCATCTTCAGCAAGTCGCTAAGACGGCGTCACCGGCGGGCAGTCGCCAAACTCCACGGCGGGCAGGGCTTTGACGCCTTCACGCAGGGTCTGCGCCCACTGGTCGCGGATGGCGCGAAAGTTCGCGTTTTCCGCCGTCAAGCGGCAGCGGCGGGTGAGGTTCAACTCGCCTTCGGCGTAAACCGCCAGGTCAATGGGCGGGCCGACCGTGACATTGGAGCGCATGGTCGAGTCCAGGGAAATCAGGGCGTACTTGGCGGCTTCTTCCAGGTTGGTGTGATGGTAATGCACGCCCCGGTCTAAAATCGGGCGGCCATATTTGGCATCCCCGATTTGCAGGTAGGGAGAGTCTTCCGAAGCGCGCAGGGGGTTGCCCTGGGGATAAATCAAATACAGATTGGGCTTTTCCCCGCTAATCTGCCCGCCCAAAAGCAGGTGCAAATTGAACTTGAGATCATCACGCTCCAGGGCCGCCCGGTCTAAATCCGACACGGCCCGGACCTGGTTGCCGATTTCCCGCGCCGCCTCGTACAAGGTCGGCACGGCTGCCAGCCCTTGCCCCTGGTCGAAGTCGCGCCGCAGCATGGTTATCACGGACTGCGTCAAAGACAGGCTGCCGCTTGCCAGAATAACCAAGGCGCGCTCGCCGGGCGTCACAAAGGTGTGCATTTTGCTGAACACGTTTACTTGGTCGTGGCCCGAATTGGTGCGCGAGTCTGAAGCCATCACCAATCCTTGGCGCGTCATAATCCCTAAGCAATAAGTCATCCGTCTGTTTTCCTCCGCACAGCGCCCGCCCCAAAGACGTGGCTTTTCTGGCGTGTATTGTACCAGAGAGACTATGCAAAAATGGGTCAAGAAGCCCCCCTGCCCTGCTGCCCGCTACTGCACTGGCAGACCTGGAAGGCTGCACTGGCAGACCCGGAGGGTGGAGGCCCTGCGATACGCAGTAATGCTTTAGCATATACGCAGTAATGCGCAAGCATACGAGGGCCAATTCTGGGGAGCCGGAAGGGACAAAGGACTTGACGTGTCCTGTCTTAGTTCCCCAAACTTAGGGCGGAGGGGCCGCCTTTCTTCCTCTTACCCGTCAGGAACCACGACGCGCATGGGTGGGTTTTGGCCGTAACAACTTCTCAAAGGCGGCACGCACTATGACACCCACTTTGGACGGCATTCACCATGTCACGGCTATTGCCGGCGACCCGCAGGCGAACTTTGACTTTTATGCGGGCGCTTTGGGCCTGAGACTTATCAAGCGCACCATCAATTTTGACGATCCCGGCACGTATCACCTGTATTATGGCGACGGCGTGGGCACGCCGGGCACAATCCTGACGTTTTTTTCCTGGCCTCATGCCGCGCGCGGGCGGGTCGGCAATGGGCAGGCAACCGCCATCGCCTTGAGCGTTCCCCCCGATGCCCTACCCTTCTGGCGGAACCGATTGGCGCAGCACCACATTCCCTTTGCCGACGGCGAGCCGCGCTTCGGCTCGCCTGCGCTGGCCTTGGACGACCCGCACGGCCTGCCCCTGGAAATTGTGGCGAGCAGGCAGCCCGATGCCCGCACAGGCTGGACTGAGGGCGCTGTCCCTGCCGAATTTGCCCTGCGCGGGGTGGAAAGCATTGCCTTGTCGATTGCCCGGCAGGAACCCACCGACCTGATGCTGACGGGCCTGCTCGGCTTTCGCATTCTGGGCGCGGAAGGCAGCCGCACCCGTTATACCCTGGGTGACGGGCAGCCGGGCGCGCTGCTGGACGTTCTGCACACCCCCGATCTCGCGCCGGGCACAAACGGCGCGGGCACGATCCACCATGTCGCTTTCCGTACCTTGGATGATGACCGGGAAGGCTTGTGGCTGGCCGCTTTGAAAGAGGCCGATGTGCCTGTTTCCCCTGTCCGCGACCGTCAGTACTTTCACTCCCTCTATTTCCACGAGCCGGGCCATGTTTTGTTTGAAATCGCCACCGACACGCCCGGCTTCGCCACCGACGAAGATGTCGCGCATCTGGGCGAAAGTTTGTGCCTTCCGGCCTGGCTGGAGCCGCAGCGCGCCCTTGTGGAAAGCAGCCTGCCCCCGCTGGACACCGCCCTTTGAAACGCGCGCTTCGGGCAGAGCATTGTGTTTCCTCACTCGTTCTTACGGCATACCAACGACGGAAGAAATTGTTCCGCCGTTGCTGCGCGCATGATAAGCCGCCGCTCCCCCTTTTCCACACCTACGCATCGGTCGGCCATGCCGCTGTCACCGGCATAACGTTTGCTCGGTTTACTCGTATTTTTACGGTGGTAGAACAAGGCGCAGGAGGATGACACCTATGGCAGACAACAACCAAGGAAAAACAATCAACGTCCACTCGTCGGAGCGATGGGTTTCGGCTATCACCGGCGGCGGACTCGTCACTTACGGACTGCTCAAGCGCTCGCCAGGCAGTTTAGCTCTGGCAGCGGTGGGCGCGGCGATGCTGGTGCGCGGGTCCACAGGACACTGCTCCACGTATTCGGCGCTGGGGGTCAGCACCGCCGAAGACAAAAACGAAGCAACAGGCGTGCGGCATGAGCAGGGCATCCGGGTGACACGCTCGGTGACTATCGACAAGCCCGCCTCGGAACTGTTTGCTTTCTGGCGCAAGTTTGATAATCTCCCCAAGTTTATGTACCATCTGGAGCGCGTGGACGTTTTGGAAGACAAGCGTTCGCACTGGGTCGCCAAAGCCCCGCTCGGCCAGACCGTGGAATGGAACGCGTCCATTATCAACGAAAAGCCGGGGCAATTAATCGCCTGGCAGACCGAAGCCGGTGCGGATGTGGACAGCGCGGGAGCCGTCAATTTCAAGCCCGCCCCAGGGGGACGCGGCACGGAAGTGCATGTGTCGCTGTCGTACATGCCGCCTGCGGGCAAGGTAGGCTCCATTGTTGCCAAATTGTTCGGCGAGGAACCAAGCCAGCAGATTGAAAGCGACCTGCGTCGGTTCAAGATGCTGATGGAAACCGGTGAAATCGCGACTGTGGAAGGCCAATCGGCGGGCAAGCGCTCGCTTAAGGGCGGGCTGGCGCAAAAAGCGGAAGCCAAGATTTCGTAGCATTGGCTTTGTTCTCTTTATCAAATTCAAGGAATACATCAGTATGAAAGCAGTCGTTTGGCACGGAAAGCAGGACATGCGCGTGGACAACGTGCCTGATCCCAAGATCTTGAACCCCCGCGATGCCGTTATCAAAATCACGACGACAGCGATTTGCGGCTCGGATTTGCACCTGTATAATGGCGCGATGCCCGGCATGGAAGCTGGGGACATTGTCGGCCACGAGTTTATGGGCATTGTGGAAGAGCTTGGCCCCGGCGTCACCAACCTCAAAAAAGGCGACCGGGTCGTTGTCCCATTCACCATCGCCTGCGGCAATTGTTTCTTTTGCAAGAAGAGTCTCACCTCGCTGTGCGACAATTCCAACCCCAACGGACAAATTGCCGAAAAGATGTATGGCGAATCGATCTCCGGGCTGTTCGGCTACACGCACCTTTTGGGCGGCTATGCGGGCGGGCAGGCCGAGTACGCGCGCGTGCCGTTCGCCGATGTCGGCCCGATGAAAGTCCCCGACAGCCTGACTGATGAGCAGGTCTTGTTCCTGACCGACATTTTCCCCACCGGCTATGAGGCCGTGGAAAACTGCGACATTCAGCCGGGCGACACCGTCGCCATCTGGGGCTGCGGGCCGGTCGGGCTGTTCGCCATCAAAAGCGCGTTTCTGCTGGGGGCCGAGCACGTTATCGCCATCGACAACGTCCCGGAGCGCCTGCAATTAGCATCCAAGCAGGGCAATGTCACCCCGGTCAACTTCATGGAAGAGAACTTATTGGAGCAACTGCGCGAGCTGACGGCGGGACGCGGCCCCGACGCCTGCATCGACTCGGTGGGTTTGGAAGCGCACGGCACAAACCCCGGCAACATCTACGACAACGTGAAAGCCACCCTGCGCATGGCGACCGACCGGCCCAATGTCATTCGTCAGGCGATCATGGCCTGCCGCAAAGGCGGCACGGTGTCTCTGCCGGGCGTCTACGGCGGCCTGCTGGACAAGATTCCGTTTGGCGCAGCGCATGCCAAAAGCCTGACGTTTAAGATGGGCCAGACCCATGTGCATCGCTACTTGCAGCCGCTCATGGACCGCATTGAAAAGGGCGAGCTTGACCCGACGTTTATCATCAGCCATCGCTTCAAGCTGGACGAAGCGCCCAAAGGCTACAAGATATTCGACTACAAGCAGGACGACTGCATCAAAGTGGTCATGACGCCGTAGCACGTCATCAAGAAAGCCCCCTGTCCTAAACTTGGAACAGGGGGGCTTCTTATTCATTCACGTCCTATGAACAAAACGCAGAAAATAGGGCTGGCTTTGGGGCTGGCATGGGCCGGGCGCGAGCTGGTTACGCGGCTGAAACAAGACAACCTGCGCGGGCAGGTTGTCTTGATTACCGGCGGCTCACGCGGTTTGGGGCTGGCGCTGGCCCGCGAGTTCGCCGCACACGGCTGCATCTTAGCCCTGTGCGCCCGTGACGGGGACGAATTGGGCCGGGCCAAAGCCGACCTTGCCGAGCGCAGGGCCAATGTGGAAACATTCGTGTGCGACCTGCGCGACCAGGGTCAAGCCGCTGAGTTAATCACCGACGTGACCGCGCACTTTGGGCAGATCGACATTTTGGTCAACAACGCGGGCGTGATTGAAGTGGGGCCGCTGGCAAACATGGCCGTCAATGATTTTGAGGATGCTCTGGCGACAGACTTCTGGGGCACGGTGTACCCCACCCTGGCCGTCCTGCCGCAAATGCGGGCGCGCAAATCGGGCCATGTCGTTAACATCACCAGCATTGGCGGAAAGGTCAGCGTGCCGCATCTGCTGCCGTACAGCAGCGCCAAGTTCGCCGCGACCGGCTTTAGCGAGGGCCTGCGCGCCGAAGCCGCCAAGGATGGTGTGCGCGTCACGACGATTGTGCCGGGATTGATGCGCACCGGGTCTTTCTTAAACGCCGAGTTTAAGGGAAAACAAAGCGCCGAATACGGCTGGTTTACGCTGGGGGACAACATCCCCGGCCTGTCCCTGAGCGCGAAAACTGCCGCAAAGGCGATTGTGCAGGCGACCCGGCGCGGCGAAGCGGAGCGCGTACTGGGCCTGCCCGCAAAGATTGCCGCGCTTGGGGCAGGTTTATCCCCCGGCCTGGTCGCGAACGCCAATGCTCTGGTCAACCGCACGCTGCCTTCTGCCCGGCCCGGCGCAGGCGACACCATTCAAACCGGGGCACAGGTGCGTGACGCTCATCCCTCACCCATGCGCGACGGCGTATCCACGCTGGGCTTCAGGGCGGCGCAAGACCTGAACGAGGACAAATAACTGATGGGATGCTTGTTTCCATTGGGGCGCAACGGGTGTGTAGGCTGTGCCGGCTGCGCCCTGCCGCTGGTTCTATTGCTCTTGTGCCTGCTCCTGCCGCTGGGACGAGGCTGGATGCACCATCAGCAGGAAGCGCGGGCACAGGCTCGCCCCGCGCTGTCCTTCGCGGCAATCCCACCCCTGCCTGTCTCAAACGCGGGCAAGAACCGCTAAACCTTTCCATTGCAATTTCCACGCAGCCAAGTACGCTCAGACAGAAGCGGGTCGCCACAAAACGCGTATGTCCACGACGCGCATGCCTGCGGCATGGGCCGCTTCCACGCCGGGGTCGCCGTCTTCGTAGACAATGCAGTCGGCGGGCGCCATACCCAGCTTTTCCGCCGCCAGCAGGAACATATCCGGGGCGGGCTTGCCATGGACAACATCATCGGCCCCAACAACAACGTCAAACAGCGATGTCAGATTGACGGCATCCAGTGTTTGAAGCACGACAGCGCGCATGGCCCCCGAAGCCACCGCCATGGGAACCTGCCCATGATGGGCGCGGGCAATATCGGCCACAGCGGTGATTTCCACAATGGAGGCAAGCGATTCAAGATAGTGCGCTTCTTTGGCATGGTAGGTTTCATCTACGTTTAACCCGTAGCCGAAGTCACGGTTCAGCCGCTGGATAATCGCCACGGTCGGCCAGCCCGCCATGTCATAAAACGACTCTTCCGTGAGATCAGCACCGCGCGCCTGAAGAGCCGCACGCCAAGCAAGATAATGGCTGGGCATGGTGTCGGCCAAAGTGCCGTCACAATCGAAAATAAGGGCTTTGTAAGGCGCGGGCGGGGCAACAAGGGAGGCAGCAAGGTTTGTCATAATGACGCCAGTATACCTGAACCCACGTCAGGCAAGAAAAGAACGTGAGGGAGGAACAAAGCGTTTTGTCACATCTTGTAGGAGGCCGCCAATGACCCGGCAATCGCATGCCAGCCGTCGGCAAGGATAAAGACCAGCACTTTTGCGGGCAGAGAAATAACGGTCGGAGGCAGCATCATCATGCCCATGCTCATTAACAGTGATGACACCACTAAGTCGATAATCACAAAGGGAATGTAAACGATAAAGCCGAAGATAAAGCCTGTCTTGAGCTCGGAAATGACAAATGCGGGCACGACAACAACCATCGGCAGGGCATCGGCAGGATGGTTTGGGTCGGTGATTTTAGGCGGCGGCGTTTTGCTCATTTGCAGGAACAATTTCAAGTCGTCTTTGTAGGTCTGCGCTACCATAAAGCGGCGCAGGGGCGTTTCGCCACGCTCCAGGGCGGCGGGAAAAGCGAGGTGCCCCGCCAGATACGGCTGCACGGCATTGGCATTCATTTGGTTGAATGTCGGGGCCATCACGAAAAACGTCAGGAAAAGGGCGAGGCCGAGCATGACCTGGTTTGGCGGGATGTTCTGCGTGCCCAGGGCAGAGCGCAGAAACGACAGCACGATCACAATGCGCGTGAACGCCGTGGTCATGATCATCAGCGCGGGAGCCAATGTCAGCACGGTGAGCAGCATCAGGATTTGCAGAGTGTTTGCGACCTGCTGGGGGCTTTTTGCCGGGCCGCTGCCGGGAATGGTGGGCAGGGACAGGCCCGGCAGGTTGGTCGGCGCAGCATGGGCTTGCCCGGTGGCTAGGGTCAGCAAACACAGCGCGGCAAGCGTAGGCAAAGCGAAACGTAAGATGTTTGTTTTCATGCGTGTGACCAGTGCGGGCCGAGAAGGCAAAAGGGGTTAAGAGCGGTGGCCGTTGCTCTGCCCTTCGCTGCGGGCGATCATGGCCTGCAGGCGCATGGTGGTGGCGTTCATCAAGAGTTCGGTTTCGTTGGATTGCCGCAGGGGAGATTGATCGGCCTGAGTCAGAAATCCGTCAAAAGAGGAAGGCATCTGTCCCGTGTCCATGGTGGGGGCAGGGTCGGCTTGCCAGTCGGCATCCAGCTCGGTGATCAGGGAAACCGACTGGGCCGTAGCGCCCAGCAGCAGGGTTTTCCCGGCCAAGGTGACCAGATGCAAACTGGCATCCGGGGTGTTCGGCAGGGCCTGTGACCCAATCATCGTGATCCACGTTACTTGAGTTGTCCCCAGGGGCAACGGCGCGGGCGGGGGGCTTTTCATCGGCTTGCCTGCCTTCAGGAAGCCGGGCAATCCGGCCAGCACAGGCATCTGAGCCGATATGCTGCCGTCGGCCTTGAGGATGCCGGAGCGCTTCAGCCCGTACAAGCCGCCGACCACAAGGGCGAGCACAATGGCAAGCGCCTCAAAAGCGCGCCAGGCTTGCGTCAAAGGATTAAGGGCGGGCGACGATTGGGCGGCATAAGCCGTGCCCGCAATGCCGTCCCGCCCGCCATAGTCCGGCAGGGCGCGGACAGCAGCCGGGGGTTGCGGCACCGGCTTGTGAACAGCGGCGGCAGGACGCATCGGCACGGGCACGGCCTGCGCTACCGGGACAGGCGGGGCTTGAGCGCGCGGGGCGGCAGGACGAGCCCACGCAGGGACTTGCGAGTTTATGGGGGCAGCCAGCACTTTCACAGGCTGCCTGGCAGGCTGCACCGGCAAAGGCTTTCGGTGCACGACAGGACGCGCTGCCGCCTTGGGGTGCACGACAGGACGCGCTGCCGCCTTGGGGTGCGGGACAGTGGGACGATGCAGCGCTTTCGCGGGCTGCGCGACGGGGCGCGCCCGCACCGGTGAGGGCTGCGCGTCAGTCCCAGACGCATCCAGCGCTGTTTCCACGCGCGGCAAAGGCACAGCTGGGGCCGTGGGAGAGGGTATCGCGTTCTGCGCGGGCAGGGGCGTGACGACGGGAGCAGGCGCATCTGCGGGGGCCGCCCACCCTGCCGAAATCGGCAGCCATGCTGCGCCCAGGCAGATTGAAAGCAAAAGGTTAGGCCGCAAGGGCGTCTGCCTCCGCATCCTGGATTTGGCGACGCTCCGCCGCCGTGATGATTTCGGTGACGCGGACGCCGAAGTTGTCGTCGATCACAATTACTTCCCCGCGCGCCACCAGAAGGCCGTTGGCGAACAAGTCTACAGGTTCCCCTGCGAGCTTGTCCAGTTCAATGATGGAGCCTGTGCCCAGGTCGAGAATGTCTCGGATGAGCAGGCGCGTGCGCCCCAGCTCCACGGTCACGTCTAAGGGGATGTCGCGAACGCGGCCCATACCCCCCGCCCCGTAGCTCGCGCCGCCCGCCCCATTCCCGCCGCCCGACGGGGGCAGGTCAAACGACGGCAAGTCCACCACGGAGGGTGTTTCCGTTTGTTCCCGCTCCGGGGGAGAATCGGCCTGCGCGGCTTGGGCACCCCAGTCTTCCGGCTCGGCGTCAGGGCCATCACCCGTCGGCTCCCCTTCCACCGCCGCAAGCAGAGCATCCAGCTCCGATTGGGAAAGAATGCCGCTGCCTATTTCCTCGTCCTGCCCGATGCCGTCCGGCTGCTGCTCCGCCATGTTTCTCTCCTTGGGATAAATACAAACTTAGAATAATCGCCTAATGGGCTTCTTTGTGGGAGACAAGCTCCAGGGGCGGGGCGAGGACTTGCTCGATCTGCACGGCCAGATTTTTGCCGCGCAGGCCCGTCCGGCCCCGGAATTTCACCTGGCCGCCGATCAGCAGGTCCACCATCCCGATGCGCCCGGATGGTGCGCCGTCTTCGGCTTCGTCCCCGATGTTCATCGGCAGGGTCTGGCCTATCTTCAAATTGACCAAGTCGACAACCGACATCTGCGCCGTGCCCAAACGGGCGACACAGGGCACTTTGGTGGTGCGCAAGCGTTGAGCAAGCCCGGCGGCGTGGATCGGCGACGGCTTTTTGACCGTGCTCGACAGCCAGCGCTGCGTGCTCAGGCTCCCCAGGATCGGCTTGAGGAGCAGGTACGGAATGCACATGCTCATTCTGCCCGTGTGCTCCCCCATCGCGATCTCAAACATGATCAGGACCACCGTGTCGTTGCCGGGCACAATCTGCATAAACTGTGCGCTCGTGTCCATGCTCGCCACATCAAAAGCCAATGGGCTGACCGGATCCCACGCCAGGGTCATGTCCGCCAGTGCAAGCTGCACGATGTTTTCCGACAAGACCCGCTCAATATCGGTCAGGTCGCGGTCAATCAGCCCCGCCGCGCCGCTGCCGCCCAGCAGCCGGTCCAGCATGGAAAACAAGATGCCGAACTCTACTTCAAAAATCGCCTGCCCTTGCAACGGCTGTACATTCAGAACATTCAGGAGGGAGGTGGAAATGGATTTGACATACTCATCGTAGCGCAGCTGCTCCACGGATACCGGCTCAATCTGCACCTGCGCCCGCAGATACCCCGCCAGCGACGATGAGTAGTGGTTGGTGAACGTATCATACAGCATCTCCAGGGAGCGCAGGTTTTCTTTAGACAGCTTATCGGGGCGGCGGAAATCATACGGCTCCGTAGAATGCTCGTCCGCCGCACCGCCACGCCGCATGGCCTGCTCGGCCTGAGCGCGGCGACGCTTGTGCAGCGGCAGGAGCACCTGGCCGTTGGTCTTGCGCGCCGGTTTCGCACTGCTTGGGGCAGGCGCGGGGTCGCCGTCCGCTTCGGCGGATACGTCCGCATCCTCATCGCCCCCCGTCATTTCTTTCAAAAGGGCTTCAATTTCGCTTTGTGATAACGTCGCCGCCACGGGGGGTATCCTTCTCTTTGCTACAGCCTGAAAACAGCAAAAACACCGGGCGCTTGATGCGTCCCGGTGCTGTTTATTCCATGTTGCCCCACGAATGTATACAAAATCCCCGCACGAATACCAGGATTTATTACTGGGTGACGAAGTTGGTGAAATACACGTCCTGGACATCGTCTTCGCCCAGGGCGGTGTTGACGGCTTTTTTGATGTCCGTTTTCAGTTTCTCGCGGCCTTTGACAGGCGTAATGTCATCGCGGTTTTTGTTGCCCAGGGTCGTGAGCACGGCGTCCCGGATTTGCGCGGTCTGCTCTTTCAAGCCTTCCGGCGTTTTGCCTTTTTCCTTGCTCAATCCCAGGTTGACGGTGATTTTGAGAAAATGGTCGCCGCCGGGGTCGGCCAGGTTCACCAGAAACTCATCTAGCGGCATGACCGGCCCGGCTTCCACCTTGGCGGGCTTTGCGGGATGAGATTTCGCCGACACTTTCTGCCCCACCAGAAATGCCGCCAGCAGCACGACAATGCCGATGATGCCGCCGATCAATGCCATCGGCTTCTTTTTGCCGCCTGCCGGTTCTTTGTCGCTTTCGCGTCGCTTTTCGTCTGCTTTATTGGTTGCTTTATCAGCCATAATTGCCCTCTTTTGCGTGCCTGCTTGCGTTCTTTTGCGTGCCTGCCGTAAGTTTTCTGCGTGTCGGTCGCCGGGCGAGCTTGGCATCCCCCCGCGCATTTTCAGTATCGGGCGACACGCCCCGGAACTTTAGCAAGGCTGCCGTGGCTTTGCCTGGGTAGTTCTGCGGCGGGGCGAGGGCATACCTCAAGCTTTGCAACGACGGAACAAATCGTTCCGTCGTCGGTGCGGGCTGGGGACCAGCGGGGAATGCCGCTGCAAAAGGCGCGCACTTCCATAAAAAGCTCTAAAGATTGATTGGGTTTCTCCGATAATGACAACGAATATCCCGGTATAAACACGGAAATCAATTCTCACATACGGGGGAGAGCACAACACGATGCCAAAACGAATACTCATTACCGATGACGCGATGTTCATGCGCGTCACGCTCAAAAACCTTTTATCCAACAACGGCTACGAAGTGGTCGGGGAAGCGGCCAACGGCAAGGAAGCCGTGGAAAAGTACGCCGCCTGCCATCCCGACCTGGTGTTTATGGACATCACCATGCCGATCATGGACGGGATCGCGGCGACACGCGCCATTACGGCAGGCGATCCCAATGCCAAAGTCATCATGTGCACGGCGATGGGCCAGAAGAACATGGTCGTAGAGGCCATTCAGGCAGGGGCCAAGGACTTTATCGTCAAGCCCTTCAAGCCGGAACGTGTTCTGGAAAGCATTCAGAAGCTGATCGGCTGACGAAGGGGGACCCAATTATGAAAGCGGAATACATCAACCCGTTCGTGCAGGCTTCTTTCTCCGTGCTGGAGATGGTGCTGGGCGCGCGGCCCACAAAAGGCCAGATGTCGGCGCAGACGGCTACCTTTGTGAGCGAGCAGTGCAATGTCATCTACGGCGTCACCGGGCAGGTGCAGGGGCAGGTCATTTACGGCATGTCGCTGACGACGGCGGATAACATCGCCTCGGCCATGCTGGGAAACCCAATCAAGGAGTTTGATGCGCTGGCGGCCAGCGCCATCGGCGAGCTGGGCAACATGATCAGCGGCAACGCCATGCAGTTTCTGTCGGAGGCAGGCTGGGTGTGCGACATCACGCCGCCGACCATCATGCGCGGCACCAACGTGGAAATCAGCACGATCTCCATCCCCGCCATCCTCATCCCGATGACCCTGGAACAAGGCCAGCTCCTTGTCACCATTGGCCTGCAGGGGCGCAAATAATTACAACAAGTAATTTAGAAAAGAAAACACAATGAATTGGTTCGCTAACTTGAAAACGGCCTATAAACTGGCTCTGGGCTTCGGCCTCTGTCTTTTGCTCGCCGTCCTCGTCGGCGGCGTTGCCATCACGCGCATGACGCAGATGAACAAAATCAGCGAGAACATCATTTCCGATTCGCTGGATGGCGTTGAATACCTCGCCCAGTTCCAGGCAGGCGCGCGGCAGTTCCGCACAGTTCAGTACCGGCACGCCTTGTCTACCACGCCTGCTGACAAGGCCGCGGCGGAAGCCGACATCGCCAAAGCGCAGGATCAGGCGGACAAGGCGATCAAGGGTTACCAAAGCACTGTCATTGACCCTACTGATAGGCAGAACATCAACGACTTGCAGTCACAGTGGCAGAAGTATGTCGCCATGCAGCCGGCCCTGCTGGTTGTCAGCCGCAAGGATGATGTCAAGCAGTGCGCGACTCTTCTTAATGGGCCGATGAAGGTTCAGTTTCACCGCACGACGGATGCGCTGGACACCATGCTGGCCTGGAACCAGAAGCATGGCGAAGACTACAGCCACCAGGCGAAGTCCGCCTACACTTCGGCACGCGCGCTCATTATCGGCCTGCTGGTGCTGGCTATGGTACTGGGAACCCTCACTTCCCTGACAATCACTCGCTACATGACCGGCACGCTGGCGCAAGTATCAGGGCGGCTGGCAACGCTCAACAGCATCTGTATCACCAATCTGACGACTGCTGTCCAGGCACTGGAACAGGGAGACCTCACGGCGGAGATCAAAACAGGAACAGAGCCGCTGACGCTGCAGTCCAAGGATGAGTTCGGGCAAGTGGCGCAGACGTTCAACACGATCTTGGCACAGATGCATATTACGATTGCTTCTTTCCGCAAGTCGCAGGCCAGCCTGAGCGCGCTTGTCGGCGAGATGCAGGCGTCCGCCGCCCAGGTCAACAGCGCCGCAGACACGCTGGCCGGAACCTCGCAGCAGATCGGGGCAGTCACCGAAGAAATCAGCGCAACCATGCTCGAAGTCGCCCAGGCATCGGAGCAGTCCGCCCGAGGCGCAGGCGAGATTGCCCAGGGCAGCGCCAGCCAGGCCGCCTCTGTTGCCGAGGGGGCCGAGCAGGTCAAGGAGTTGGCCGCCGCCGTTCTCGGAGTCGCCCGTGAAGCCGAGGCCGCCGGGCGAGCCGTCGACCAGGCCACCCAGACCGCCGCTGCCGGCGCCCAGGCTGTCGAGCAAACCGTGGCCGGGATGCGGCGCATTCAGGGAGCCGTTTCGCAGTCCTCCGGGGTCATCGCCTCGCTGGGGCAGACATCGGCCCAGATCGGCGGCATCGTCAACACGATTGATGAGATTGCCGGACAGACCAACCTGCTGGCCCTGAACGCCGCCATCGAAGCGGCACGGGCCGGTGAAGCGGGGCGCGGGTTCGCCGTGGTCGCCGACGAGGTGCGCAAGCTGGCCGAGCGCTGCACGGCGGCCACCAAGGACATCGGGACATTGATCGGCGAGATTCAGCGCCAAACGGGGGAAGCAGTGACGGCGATGGAGTCGGGCACGCGCGAAGTGACGGCGGGCACGGCGCTTGCAGGCGAGGCTGGCGCGGCGTTGGAGCGCATCGGGGCCGTCGTCCAGGAAATGTCGGGGCGCGTACTGGGGATCAGCGCAGCCTCCGAAGAGATGTCGGCGTCGGCCCTGGGCGTCACGCAGACAATCTCCGAGGTGGCGGCAGTGATCGAGCAAAGCAGCGCGGCGGCGGAAGAAATGTCGGCCTCTTCGGAGCAAGTCTCCGCCTCGGTGCAGGTCGTGGCCGGGACAACAGCGCAGCAGGAGGCGGCGGTGGAAGAGCTGGTGGCATCGGCCTCGGATTTGTCGGGGGTCGCACAGACGCTTTCCGAGCTGGTCGCCCGGTTCCAAGTGGAAGGGCCAGGCGCAGAAGGGCCTCAGCAAACAAGCCGCACGGCAAAGCCCACCCTGACACTGCACAAAGCCGCCTAAGAAACAAATTATCAGCACAGACGGCTCTGCGACACGCGAGTACCACAGGGCTGGAACCAACCAGAGGAAACAACAGTGAACACAGCCCTTTTAGAAAAGCCAGGCGGCGCGTCTACGGGTAGCAAAACCGAGCGGCAGATCGTCGCGCTGCATCTGAGCGACGAGATCTACGGCGTAGACATCGCCTGCATTCACACCGTCCTCACGCCGCAGTCGATCACGCAGGTGCCGAACGTGCCTGCGTATGTCAAAGGCGTGATGAACCTGCGCGGACGCATTCTCCCGGTTCTGGACTTAAGAACGCGCTTTGGGCTGCCCCCATTGGAAGCCGAAAAGCAGAAGGCATCCCGCATTGTGATCGTGGAAGCGGCGGGGCTGACGGCGGGCCTGGTCGTGGACTCCGTTTCCGAAGTCCTGCGGCTGCCGGAAACGGCCATTGAGCCGCCTTCCGCCCTGCTCGCCTCCGCCGACCTGCGCTGCCTGACGGGCATTGGGCGCGTGCCCGGGGGCCGACGCAAGGGCGACGACAAGGACGACGCAGATCGCTTGATCCTGCTGCTGGACATCCCGCAGACCCTGACGCTGGCGGACGTAGAAGCACCAGGCCATTTCCATGCGGACGATTAAGCCAGGGTCAAACATAACGGCTTCCCCGATCCGGGTGCTGGTGGTGGATGACTCGGCCTTTATGCGTAAGATGGTCAGCGAGATCCTGGCGCGCGACCCGGCCTTGTGCGTCGTCGGCCAGGCACGGGACGGGGAAGATGCGCTCGTCAAGCTTGCCGCGCTCCAGCCGGACGTGATTACCCTGGACGTTGAAATGCCGGTTTTGGACGGGTACGGCACTCTCGCCCAGATTATGCAGCGCCGTCCGACCCCGGTTCTGATGCTGTCGTCTTTGACTCAGGCCGGGGCGGATGCGACCCTGCGCTGCCTGGAAATGGGCGCGGTCGATGTCATCGGCAAGCCTTCCGGGGCCATCTCTTTGGACATTGAGAAGATCGCCGCCGAGCTGATCGCCAAGGTGAAAGCGGCGGCGGAGGCAAGTGTCAGTTCCCGGACGGCGGGTTCGCCGCTTCCCGTTGCAGACAAAACTCCTGGCTTGCGGCTGGCTGCTGCCACACCGACGAGCGGAAGTGAGCTTCGGGCGGGCCGCGACCAGATCAAGGCGCTGGTCATCGGGGCATCCACCGGCGGGCCACGCGCGCTGCAAGCCCTTGTTCCCGCGCTGCCTGCCGACCTCGGCGTTCCGATTGTCATTGTTCAGCATATGCCGGCGGGCTTCACGGCCTCGCTCGCGCGCCGCCTGGAACAAACTTCGCCGTTTACAGCAAAAGAAGCGGAAGATGGAGACCGGCTGCGCCCAGGACAGATCCTTGTCGCGCCCGGCGGGTTCCATTTGCAGTTTGACGCCGGGGGAGCCGCGCGATTGAGCACGGAGCCGCCGATCCACGGCGTCCGCCCTGCCGTCGACATCACCTTTGCATCACTCGCCCGGCTTTACGGCGCGCACCTGCTCGCCGTCCTGCTGACCGGCATGGGCAGGGACGGCGCTCGCGGCCTGAAGCTGATTCAGGACGGGGGCGGGCGGACGCTGGCCGAAGACGAGACCACCTGCGTCGTTTATGGAATGCCCAAAGCAGCCGCCGAGATGGGCGGCGTCGGCGCCCTGCTGCCGCTGCCTGCCCTGGCTCCGGCCATCGCGAAGGCTTGCCTTTCCGAACCTAAAAAGTAGAAACACCACACGGTACACACGATGATCAACCCGGACATGTCACAATATTTGGACGTTTTCCTTGACGAAGGCCGCGAGCAGCTTGTCCTGCTGGAAGCCAACATTCTGGAAATGGAGCGTGGCAACCACACCCTGGAAATGCTTCAAGTGCTGTTCCGCGCGGCCCACACGCTGAAAGGCTCCAGCCGCGCGATGGGCTTTCTTGCCATCGGCGACCTGACGCATGAGATGGAGAACATTCTTGACGCCCTGCGTCTGGATCAGCTTGAAGTCACGACGCCGATTGTCAACGTCCTGCTGGACTGCCTTGATGCCCTCGCGGCCCTGGTGGACTCGGTAGGTGCTTCCGGCACGGACACGGGCGCGACGGACAAAGACATTCCCGCACTGGTCACCCGGCTGGACACGCTGCGGACGGGCGCCCCGGCTTCTGCGTCGGCAGCGTCTGCGGAACAGGGAGCGTCTTCAGGGCTGGAAACCGAAGCGGCTTTCCCTCAAACCGAGGACGAACAGGCTGCCATGGAAGCTGCGCAGGAGGCCGGCCTGAGCGTCTACCAGGTTGCCGTCACGCTGTCATCCGAGTGCCTGATGAAGTCAGTGCGCGCCTGGATGGTTCTCAGCGCCCTGGAGCCGCTGGGGACAGTCCTGGCTTCCGACCCCGGCGAGGACGCCCTGGAGTCCGAGGAATTCGGCCAAACATTCCGCCTGCTTTTCGCCGCTGAAATCCCGCTCGCCCAGATTGAAACTGCCCTGGGCACTCTTTCCGAGATTGACGCCGTCACGGTGCGGCTCTGGGAGGCCCCCAAGTCCGCGCAGTCACCCGCCCCGGATACCGCCCCGCCCATGCCGGATACTCTCACAACCAATGCTCTTGCGCCCAGTGCTCCTGTGGCAGACACTCCCGCGCCGAGCAGCCCCGCAGTAGACAAGCCCGCAGCTTCGCAGACGATCCGGGTGGAAGTTTCGCGGCTGGACAGCCTCCTCAACCTTGTGGGTGAGCTTGTCATCGAGCGTGCGCAGATCCACAGGATCAGCGCTGAGATGCACCGGCGCTACCCCCGCGATGAGGACACCGCGCAGCTCCTGGAAACGACGCACCGAGTCGCGCGGGTCACGGCGGAGCTTCAGGACCAGATCATGAAAGCGCGGATGCTGCCCATTGACGGGGTCTTTCAGCGAATGCCGCGCATGGTGCGTGACCTGGCGCAGAAGACGGGCAAAGAGATACGGTTCGAGATGCGCGGCGGCGAGACCGAGCTGGACCGAACCGTGCTGGAGGTTCTCAGCGATCCCCTCATCCACCTGCTGCGAAACTCGGTGGATCATGGGGTCGAGCCGCCGGACGGGCGCGCTTCGTCGGGCAAGCCTGCCGAGGGAGCCGTGACACTGTCCGCCCGGCACGAGGAAAACCATATCGTTATCGCGATTGAGGACGACGGGCGCGGCATGGATCCCGCCCTGCTGAAAGCATCTGCCGTGCGCAAGGGCCTTTTGACCGAGGCGGCGGCGGTGGCCATGAGCGACCGGGATGCATTGGGCTTGATCTTCGCTTCGGGCTTTTCCACCGCCGCCGTTCTTTCCGATATCTCAGGCCGGGGCGTCGGCATGGACATCGTCAAGTCCAACCTGGAAAAGGTCGGCGGGCGTATTCTCGTGGACAGCGTTGTCGGGCGAGGCAGCCGGTTCACCATTCACCTGCCGCTGACGCTCGCTATTGTCCGCGCCGTGCTGGTCGAGGCGGGCGGCGGGACTTATGTGCTGCCGCTGGGGAACGTTGTCGAAATGCTGCGGCTCGGGGCGGGCGACGGCGAGACCACACGGCGGTCGCTGGGCGGGCAGGCGGTTATCAACCTGCGCGGGCGCACCATTCCGCTGGCGAACCTTGCGGACCTGCTTTGCGGCAGTGCGAGCGCAACGCGGCCCGAATGCATCCCGGACGATGCTTATGTTGTCGTGACCGGCACGGGCGACCGGCAGGTCGGCCTGTGCGTGGATGCCCTGGTCGGCGAACAGGAAGTCGTAATCAAGTCCATGGGGGCGCTGCTGGGGGACATCCCCGGTCTTTCCGGGGCGACAATTCTGGGCGACGGGCGCGTCGCCCTGATCGTGGACATTGCCAAAGCCGTCGCGCGTGTCGGGGCGGGCCAAGCCGGCACGGGCCGGGCAGAAATGGAGCGTACCCTTGTCCCTTCAGCCTAACAGTTCCGCTTTGGGGGTTTCATCGGGCAGTGCCGCAGGCTTCGGGGAGGCCGACTTCAGCAGCTTTCAGCAGCGCGTGGAGCGCAAAACGAGCATCCGGCTTGGCGAATACAAGGCCGACCAGATGCGCCGCCGGATCGCCTCGCTGGCCGAAAAAGCCGGGTGCAGCTCGTTTGCGGCCTATGCGGCCTTGGTCGAGCGCGAACCCGCCCGGCTGGCCGAGTTCCTGGACCGGATGACGATCAATGTCACCGAGCTGCTGCGGAACCCGAACCGCTTTGAAGAGATGAGGACAGACGTTCTGCCGGAACTTCTTGCCCGACGCAAGGGAGCGCCCCTTTCCGTTTGGAGCGCCGGCTGCTCTTATGGGGCCGAAACTTACACCGTTGCGATGCTTCTGCACGAGTCCGGCCCCGCCGTGCCGTACCGGATCAATGGAACCGATATTGATCTCGCCATTCTTGCCAAAGCAGATCGCCCTTCTTTCAGCGCGGCGGACATGATCAACATATCCCCCGCCCGTCGGCAGATGCATTTCCACGAGGTGTGCGATACCTATCAGCCAAAAGCGCATCTGCGTACCCGCGTAGTATTCGGCTCGCACGACCTCCTCGCGGGCCCCTACCCCAAAGCCGAGTACGACTTGATTCTCTGCCGCAATGTCGTGATCTACTTCAACGACGATGCCAAAGAGCGTATCTACCAGGGCTTTCACACCGCCCTGCGCCCCGGCGGCGTTCTGTTCGTCGGCGGCACGGAGCGCCTTTCCAACCATCGCGCGACCGGCTTTGAGCTGCTGCGTCCCTTCTTTTACCGCAAGCCTTTGTAGCCCCTTTACCGCCCTCTGTCAGCCTTTTGCGGGCAGAGGCGCGTCTGCCTCGCCGGCTGCCTCCGGGACGTGTGCCGCTTCTGCACGGCGCAATCGTCAGCCCCTCACCGATGCTGCGCAAGACCCTCACGACTTGCTGCCCGTGCAAAACAAAGGGGGTGTCCGTTTTGGCGCGGCTGTCCCTGGAATGTGCGGTATCGTTCCCCCCTCGTCGCTTCCGCGCTCCCAGCCCGTACCAACGACGGAAGAAACTGTTCCGTCGTCGGTGCGGGCTGAAAAAGCGAGAGGAACGAAGGGGCAGCGCCTTCGGTGCGCCTAATCGTCGGCGTCGCGGGGGGCGGAACCCTTGATCCAACGGGCGTGGCCGTCAAACAGGAGGATTTGCGTGCCGCCGCCATGCCGGAAAGTTGTTGTGATGGCGGATTGGGCAAAGTCCTGTTCGGCTTCGTAGGCGAGGGTCGTGGTGGCGGATTTGGCAACAATGGCGGGGTTGTAAGGATCGTGCCAGCCGCAGGACAGCGGCAGGCCCTGATACAAGCTCGCCATGCGATAAGAGCCGTCTCGGTGCTCTTTGACACGGTCAAAATCGTCGGGGCAGACAAAAATGCGGGCATCGTGAGTGTCGGGGAAACAGTCCACAATCAAGCCCGCAAACGAGCCGCCGTTGGGAGGCGTATTGTCGTCAAAATCGCTGGCGTACATATGAATGGCAAGTCCGATCTGGTGATAGTTGGACAGGCAGGCGGACTGCCGGGCTTTTTCACGGGCGGAAAAAAAGACCGGAAACAAAATGGCGGCCAGCAGGCCGATAATAGCGACCACGACCAGAAGCTCCACCAATGTGAAGCCCCGGCGGGCCGAACGAGAACAAAAAGACAAAGTCATGAACAATCTCCCAGGCGTAAATTCAGTTCGTCGGCAATAATATCGGCCAGGGTGTCGTATTCAGGCGCAGTGCGCTCGTAAAGGGCAACCAGGTCGCCCAAAGAAAGGCGTCGAAGCAGCAGGCGATACGCCTTGCGGTCACAAAGAAGCATGATGCCAGGGTTCCTCCTGCACAGCAGAGTCGGGCGACGAGGCGGGGGTATCGCGTATATCGGAAGCCGCATGGGAAGCAAGGCGGCGCCCACGGTACCTGTGCAGACGTTCCGCCGCGCCGTCCATCCAGATGTCAAACAGCGCGTACAAAAGCCACAAGATCAGGCCGAAGCCCGCAATCAAAGCCAGCAGAACAGGGCGCGTGAAGATTTCCGTGACACTTTGCACAATGGCGTTTACGCGGTCGCCGTGCAGCAAATCCCACGAGTTGAAGCGGTTGACTAAACCTAAATAAACGCCCAGGGCGCAGACGGCAAACACAGCCGCCTGCGCGGGCCAGATCCACCGGCCCAGGCGTCGTCGGGCCAGCCGGTCCAGCGGCCACACGGCGAGAAACAGCGACAGCAGGCCCGTGCCTGTATAAAACACGTAAAAGCCGGTTTCGAGGAACAGGTCAAACGTGGCGTCGCGATTTTTCTGAGCTTGAAAGAACACCTGGGTCTGCGTGACGGTTTCCAGGTAGTGCCGCCACTCGGTCAAAAGATAACACGTATTGGGCAAAAACACCAGCCAGGCGATGAGCAGCGGGATCCAGATGCCCCAGGTGACTTCGCCGCGGGCGTGCCACTGACGCCGAATGCCGCGGGCCAGGACAAACGACAGCAAGACAGGCACAAGGGCCAGAAAGATGTTCCACAGGACATTGGGCAGGGGACGGAAATACATGTCTGGTCAGCTTTCACTGCGTCCCGCGGAGTGGACAATGCGCTCCAAAGCGGCGAGATAGGCATGGAACGCCAGTCGTCCGGCTTCAGTAGGCGTGTACGTGGTGTGGGGCTTTTTGCGCACAAACTCTTTGGCGCTGGCTAAATATCCAGCTTCTTCCAGCTTGGACAGGTGAATGGAAAGGTTGCCGTCGGTAACACCCAGGGTGCCTTTGAGGAAGCGAAAGTCGGCCTCGCCGCGCGCCATCAGGGCAGACATAATCCCCAGGCGCACCTTTTGGTGGATGGTCTCGTCCAGCCCTTCCAGCGAATGCACAAGCTCCGCATAGGCGTCCTGCGCCGTGTCGGTTACCATCCGTGCCGCCGCGCCATGAGAATGCCGTAGCCGATGTGAAAGCCGCCAAACGTCAGGGCCATCATGGGCAATTGCGCCGAGGGAGGCAAGAGCAATGTGACGGCCCCGGCCAGCACAAACGCGCCGCCCAGCACGGAAACAGGCTTGACCGAAAACAGCCCCACGGCGCAGATCGCCAGGCCGTAGCAGAGCATCCACACGCCCCACACCGAAAACGCCAGGTTATGCATGATAAAGAAGTAGGTCAGCACAGCCCCACCGAAGAACGCGGGCAGGGCGGCCAGGATGATATGGCCGCCAATGGGAGACATGACCGTCTTGCCCACGCGGGCCGCGCGCCGCTTGTTGGCGACAAAGTCAATGGCGATGGCAAGCACGAGTACGGTCGTCCACACAGCGGCCAGTTCCGCAAATTGCCGGTGCTCAAAGGCACGAAGCGAACGCAGTCTCTCTGCCTGAGAAGGTGCTGAAAACGCGTGGGCTTGCCGAACGATGGAGTTGGTGAGAACGACGCCCACAATCGCCACGCAACCAATCAAGACCCCGGACAGGCCTGACAGCGTGGAATACTTGGTGCTGCGCTCCATTGTCTGACGGATGACGCGCAGGTGTTCGCGCGCTTCGTCCAGGGGAGCCATCAATGTCGGCATAACGGGTACGGTTCCAATCGCTTTACGCGGCAAAGTGCTTTAGAGGCAGTTTAGCACACGCATGGGCACTTGTCAAGAGCGGAACAGGAAAAGAGTCCCACCCCAAACACGCAAATCTTTGTTTGACAATACAAGTAAAAAGTGCTATTCTTGAGACAGCAGAAGTGGCCTTGTTGCCCCTGCTGCCGGAGGGTAAGTTATGCCAACGTTAGGCACATTTTCGTTTGTTCTGCATTCGCATATCCCCTATGTGCTTGCCCACGGACGCTCGCCGCACGGCACGGACTGGCTATCCGAAGCCGCTGCGGAAACGTACCTTCCCCTGCTGCAAGTATGCAATCGTTTGGTGGGCGAGGGCATCTCTCCCAAGATCACCCTGGGCCTGACCCCTGTTTTGGTGGAGCAATTGCGCGACCCCTCGTTTCAGGACGAGCTGTCGGATTATCTGCGCGCCAAGGTGCGGTCTGCGCAGGAAAACCAGGCTCAGTTTGCCAGCGAGGGCAATTATCACATGGCTTATCTCGCCCGCTGGTGGGAAGACTGGTACGGGTCGCGCCTTTCCGAGTTTGAAGATACATACCAAAGGGACATTGTCGGCGGGTTCAAGGCTTTGCAGGACGCGGGGCATATCGAGATTATTACGTCATCGGCCACGCACGGCTATTCGGCCCTGCTGTCGCAGGACACCAGCATTCAGGCGCAGGTCAAGCAGGGCGTGCAGGCGTACCGGCAGCACTTTGGACGCCAGCCACGCGGCTACTGGCTGCCGGAATGCTCGTACCGGCCTCGCTATCATTGGAAGCCGCCGGTCATGGTGCCGGGCCAAAGCGATGTGCCGTATCTGCGCAAAGGCGTCGATGAGTTTCTGGACGAAAATGGCATCCAGTTCTTCTTTGTGGAAGGGTCATTGCTGCACGGCGGCGAAAACGCAGGCGTTTATGCCGACAAGTTTGGGCCACTCAAAGAGTTGTACACGCAGTTCCAAGCCGAAACTGTCGCAGTAAAGTATCGGCCTTACACGCCGTATCAGCCGTATCTGGTGGACTCGTCAGGCTTGAAGCAGTCCCCCTCCCTTGCCGTGCTGGGACGGGACAATGCGACCGGCCAGCAGGTGTGGAGCGGCGAGCACGGCTATCCCGGCGACGAGTGGTACCTAGAATTCCACAAAAAGTACGTGTCGGCGACCGATAAAAGCCTGGGCCTGCGCTACTGGCGCATCAGCCAAAACAAAGCGGACATTGGAAGCAAAGGCTTGTACGAGCCACACCATGCCGCGCAGCAAGCCGCAAGCCACGCCGCACATTTCGTGCCGCTGGTCAAAGAAGTGTTCCGGGCGCAGCAGGACCCCACCGGCGCGCGCCCACCGATCATGTGCAGCGTGTACGATACCGAGTTGTACGGGCACTGGTGGTTTGAAGGGCCGCAATGGCTTTATCATGTCATCAAAGCCATGGCGCAAGACCCGGAGATCGCGCTGCAAACGGTTCCTGAATATCTGGATGCCCATCCCGCTACCCTGCCGATTGACCTGCCGGAAGGGTCGTGGGGCGAAGGCGGCTTCCACTATATTTGGCTGAATGAAGAAACCGCCTGGTCGTGGAAGCTGGTGTATGAAACCGAGCGCGCCATGATCGACCTGGCGCAGAAGTACGGCGGCAACGAAGCCGCCGCACCAATCTTAAAGCAGGCCGCGCGCGAGGCGTTATTACTCATGGCGTCGGACTGGCAATTCTGCATCTCGACAGGCGGGGCCAAGGACTACTCGGAAGTGCGTTTGCGCAACCATTACGACAGCTTTCAGGCATTAGCGGGACTTGTGCGGCGGGCAGCGGGCGAAGGCCTGCCCTTGTCTGCCGGTGACTGGAAGAATGTGGACGAATGCGCGGCCCGCGACAGTGTCTACCCGGACACCGACCCGCAATGGTTCGCCCATGTTGAACACCCCGCCGTGGAATAAATAACCGTGACGCGCTAACGTAGCAAAACATGCCAAAAGTGGGAAGATACGAACACCCTTACCGGATTTTGATGAGGAGACACAGATTATGAAAGCCGTCGTGATGGCGGGTGGAGAAGGGACGCGCCTGCGTCCCCTGACTTCGAGCCGCCCAAAGCCTCTGGTGCCTATCTTAAACAAGCCGTGCATGCAGCACACTATTGAGCTGCTTAAGCGCGCGGGCGTGACGGACATTGTCGTGACACTCTATTATCTCGCCGACGAGATACAGGGGTACTTTGGGGACGGGTCGGAGCTGGGCGTTAATCTGATCTACACCATTGAAGATACGCCGCTGGGCACGGCGGGCAGCGTTAAAAAGGCCGAGGAGTATCTCAAAGACGACACGTTTATTATCGTGTCGGGGGATGCGCTGACGGATTTGGATGTGGATAAAGCGTTGGCGTATCATCGGGACAAGCAGTCGCAGGCAACCCTGGTGCTTCAGCATGTGGATAACCCGCTGGAGTTTGGGGTTGTCATCACGGCGGAAGATGGGCGCATCCGGCGGTTTTTGGAGAAGCCGTCATGGGGCGAAGTGTTCTCGGATACCGTCAACACGGGCATGTATATCCTGGAGCCGTCCGTGTTTGCGTACATGCAGCCGGATAAAAGCTACGACTGGTCGCAGGACATCTTTCCCCAATTGCTCAAAGAAGAAAAGCCCATGTTCGGCTATGTCATGGGTGAGTATTGGACGGATGTCGGGTCGCTGTCGCAGTACCGGCAGGCGCAGTATGAGATGCTGGGCGGCAAAACGCAGCTGCCTATCGAAGGGCGACGCGAGGGCGGGGATATTTGGATCGGCGAGGGGACGGAGATTGACCCTTCGGCGCAGATTATCGGGCCGGTGCTGATTGGGAAGAACTGCCGTATTGGGGCGGGCGCGCATATCGGGCCGGAAAGCGTGATCGGGGACAGCTGCTTGCTGGGAGAAGGGGTGATTATCCAGCGCTCTATCCTGTGGGGCAGTGCGTATGTGGGCAAGAATACGCAGCTTACGGGGTGTACGATCTGTTATCGGTGTACGATCAAGGACGAGGTGACCATCCAAGAGGGGGCGGTGGTCGGCGACCGATGTCATATTGAAGAAGGCAGCACCATCCGCCCGCTGATTAAGCTGTGGCCGGACAAGGCAATTGAAGCCGGGGCGGTCGTCACCATGTCGCTGATCTGGGGCTCCAAGTGGCAGGGGGCGCTGTTCCGCAATCTGGGCGTGCAGGGCATTGCCAATGTCGAGATGACGCCGGACTTCGCCACCAAGCTGGGCGCGTCTTACGGGGCGTTCCTGAAGAAGGGCGCAACGGTGATTACGTCCCGCGACAATACGTTGGTGTGCCGCATGCTCAAGCGGGCGCTGATTGCCGGGCTGGTTTCGGTGGGTGTCAATGTGCTGGACAACGAGGGCATGACGTTGCCTGTTTCGCGGCATTCCATTCGGGCGAACAGTGCGGCGGGAGGTATTCACATCAGGCTGGCGCCGGAGCAGCCTAATCTCGCGAGCGTGGAGTTCTTTGACAAGGACGGCATTTACTTATCTACCAATGGGCAGCGCAAGATAGAAACGATCTTTTACCGTGAGGACTATGGGCGCACGTCGCCCGATGAAGTGGGCGAGATCAACTATGTGCCGCGTGCGATCGAGCGGTACAGCCAGGACTTTTTCCGGCATCTGAACACGGAGGCGGTGAAGAAGCGCGGCTTCAAGGTCGCGGTGGATTACGGCTATGGGCGTTTGTCGGGCGTGCTGCCGCAGATGCTGGGGCAGATGGAGACCGACACGATTGCGCTGAACGCTTATACGGATGCCAAGCGCGCGCCGCATAACCGTCAAGACCGCGAGGCGCTGCTGCACAACTTGTCCAACATCGTGACGACGCTGAAGGCGGATTTGGGCGTGCTGCTGTGGGATGACGGCGAGCGATTGTCGGTGGTGGATGAAACCGGGCACGTGCTGTCCGGCAACGACCTGCTGGCGGTGTTTGCGTCCCTGGTGGCGAAGTCTCAGCCGGGCGCGCAGGTGGCGGTGCCGGTCACGGCTCCGGGCACGATCGAGCAGATATTGGCGGCGCAGGGCGGCGGCGTGACGCGCACCAAGACCGAGGTACGCGCGCTGATGGCGACGGCGGCGGAGGACAAGGGCGGCTTGATGCTGGCGGCGGACAGCGACGGCGGCTTTATCTTCCCGGACTTTCATCCGGCGTTTGATGCGCTGTTTGCGTTTGCTAAACTCTTGGAGATGCTTGCCTTGCAGGACGTTTCGCTGGGCAAGGCGCGGGCATCTGTGCCGGAGTATCACCTGGCGACTGAGACGGTGGCGTGCCCGTGGGAGATCAAGGGACGTATCATGCGGGAGCTGATGCTGGAGACGGATGAGGCGAATGCCGAGCTGCTGGACGGTATCAAGGTGCATGACGGCGGCGGGGCGTGGACGCTGATTTTGCCGGATGCGTCGGAGCCGCTGTTTCGTATCTATGCGGAAGCGGGGACGCAGGACAAGGCCAATGAGTTAGTGCATCGGTCGGTGCTGCGCATTGGGGCATTGAAGGGGGGGTAGGAGGGCAGCTTATGCTTTATCTGCTGGCTCGGATTGGAATGGCGATTGTCGGCCTTGTGTCAGGGCTGATGCTTGGGTAGATGGGAGCCTCCTGGTCAATAGAGAGGTTTGCTTTAGAATACAAACCGACAACAGCCGGTTTGGTGTTTCCGTTGATTGGGTTGGGAATTGTGGGGGGCAGTATCATTGGTTTGACAGCCGGGATAGTGCTGCCGTACCTTTGGAGGAGGCATAATTTAACCCAGCGTACTAGGGCATTGAATTTGTTTGCGACGTTTCTGCTTGGGGTCGTCATAGTATTCCCGCTGTTGCTGCTTATTCATGTTGGCTTTAATGCGATAAGCATGGAGCCTACTCCTATCAGATGGCGGCACACGTTGGCTGATGCCTGTTTGCAAACCCTCAGCCTAATGGGATTTTCGGTGTTGCTCAAGTGGCTGGGGTTATCCAAGCCTGCTGCGGTGTAACGGCCACTGTAATAGACCCTGCATTTGGCTTCTCAGCAAGAAGCCGTGGTAGAGACTGCCCCCGAACTATTACGGTTTGGGGGCCTTTTTTTGCGCGTGGGTCAGGCGGCTTTGGGGAGTTCGTGGTCGCCGGTGAGGGCGGCTTGGGCGGGGACGTCGGTGATGGCTTCCAGGAGCATGGGCGCGCCGCGCGTGCCGGTGGGGGACACGGGGACGACTTGCAGGGCGACTTGCGCGCCGGACGGGGGCGGGCCGAACTTGGCGAGGTACAAGTCGGCGATGTTGAGGCCGCCGTTGGGAATGCTGTCGAGCGTGCCGAGCAGGACAAAGCCGCTGCCGGGGCGGACGGGTTTGTCGGCGAGGGTGGCTTTGGTGCCGTAGATTTGGACGGTGCTGAGATAGGCGCTGGCGATGAGCATGAGGGAAAAGGTGCCGAAGCCGTTGCCGTCGGCGGGCGGGTTGGTTTGGGCGACCAGGGTGGTGCTGACGGGCGTGACGAGTGCGACGGGTGCTGGCAAGGGGCGGAAGGTTACAGGACATCAGAACGCGGTTGATGGACGTGTAGGCGCCGTAAGCGGTGAGGGCTTTTCTGCCGACCCGTTTGTCGCGCAGGTTGATCTAGTGTGGGCGGTTTGCTGCCATGCATTTTTGATGAGCATGGGGCTGGAAGACCAGAGTTGGGCGATGAGAGCGGCGTTTTGTCGGCTGCGGGACTGAGCCGGGGTCACGATGGGGCTGCTTTTGGGCGTGGTTGTCAGGGTGAGATTGGTTTTGGCTGTGCGGGCTTTGGCTGTCGTTTTCATGTCTGCGTCCCTTTGCGTGGGCCGTTGGGGCGGAGTTGATGGGTTTATTATTGGCAGGCGGGGCGGGTTCTTTAGGGGAAATTGGGGCGGCGTGAGAAGACGGCCCTCACCCCCCAGTCGCCTTTTCTGCACTGGCACCCCTAGTATGCTTGCGCATTACTTCGTATCGCAAAGCTTCCGCCTTCCAGGAGGAACCATGCTCTGAAGCCCTCCGGGTGTAGCACTGGCTTTTCAGGAACACGCTTTAGAATGTTTGCGGGATGGTATGAAAGGCGGGGGCGGGGTGGCGGCGCGGAGGAGTGCGGAGATGTCGGGGTGGTTATTGCGAAGGGCAATGTCGAGGGCGGTTTGGCCGGCAGAGTTTTTGGCGGTGGGGTCTGCGCCGTGTGCGAGCAGCAGGGCGGTGATTTCTTGGTTGCCGCTTTCGGCAGCGAGCATCAGCGGCGTGTTGCGCTGAAAGTCGGGTTCAGGGGTGTTGGGGTTTGCGCCGTGGTCAAGCAGCAGGCGGACAAGGGGGAGATCGTGCATTTCTACCGCACGGATGACAGGGGTTTGGGAGCCGTTCCACGTGCGGATGTTGGGGTCGGCTCCCGCGTTGAGCAGCAGGACGGTGATGGAAAGTTCGGTGTTGGCGGCGACATCGCTGCCGCCGTTGTAGCTGTTGGGGAGGGCGAGTTCTAGCGGGGTTTGCCTGGAACGGTTCAGGGCGTTGACGACGGCATGATGGGCGAGCAGGACTGCAACGGCGGGTCTTGCGCCCAGGCGCACGGCGACGTGCAGAGGCGTGTTGCCCAGGCCATCGGCGGCGTTGGGGTCGGCGTGGCGGGCGAGCAGCCATGCGGTCATGGGCGTGCCGTCCAGGATGCGGGCGACGTAGTGGAGGGGGGTTTGCCCCTCGGCATCGCGGCTGTTGATGTTCGCGCCGTGCTGGATGAGCAGGGCGGCGCTTTGCTGTGCGTTCCACAGGGCGGCGACATGGAGGGGAGACGCGCCGGTGACGACGCGGGCGGATGCGAGCAGCGGGGATGCCTCAAGCAGGCGGCGCAGCTTGGGCGCGTTGTTTTGGGCGGTGGCTTCCAGAAAGGCCGTTTGCGTGTCCATCGCGGGGTGGTGCTGGAGCAGCACGGCGTGGGTGATTTGGTCGCCGTTCAGCAGGGAAGAAAGCAGGGGGGTCAGGCCGAGGGAGTCGCGAGTATTGATCTGCGCGCCGTGGGCAATCAGCAGTTGTTCCATGGCGGCTTTGCTAGGGTCTCCGCCGGTGATGTAGTTGGTGTTGTATTGGAAGGCGTGCATGGCGGCGTGCAGGGGCGTGTCGCCTGCGCGGTTGCGGGCGCTGACCTGCGCGCCGTCGCTGAGGAGCAAAGCGGCGACAGCGAGATTGGCGGCGGCGGCGGCAATGTGCAGGGGCGTGTCGCCGTCCTCGTCTTGGGTGTTGATGCTCATACCGTGGGCGAGAAAGCGCTGGATGGCAAGGCTGTTGCCGTTCTTGACGGCGGTGTGCAGGGGCGTTAAACCGTCGTGGTCAAAGGCGTGGACGTTTGCGCCATGCGCGAGCAGTATGTCCAGCATGGCAATGTTTTCGCTGCCGTAGTTTTGCACGACGTTGTGCAGCGGCGTTCGTCCAAAGATGTCGGCGGCATTGATATCCGCGCCGTGGGCAATCAGCAGCTCGGCCATGTTAGTGTGGCCGGACTGAATCACGCTTTGAAACGGAGTGAAGTTGTTGGGCGCTCCCTGGTTGATGAGTGTGGGGTTGACGCGCAGCAGGGCAAGGACGGCGGCTGTGTCTTCTCGGGCGAGGGCGTTGTCGAACGCCTGGCGTTGGAGCATTTCCGGTGGCAGCGTTGGCGTCGCGGAGGGTAACCTTGCGCCGGGGGCTGCGGGGAGCCGCCAAACAAGCGGCAGAGCGGAGGAAAGCTGCGCGTGGGCCGATTGCCCGATGCTTGTGAGAAGGGCGGCGCACAGCCCTAGTTTTTGCCAATGTTTCAATGGGGATTTCCTTTGGGTCTGCACGTGACAATTGCATTGTAACGCATTTGCTGCGTGAAAGCAAGGCGTCTGCCGGGGGCGGGAAAGCGGGCAGTAAACGCCGCTTTTTTTTGCATGGTTTCTGTATCTGTTCTGTATCTGCGCTGTATCTAGCGGAGAGTAAAAGACGGCATTTCTGTATTTGTTCTGTATCTAGCGGGTGTTTGGGGGTATTTTGTGCGGGGGCTAGGCGGGGCTGGTGTGGAGATGGAGATGCTCTTGCAGTTGTGTCCACTGGGTGAACTCGAAGGTGGGGGCAAGGGCGCGCAGGGCGGCGAAGTCGTAGAACTTCGCGTGCGTGGGGGGCAGAAACAGGGCGGTGTGGGTGCCTGCGGCCTGCCCCGCGAGGATGTCGGCCTGATAATCGCCGATGAGAAGGGCATTTGTGGCAGGTTTGTTGAGGTGTTTGAGGGCCAACAACACGGGTTCCGGGTGGGGTTTGTAGTGCGTGATGTCGCTGCCCGTCACGATTGCCGCGAAGCTGTCTGTGATGCCTAATTGCGCCAAGGCGTGTTCCACCTGGGGGCGCGGCGACGATGTGACAAGGGCCGTTGCTAGGTTTTGCGCGCGGCACCAATGGAGTGTTTCGCGCACGCCGGGGTAAAGCTGGACGGTGCCGAATGCGTCCATGAGGCCGTCGTGGACGTGCGCGCCGAACTCTTTGCCCGACGGCAGATGGAACTCGTGGGCAACGTCGTCAAACTCCCGGTAGAAAAAGCGTGTCAGTATCTTATCTTCGGGAACGGTGCGGCCTATTTGGGCGAGGGCATATTGGAAGGAGTTGAGCCACAGTTCAAGAGACGGGACGAGTGTGCCGTCGAAATCAAAGAGGATTGTGTCGTACATGGCGTGTGAGTGGGAGGCATAGAAGCGTGTGAGTGGGAGGCATAGAAAAAGGGGCGCGGCAGATGCCGCGCCCCTTTCCGTGCTAGAGTTTAGTAATCGTCGTCGTGGTCGTGGCCCGCGCCGCTGGACTTGGACTTTTCCTTCTTCTCGACTACCAGCGAGTTGGTGCTGAGGATCATGCCCGCGATGGACGCGGCGTTCTGCAAGGCCGACCGGGTGACTTTGACGGGGTCAACGATGCCTGCCTGCACCAGATCGACGTACTCTTCGGTCAGCACGTTCAGGCCTTGGCCGGCGGGCAGCGACTTGACTTTGTTGACCACGACAGACCCTTCCAGGCCCGCGTTTTGTGCGATCTGGCGCAGCGGCTCTTCCAAAGCGCGGCGCACGATGCTCGCGCCGACTTTCTCATCGCCTTCCAGGGCCAGGCTGTCCAGAGCCGGGATGAGCGAGACGAGGGTCGCGCCGCCGCCCGCGACAATGCCTTCTTCCACGGCGGCGCGTGTGGCGGACAGGGCGTCCTCGAAGCGGTGCTTCTTTTCTTTAAGCGCCGTTTCAGTGGCCGCGCCGACCTGGATAACGGCGACGCCGCCGCTGAGCTTCGCCAGGCGCTCTTGCAGCTTTTCTTTGTCATACGACGAGTCGGTGTTGTCGATCTGGCGGCGGATCTGCTCGATCCGTCCTTTGACCTCGTCAGCGCTGCCGCCGCCTTCGACCATGACGGTGTCTTCCTTGGTAATGACGACTTTCTTAGCCGTGCCAAGGTCGGTCAGTTGGATGCCGTCGAGTTTGATGCCCAGGTCTTCGGTCAGAAAGCGGCCTTTGGTCAGGACAGCAATATCTTCCATCATGGCTTTGCGGCGGTCGCCAAAGCCCGGCGACTTAACAGCCACCACGTTGAGGATGCCGCGCAGCTTGTTGACGACCAGGGTGGCCAGCGCTTCACCATCCACGTCTTCGGCGATAATCAGCAGCGGGCGGCGCGACTGGCTGATCTTTTCCAGCAGGGGGATCAGGTCTTGCGCGCTGGAAATCTTCTTCTCGAATAACAAGATGACCGGGTTTTCTAAAATGGCTTCCTGCCGCTCGGGGTCGGTGACGAAGTAGGGCGAGATGAAGCCTTTGTCGAATTGCAAGCCTTCGACAACGTCCAGGGTCGTGTCTGTCCCTTTGGACTCCTCAACGGTGATAACGCCGTCTTTGCCGACTTTGTCCAGGGCATCGGCAATCAGTGCGCCGATTTCGGGGTCGTTGCCGGAAACGGTCGCAACCTGCGCGATGCTGGCCTTGTCGGTGACATCAATCTTGCGGGTTTTGAGTTCTTCGACGACTTTGTCCACGGCAAGCTCGATGCCCCGGCGCAGGGCAATCGGGTTGCCGCCCGCAGACACATAGCGCAGACCTTCATTGACGATGGCCTGTGCCAGCACGGTCGCGGTCGTGGTGCCGTCACCGGCGACATCGTTGGTCTTGGACGCGACTTCGCGGACAAGCTGCGCGCCCATATTCTCATACGGGTCTTCCAGCTCGATTTCTTTGGCGACCGTGACGCCGTCTTTGGTGATGGTCGGGCTGCCGTACTTTTTGTCCAGCACGACATTGCGTCCTTTGGGGCCAAGGGTTACTTTGACCGCATTGGCGACGGCATTGGCGCCGCGCTCCAGCGCGCGGCGGGCTTCTTCGTCAAACAACAGCGTTTTGGCTGCCATAATATCTTATCTCCTGTGATGGGGGTGTTTAGCTGCGCACGGCGTAGATTTGGTCTTCGTCCAGGATCATGTATTCCTGGCCTTCCAATTTGAGTTCCGTGCCGCCGTATTTGGAATAAATGACGCGGTCGCCGACCGCAACGGTGACTGTGGAGCGCGTGCCGTCGTCGAGTGTTTTGCCGGGTCCGACGGCGATCACTTCGCCTTCCTGCGGCTTTTGTTTGGCGCTGTCGGGGATGTAAATGCCGCCGCTGGTCTGGGTTTCCGCTTCGGTGGGCTTGACCAGCACTTTGTCGGACAGTGGCCGAAAGTTGACTGCCATGTGTGAGACCTCCTGAGATGTTCTGTGTGCGCGTTTCTGCGTTGATGGGCCGCCTGGACAAAACCAGTGCGTTAGCACTCGCGAGATGCGAGTGCTAAAACTTCCTTTAGTGTACTCAGCACGCGTTGCTTTGTCAAGTGCCGCCCGCAGTGGGAATTTGACAACTAAAGACTAGCGTTCAAGAAGCGTCGCTTACGCTTTTGCACAGGGGTGTAACGGCGTACCGACGACGGAACAATTTGTTCCGTCGTCGGTACGGGCTTGAAAAGAGGGAGCAAAGAGGGGGCGCTGCCGGGGGAACAAGTGTGTGTATCCTTCGGGGACAGGCCAAAAAGAAGCGTTTCCCTGCGCGCCAACGTGCAGACACGAGAGGAAAGAGCCTGCCGGCACTGTTATTCCAGCAGCGAAACAGCTCGCAAAACCGCCCCATAAACCGGCGGGTGCAGCGCATCCGTGGGCACGGCATGGGGGGCGAAACGTGCCAAAGACCGCCAGAAAACATCGGCAAGAACACTGCCCACGTTCCACAAGCCGCCAATGGGAACAACAGCAAACGGGTCTTTTCGCTCTGCGAACACCGCCGATGTGACCCCGTGCGCCAGCTGCGCCAGGGCCCCGCCCGCCCGCATCAAAATGGCGCGCGCCTGCTCGTCGTCCTCGCTCGCCGACTGTGCCACCGTGCGCGCGAGGGATGCAATCGTCACCCGGTCAATCGTCCCGCCGTAAACGCCGGGCACAATTTCCCGCACCGAACCGAGGTTCAGCGCGGCCAAAACGCGCGCGGTCAGACCGGTCGGCGCGCCCCCACCGTCCGCAGCGCGCAGCACTGCCGCGAGAGCGGCCCGCCCCACCCCATAGCCGCTCCCCGCATCGTCAATCAAATAACCGTAAGCGCCCGTGCGATGGGTGCGGCCCAGGGCGTTGTCCCCATACGCCACCGAGCCGGTGCCTGCGATTACGATCATGCCCGACTGCCCCCCGGTGGCTCCGGCCAGGGCGATGACAAAATCAGGCACGACCGCAACTCGTGCCTGGGGAAACAGCGATTGCAGGGAAGCTTCCAGGATAATGCGATGCGCTTCCACGCTCGCGCCGGCTACGCCCGCGCACACGGCCCGTACTTGGCAGGGGTCTGCATGGGCCTGCGCGAGAGCGGCCTGCGCCGCCGTTTGGACGGAATGCAGCGCATCGGGCGGGGTCATGGCGGCGATGTTGCAGGCCTCGCCCGCGCCTTCTCCCAGCACAGTGCCGCCCAGCAATGCCGCCAGGGCGCGCGTATGCGTGCCGCCTCCGTCGAGGCCCAGCACGACATCGGGGCGGCTCATTGGCCGGGTTCCAGATGCGATGTGTCCAAGGCGGTTTCGGCATCCAGATGCGATGTGTCGTTGATCAAGACAACACGGGCGGGATGGTCGGGCCGATAGTCCAGCCGAGACAATGATGTGTTTTCCAGATGGAAGTGCCGCAAGGTTGGCAGGGGCGCATCTAAAGCGTCGGCGATCAGCGTGCGCAGCGATGCGCCGTGTCCGACCAGCAGCACTTTATCGCCCAGACCTGGAAAGTCCGCCCTGGCTTGATCCCGCGCCGCGCCCATGCGCACCCGCACCTGCGCCCAGTTTTCGCCGCCGGGAACCGGCGCATCAAACTCGCGGGTCACATAGTAGCGGTACCAATGTTCATAATCGGCGGCTTCTACCTGGCCGGGGGTAAGGCCCTCCCAGGCCCCGTAGCTGCGCTCGCGCAAGCCCGGCATCTCTTGGACAGGCAGGGCATGCGGCTGGGCGACAATCCGGGCCGTTTCCATGGCCCGCGTCAGGTCGCTGGAGTAGATGGCCTGCAAGGGAGTATGCGCCAGCCGGTGCGCCAGTTTCTGTGCCTGCGCTCGTCCCCGCGCGCTCAGGTTGCTGTTTTGCTGTCCTTGAATGCGTCCTGCGGCATTCCATTCGGTTTCGCCGTGCCGTGCCAAAAGAAGTTGTGTCATAAGTGTTTGGAATGCGTATCGGAAAATGCAGAAAAGCGCGCCGTGTTAGGAGTGAGGCATCATGGCGTCAATCAAATCCGGGGATGCTTGGCGCGCGAAATCCTGTTCGGCGGCCAGGGCTGCCGCCTCATCGCCCGGCGCATTTTCGGTGACCAGCCGTACAAATCCCCAGCCGTTGCGCGACGGCTGCAAGCGCCCCATCGCCATTTCCATCTGCTGCTTCAGAAAGCTGGACTCGGTGCGACGCCCGGTGGCAAACCAGTACAAAAGGGTTTGGTGGCTGTTTCCCGCCTGCCCATGATAATCCGCAGTGACGGTTAAAGCCGTCTGTTCCCGCCCGCCATAGGTAATCGGCACCGCTTTGCGCCCCGACAGCACATAGCCCACAGCCGGGTAACACGCTTCCGGGCGATGGTTGAATGCCCCGCGCCCCAGGGTGCGATATTCCAGCAGCAATTGCACATGACGCCCGGTGCGCGTGTCCGTATACTGACGCAGGGTGTAGCTGTCCAAGGCCAGCGCCGCCAGGTTCCCGGCGCTGAGGGCCAGGTCTTTAGGGTCGGTGGTCTCGCTCGCGTCCATGCGCCATGTGCCTAAAACTTCGGGCAGGCGACGCACATCCGCGTGGGCGGCGGGGACATCGTTTTGCCGCATGCCGGGAACGGCAAAGGCGGCGGCTGCTCCCAGCACGATCAGCACGGGCAGGGCGGCGCGCAGCGACAGCGGCGGCACAGACGGTTTTGCGGTAACAATACTCATAACATTACCATGGCTTTGCCAGCCCCACCTTGTATTCTTTCTCTCCTTCGGTCATTAGGGCATCCAGGCGTCCTGCGTCCAAATCATCTTCAATTTGTTTGCCCCAAAGCGGTGCATGACGTTCGGTAAGCCATCCTATTCGCTTTGCGACATCTTGGACGGGCAGTTGCGTGATAGCGGCTTCTATCTTTTTAATGCTCGCAAGACATTCTACCATAGGGGCCGTAGACCCTGACAACCCAGGCGCGGCCTGTCCAAGGCGATGAAGACTGCTCCGCGCTCTACTTATCGCCTGCGCCACTCCGCGTAGGCGCGCACCATTTGTCCCGCCGCTGCCTCGGGCTCCATTTCACCCACACCCGTGCAGAGGCCTGGGAGAGCGACTGTCCCAATGGCGTCGTCATTGGCTGTGTTGAACTGCTCTACTGCCGAAAGCAGCGCGAGCATCGCGCGAAACGCATTGCCGGTATGCCCGACGCGTGAAGGCAGCTCCATTGTCGGCGCGCAAACCAGGTATGGAACATCCAAATCACCGGTTTCCACTACCAGAGCTTGCCCAACCGGCAGCAAGTCGCCCACTTGCGCAATGGCCGCTTGAACCTGCGCTTCTACCTGTGGAAACCGCGCACTGAAAGCCGCATCAATGCCGCCGTCCATGATGCCGTAACTGTTGGCGGGCGAAACATAGGCGTCGGCTTCGACTTCCAGCAAATCGCCCTGCTGCACTTGCACTTCGGGATAAGCGGCAAACACGATCCGCCACGCCTGCACTAAGTCCGGCAGCATATCGCATAAAATCAGGTTGAAATCAGCCGTCAAGACAAGAGCCTTCCAGAGGCACAAAAACAGTCACGCAGCAGCCCAACAAATGTGCTTCCACACTTGCCGTGCCGGCAGGACTCTGTGCAATGGGCCGGGCAGGATTTGAACCTGCGTTTCGACTGCCGACGGCTGCGCCGCCCCCTTGACCCCGTTCAGCACCTAAGCCCCCAGGCCGGGGCGGATGCCTCATCTCTTGGGTACGCAGCCCATTGCAAACCTGATTTCGTCCCGCATTGCGAGCCAGTCTCAGCGGCGTATTTATGGCTTATCTAGCCCGTACCAACGACGGAAGAATTTGTTCCGTCGTCAGTACAGGCTCGCAATGCGAGTGGTATGCGCTTACAATGCGAGTGGTACAGGCTCGCAATGCGAATGCAATACCGTGAAAACGCCGAGGCGAAGCGCAAACAACGCCGGTTCACTGCGGGGCGGAAAGCGTGGAAACAGCGGGATTGCGGCGCTGGGTAAACTTTTCAATCAAACGGCCCAGGGCCAGCAAAACGCAGAACGCGACGGCGAACGGCAAGAGTTTTCCGATCAAGCCGTCGTGGAACGCGGTGCCCGCGTCCTGGCCCGAGGCGTTGGCGACCATCAAAACCAAATAAATGCGCACGATGTTGCCCAGCAGCGCCAGGGGAACCGCGAGGGCGAACATGGCCCATTTCCAGACTAATGGGACGGTCATAAAATAAGCCAATAAAGCGGCCAGCAGGCACATCGCCGTCAGCGAATGCAGGCCGCTGCACGCGACCGCCACTTCAAACCGGATGTTTTTGGCCGGGATAATTAAATTCACGCCCTCGTTTTGGACGAACACGCCCGACAAGCCCGCCAGCAGAACGGCAGCCCGCGCACTGAGAATTTGCAGGGGCGCGCTGATCATATCCAAAACGCCGCCCGGCGTGGGCACCAGAAACAGCGAAAACGCCAGGGGAAACGCCAGGGCGCGCGTCCACCGTCGGCCCAGAAAATACAAGCACAGCCCGGTCACAACCGCGATAAACAAATAGCCGGTCGAGCGCTCCAAGCCCAGCCAGATGCCCAGCACTTGCAGCAGCAGGGCGACAAACAGCACCAGCAGGCCCAAACGACGAGCGTCGGCGCGGACAGGCAGGCGCGACAGCGTCTTCCAGTTCATCCAGATGAGAAACGCGACCAGGGGCAAAACAGCGGGGCCGTGCGCGTTTTCTTCCTGGTGCCAGCCTTGATAGTAAAGCGCAAACGTGTGCGCGAAGACGGCGACCAGCAGCATCAAAATCGCCCCGGCGATCAGCACACGCTCCAGCGGCGCTTGGGAGGACAGGGCATTGGCTCCTCCGCCCCCCGTCCCGCCGCGCTGGGGGGGATGGGGCGGAGTGGGAACATCGGCCCGGGAAAGATTGGAAGTTTCGCTGTTTGTTTTGGGAGAAAACAAAGCTGGGGAAGAGCGTTTCATGGGGTCACTCCGCGCAGCGTATCGCGCCGAATGTACAGCGTGGAATTGAGCTGATCCGCTTCCGTCTGCGTTGCGAGAAAGCCGTAATCCTGGACAATCTCGGAGATCGGCCCGTAGCTTTCCTGGAAGCTCTGCTGCACATTATCTCTGGCCTGAAGAACACGCTCCGGCATGGTGCGCCGGGCTTCGGCAAGCTGCGCGGCAAGATCCGCGCGGGTGAGGCTGACGCGCGGGTCATGGGCGTCAATGCGTGTGCGCAGCACGTCCGCCCGCGCTTCGATTTGCTGAGGCAGCAGCGCAGTTTGACCCAGCGCCCTTTGCTGCAAGTCCCACACATCCGGGTGCCGGTAAAATTGCAGCCAGGCACTGCCGCCCGTTGTGCTGTCGATATAGCCCGTGATGTTGGGGGTCAGCAAAAGCAGAGGCACATTCATGTGCACACTGGTCGTGCGGGCCAGGGTCTGCTGATAAGCCTGGTTGTCGCGCGGCAGCCAGACAGCGGGCACACCGGTGCGCCAGGCGATTTCCCAGGGCGTATCGGTGAGAATGGCCCCACGGATCAACTGGTCATGCAGCACAGTCGCGGCGGGGGATTTGAGGGGCGGGGCAGTGACCAGGGCAAGCCCGCGCGTCAAAGGGCTGGGGGCAGGCGCGGAGCTGACCAAAAGGGCCAGCAGGCCGCCGGACACCAGAACCGCCCAGCCCCACGCTGTCAATCGCTGCGACAGCGGCTGCCAGTCCTGGCGACGCATCAGCTCAAACGCAAAGCCCACGGCCAGAACGCACAAGGCGGGCGCGAACGGCGCGATGATCTGCACGGACGGCGCGAAAAACACCGTCACCAAAATCAGCAGAACCAGGCACAGGGCCAGGTAGCCGCGCAAAATCGCCAGCCGCACATCCACAAAGCGCCACAGCAGCGAAACCAGGGCCGCCGCCAACACAAACACGTTGAACACGTCCAGCCCATGCGTTTGATAGTAGCCCATGCCGCGCCCCGCCTTGGCGAGCATCTGGGGCAAATGGGCGAAAAAGAACGCAAACGGCCCTTCCGGGGGCACAACGCTGCGATAAATTGTCGTGGCGCCGGGGTAATCCGGGGTGTCGGCCATGATGTCATACGCGCGCAAATTGAAAAACGGATTGCCGGTCAAGCTCGCCATGTGGACAAGCCACCCTGCCGTCACAACAACAAAGCCCAGCGCGCACAGTCCCACGCCCCGCCAGGCCCGGACCGGCGCACGCGAGGCAAACACATACAAAAGCGTGGGAACGACCAGCAGCAGCAAAGAGTATTGGGTCAAAAAGCACAAGCCCAGCAGCGCCCCGACCAGCACTTCACTCAAAGGCGCGGCGGGGCGAGCGGCGGATTCATGCGCCCGGTGCAACGCAATAATTAACGCCGTCAGCAGCAAAGTCGCCAAGCTTACCGGCAGGCCAGCGGCGGCAAAGCCCAAGGCGGACCCGCCAAGCACATACAATCCCATCGCCAGCAGTGCGGGCCACGGCCCCAGGGTGGGAAGCAATGTGCGGGCAAGAACATAAGTGCCCACCACGGACAGCCCAAAGAAAAACAGGGAAGTCAGCACGACTGCCAATGCACCGCCATGTCCCCCATGGCCCAAAAACGCCAGGGCCAGCACGGCGGGATACAGCGGAGCATGGGATACATCCGGGACAACGCCATTGGCCGGGAGCACAAAACCCGACAGCGCCAGGGGCCGGAAGATGGATGTGGAAAAGCCATGCCCCGTCGCCAGGTTGCGCGCAATCTGGGCATAATCCATGGCGTCGGCATTGACCAGGTCGCCCGAAAACAGGCGTTTCAAGGCAAACAGCGTCAGCAGCAGGCAGGCTAAGGCCCAAAGCAGAGCCGAAAGAAGGGCTGGAGAACGGGAAACAGGCCGCCTGCTCTTTGCAGAGTTCTCGGGCGACTTCATAATCACAGTAGAATTCACCCCGGAAGTTCCTTACCGGGGCGCGTCACAAAAGAAAACATGGGGTTTATCTAAGCTCAGTACGCGCCCTGCCGCAGCAAAACACACTTGATCGTCTTGAAAAGAATATGGCAGTCAAACATAAACGTGCGCGAGTCGATATAGATCATGTCCAGCCGGACACGCTCTTTGTAAGCGACATTCTGCCGCCCGCTCACCTGCCACAGCCCGGTTAGGCCAGACTTGACCTTCAGCAAGCGCGAGGCATCGTTTCCATAGCGATCCAGTTCGGGGACGGTAATCATACGGGGGCCGATCAAAGTCATTTCGCCTTTGAGGACATTGAGAAGCTGGGGAAATTCGTCAATGCTCGTAGTTCGCAAAAAGCGGCCCAGGCGCGTGATACGCGGGTCGTTTTCCAGTTTCCAGTCTTTGGCATAGGCGGCCATCAGGTGGGGGTTTCGGCGCAGCACTTCGTCGGCATTGGGCACCATGGTACGCAGCTTAAATGCATCAAAGGTTTGCAGGGCCTCGCTTCCCATTGACGCGTCCCAGTCCTGCCGGGCCAAAACACGCCGCTTGTGGATAATGGGGCCGCGCGACTCCAGCGCGATGCACAGGCCAATCACCAGCATGGGCAGCAAGCCTACAAGAAGAAACAAAAGGGCGGCGACAATATCCACCAGTCGTTTGACAAAGAGATACGAACGTGGCGGCTCAGCTGAAATGCGGGCGACGGCGGCAGGCACGACCAGGGAAACGTGGCCGACAGTTTCCGGCACGGGATGATATCCTGAAATGGAAGAAGTAGACATAGGCTGCATTCTTAGACTGTCGGCGCGCGCGTCGGTGTAAATCGGCTGTTCCATCGTGCTGTTTCCTTTGCCGCCGCCCGGTTTCGCCGCGAAGTGCAATCTACCCAGTGCACGGGGGAACCAAACAGCAAAGAAAGCGGTGCCCTTGCCAGAGTCCAAGGGTACTAAGGCCCGACTTTGACTGTCAGCATGACTGTCCCGCTTTGACCCTCAGCGACAGTGCCCAGGTTCCAATCCGTTTCGCCGCGCGCGGCATCGTAAACGCCGCCGGCAGTGGCGGATACAAACTGCGTGCCCGGAGGGATCGCCCACGGCAGCAATACATGGAATGCATCCGATGCGCTATTGTTCCCATAAGACAGCGTGTAGGTGACTAAATCACCGGGCCGGGCTGCGGCTTTGTCTGCCTGCAGCGAGATCGAAAGGGCCGGCGGGACAAGAGGCGAAATTTTATACGCCGTATCCCCCGCCAAAGCGCTGATGGGAACGACAAGCGCGCCGCTTGCCGATGTGAGGGTCGCCGCGCGGCGCACGACGCCCGTGCCTGTGTCCCAGTTTTGCACGTGGTACGCGCCGTCGGGCAGGCCCGTCACTGTCACCGTGCCGCTTGCGGGCACAATTGATGCGGGAGCGCTGGTCAGATGGAACCAATTCCCCTGCTGATTATACACGAAAAAGTGCGCTCTGCCCGCTTGTTTGTCTTTTTGGCCGATGACTATTATGTTTGGATTGCTGCTTTTGGCTTCTATGTTTCGATAACGGCCATTGGTCAGCGGCACACCCTGCAAGAACTTTTGGTACGCTCCGGCGTACTTCCACCAGCCTTTGCGCGTGGCTTCCTCGCCCCCGTTGGTGTACAAGAAGACCAAGGCCCCGCTGGGGTTGAGGTGCGCCCACACAAATTGACGCATCCACGCGCCGGTTGTGTCCTGCTGGATTTGCGTGTTGTAGCTGCCGTCGGGACTGAGAATATCGGCTTCTCCGACACTGAAAGGCTTGCCGAGTAAGGGGTCGCCCGACAGCGATGTGTACGCAAGGCCCAGATACTGGGCCAAAGATGCCGTGTCGTGATCCATCAGCGGCTCGTTGAATGGATACCACGCCCACAGCCGCCCATTGGGAGCGGTGACTTTGATGTCTGCAAAGTCCACCGCTCCGCCGGTCAGGTTTTTGGCAAAGATCGTCAGCGCGATGTCGTGCGCAGTGTCGTCAGGCGAAGCAAACGTGGCTGAAACGGTGCGCCAGCCGTAGCCGGGCGGCAAAATGGGAGACACCGGGCTTTGCGGGATCGTGTAGGCCACCAAGCCCAAATCGTGGCACCACAGGTCTAGCTCGGGGCCGCGCCCGAACCAGTTCGCCTTGGCAGTGCCATCGGCGCGTATTTGATAGGAAACTGTCCATGTGCCCTTGCCCTGAATGCGGCTGACAGGCAGGGTCTGCGTTTGCGCCTTGCCCGCTGTTGTCGTGCCGTCAATATGCAGCGCGCCCAGCCCGTTTGGCCCGCCGGTGGGATTGCGCACAAACCCGCCCCCGACATCGCCGTAAGGCGTGTACGAGCTGCCGGGCACGCCTGTCGACACATAATAATGGATGTCGGCATAGTCAATATCCGGGTACAAAGCTGCGTTCTGGTAAAAGTCGGCAGGATAGCTCGTGCCCGACGAGTTTTGCCAGAACGATGTGCTCGCCAGACGATGCCCTTCGGCCCCGAAGCTGTGAATGGCGCGGGCGAAGCTTTCGGCGGCGGCATAGTGGTTGCCGTTGAACAATGGCCCTTCGTTGCAGAATTCCCATTCGGCGACCGATGTGCTGTACCCCCATCGGGCTTCAAGATAACGGGCGTAGTAACGCTGCCATCTGCGGACGGGCAGGTCGGCCTTGGAGTCGTTGCTGGCCCCATAAAAGTTGGCGTCGTCGTGGGCGGCATTGACGCCATTCGCATCGACGTTGCAGAAGACGCTGTCATCGTTTTCCAGCGCATTCAGCCGCAAAAACTGATTGTGCTGCCGTGCGTATTCCACGAAAAAGTCCAGCACCCACGACTGCCGCTGGTTGTACCGAACGTGACGCTCAAAATCTCCCACTTCCACCATGTCCGTCCCCGACAAATCGTCGGTGACCTGTACGTCGTCGATCAGCAGCGCCCCCGCGCCCTGCGGCCAAAGCTTGATCGTGCCGACATAGTTTGACCCGTTTTGCGGGTCATGGGCGGCAATGGAAGCCTGCACGCGCGTCCAGCCCGCACCCGGCGTGACCGAAACAACCGTGTTTTGATCGCTGGCGTAGCTTGTCGAGTCCTGCGTCTCCAACCGGACACTTGCCAGTGCGCCCTGCGGCTTGACCCACGCGCTGAACGTGTAGCTTTGATTCGGCTTCAGCGGCACGATCATGTTGGTCAGCTCGCCGCCCGCAGGCGTACGGATGCAGTACCTGCCCGAATGGGCATCGTCGGTGGTCAATTGGCTGGACGGCTCGCTGCCTCCCGACCCGAAATACCAGCCGCGCCCGCCGTTGGAATTGGAAAATCCCCCGATAATCTCCTGTCCGCTGCGGGACGCGATCCACAGACGCATCAACGTAGACCCGCCGCCCGCGCTGATCTGATCCAGGCTGGTTTTGTAAGCGTCGTAGCCGTTGACAAATAAGTTATGCCCGATGAAGTTGGCGCTGTCCCCGTTGTCAAATTGCAGGTACCGGCTGTCGGCAGGCGAAACCCGCACGAAGCCTTTGCGCGCCGATGCGACACATAAAAACGTTTGCGGATTACTCGTCATTGTGCCGCCGCCGTCGGCAGCACGGATTTTGTACTGCCACGTCCCGAGCTGGGTGGGGGCAAAACGTACTTTCCACACGTCCGCCGCATCCGGCACCAGGTTTTCGATATTGGGATGCGGGTCGCCACCCGCCGAGGGCGGCGTGCGCACATAATCCCGATACAAGAATGCGGGCTGGACAAGCGCCTGCGTCCAGTCGGTCTGTCCCGGCGGCAGCAGCAGGCAGTCCACGGACACGCCGAGCCGGGCATCTTCATCCGGTTTGAGGTTGGCCGCGTAGGGCGGGGCGGTCGGGTCATAGGGCAGGTCGGGGTTCAGCGCCGACGTAGTCACGGCAAACGTGAGTTCCAGCTTGTCGTACCGCGCGACTCCCTGCCCGCTGTCGCTGGAAGCCACTGTCCCCAACGACGGTGCGGCGGCCTTTGCCGGCTCCAAACACCCAATCAGCAGGCCGCAGACCAGCCCGCACACAGTTCCCAGCATCGCTCTTCGTGTTGGAATTCGCACTTGTTTTCGCTTGGCTCCTGCTTCGGATTGTCGGTTTTTCGGCCAGTTCTCTTCAGACCCTATCGGGCCTGGGGGCGGCATTGCTTGCGCTTTGCCGTGGCACTCACAAGGCAGACCAACGACGGACGGATTTGTTCCATCGTCGGCACGCCGTGTAAACGCAGGGAATACGAGCGGGCAATAAGGCAAGCAAAAGGCCCCCCGCCCCTCATTGAGGGAATAGGACGGCCCTCAACCGGCATCAGAATGCCACCTTCTCCCGCCCCTCCGGGCCTGCCAGTGCAGGAGACGGGGTTGAGGGGTGAGGGCTATCTTCTCACGCGGGAGCTGGAAAGCGAGTACCGTTTTCTAAGCCGACGCATAAGACGGCAGGGCCAGCACCTGATGCGCAATCCGTGCCCAATCGAAATGCGGGGCCAGCCGCGACGCACCTGCTGCCAGATGCGCCCGCAAGGTAGAGTCGGAAGCCAGAACGACCGTGTGGGCAACGAACCGGGCATCGTCGCCCACCGGGGCCAGCATCATGTTTTCGCCATGCTGAAAGAGCAGGGATAAATTGTCGGGAACGGTGGAAGTGACCAGGGGCAGGCCGTGGGCGAGGGCGGCCATCAAGGTGCCCCGGCCTGTCGAAACGCCCGTCGCGTACGGCAGCAGAGCGATGTCCGCGCGGTGCAAAGCCTGGGACACGTCGGGGGCCTTTAAATCGCCGGAAAAGACGACATGGGACGCGACGCCCAGAGTGGCCGCCAGATGCAAAAGCGCGCGATGGTAGTCATCGTCACGCAGGCCGCCGACAATCTCCAATGTCGCCTGGGGGTCACGAGCACGCACGGCGGCAAGGGCGCGCAGCAAAAGCTCGATGTTCCGCCCGCGCCACACAAACCCAAAGTAAACCAGGCGCAGGCCCAATGCGGCAGCAAACGGAACAGCGGGGACAGGGTCAATGTTGCTGCCGATGGGAACAAGATGCACGCGGTCACGCAAGCGCGGAATGCGGGCCAAAATGTGATGCTGACGCCCGGAGCAAACCGTGATGTCCCGGCTGCCCAGCAGAAGCGGCAGCAGGGCCAGCCGGTGCGCGCGTCCCCACGCGGACGGCCCATCCAGCGAGTGAAACGTGGTGACAAACGCAGCACCGGCCCGCCGCGCCAGCAGGGGCAGGCGCAAAATAGCGGGATGGCTGTCGTACACGCCCGGCTCGTACTGCAAATGCACCACCTGGGGACGCTCGGCGCGCAGGGTGCGGCCCAGCAGGCGCAGGTTGTCCCCATCCCACTGCGCAACCAGGCCGCGCCCATGCTCGCCCCCAGGTGATGCGGCCTCGCCCCCAGGTGACAAGGCGCGTGTCCAGACTTCCACATCCGCCCCCGCCGCGCGCATGCGCCGGACAAGGTGGGATGTGTAGTCGCCGATGCCGCAGGTCTTGGGGGGAAACGACCCGCTGATTTGGACGCATAACTTTGACATAGGATTGGGTTTGGGCGGTAGTGGCTAGTATACCCGCAGGATAATCCAGCTTTATAATCCAGCTTTACGCTTCCATGACAGGCAGGCGTCGGGCGGCATGGCGCGGCTCATCGGCGCGGCTCATCAGAAACAAGCCGATCAGCGACAGCGAGAAAGACAAGGCAAACACAGGACGATAACCGTGCGCGCAGTCGGCGATCCAGCCGCCGAGCAGGGGCGCAATCGCGCGCGGCAGGGCAGTGACGGCATTGTAAAAGGCGGTGTACAGCGGGATGGCATCGGAGGTCTGGGCGTATTCCATCACCATGTTGGCCCCGCACATGCCGATGCCCGCCGCTCCCAATGCGGACAAGGCAAAGACGGCGTAGAACGCCAGCGCAGTGGGCGCGCCCAGGGCCAGGACAGTCGCCAAAACGGCGCACCCAGCCGATACAAGCATCACGGCTTTGTTGCCTCCTTTGTCTGCCCATGCCCCCCACCCCAGGCTGCCGAACGACCCGGCGAAGATCAAGGTGGCTGTGTAGCCCGCCACCGCAAGCGGCCCGGCATGAAGCCGCTGCGCGGCATACAGCACAAAGAATGGCAGGGCGACAGCCGCCAATTGCAGGGCAATCTGCGCCCGCAGAAAGCGGCGAAAGCCCGGCTGCCCGCGCCAGATATTCAGGCAGTCGCGCCCATAGTGGCCCGAATGCGTGTCACGGGGAGGCGGCAGGCCATGCGGCTCCCGCACGATGCCCAGCGGCAGGCAGCTTGCCATGAGCAGGATAAAGCCGAGCAGAAATCCATGGCTATAGCCCAGCGGAAAGCCCGCACCCGGCCCGGACAGCAGGTGACGCAGCACGCGGTCCACCCCCAGACCCAGCAGGCCCGCAATGCCGCCCGCGTAGCCGAACAAGCGTCCGCGCCACTGCGCAGGGATACATTTCCCAATGACTAAATAATACGCGGGCTGATTAATGCCCATAGCCCCGGCATGGAAAGCAATGCACACAAACAGCGCGCCCAGCAGCCAGCCGGGATGCGCAAAGGCCCACAGGGGAACAAGCCACACCAACGGCAGCAGGGACAGCCGCTCGACAATAGCCCACCGGATCAGAAAGCCCCGCGCCCGAGGCAGGCGTCCCACATGGCCCGCGACCAGAAAGCCGGGCAGAAAGATGAGCAGGTTGTACAAGGCAGGCAGTGCCCCCACTTCCAAATTGCCCGCGCCCAGGCGGCGCATCAACACGGGCAGGATGGTGGCCGTGCTGAAAAACGCCATGCCCAGCGGCCAGCCCACCGCATCCGTCAGGCAGGCGGCGAAGCTGAAACGCTTGTCCGCGCGGGACACGACAGGCGACAAGCCGGGCGCGGGCGCAGGAGGCAGCGCATTCGGCGGGGATGGGGAAGAAAACACAGTCACAGGGCGCACAGTTGGACACAAAGGGCCAAGTTTCCTGCGCGTGGGCATAATCCCAAAATCAATCACGCAGGGCGGCACAAAAAGACAAGGTGCGTGTCGCCCTGACGCGTGAGGACAACGGTGAGCGCTTCGGGGCCGGACAGCTTTAATTGCTTGCGCACGGCGTCGGGTTCGAGGGGGAAGCCGCGCTTCTTCACCACGACCTGCCCGACACCCCGCCGGGTCAGGGCGTCCTGCAACGTGCGGCGCGCGTAAGGAAAGCGCTCCAAAACTTCGTAGGCGCGGGCGAACGGCGTGAGGGTCAGGGTGCCGGCAACCAGGTAGGCGATCTGCGGGTCGAGAGCGTACGCGTTGATATTCCGGGCCAATGTGCCGACCAGATGGGCGCGGATCACGGCGGCGTCGGGTTCGTAAAGATACGCGCATCGGGTGTCGGTTTCGGGGGGTGCGGGCTGGCCCGCCGTGCCCGCAATGATCTGAGGGCTGTTATCTGAAAGCAGCACGGCGCGGACGGTGTCATCGCCGGGCGGGGACGCGGTGCGCCAAAGCAGGGCTTCTTTGCATTCGCCGCCGTCGGATAGGAATTCCAGGCTGCACTGATACTGGGCGGCCAGGGCGTGGTCGATAGCGGGCGAAAGCTTGATGCCGAGGGGAAACCTCCCCTGCTGCGCCCACCGATGCGCAAGAGGCAGCGGCGGCACATAATCGTCGGGGCGGGGAATGCGTTTGCCATTGTCGCGGCGGGCCGGGTCAAACCACACGGCCCCTGCGGGCAAAGCAGCCTGGGTAACATCTTCACGGCGCACGTTTATCAGGGGCGCGAGCCCACACGCCTCGGCATTGGCCAGGGCGAAAAGGGCACGCACGGGGTCGACTTCGTACAAGGTGACGCTTATTCCGGCGCGGGCAAAGGCAAGGGCGTCGCAGCCGATGCCGCCGCACACGTCACTGATATGGGCCGCGCCCAAGGCGGCAAACCGGGACGCATGGTAGGCCGATGCGCGCTGTCCCGATGCCTGCTCCATGCTTTCCCTGGTGAAAAACAATTGGTCGGCCTTTTGTCCGAACTTGGCGCGGGCGCGCAGGCGCAGAACAGCGAGTTCCCAGGCGGCTGCGCACAGGCCGGGCGCGGCGTGGCGGCGCAGGCGGGTCAGGGCGGGCAGGGCGTCTACACCGTCATCGCGCAGAATTTCGGCGTCATGGGTGAGGGCGCGGCCTTCGGGCGAAAGCAGAAACAGAGCGGCAGGTTCGGTGAGGGGCATGGCTTGGAAGGGGAAAAGCGAAAAGTCATCGCGTGCGTATGCAGCAGAGGACTTCGGGCTATACGCGGGCTGGGTGGGGGCCGTAAAGGTACTCTCAAAACTATCCCTATGCTGGCACACGGCGGGAACTTCTGTCAAGAGACATGGGGTATACTGGGCAGGAAAGGGTAGACCCATGTCTTACGAAACAGGCTTATTGGTGCTTGGCGTCCCCGCCATCATCTGGCTGACCGTGCGGGCCGTGCAGCGCATGCAGGCTATCAAAGAGCGTATCGCCGATGTACGGGACGACATGGAGCGCAACCCGCAAAGCCCCTCCCTCGCCCTGTCCGAATTGTTCAACCCTCCCTCGTCCCCTACCCCGCCCAAGGAGCGCACTCGTGGCAAAAGACATGACTGATCGCCAGCAGGAAGTGTTCACCTTTATCGTCAATTTCATCGAGACCGAAGGCTTCCCGCCGACCATCCGCGAGATGCAGGAGGGCCTGGGGATCGGCTCCCTGCGCGGGGTCACCATTCACCTGGATGCCCTGCACAAAAAAGGCTTTATCGAGCGTCTTGGCGGCAAAAACGGGCCGCGCACGTCGCGGGGCATCCGCATTCTCGCCCGCGTGGAAGGACGCCAAAAGGATGAAGACGCCGGTATCACGCGCCTGCCTCTCATCGGCACCATCGCGGCGGGGACGCCCCTATTAGCCACCCAGAACATTGAAGATATTATCCCTGTGCCGAGCGTTTTGGTGCGCGGCGGTGTGGGCGCGTGCTTTCTGCTGCGGGTGCAGGGCGAGAGCATGACCGGCGCGCATATTCTGCCGGGCGATTTGGTGATTATCCAGCCCCAACCCTCGGCGGAAAACGGCGAGATTGTTGCCGCGCGTATCGGCGAGGAAGCCACGGTCAAGCGGTTTTCGCGGCACGGCAACCGGGTTGAACTCCAGGCGCAAAACCCCAATTATGCCCCGATCCCGCTGCGCAAAGCGGACAACGCGGCCATTATCGGCAAGGTTGTCGGCCTGCTGCGCGGGTATGGCGCGTAGGATTTCGCGGCGTTCTCAGCACGCTTTTACGGCGTTCCCAGCACTCTTTTATAGCGTTCCCAGTACTCTTTTATGGCGTTCCCACGGCTTATGTCAGGCGCAGCCCTCGCATTGCGAGCCTGTACCACTCGCCTTGCGAGCCTGTACCGACGACGGAACAAACTGTTCCGTCGTCGGTTCGCGCTATAAACAAGGGGGAAACAAGCACAAAACGCGCGGGGAACGAGGCGAAGACACACGGCGTCAGGCGTAAACCTCAACGTCGATAGGCTTGAAGGTGCCGTTGTTGGACAACTCAGCGGAGCAGGCGGTGATGCCGACAAACAAGTCCATTTCGGCGCGGAACTCCACAAACTGGCCGGGCCGGGACAGCGGGGGGCCAATGGTCATCTCGCCGGTCACGGGGTCGAATGAGACGTTCATAAAGACATTAAACGACACGGGGATTTGGTCGGGCTTGATGCCAAAAGGGGCGAGGTTTGTGGCAAGGTTCTCGAAACAACTGGGATGGTAAGTGCTGTCCCCATAGATAATCTGGAATGTTTCGGGGCTGCACGGGGTGAGGGTGAAGTCGTGCCGCCCGACCTGATCCTGCCCAATAGTCAGCAGGGGGCGGCTCCGGTTGGAATAAAGAATGTGGCCTTCCGTGAGATACAACGTGTTGGCGTAGTCGATGGAGCGACCTGACGAGAGATATTCGCCCAAATCGGCGCGGGAAAAGGCCATGAGGTCGGACACTTGCTCACCCTGCGGGTCTGTAATCCGCAGGGTTTGGCCCGTGTCGAGGGGGAAGCCCACGCCGGTCTGCGGGGCGATATGATGGGAATGCAGAAGCGGCATTAAACGTCTTCTTTCGCGCTTTCGTCGGCCTGCGACCCGACATGGAACGGGCAGCGCCAATCGTCGCCGACCGCGCGGCCCGAGTACTGGCGGGCTTCAGAGCGCTCGCCGAAGTTTGCCAGCATGGGGTTGGAGTTGCCCTGCAAAGCGGTTTCGCGCGAGCGTATGGCGGTTTGCAGCGGGGTGTAGCGGCCATCGGCCCGGAGCACGTCAAACTGACGATGGGCATTGAAGACCAAAGTGGGCCAGGCAAAGCGTCGGTTCCAGCGCGAAGCGGCGGGGTGCAGGCCGATAATGTAAAACGCGCGTCCGCCGAAGCTAAACGCGAAGTTGAGGTCTTCGGGGTTGTCGCTGACGGTGGCATCCCAGGCGTGCCCGCTGCTGTCGGTGTCATGCAGGGCTTGAAGCTGCGCCCAGAGCAGGCGCTCAAAGGTTTCTTCGTCGCCGATACCCGGCCCCTGGAACGAGGCGACAAACGTGGAAAACTGCTCGCCGTCCGCCACCATCGCGTCCTGGTCACGCAGAAACAAGGCCAGGTCATAGGCCAACCCTTCGGTCGCCTGGGGCGAAGCCAGATCGCCATACATGCCCATGCGGTACGAGCCTCGGTGGAATGCGCCTTTGGCGGCGGCACAGGCGAAACGGGGGTTTTGGACAAGGGCGCGGAAGCTGTCGTGGACAAACTCCTGCAAGGGAGCGACGACAAGTTCGGGATGGTCTGGGCGCACAAGCCGCTTGCCGTCAAAGGTGGTGTAGGCGCTGTGGGGATCGGGGGACGTGCTGGAAGCAAGGGGGCAGCCCTGCCCCTGGGGTATCGTGAGTGTCGGCATAAAAGCTTTCTAACTGCTTTGCAAGTATCGTCTGGGCGAACAGGCGCTTCGGTGCGCGGGTGCATAAAGAGTTTACCCGCCACGCGCGCAACTCACACCTGACAAGCGGGAACAAGGCGAGTTGGGTACAATACGTTTATGAGCGATGCCAGGTTTGATGACGTTTTGTTTGGAGCCGATCCCAGCGAGAAAGTGGTGGCCGTGGAAACCGGCGACCGCGAGACTGTGCTGTTTGTGCGCGACGGCGACCAAACAGTGACGCGGAGCGTCCCGTTTGTGCCGTGGCTGGCAACCGACACGGAGCGTCACTTCGCGGGCGCGGAAACCGTCCCCTTAGAGGGCGACGGCTACAAGTTTCTGCTGCGCTTTCCGCAGGGATGGCGGGCTTATCAAGAAGCCAAGCGGACTTTGCGCGACGAGCACGCGAGCGTCTGCCAGTACGGCAGCGCGATCAAACAGTTTCTGGTCGCTTCGGGCATCACGCTGTTTAAGAACATGGCGTTTGATGATTTGAAGCGCATGCAGGTGGACATTGAAACCACGACCTTGGACCCTCTCCTGCCCGAAGCGCGCATTTTCATGATTGCGGTCTCAGACAACCGGGGCTTTTCGGATGTGCTCATCGGCGACGAGGCCGATACCCTGCGCGAACTTTTGCGCCTGATGGACACGCGTGACCCGGACGTGGTCGAAGGCCACAACTTTTACTCGTTCGACCTGCCGTATATCCTCGCGCGCTGCTCGGCTTTGGACATCGCCCCGCTGTTCGGTCGTCAAGGCAAGCCCGCAGTTGTCGGCGCGCCGCGCAACTGCGCCATCGGCACGAACGCGCGTCAGTTTACGCCCAGTTATCTGTATGGGCGGCATATCCTGGACACTTTGCTCCAGGTGCAGCGCTTTGACTGGTCGCGCGGGCAGGTGTCGTCCTATGGGCTGAAAGAATGCGCGCAGACTTATGGCATCGCGCCGCCCGACCGCGTGTATCTGGACCGCAAAGAAATCGTGGAAATCTATCGCACCGACCCTGCCCGCGTCAAAACCTATGCCGCACAGGACGTGGAAGAAACCGCCGCGCTGGCGGCTCTGGTCGCCCCCACCGAGTTTTACCAAACGCAGATTGTCCCCGACTCCTACCAAAACGTCGCCGTGACCGGCAACGGCGAAAAGATCAATGCCGTTCTTCTGCGCGAATACCTGCGTCAGGGCCGGGCGATTGCAAAGCAAAAGCCCCCGCAGCCATATCCGGGCGGCTACACGGAAGTGCGCGTGACCGGCGTGGTCAAGCCTATCGTCAAAGCCGACGTGGAAAGCCTGTATCCATCGCTCATGCTGACGCAGACAATCGCCCCCAAGTCCGACACGCTGCACATCTTTCTGCCCCTCTTATCCGAACTGACGGCGCGGCGCTTGGAAGCCAAAGGACACCTCAAAAAGGCCAAAAAGGCCAGCCGGGACAACGCCTACTGGGACGGCCTGCAAAACTCGTTCAAGTCGTTGATAAACTCGTTTTACGGCTATATCGGCGGGCCTTTTTACTTTAACGACTACGAAGCCGCCCGGCGCGTGACCGAAGCGGGTCAAGAAATCGTCAAAAGCATTGCCACCGAGCTGGAAGCCCACGATGCCCGCGTGATCGAGATTGACACCGATGGCGTGTATTTCGAGCCGCCCGCCGCTGTCCGCGGCGAAGCCAAAGAACTCGCGTTTGTGGAAAAGATCGGCAAGGCCCTGCCGCCGGGTATTCGCCTGGCCCACGACGGCTCGTACCAAGCGATGCTGTCCCTCAAAATGAAAAACTATGTGCTGGTAGAGCATGGCGGGCACAAGATATTCAAGGGGTCCAGCCTGCGCTCGCGGGCCGATGAGCGTTATGGCCGCCAGTTTCTCACCCAGGCCGTGGATTTGCTTTTGGACAACGACGACGCGGGCCTTTCCAAGTTTTACAGGGGATTACTCGCCCAGATTGAAGACGGCACCCTGCCCTTGTCCGAGTTTGCCAAGCGGGAACGCGTGACCGAAAAGTTTTTGTCGTCGGAAATGCGCAAGCGCGCCGCCGACGCCATCAAAGGGGCGGGCATCAAGCAAGGCGAGTTTGTGTCGCTGTATCAGCGCAAGGATAAAACGTTGGGGCTGGCGCAGGACTACGCCCACGACGAGGACACGGACTATTATGCCGCTAAATTGTACAAGTTTGCCGGGCGGCTCAAAGACGCCGTCGGCGAGGCGCGCTTTGAAACCCTGTTTCCCAAGCCCCTGCCTGTCGCCAAGCGTCCCGACCCTTCGCAGATGACGATGGACTTGTTCGGCTGACTCCCTCCATGCCCCGCACTCTTGCGCGTTGACAGCCTCCAAGCGATTCGGTACAATCCCCCACGAGGAGAACTCCCATTTTGCCAGATAGCACGATAGCCGTTGTGGTTCCCGCCGGCGGCGGCGGGACACGGCTGTGGCCTCGCAGCCGACGCACGACCCCCAAGCAATTCTTAGACATTGTCAGCGAGCGGACTATGCTTCAGGAAACCGCCGACCGCGTGCGCGCCTTGGTGAGTCCCGACCACCTGTTTGTGATTACCAATGCCCAGCATGTCGCCCCTGTCCGCGAGCAATTGCCGGATGTTCCCGCCGCAAACATTGTGGGCGAACCTGAAGGACGCGACTCGGCCCCGGCGATTGGCCTTATGGCTGCCTTGCTGGAGCAGACATTGGGGCCGGACGCTGTCATGGTAGTCCTGCCTGCCGACCATGTCATTCCCGACGGGGATACATTTCGCGCCATTCTTAAACTGGCGGCGCAGACGGCCAAAAAGGGCTGGCTGGTGACTTTGGGCATTTTGCCGACGGCTCCCGACACGGGTTTCGGCTATATTCAGGCGGGCGACCTGATCTCTTATGACGACGCACTGGGACTATCTGTGTCCCAGGTGAAGCAGTTCCGCGAAAAGCCCGCCCCGTCTGTCGCCGAAGAGTATGTGCGCGCGGGCGGCTTTTATTGGAACGCGGGCATGTTTATCGCGACCGTGCAGACCCTGCGCCAGCTATACAAAACCCACCTGCCCGAGATGGAACCCTTGTTTGCCCAAATTGTCGCCGCCCGCGATACGGCTGAGGCCGACCAGGTGATGGCCGAGGTGTTCCCCACCCTGCCTAAAATCTCCGTGGACTATGGCATTGCGGAAAAAGCCGACAAAGTGGCGGTGATCCCCGCAAACATCGGGTGGAATGATGTCGGCTCGTGGGGACGATTGGCCGACGTGCTGTCTTTGGATACGAGTGACGAAAACGTTGTTGTCGGCCAGCATGTGGGTATTGATACGCACGGCGCGTTTATCTACAGCCCTCACCGACTGATCGCGACCATTGGCCTGGACGACATTATTGTCATTGACACCCCTGATGCCACCCTGATCTGCCCCAAATCCCGCGCGGAAGACGTGAAACGCGTCGTGGACGAACTCAAGGCGCGCGGCCACCACCACCTTTTGTAACTTTTACTTGTTTGCGTTGTCTATCTCCTTATCCCACAAGATCAAGGATTATGTATGATTGTCCCGCTGGCTGACCTGCCCGCACAGCACCGCGCGCTGCGCACCGAGCTTTCCGCTGCCTTTGAACACGTGATGGATTCGTGCCGCTTTATCCTCGGCGACAATGTTGCGATGCTGGAAACGGAAACCGCACAGGCGGCGGGTGTTGGGTATGGCTTGGGCGTCGGCTCGGGCACGGATGCCCTGCTGCTGTCGCTTTTGGCCCTGGATATTGGGCCGGGCGACGAAGTTGTCACGACCCCGTTTACGTTTGTCGCCACTGCCGAAGTCATTTGTTTGGCGGGGGCCACCCCGGTTTTTGCCGACATTGACCCCCATTCTTTCAATCTAGACCCCTCCCAAGCATTACAGCGTATCACGCCGCGCACCAAAGCGATCATGCCCGTGCACCTGTTCGGGCAACTTGCCGACATGACACGCCTCGGCGAGATCGCCCGCGCGCACAATCTGGCCCTTGTCGGCGACGGCGCGCAGGCGATTGGCGCGACCCACCGAGGCAAGGCGATGGCGCAGTGGAGTGACCTGACCACCCTGTCTTTTTTCCCTACCAAGAACTTAGGCGGCTGCGGCGACGGCGGCATGGTTTTGACCGACAGCGAAACGCACAGGGAGCGCATTAAAACACTGCGCTTTCACGGGTCGGGCGGGGGCTACTTTTACAAAGAAGTCGGCTACTGCTCGCGCCTGGACGAATTGCAGGCCGCTTTGCTGCGGGTCAAAGCCGCCCACATCGACGATTGGAACAATCAGCGGCGCGCTAATGCCCATCGCTACCATCAGGGGCTGAGGGCGCTGGAAGGCCGCATCTGCCTGCCTGCCACCGACGACGGCAACCACCATGTCTTCCACCAATATACCATTCGAGTAAATGACGGGCGGCGCGACGACCTGCAAAAACACCTAGCGTCGCAAGGGGTGCAGTCCGCTGTGTATTATCCTTTGTCGCTGCATTTGCAGGAGGCATACTCTCATCTTGGCCTGAAAGCGGGCGATTTGCCCGAAAGCGAGCAGGCCAGCCGTGAAGTCTTGTCCCTGCCTGTGCATCCCGACCTGAGCGAGGAACAAGTGGCGTTTGTCGTTCAATCCATCCAGGCGTTCTTTGCGTAGCGGAAAATTGCACGCCGGACGGTTGACATTTGCCGGTTTGGGGCAAACAGGGCAAGGCGCTTTCGCCGCACTGATACACCAACAGCACCCACAAAGGACACTATTCCATGAAGGCCATAATACTCGCTGCAGGCGTCGGCTCCCGGCTTGACCCACTCACGCGGCAGACGCCCAAACCGATGGTTCCCATCGTCAACAAACCCGTTATCACCCATATCATCGACGACCTGAAACACCATGGCGTTACTGAAATCATGGTCAACCTGCATTATCTAGGCGACGTGATTGCCGACTACCTGGGCGACGGCGCGCGTTTCGGCATCCCCATCACCTGCGTGCAGGAGGATCAATTGTGGGGCGATGCGGGCAGCGTCAAGCGCGCCGAGGAGTTTTTTCGGGACGGCACGTTTGTTGTTGTCGGCGGCGACGACATTTCGGACATGGATTTGTCCGCCTTGTTCCGCTTTCATGCCGAAAATAAGGCCACCGGCACGATTGCTTTGACCGAAGTGGACGACCCTTCGCAGTTCGGCATTGTCTTGACTGACGACGACGGTCGTATCAATCGTTTCTTGGAGAAGCCCAAAGGCGAAGTGTTTTCTAAAACCGCCAACACAGGCGTTTATGTCCTGGAACCCGAGGTCTTTGACCTGATCCCGCCCGGCACGTTTTACGGCTTCGGCAACGACGTATTTCCCAAACTCCTGGCTTCAGGCAAGCCGTTTTACGGCTTCCGCACCCAGTCTTATTGGAAAGACGTGGGCAATATCGGGGTTTACAAGCAGACCAACTTTGATGCCCTGTCGGGCAAAGTCAGCCTGCACCTGCCCATGCCGCAGCAAAGCCCCGGCGTTTATGTCGGCGAAAACACCACCATCGACCCGTCCGCCAAGCTGGAGCCGCCGGTCGCTGTGGGCCACAACGTCACGATTGGGGCCAATGCGACTGTAGGCCCCAATGCCATTATCGGCGACAACTGCACTGTAAAAGCGAATGCGGCTCTGGTCGGCACCATCGTGTGGGACAATGCCACCGTGCAGGCCGGAACGCATTTGGAGCGCTGCATCGTGGGGCACGGCAGCACCGTGTCCACGAATACGGCCATTTTTGACGGCCTGATTGTGGACCCCACACGTCGTCAAGCCGCCAAATAACGCGCGCAAAAAAGCCCTCCCCAACAAATGGGGAGGGCTTTTTTATGTTTGTGAGGCAGGGAACAGCCTTCATCCCCCAGCCCCCTCGCCCGAGGGTGAAAGAGGGGGAGCCGGAAAGAGTAAGCGCACGCAGTACAAGCGAGCCAAAGGCGACTATCTGTAACCCTCGCCCGCTTCTGCACCGGCAGGCCCGGAGGGGCGGGAAAGGGACAGGCGCGCAGCGCCAGGATGAGGGCCGTTCTGCACCAGGATGAGGGCCGTTCTGCACCAGGATGAGGGCCGTTCTGCACCAGGGCAAGGGCTATTCTTGCCTGTTGCCCCCGCGTGTCCCCGGCTTTTTCACGGCTTACCAACGACGGAAGAAATCGTTCCGTCGTTGGTGCGGGCTGGAAACGCGCACGAAACGCCGTTAATTGCCCGAGGGAATGAGAAAGCCGACGCGCCAGGAGCGGGTGAAATGCAGGGACTTGTCGGCTTCCAGCAGGGTCTGCATGTCGGCGGGGCTGACTTGCAGGGCGTCTTTGGCGGGGCCGAGAATGGCGATGGCCTTGATCACCAAAGGGTGGCTGCCGCCCACGCCCTGCGCCGCTTCGCCGGATGTGTGATAATAGCGCACGATGCTTTCGTCCTGCACTTCATCCGGGGTCGGCACATGGGAGCGGTCGGGATAAACCAAAGTCGCGTCTGCGTTTGCGCCGTAGATGGCCGGGGCCGGAGAACGCAGGATCCCCGGCAGGCCGCGCGCGTCGATCACGACGCCCGTATATTCGGAGGTGTTTTCGGGTACGGCATCGTCCGTCGGCGCGGCAGGCGCGGCAGATGCTGTTACGAAAAGGCCGGTCGGCGGCAGGGCGGCAGCAATCGCATTTGGGGACAAAGGACGGACTGCTTTGACGGCATGGGCAGGCGCAGATTTTGCAGAACCGGCCTGTGCGGGCACGTTCGCGGCGGAAAGGACAAGCAGCAGGGCAGAGGTGCCGGAAATGGATATTTTAGCAAACGACAGCATAGCGGTTTCCTTCTGGGACGGAGGACACTGATACTTGAGTTGTCGTCAAAACAGGCGCGTAATTTTACGCGGGCAAATACCGGGTTTTGTTTTGGGCACGGCAGGAAAAAGGAGAATGCGTGGCGAAACCCAATCTCCATGTCCAACCTGTTTCTTCCATTGACGCGCCGCGATTTGGCGCGACTGGCCCTGGCCGGAACTGCGAGCGCCCTGCTGATGACACCCAATGCCCCCACTCCTGCCAATGCCGCCCCTGCGGTTGTTCCCAAGCCCAACGAGGGCGATGCGCTGACGCAGGCCGTGCCCGGCGCGGCGGGCTATACGCCGAGCGCGTCGCAGACCCGCGAAGCCATGGCAGCTTTGAAAGGCTACCCCGGCGCATTCGCCAAAGCGCGCGCGTTTCCCCTGCCCAACGATGTGGAACCGGCCTTTGTGCCTTACGCGCCGACTGCGCCCGCCAAAAAAGGAGCGTCCCGCTGATGGCCGACACCCCTTTGCCGTTTGCCACGGTTGTGCAGCTGGCCGATGCCCTGCGCCGGCGCATTGTTTCCAGCGTAGAATTGACCGAAGATTACTTGAAGCGCCTGGAAACATTGGGCCCGCAACTGGGCGCATTGGCGTTTCCCATGCGCGATGCCGCCCTGGCGCAGGCGCGCGCTGCCGACAAACTCTTGAAGCGGGAAATCGGCGGCGGGCGGGCGCGCAGCGTGCTGCTGGGCATTCCCTACGGCGTCAAAGACTTGCTCGCCACGGACAATGCCCCGACGGAGTGGGGCAGCCCGGCCCATGAAGGGCAGAAGTTTGACTACAACGCCACGGTGGTCGAGAAATTGAACGCGCAGGGGGCCGTGCTGATCGGCAAGCTGAGCATGGTGGAACTGGCCGGGGGGGGCGGTTATCGCTATGCGGGAGCCAGCATCACCGGGCCGGGCAGAACGCCGTGGAACCCCGCGCACTGGGCGGGAGGATCATCGTCGGGGCCGGGGGCGGCGACGGCGGCAGGGCTGGTCGGCTTTAGTATCGGGTCGGAAACATGGGGCAGTATCGTGTGCCCGTCGTCGTTTTGCGGCGTGTCCGGCCTGCGCCCAACGTTCGGGCGCGTGTCCCGGCACGGCGCGATGGCGCTGTCGTGGACCATGGACAAGCTCGGCCCGATGGCGCGAAGCGCGGAAGACTGCGGCATTTTGCTGGAAGCGATTGCGGGGCAGGACGACCGCGATAAAACAACGTCCGGGGCCAGTGGATTTAAGGCAGGCAAGGCAAAGGGCGTGAAAGGTTTGCGCGTCGGCATTGTGCGCCCCGATTATGGCAAAACCCCGCAGCCTGAAACCAATGTCGCTTTTGAGGCTGCTTTGGAAACACTGCGCACTTTGGGCGTCGTGCTGACGGATGCCACTCTGCCTGACGTGCCTGCCGACGAAGCGGCGGGCACCATTATCAACGTGGAAGGGGCGTCGGCATTTGAAGATGTCATCCGCGACCAGTCGCGTTTGGGAAGTCTGGCCGATGCGGAGCAGCAGGGCGGGCTTTTGGCGGGCCTCGTGATGCCCGGCGTAGATTATCTGCGTTCCCAGCGCATCCGCACGATTGCCCAGCGCCAAACGGCGGAATTGTTCACGCGCTATGATGCCCTGGTCGCGCCCGGCTATTTGCAGGTGGCCCCGCCGATCACGTCCAGTTTAGATGACTACTTCACCGGGTCAGACAAAGGCTTAGGCGGCCTAGGCAACCTGACCGGCATTCCCGCCTTGTGCGTGCCGATGGGCTATGGGCCCGGTCGTCTGCCCCTGGGACTACAATTTGTGGGCGCGGCTTATGACGAGCGCACATTGCTCGCCCTCGGCATGGCCTACCAGCGCATGACAAACTGGCACCACGAGCGTCCCCCCGCGCCATTCGGCTGACGCGCCCCCACCGCTAAGGCGTGCGAGATGCCTGCAAACGCCGCCGCACTTCTTTGACCATGTGTATGCCGCCCACCAGCAGCACAACAGCGGCGACGGCGTATGCCCACCAGGGCAGGCCATGCCCGAAGGCAAACACGTACGCATACGGCATCAGCCAGAAAAACACGCCGAGTGCCACCACGCCCGCCGTGGGTTTGCCCTGCCGCACACGCGTGGCCAGCCACGCCATCGTGCCCCAAAACAGGGGATGGTGGGCGAGATACAAGACCGCAAACAGCACGGCATTAACGCCGTAATCCTTCCCCAAGCGCAGCACGTGCGCCCATAAATGCGCCCAAGCGTCAGTCAAAAGCAATCTCCGGGGGCGGCAGCACAGACCTTGCCGCCCGGCACGCCGCGAAATAATCAAACACAGCGTCTTGTGTCGCCGGGCGAAATTCCCCTTGGAGCGGAAACAAAGAGGGACAAGCGCACAAGGGCGCAGGCAAAGACAAGCCTAAAGCAGTCGTGGTTTGCGCTGTCTGCGTATGTTCTTCATCGGCGCAAAACGCGATAAACTTCAGCCCTTCCAGCCCCAGGCCATATTTGACCAGCACTTCCAAGCTCGGATAACGCCCTTGACATGCGTGCGCATGGAGCAGAGCTTGTTTTTGGGCCGCATCCGCCACAGGAGCATAGGCGGCTTTGTCAAACCACGCTTTGGTATTGTAGGGGATGAGGGCAACATGAGGCAAAGCCAGCACGTGTTCGCGGTCAAAGACCAAAAGCGCATGGGGGTAGCCACGCCGCAGCTTGTCCGCGAGCAAAGGCGTCTGAGGATGCAGGGACAAATGGCAATAATCGGCCAGTCCCAGCATGCGGTCGCGCCGAGCAGCGCTGGCGCGGGGCCGAATGCCGCGCCCGGCGAGGACGCTTTTGGGATACAACGCGCCGTCCTGCACGATCCGCAGCAGGTAATGCAATGGGGCTGCATGGTACAAACAACCAAGGTCAGGCATGGCAAGCATCAAGCCGCACCGGGCAGGCGAAGCGGAAAGTATGTCTCAGGATTGCAGCGAAAAATGCTTGATGCTGCGCGGCGACGGAGCGGAGGGCGCATCCGGCATAGACCGCCGCACAGACAAAAACGCTGCGATGCAGGCCGGGTCCCACTGCGTGCCCGCGCCGGCTTCCAGAATAGCCAGCGCTTTTTCCGCATCCATGCCTTTGCGATAAGGCCGGTCCGTGGTCATGGCGGAATACGAATCCGCAACCGCCATCAGGCGCGCGAGGAGGGGCGTTTCTTCACCCGCCAGCCCAAATGGGTAGCCTTTGCCGTCCCAGCGCTCGTGGTGGTGGCGGACAGCTTCCAAAGTCGCATCAAAGCCGGGCACGGCGGCGACAATAATACTTCCCATCATAGGGTGCTGCTGGACGGCGCGCACTTCGGCTTCGCTGAGCGACCCCGGCTTGCGCAGAAGCGCATCGGGAACGCCGATCTTGCCCACGTCATGCAGCAGGGCGGCAATGCGCACGGTGTCTAATGTGTCTTCGTCCATGCCCAGGGCCTGCGCGATTTGCAGCGAGTAGTGCATCACGTCTTCCGAATGACGCCGCGTGTATCGGTCTTTGTTGTCCACGGCCGTGACCAGGGCATTGAGGATGGAATAATTGCCCATGGAGCACGACAAACTATTGCGCAGCGTGTCCGCAAGGGCGGTGCCGTCGCCCGCTCCGTACTTGACATGACGCAGGCGGGTATCGGCGGCTTCGAGCACTTCCAGGCGCGAGGGGGCATCATCCGGGAACACAGCCATGCCGACCGACAGTGACAGGGGGATGACAACATCGTAGCCGGCAGGGCGGTACCCGGTGGCATCCAAGCAGCTCATAAGACGCCGCTCCAATTCTTCGGCTTCGGCTTTGGACACGCACGGCATGAGCAGCGCAAATTCATCGCCGCCAAACCGCGCCAATGTATCATAGGAGCGACAGACATTCTCGAGGGCACTGGCGACTGTCCGCAGAACTTCATCACCGGCCTGGTGGCCGTAAGCGTCATTGAAGAACTTGAAGTTGTCCATGTCAATCACGGCAATCGCCAATGTTTTGCCGTCGCGCAGCGCCCGATCCGCTTCTTCGTGCAGGCGGTTGTGGAACGCCCGGTGGTTCAAGAGGCCGGTCAGCGGGTCGCGATCCGCCCGTTCGATCGCTTCGCACAGCAGGGCTTGCTTGGCTTCAAACTCGGCGCTGTGGCTCATTGCCGCCCCGATTAGCCCGGCCATCAGCTGCAAGGTGTGCACATCCATCGCGCTGAACGCGTATAACTCAGGCGATTGCACCTGCATCACCCCGACAGGCTTCCGGTTGTACAGCAGGGGGACAACAATCAGCGAACGCGCGCCCAGTCGCCGGCACAAGTGCGGGTTCACGCGCGGGTCGCGCTCTGCATCGTTGCAGCACAAGATTTCGCCGGTTTGAACGCATTCGCGCGACAAGCCCTCGACACTGGCCTGCCGCAGCTCCAAAAACGCTGCGGCACGTCCGCTGGCCGCCCGCGCCGTCAGTGTTTCGCCTTCCAGCAGTTCAATCACCACCCCGGAAGCCTGGGTCAGCTTTTGGGTGCGCACGGCGATCAAATCCATGACCGTCTGCAAATCCAGATCTGCTGTAGCGATGTCGTACTGGGTCGAGATAATGGACGAAAAGCGTTCGCCGTCACGACGCAGGTCTTGCTCGGCCCGGCGGCGTTCGGCTACTTCCGCTTCCAAATCGGCCAGCCGGCGATCTACCAGGCCGGCAAGCTGGAGTTTTTCGCCCCGCAGCGCCCCCTGCTGGCGCAGTCCTTCCAAGAGCGCCTGCTCCATAACCAGCATGCCGCCGACCAAAATCAGGCGCATCACCAGGGCAGCGGTGTCGGAATGCATCTGGACAACCGATGTTTGCCCCTGCGGGTGCGTTTGGGGGATCACCAGGCAGTTATAGAATGTCAGGCACAGCAGCAGCGCGCACAAGACTGTCCACCCCCAGTGCTTGCCATATCGTAAAAACAAGCGCAGCGCCATGCCGGCGGCAAGCAGCTGCAAAAAGGTCGTGGCGGCAACGACAATCATGCGCACCCTCCTTGCGGAAAGCGGCCCGAGATGCATAACACACGCGGCATCATTTTATGTTCTTTCAGCGGTAAGGGAAGGCAGTCGGTGGGGTTCAGCGTTTTTCCAATAAATTGTATCATAGTTTTTGCAAATTCGCAAGAAGCGTACGTGTTCGCGGCATGCGCGCCATAGTTCCACGCAGCCGCCAACAGCGGCGAAATTGCCGCCTTGCTTTTCCTGGTTCGCAAAGGCCCTCTCGTGGTTTCGGCACCCGATTTTTCCCCTAATCGGGTACAACAAAGGCGCTTATGATCGCCTCAGACACTTCCCCATCTCTGCGCATTGACGGCTGCTCGGTTTGCTGCCGTTTGCTTGCGCCTGTCGCTCCTTTTCGATACGATCCCGGCCTGCCGCTTTTGCTGCTGCACGGTTTGGGCTGCTCCGGCGATGCCTGGAAACCCGTTTTGGATACCCTGTCGGCAGACGGCTGCGCCCAAACTGTCGCGGCGCCCGACCTGCCGGGCTACGGTCGTTCCGAATGTTCCCAGGGCGCACTGGGCATGGACGATTTGGCGGATTGGACGGCGGATTTTCTCGCCCGCATCGGGCTGCCGCGCGTTCATATCGCCGGTCATTCCATGGGCTGCCAGGTGGCTCTTGCCCTCGCCCGCCGTCACCCGGAGCGGGCGGCCAGCCTGCTTCTGGTGGGCCCGACCAGCGGGCGGCGTTTGGTTCCTTTGTGGCGCTACGGGATGGGCCTGGTTTTAGACGGCGTGTTTGAGCCGCCCTGCTACAATGCGACCCTGGCCCGGATGTACGCGCAGATGGGCATGCGCCGCTACTTTGCCACCGTTCGCCGCATGATGCAGGACGATCCTTTTGCCCATGCCGCCGATGTTGCCATGCCGACTTTAATCCTGCGCGGCGTTCGCGACTTTGTCGTGCCCGCTCAGGCCGCCCTCGCCCTGGCCGCCGCCTTGCCTCGTGGCCGCTACGCCGAGTTTCCCAACGCCGCCCATGCCCTGCAATTTGAAGACGCTGCCCGTTTCTTAGAAACCGCCCTGGCGTTCTGGCAGGAAGCGGCCCTGGCGAGCGCGTGAGACGCAGGGTGTCCTGCTTTGCGTTCCCCCATCGTTCCTCCCGCCTTTCAAGCCTGTACCGAGCCACAACCAACGACGGAAGAAACCCTTCCGTCGTTGCTGCGAGCGGGAAACGCCGGGGAAACACGCAAACAGCGCCTTCCCGACCCCGGTTCCATTCGGCGGCGCACGTTGACAAACCAGGCCGTTTTTGAGTATAATTGAGAACAGTTCGCGTTAATAATATGTTTCCAATGAAAGCGGTAAACGCTCGTGTCAACCAAGCGCAGGCAGACCATTCAAAAGCAGGCCGTGCTGGATGCTGTCCGGCAATCCACGCCGTCGCACCCCACGGCGGCGGACATTTTCGCGCAGGTGCGTCCCCTGCTGCCGACCTTGTCGTTTGGCACCGTCTACCGTGTCCTGCACGGCCTGGTGGCGGAGGGTGAGATCGCGGAAATCCCGCAGGCGAACGGCCCGGCCCATTACGACGCCGACATGCAGGCGCATGACCACATCATCTGCTCCGAGTGCGGGGCTGTCGGCGATGTTCACCTGCGCCCCTTGTTTTCAGTGGCAGAATGCGGGCAGCCGCAAACCGATTTTGAAGTGCAGGGATACCGGCTGGAGTTTCACGGACTGTGCCCGGCCTGCCGACGCGCGTCGCACGCCGCTTCCCTTTGCGTTCCCGACTGCGAGGTGCCGCCATGCTGAGCATGACCAAACGCGCTGATTATGCGCTTCTTGCCCTGTCGTATCTCGCCTCGGTCGCCGAAGAAGATGCTCACCGATTGGTCAACACCAAGGAAATCGCCGACCAGTTTGAGCTTCCGCAGGAGCTGCTGGCGAAACTTTTGCAAACCCTCACCAAACACGGCCTGCTGGCATCGCACCCCGGCCCGACCGGCGGCTACCGCCTGCTGCGTGACGCGGCCAACATCAGTGTGGCCGAAGTGATGACCATGGTGGATGGGCCGGTTGCGCTGCTGACCTGCTCCAACGGGCGGGGCGACACGTGCAAGCAGTTCAACAAATGCACCATCCGCGACCCGCTGGCAGAGCTGGAAAACCGCATCAAGACGTTGCTGCAAGACATCTCCATTGCCGAGATCACGCTGCCGCAGCCCCCCACTCCCTTTGAAGACTTTTCGCAGCGCCGCTTCGCCGCCGGGCTGACCGTGGGTTAGTTTTCCGAAACGCTGCCCTACGTGCCGAACTGTTTTTTAGGTTGATTTTCCATGGGTCAGAAGTTACAAGCGGCAGGAGATACTTTGACTTGGATTGGGCAAAATTGGGGCAATTTGGCATCGGTGGTCGGTCTTGTCGTCACCGGCATCAACGCTTGGCAGATAGTAGCACTTCGGCGTCGTTTGGAGAAGCGATACACCCTCATCGGCAGACTGCCCCTAACCAACAAGAACTTGCAGCAGCACTGCGCCGTCATCAATGAGTGTTTGGCAAGTTTTGATCAAAGCAAGCACCGCGCACGGCCGGAACTGGCAAAGACCGCTGTTACGTTAAAGCAGTTGCAAGAAACGCTTCCTAAAGAAACACCGCTCTCTGAAATCAACGATGCGCTTCAAAAAATCAGCTCTTACCAAAGCGATAATGAAGACGAACTCAGAGTGATTTATACTAACCTTACCGTGGTTGTGGATACCATTCTGTACAAAATAGAGGACGCGACATGGAAGAGCCAGTAGCCGAACCCAGCGCAGAACCGCAGATGGCGAGAATGCGCGAGCCAGTAGAGATCATTGGGCAACTTAATAAACTCACCCAGGAAGAAAAGATTTCTTGGCACTCCGCCAAAAAAGAGGCGGCAGCACGCTATGACGACGATACTCGCATACAAGCCTGCTATGAGGCTAAATACAAAGGCAATACCCTGCGGCTCACTCGCATGCAAACGAAACGTTATCAGACAATAGAAGACATTGCTTTTGCATACCGCTTACGTCTGACGCATACAATGCACCGTGACAAAAAGACACTACAAGAGTTCTACTGGGATAACGCCTTGGTGCTTGAACTCATTGATCCTGACGGCGCAATAGTCTGGTCACCCAACTACGTTAGCATTCTAGAAGGTCTGCTAACTTCTGTTCAGCATCAAGTAACACGTCCAGTGTACAAAAACTTCGTAACGGAGATATTCGCCGAAGGCTGAACGCTCACGCTGTACGCACAAAACTAAGAGTCAGTAAATAAGCCGAAGCTTTCACCAATGGGTTAAAGGCAACCTGCAATGCAATTTCCTTTGTACTTTGACAACAACGCGACCACGCAGTGCGACCCGCGCGTCCTGGACGCGATGCTGCCGTGCTTTGGGGTGCGCTACGGCAACGCGGCCTCGCGGGGGCACTCCCTGGGCTGGCAGGCCGAGGAAGCGACTGAACAGGCGCGCGCATTGGTGGCGGCCCTCATCGGGGCCGAAGCGCGCGAGATTGTATGGACATCGGGCGCGACCGAGTCGGATAACCTGGCACTGAAAGGCATCGCCGAAGCGTATGCACACAAGGGCGGGCATATTATCACGGTCGCCACGGAGCACAAGGCAGTCTTGGATACGGCGCAGTATTTAGAAACACAGGGCAAACGGGTCACTATTTTGCCTGTGAACGCAGACGGCCTGCTAGACATGGGGCAGCTTGCGGACGCTATTGGCCCAGACACGATCTTGGTGTCCGTGATGTGGGCGAACAATGAAACGGGAGTTTTGCAGCCGATCGCCGAGATTGGGGGCCTGTGCCGGGAGCGCGGCGTTTTGTTTCATTCGGATGCGACCCAGGCGGTCGGCAAGATCCCGACCGATGTGCAAAGCGCAAACATAGACTTGATGTCCCTGTCGGCCCACAAAATGTATGGGCCAAAGGGCGCGGGGGCCTTATACGTGCGGCGTCGCAACCCGCGCGTTTCGCTCAGTGCGCAGATGCACGGCGGCGGGCACGAGCGCGGCATGCGGTCCGGCACGCTGAACGTACCGGGTATTATTGGCTTTGGGGCGGCGGCGCAGGCGGCATGGGAGGATTTGGGCAAAGATGGAACACGCACCCAGGCGCTGCGGGACACGCTGGAGCGCGGGCTAATAGCGGCGGCAGGCGGGGCGGCGCGGGTCAATGGCGGCGGGGCGGCGCGTCTGCCGAATACAACCAACATCTCGTTTGACGGCCTGGCATCGGATGCTCTGATGGCGGGCATGCCGGATGTGGCCTGCTCGTCCGGGTCGGCCTGCTCGTCGGCGTCAATCGCCCCGTCCCATGTGCTGCGGGCGATGGGATTGTCGGACGCGGCGGCGCACGGCTCGCTGCGCTTCGGCTTGTCGCGGTGGACAACGGAGGAAGAAGTGGAGTTTGCTGTCCGGCGGCTGGCGCAGGCAGCGGAAAAGCTGCGCGCGTTATCGATGCCGCGCGGACTGGCAGGCGTGCGATGACACAATGTCCTCACTGCGGAAAGCGTCTGCTGTCGCAGGCCAGCGCCCGCTGCAACTGGTGCGGCGCGACCATCAACAATGCCGACTATCAGGCCCACGCGCAAACGGAGCGGGATGCTTATTTCGCGCACGCGGCGGCCCACGATGCGCAAAGCCTCGCCGCCACAGAAGCGCTTTTTATCCCAGGCACGCCCATGGCCCCGTTTATGCTCGCGCCCATCATGGCTCCCCGTCGTATACCCTCCATTGAGCACGCAAAGGCCGTGCAGCCCGCGCCGAAAGGCTCTTCGCCCTGCATGCCTGCCAGAAAAACTCAGCAGCCGAAGGAAAACCAGGGACAAGCGAAAAGCAGCGCAGACAGCGGGCCTATCAAGAACGAAGCGGAGGAAGCCGGAGAGCGGTTCCGGCATTTGGAGCTTTAATTGGAGCTTTAAGCAGCCACCACCGCTGCCCAGGGATAAAAACAAATGGCGACCGAAGACCCCTCTCAGCCGCACAACACACATGCGGCGGCAAACACGCGCGTGACGCCGGAAGAACTGGCTCAGGCGCTGGCTCGCATTGAAGCGCGTCAAGCTGAACAGGCCAAACACCAGGAAACGACTATCTCTATCGGACAGGCCATGGAAGAATTGGGGGTGAGTGTTGACCCCGAACTTATTCTGGCCGAAGTGCAGGCGCAGCGCGGACAAAGCGCCCGGCGCATGACAGAAAGTTTAGCCAACACTCCCCGGCCTTTAGCAGCGCAGGCAGTTTCCAATGCTCCTGCGGCTGTGCCTGTCCCTCAGCCGCGTGCGGCGGCAGACGAAGTCGCCAACTGCCCGGCTTGCGGGCGCAAGCTGCTGACGCGCGCCAGCGCCCTGTGCAGCTGGTGCGGGGCGCGCATCGACAACCCGGACTATCAGGTGCAGGCGGAAGCGCAGCGCCATGCCCTGGATCAAGCCGAGCGCACGCAGGTGGAAACAATCGCCCAGGAAGAAGCGCGATACGGCGTGTTCGGACGCCTCAAGCGCCGAGCCAAACAGGGGCTGGGCCCCAAGCCTGGCCTGGGATAAGAACAATTTCAACCCCTCACACCCGTGCGCAGATTGAGCCGCGATAGGCAAAACCCTGTGTTCAAGAGGTATCATGTGCTGATTTGGCTGCCCCTCGCTGTCCCTGCTGACGGAGAAACTGCCCCAAACAGGACCGGGCCATCTGTGCGCACAGGCCGAAAAAGCTTGCTCTGCCCAGGATGTCCCGCCACGACCCGGAAACTTAAAGGATACTATTATGATGGAACAAGGCGAAGCGCCGGAGCCGCTTAACAATGTGGAACTGGAATCGGCGGCTTTGGGGCTGCGCATGGCCCTGTCCGACGAAGAAGCGGCGGAAGCGCGCGGGCGTTTCTTGGAGCGCCTGCGGGTCAGCCCTCTCGCTGTCCCCACCATGACGCCTGTGCCGACAGATGCCGAAGGACGCATGCTGCCCAACGCGGAAATCAACCTCCTCGTGGTCAACACGCCGGACGGTGTCAGCGGCATCCCCGCGTTTACCACACTGGGCCAATTACGCGCCGCCCTGCCGCAGCTGGAAAACGGCATGTTCCTGACCGGCGGCGATTTGGGCAATATCTTAGGCTCCAGCGAACACAAGCTGTTTGTTGACGGCCCGGATATTCACGTGGAAGTGGAAACGGCGGAATTGCAGCAGATGGCGTTTATCACGCAGCAGTATATCGCCGCAGAGCAGGCGGCATCGCAGGGCAATGAACCTCTTGCGGATGCATTGGAAGCCCTCCGCGTTTCCGACACATTGGCGGCGCGTGAAACAGTTGTCAAAGCGTTTATGGAGGGCTTTGGCATGTATCCGGTCGCAGGCGAAGGGGACAGCGAGGCCGAAGCGGTTGTCCTCAGCCAGCAGGAAGCGGCTGACGGCGAACCGTCGCAGGAGCTTGCCTTGCTGACGCTCGAAGGCGCTTTGCCCTGCTTTACCAGCATGGCCGCGTTTCAAGCGTGGAATGCGACCCCGCGTGGCGCTATTCCCATTCCCGGCCAGATGATCGCTCCCCTGGCGACGCAGGCCGAAGTGGAAACCATTATTATCAACCCCGGCACGCCCGCCGCGCGAACTTTGCGCGTGGGCCAGGATCAGGTGACGCTCGAGTGAAAACAAAGCGGCAAAGGGCGCGGCACAGGCCGTGCCCTTTTTTTGTGTCGCGCATTACATGTCCAAGTTTTGGGCGAATAGTTAAATAACCGCTTTGGCGTCTCAAAGAATAGATTCAATATGTAGCGTTTTTTGTCTAAATATGTGTATATGTTGGGTAAAAACTCTACCAATATGCTTGTCAAGTAGCAACAACTATGCTATAATGGGCAAACTTCGTAATGAACGCCAAGAAAAGTCAACAGGCTAAGATAAACCCAGGCGGCGGTTTTTCCGGTGCCAATGCACGGCGCAAAAGGCGGCAGAGAGTTTTAATCGGTCAGCCGGAGCATTCTTTGCGTGCTTCCAGGGTGTTTCCCCAGCGTACCAAACCCTGACCAACGACGGAAGAATTTGTTCCGTCGTTGCTGCGGGCTGGAAACGCGCAAGGCAGCGGTTTTCAACGCGCAAGGCAGCGGTTTTCAACGCGCGGGACAAAGGGACACGACGGCTGGTCAAACCTTCGGCTTGCACCGTGAAACGGGTGCGGGCCAAGCAGAAAGCAGAACGGACACAGCGATGCTGGAAACACGGCAAAATTTTCATGAGGAACTGGCCGCCCTGGATCAGCAAATCCTGCATATGGGGCGTCTGACCGGAGGCATGGTGGCCGATGCCGTGGCATCCATCCAGGAAGGCGATGTGCTGCTGGCGGAAATGGTGATCGGCCAGGACGATGTCGTGGATGCTATCGACATCGACATCGAGGCCCGCTGTATGCGTCTGCTGGCTTTGCAGCAGCCGATGGCCCGCGACCTGCGTCAGATCGGCACGGCGCTGAAAGTCATCACAGACTTGGAGCGCATCGGCGACCATGCGGTAGACATTGCCAAAATCAGCCGCAAGCTGGGGACACAGTTTTTTTTGCGCAAACCACTGGTAGACCTGGGCCCACTGGCGGCAATGGCGCAGACCATGCTCAGTCAAAGCATGGAAGCTTTGATCCGGCATGACGACGCTTTGGCATCGCAAATCTGCGCGGATGACGACCAGGTGGACGCCGCTTACAAGCATCTGCGCGAAGAATTATTCGCCATTGCGCAGCACGAGCCGGAGCGCACGGCTCCTTCTTCGTATATGCTGCTGGCAATTACCTATCTTGAGCGTATTGCGGACCACACGACCAACATCGCCGAGCGTGTCCATTATGTAGAAACCGGGCAGCGGGAGCCGTTAGCGCGCGACCTGCGACGCGGCACAATGGACGGGTCGTCATCAACGGCGCTATGAGCGAGCTTGCCGACAATCTCGCGCGCGTACAGGAGCGCATTGCGCAGGCAGCGGAGCGTGCGGGACGCTCGGCCAGCGACATCACTTTGGTAGCCGTCACCAAGCGTCAAACCGAGCAGGCCGTGCAGGAAGCGTTGGAATGCGGGCTGGTCAACATAGGTGAGAATTATGTGCAGGAAGCGCAAGACAAGCGGAACATTCTTATGAGCCAGGCTGTCAGCCCCGCACGCTGGCATTTGATCGGGCATTTGCAAAGTAACAAAGCCAAAGCCGCCGTGTCCGTGTTTGACATGATCCAGAGCGTACACAGCGTTTCTCTGGCCCGAACGATTGGCCGCCATGCCGAAGCAACCGGCAAAGTGCAGGATGTGCTGGTGCAGGTGCATCTGGGGAATGAAGAAAGCAAGTTCGGTGCCGCGCCCGCGCAGGCGCTGGACATTGCAAGCGAAGTCGCCGCCGTTCCCAATATCGCACTGCGCGGCGTGATGGGGATCGCGCCAGGCAACACAAACCCGCAGCCGTTTTTTCAGCAGCTGCGCGGCGTGTTTGAAGCATTGCCCCCCGCGCATCAGCACACGCTTTCCATGGGCATGACCGGCGACTTTGAGGCCGCCATCTCGGAAGGCGCCACGATGATACGGATCGGCACGGCCTTGTTCGGGCCGCGCATAGTTTGAACACCGACTGAGCGCCCCGCGCGCAGTTTGAACACGAAAAACACGACAGGAGGCTTGGCAGCATGATAAACCAGAACGCAGAAGCGGAATACGATGAGACCCGTCCCAACAAGACGCTGTGGGGACGACTTGTAGACAAATTAGTCCCTCAAGACGAGTATGAGGAAGAAGACGAGGCTGCCGAACATCAGCCTCAGCCCCAGGCTCAGGCACAGCCCCAATCAACGCCGCCCGTCGTCACAGCGCGGACGAATGGCGGGTCATTGAACCCTGTCCGCAAGGGCGTCACACCGCTGCGCATCGAGCAGACACGCCGCACGCATATCACTGTGCGACGGGCGGTGCATTCGTTTGACGATGCGCGCCGGGCCGCCGACGGCCTCAAGGAAGGGCAGCAGCAGATCGTCAACCTGGAACAAACTCCTGCTGACATGGCCGAACGGATCACGGACTTCCTCAATGGCGCCACCTATGCTTTGGAAGGCAGCGTGGAAAAGATCGGCGAGCAAGTGTATTTGTTCACGCCGAGCAGCGTGACTATTGACGTGGAAGAAAAGCCCGCAACCGCCTCGCGCGCGGCTTACTTAGACTAGTCTTTCGCCCAATTTACTTTGATGCTCCTGTTCCTGCCTGTGTGCGGCGGGAACAGGAAACGCCGGCGTTTCCTGTTTTCTTGAAAGATCGTCTCCCCGTGCTTGCCGATAAAAAACTGGCCGTTTTAGGCGCGGGAATGATGGGCAGCGCGCTGGCGCAAGGCTTGGTGCGAGCCAATGCAATGCCCGCCGCGCAGATTACCTTGTTTGACACGCATGCCGCCAAAGCAAACGCTCTTGCCGAAACATTGGGCGCGAGTGCTGCAGACACGGCTCGTGCCGCTGTAGCCGATGCCGACCTTGTCCTGCTGGCCGTCAAGCCCCCCATTATCCTCGACCTGCTCGCTTCTCTTTCTCCTGTTTTGACGCCCCGGCACCTGGTGATTTCTATCGCCGCCGGAGTGCGTCTCGCCAAGATGGAAGCGCTGCTCCCCGCCGATGTGCCCCTTGTCCGCACCATGCCTAACACCCCTTGCCTGGTCGGGTACGGCGCGACTGCCCTGTGCCGGGGAACCCATGCCACCGAGGCGCATCTGCTTCTGGCACAGACATTGTTTGCGTCTGTCGGCGTGTCCGTAGAAGTGGAAGAGCGTTTGCTGGATGCCGTGACGGGGTTATCCGGTTCGGGCCCCGCGTATGTGTATTTGATGATCGAGGCCATGGCCGATGGCGGCGTGCAGGCGGGGCTGACACGTGCCACGGCGCGCCTGCTGGCCGCGCAGACCGTGATGGGGGCCGCCCAAATGGTGCTGGCCTCCGACCAGCACCCCGCCCAGCTCAAAGACAACGTCACGACGCCCGGCGGCACAACCATCGCGGCCCTGGCTGTGCTGGAGCGCGCGGGCTTCCGCACCGCCCTCATGGATGCCATTGAAGCCGCCGCCGCGCGCTCCAAAAAGCTTTCCTAACTTCTCTTTATTTCTTGTCTTTTCATCTGTCCATGTGCTGCGCGCCGGCCTTGCGCGGGCGTTGGGCTATTCGTTTATGTGCGCTTGGCCGATGCTTTGCTTGGCCCTAAGCCTGCGCACGACCCATGCGGCAGCAAAGGTCAGCAGCAGCACAGCAAGACACTCCCCTGCCATCAAGAACGCCGTGACAGGCCACAAGAACACGCCGATGGACAGCTTGGGCACAAACAACAGGAAATAGCAGCGGGCAACAACGTTGTCATAGTCATCTCTCCAGATGATGGGCGGGAACAGCAGGATTGCCAAGACTGCGACTGCCCCGCACCACAAGAGGGCACGTTCAGCACGCTGAAGTTTCTGCATAGCTGTGCTTTAGGCGAAGCTTCCCGAAGCTGCCGTTTCTAACGCGAAAAACATCTTGCTGCGCCTCGAAGTCACCTGCGGGGCAGCCGCGCTCGCGCAGGACGTCCAAGATGCGCTTTTGGTGAGCGGTTCCCCATGGGGCTGAGGCGGCTGTGGTTCACCATACTGATGTTGCCGCGCTCCCTGGCGAGCAGCCACGGCAATCCTTCTCAGGACGCGTACCAAAAGTTCCTCAGCGCGCGCCGGGGGGCGCAGCAAAGTTTCCCGCGCGCGGCACCGGATAAAAAGGCGCTTTTGGGCGTTTCCCGCGCGCTGCCTCGGTGTTTCCCGCGCGTACCAAGCTATGAGCAACGACGGAACGATTTCGTCCGTCGTTGGTACACGGGGGCAACGCCTTGGGTGTGCCGCAGCAATCCTTGGTCAACCCCCCGAAAATGCTGCCGCTTTGTCCCCCTTCCGGCTTCTCCGCCCTTCGGATGCGCGAGTACGCGACAGGGGCCGGAGTATCCTGACGGCTTTTCATACACGCTTTCAAGCTTTTGGGGGAAATTACGGACGCGCTTGACCGGAACTTTAACCAGAGCAATCATGCCTGTTCATGCGGCACGGACGATCACAGACAGCGCCAGAACCCGCCCGTATCTGTGCGTCGGGTAGATCATGCAGAGGAGGAAGGTGGCGGCAGCAAAAGCAATAATATGGCCCCGCCACTGGTTAAAGGCCCGGCTTGCTTTATGAGAGTTGAGGCCCAATGGCGCTGTTTTCTTGCTGTGTGCCGTGCCAGGCCAACGCTTGCGCAGTCACCCTCACGACGCATGACAACTTGGCTTTGGGGCGCACACAGGCTTGGCCTGGTTTTGCTTGCGGGCGGATGACATACCAATGCTGATACTTAAACGGGAACCGCTTAAAGAAACAGCGTGCCGGCGGAGATGATAACAGCCCGGCCGCGCACCCGCACCAAGGTGGCTTCTCCCCCGGCGCATTCCAGCGTGACGGAAACATGGCCCATGCGTCCCATGGCACGGCCTTGTTCGGTGCGGAACGCAGCATTGCCCTGGCCCATATCGGGCAGCAAGCGGTGACGGACGACATATGCGCCGAACGCGCCGCTGGCGCTGCCGGTAACGGGGTCTTCGGGCAAGCCCGCACCGGGAGAAAAGCAGCGCGCATGGAATGCAACGCCGTCCTCAGCGCGGTTTGCGGGTGCCCAGACATACAAGCCGTCGGGCGCACCCGGCGCGGTTTGCAGGATGGAAAGCCGTGCCATGTCGGGCTGGAGGGCATGAAGAATGTCTTCATCAGCCACGCCAAGCACGACAAAAGGCGTGCCAACAGAGGCAGTCTGTACAGGGGCCGGGTGCAGCAAAGCAGAGGAAATGCCCAAAGCTTCACAAAACGGCGCGGCATCTACAAAGGGGCCGAGCAGGGGCAGGGACAACGTAAGAGTGACATCGCCCTGTTCGCTCACGGAAACCGGGATAATGCCCGCGTCCGTGGCAAAGCGGAGAGTGCCCGGCGCAGACAGGCGCTTGGCATGGACAAGCACGGCGGCGGCGGCAACCGTGTCATGGCCGCAAAAGGGGATACGTTTTGCACCTGTGTAATAAGCCACTAAATAGTCGGCATCTAGCGTGGCGGGCGGGGATAAAAAAGCGGTTTCCAAATGCAGCTCACCCGCAATGGTCTGCATCTGAAAAGGCGTCAGCCCCCCGTCATGGAAGACGACGCCCGCGGGGTTGCCCGCGAAGCGCGTGTCTGTGAACGAGTCTGCGGTATAGAACACGGCGTGGGGCATGGGGCAAAGAGGGTGTTTAGCGGACGGATGGAAAGGCAGACGGAGCGGGCAGGCGATGCAGGTCGTCTTCCATCTGCACCATGTGGTCATGGCACGTGCGCAGCAGGTCACGCACATCGGTCAGGGCGTTTTGGGCGGCTTGACGCCGGGTCAGCCAGATGGCATACGTCCCCGATGCCAGGGCCGCCGTGGCACAGGCGACGCTGACCAGCACAAAGACCAGGGCCTGACGCGAAGTATGCGCGAGGGGAATAGCAGCTAACTCGGCTTCCTGTGCCATGGAGGCGGAAAAGTAGTCGGCTGCCGCATCTTCGGCTTCCGAAGGGAGAGCGGCGTCTCTTTCTTTGCTGCCCACCAGGGTCAGCGGGTTGTTGTTCTGATTAAAGCGTGTACCGTTTTTCTTCAATTTTGTGGTCTTCCATTGAAAAAATACGCTTGACAAAGGCGATCAGTTCCATCGGGTTGAACGGCTTTGTCAAGTAGCATTCCACACCCGACTGCCAGCCGCGCAAAACATCGGCGTCCTGCGCGCGGGCCGTGAGCATGATCACGGGGATTTCTGCCGTGTCGGGTTTTTTTTTGAGGGCTTCCAGCACCTCAAAACCGGTCATCTCCGGCATCATCACGTCCAGCACGATCAGGTCGGGAGGGTCTGCGGTGACCTTTTCCAGACATTCTGCGCCGTTAAAGGCCGTGATTACTTCGTATCCCTGCCGTTCCAGATTGACCTGAATCAGGCGGACGATGTGTTTTTCATCGTCACAGGTTAAGATTTTACGCGGCATTCGTTGTTTGTCCTTCCAAACGCTGATCGCGGGATCAGCCTCAGTATATCACACAGCGAGCGGGCTGTCAACGAACAGCCACTCATCCACCCCTAAAGAGTGTTTCAGACCCTGCCTGATGTGCCGAGCCAATTGATCTGGATCGGGCATATTGGCTCGGGGAATGCTCATCTGCTGCAAGATGGCCCCCCGGTCGCGCCGCTGGGCGCTGCCGATCAGCTTGCGGCCCGTGCTTAACGCAGTCGCGTCGCAGCCCGCAATGGAGGCAAAGCAATCCACACTCTTGCGCTGCCGCGCGCACGCCGCCCCGCCCAGCCGCGCCGGAACGCCCAATGCGTCCAGGGCAAGCAGCAGACCGTCCATGATTTGACGATAAGATGCCAGGACACCCTGTGAGTGGGCCGATGGCAGCCACTCGGTTCGGGTGACAACTGTGATTGTTAAATCTTCGCCGTGCCGCACGGCCAGCCCCCCGGTCGGACGGCGCACCAGGGGCAGATTTGGGTATGCAGCGCGTACTGTGATTTCGTTTTGCAGCCTGCCGAACGAGACACACGGCCTGTCCCACGCGTAAACACGGACAACGGGGCAGAGTGCAGCGCCATCCCGCACGGCCTCAAACAGCAGGGTGTCTGCTGCCATGTTCGCGTCCGGCGTGCCCGGTGTTTGTTCTTCGCGCCAGATGCCCTGCATGATGACTAAAGGTGCGCCACGGCGAGGTCGTTGTCCATGGCGAGCGGCGCTTCCGGCACGGCGGGCGGCGTCCAGGACAAAATAGGCTGACGAGCGGCAGTCGCTTCGTCCAGCTTTCGCACGATTGTGTTGTGCGGGGCGGATTTGACAATCTCGGGGTCGGCGGCGGCATCGCGAGAAATCTGCTGCATGGCATCGATGAAATCGTCTAACGTTTGGCGGCTTTCGGTTTCGGTCGGCTCAATCATCATGGCTTCCGGCACGAGCAGGGGGAAGTAGATCGTCGGCGGGTGGTAGCCGAAATCCATCAAGCGCTTGGCAATGTCAAGAGCGCGCACGCCGTTCGCCTTTTGCTGACGACGCGCGGTAAAGACGCACTCATGCATACAAATTTCATCATAGGCAACATCAAAGTGTTTCTCCAGGCGCACCCGGATATAGTTGGCGTTCAACACGGCGTTTTCGGCAATCTGTGCCAGCCGCTCACGTCCGTAATAAAGAATGTAGATATACGAGCGCAGGATGCACAGGAACGACCCAAAGTAGCCGTGGATCTTGCCGATGCTCTTGGGACGCCCGAAGTCCAGGCGGTACGCGCCGTCTGCGCCGTCGTCCTTGACGACCTGCGGGACAGGCAGAAACGGCTCCAAGATTTTCTTGAACGCGACCGGCCCCGAACCCGGCCCGCCGCCGCCGTGCGGGGATGAAAACGTCTTGTGCAGGTTAAAGTGCATCACGTCAAAGCCCATGTCACCCGGACGCGCCCGCCCGACCAGCGCGTTCATATTGGCCCCGTCGCAGTAAACCAGGCCGCCGCTGGTATGAATCAAGTCGCAAATCTCGGTGATGTCGTCTTCAAACAAGCCCAGCGTGTTCGGGTTGGTCAGCATCAGGCCCGCCACATGGTCGCCCAAGAGCGTTTTGAGGTGGGCCACATCCACCCGCCCCCGGCCGTCGGACTTCACCGTGACCGCTTTGTACCCGCACCGGGCCGCCGATGCCGGGTTGGTGCCATGCGCGGCTTCCGGCACCAAAATCGTATCCCGATGCCCTTCACCCCGGTCTTCATGGTAGGCTTTAATCAGCATGAGGCCCAGAAGCTCGCCATGCGCACCCGCTGCGGGCTGCAAGCTGCACGCATCCATGCCCGCGATCTGGGTCAGGATATGCTGCATCTCAAACAAGACTTCCAATGTCCCCTGCGCCGCACTGTCGGGCAGGTACGGGTGCAGGCGACCAAAGCCCGCAAGCCGCGCGGCTTCCTCATTGATCTTCGGGTTGTACTTCATGGTACACGAACCCAAGGGATAAAACCCCAGGTCTACGCAATAATTCTCGCGCGACAGATGCGTGTAATGCCGAATAACTTCCGGCTCCGAAAGCTCCGGCAGGCCCACTTCCGCGCGCAGCGCCCCCATAGGCAGCAGCTCGCCCACAAGCTGCGCGGGCACATCGCACGCGGGAAGCTCTACGGCAATGCGTCCGGCTTCGCTGAGTTCAAACAGCAGGGGTTCTATGATCTTTTCGTTTTTGGGCATGTCTTTTGCTTTCTAGCAGGGGTTCAGCGCCGGGGGCGTATCGTGATTTTACAGGCGTTGCAAGCGCTTACCAACGACGGAAGAAAACGTTCCGTCGTCGCAGCGCGCTGGAAACGCCGAGAAACAGCGTAAAAGAAGCCTTCGCCCTAAGCTTGGGGAACCGAAAAAAGCGGGGGCCTTCTTTCCTATTGAGTTTGCTTAAACTTGGGCGAGCGCCGAGACAAAGGCGTCAATCTCCCCTCGTGTGCGCTGCTCGGTGACGCAGACCAGCATGGCGTGTCCGAGTTCCGGGTAGTCGGCAGCCAGGTCAAAGCCGCCGATGATGCCCTGGGCCATCAATGCCTCGTTGATTTGGGCGGGCGCAATAGGCGTTTGGATGACAAACTCTTTGAAAAACGGCGCGTTGGGAAAGGCAAGCGCATAGCCGGGCAATTGGGCGATTTGCCGGGCGGCATAGTGAGACTTTTGCAGGCACAATTCGGCGATCTGGCGCAGGCCCTGCTTGCCCATGGTCGCGAGGTAGACAGACGCGGCCAGGGCGTACAAAGCTTCGTTGGTGCAGATATTGCTTGTCGCCTTTTCACGTCTGATGTCTTGTTCCCGTGTGCGTAGGGTCATAACAAACGCGCGCTTGCCGTCGATGTCGGTGGTTTGGCCGACAATACGTCCGGGCAGTCGCCGCAGGAACTTGGTTTTGCACGCGAACAAGCCGAGTAATGGGCCGCCGTAGCCCATCGGACAGCCCAGGCCCTGGCCTTCGCCGACCACAATGTCCACGTCGTAGTCGCCGGGCGGAGCCAAAAGTCCCAGGGAAACGGGGTCGACGCTTGCGACCAACAACGCGCCTTTGTCGTGGGCGCACTGCGCAAGCATCGCCATGTCTTCCAGATTGCCGTAGAAGTTCGGATGCTGCACCAAAACGGCGGCTGTGTCCGACGTCACGGCGGCTTCCAAAGCGGCTTTGTCCACGGCCCCGTTTACGCTGCCGATCACATCAATGGACAGGTTCATGTGCCGCACATAGGTCTGCAAAACCTGGCGGTGGGCGGGGTGGACACTGCCCAAAACCACCAGGCGCGCGCGGCCCGTCAGCTCCCCGGCCATGATGGCGGCTTCGGCAAGAGCGGTCGCGCCGTCGTACATGGACGCGTTGGCGACATCCATGCCCATCAATTCGCACAACAGGGTTTGAAACTCAAAGATGGATTGCAGCACGCCCTGGCTGACTTCGGGCTGGTAGGGCGTGTAGCTTGTATAAAACTCCGCGCGCCCGATAATCGCGCCGACCGTGGGCGGCACATAATGGTCGTAAATGCCCGCGCCCAGAAAGCACGGGGCATCGTCGGCGTGGACGTTCTTTCGGGCGAGCTTTGCCGCATGGCGCATGAGGGTGATTTGGTCCATGCGCGCGGGGATGTCCAGCTCGCCTTGAAAGCGCAACGGTTCGGGAATGGGGGCAAAGAGATCATCCAGGGTTTGCAACCCTATTGCAGAAAGCATCAACGCACGGTCGGCATCGGTGTTGGGGATATAAGACATTTACAGTGTTTCTAAAAGGGCATCGTAGGCCGTACTGTCCAGAAGGGCATCCAGGTCACGAGGATTGGCGACTTTGATTTTCAGCATCCAGCCATCGCCGTAGGGGTCGTTGTTGATGGTTTCCGGCGCGTCGGTGAGTAGTGGGTTGACTTCGGTCACCTCGCCGCCGACAGGCGTGTACAGGTCAGACACGGCCTTGATGCTCTCGATTTCCCCCAGTTTATCGCCGGCTTGCAGCACGCGTCCCGGCTCGGGCGGCAGGACAAGGGCGACATCGCCCAGTTCTTCTTCGGCGTGCCTGGTGATACCAACAGTGGCAATGTCGCCGTCGAGTTTGACCCATTCATGGGTGGGGCTGTATTTGAGATTGACGGGTTCAGGCATGGGAAACTATCCTTTCAGGATACTGGGGGATGTAGACTTCCGGCAGAAGAGGCTCTCACCCCCCAGACCTCTCTCCCGCAAGCGGGCGAAGAGGAGCCAGAGCCTATTATCCAAAACCCTCGCCCGCTTGCGGGAGAGGGACAGCCGCGCAGCGGCAGGGTGAGGGTTGTCCGGGTGATACGCGACGTACATAGCTTTTCTTTATGCCCAAGCGAGGACAGGGCTTCTGTTTCTCTTACACGCCGTTGCGGTAAAAGGGCGTGGGCACGACGGTGGCTTTGACCAAGCGTCCCCGGATGTCCACTTGGACGCGCGTTCCTACTGCGACGGCTGCCTGGTCGAGGCGGGCGAGGGCAATGCCCGCTTTGACGGTGGGAGAATACGTGCCGCTCGTGGTTGCGCCGATGCGCGCGCCGTCGAGGGCATGCACGGCGAAGCCATCGCGCGGAATAGCGCGCTCGTCCATTTGCAGTCCGGCCAGGGTCTGGACAGGGTTCTGGCGGCGCAGGGCAAGCGCCATATCGCGGCCCATGAAGTCACCTTTTTTAGGCTTGATGGCCCAGCCGACGCCGGATGCCCAGGGGTTATGTGTGGCATCGAGTTCGTGGCCGTAGAGTGGGTAGGCGGCTTCCAGGCGCAGCACATCCCGTGCCCCCAGGCCGCAGGGCACGGCTCCTGCTAAAGTAAGGGCAGCCCACAAGGCCGGGGCATCGTCCCATGCGCAGAAGATTTCGAAGCCGTCTTCGCCGGTGTAGCCCGTCCGGGACAGGGTGCAGGGAATTTGATTGATTTGGGCGTGCCGAAAGGTGAAGCGTTCAATGGGGGCGACATTCCTGTCGGCAAGCCCGATGACCAGGTCGGCGGCGGCCTGGCCCTGCACGGCGATCAGGGCGGTGTGGCTGCTTTCATCGGTCAGTGTCACGGCGGGAAAGGCGCGGGATTGGATTGATAACCAGGCCCAGTCGCCGTCTTTGCACCCGGCGTTTAAGACAATAAGGTAGTTGTCATCACCTTCGCAATAGACGATGATGTCGTCGATGATGCCACCCGTCTCGTTGAGCAAGAGGGAATATTGGGCCGTGCCCGGTGTGAGCTTGGCGGCGTCGTTCGTGGTGACATGCTGCACAAAGGCAAGGGATTGGGGGCCACCGATGCGCGCTTCGCCCATGTGAGACACGTCGAACACGCCTGCTCCGGTGCGGACGGCGTTTATCTCTTTGACCGTGCCCTGTGCGTAAGAAACGGGCATGTCCCATCCAGCAAAGGGGACAAGGGCAGCGTGGGCGTCTTGGTGGGTTTGGAAAAGGGACGTGCGCCGAAGTTCGCTCATAACAAATGCACCCTGTGCAGGGTTATTCTCCTAGGTATGCTTTCTTCACGTCGGCATTGGACAGCAAAGCCTTGGCGTCGTCGTGCATGACAATGTGCCCGGTCTCCAAAACGTAGCCTTTGTGGGCGACGCCCAGGGCCATATGCGCGTTTTGTTCGACCAGCAGAACAGTCGTGCCTTGCGCGTTGATGTCGCGAATGATATTGAAGATGTCGCGCACGAGGAAGGGGGCCAGCCCTAGGGACGGCTCGTCCAGCAAAAGCAGCTTGGGACGGCCCATGAGGGCGCGGCCCATGGCGAGCATCTGCTGCTCGCCGCCGCTGAGCGTCCCGGCATTCTGCGCGATACGCTCTTTGAGACGTGGGAACAAAGTCAGGGCGCGGTCAAAGTCTTCTTTGATGCCCTGGGTGTCGCGGCGCGTGTATGCCCCTAGCTCCAAGTTCTCGCGCACAGACATGTTGGCGAACACGCGCCTGCCTTCGGGGGAATGACCAATACCGCGCTCGACTATTTTGTCGGCGCTCAGGCCCGTAATGTCCTCGCCTTGAAACGTGATAGTGCCACCCTTGGCAGGGACAAGGGCGCTGATGGTGCGCAATGTCGTGCTTTTGCCCGCGCCGTTGGCCCCGATCAGCGTGACAATCTCGCCCTGGTTGATTTGCAGCGAAATGCCCTGCAAAGCCCGGATGGCCCCGTAGCTTACCGAAAGCGTGTCGATGGTCAGCATAGGCTTAATGGATGCTTTCCCCAGCAGGCTCGGCTTCGCCCAGGTAGGCTTCAATGACTTTGGGGTTTTCGCGCACTTCTTTGGGCAGCCCTTGCGCGATAATCTGGCCGTAGTCCAGCACTAATATTCGTTCGCAGATGCCCATGACCAGCTTCATATCATGTTCAATGAGCAGGATGGTAACCCCGAAGTCGGTTTGCAGGGCGCGGATTTGCGCCATGAGGTCTTGCTTTTCCTGGGGGTTCATGCCCGCCGCAGGCTCGTCCAAGAGCAAAATCTTGGGCTTGGTGGCAAGGGCGCGGGCGATTTCCAGTCGTCGCTGTTCGCCGTATGCGAGGTTGCGGGCCTGCTCGTTGACAAAGCGGCCCAGGCCCATGCGCTCCAAGAGGTCGCGAGCTTCGTCGGTTCCGGCCTTTTCCGCTTGGGTGAACGATGCTCCGCGCCAGACCGCGCTCCACAAGGACGGCTTGTAGTGCAGATGCGACGCGGTGCGGACATTATCTAACACGCTGAGTGTCGGGAACAGGCGGATGTTCTGGAATGTACGCGACAGGCCGCAGGCGGCGATCTCGTAGGGCTTGCGGCCCGCAATGCTTTGGCCGTCAAAGCTGATAGTGCCGCTTGTGGGGGCATACACGCCGGTGAGTAAATTAAAGGCAGTGGTTTTGCCCGCGCCGTTGGGCCCAATCAGGCCGACAAGCTCGCCGGTATTCATGGACAGCGTGAAGCCGTTGACGGCGGTCAGTCCGCCGAACTTTTTGGTGCAGTCTTGAATGTCGAGCAGGGGCATGGGCGTATGGTACCCAATCGGGGGTTGGTTATGCAAGAGGGAGTGCCGGCGGTCGGTGGGGACTGTTGGTATTAGGGGACTGTTGGTATTATCAGCAGGGAGCGTGATGTTCTTTTAAGGATGCTTGGGGGCGTGAGATTTATTTATGCAGGCGCGCTAGTATTTAAGCTAAGGAATTGATTAGCTTTTTGGTTGTTTTGGTGCTGGCGGCCAAGTCTCGCTGCGGGCGGCAGGTTTTGGTATTTCAACAGTTACATTGTCTATATGAATACCTAATGTAGAGGCTTGGAAGGTTGAAATGTAACCACAAGTACCACAGTGAAAGAGCAGTATAGGAAGCACTTCTTCTTGAAAGCCTGTTGACTCGGGATTCGGCATTGGTACTGCCGAAACACCGCCAAACAAGGGCTGACTATAAACGCGCTGCTGCATGAGCCAAGTTTCGTTTTTGCAGATGGGACAGATACGGGGCTTGGGCCAAAACTGGTCAAGCTTATTGAGCACCTGTTGCTTCTGCTCCGGCGTGAGTAATAACAAGCGATTACCTCCAATGGATAGTGTAGGCAGCAACAACGCCACTTGAGAACATGAAGCATACACTCCGGCAGAATTATACCTGCGTTTCCTGTTTTGGAATACCGGAGTGTAAAACCCCCGGCAGGGCTTCGTGCGCATTGTCTTTGGTAACTTTGATGAGGAAGCGCAGGGCGGCGTTGACGGCTTCCGGGGTGTCGAAGACAGCGGCGACGTTGGGTTCCAATGTGACCGTGAGGGCGGGTTGTGCGGCAGGAGCGGCGAACTTGCCGCGTACGCCTTTTGCCAGCATCTGCCGGAGGGTGGCTTCATCGTATTCGGGGCGCAGGTCATCGTCCAATACTTGTGCTGTGAGGGGCAGGTTGTCTTGGATTGTGTTTGCGGGCGGGGAGGTTGTTTCCATTAGTCTTCCTCGTATGTTTGTTGTTCGCGACGGGTTGCAACGCGGGCGCTGAGGTTTTATTGGGGTGATGAGGCGTATCTGTGTGCCGCGAAACGTGTGGGCGATGAACAGAAGTCGTCGCGCGGACGAATAGCCGATGGTGACCCAGCGTTCTTCGGTGGCTGAGTGGTCAGGGTCAAAGGTGCTGGTTGACAGCGGGTCGGCGAAGACGGTTTGGGCTTCGGCGAAGGTGATGCCGTGCTTGCGCTCGTTGGCCGCCGCTTTGTCGTCGTTCCACTCAAACTGCAGGGGTGATTATAGCCTGCAGGGGTGATTATAGCACGGGGCAGGCCAAAGCAACTGTTGCCCCCTGCGCGGTGCACGGCGGCATGTCCTGGCTGGTGTGCCTGATGTGTCAACGCCGCCCGTAGTCGCAAGCATGTCGCGCCGTGGTGGGCTGTAGGTGGGCTGTAGGTCGGCTGTAGGTCGCGCCGTAGTTATGACTAGGTTTTTCCTATAACATATTCACGTTCACGGCACACCTATGGCGTTCCCAACACTGAGCAAGCGCGTACCAACGACGGAAGAAAACGTTCCATCGTTGGTACATGCTTGCCACGCCGAGGCAACACGGAAGCACATCGGGCGGGAACCGACGCTTGCGCGGGCGCGTAATGGGTGGTATACTGCGCTATTCCATTGGATTTTGACCTAAAGGCCCATGCCCTTGACTGCCATCGCTCCCCTTTTGCAGGTTGACAACTTGACCAAGCACTTTCCGCAAACGGGCGGTGCGTGGGGCAAGTCCCGAAATGTCGTGCGGGCGGTGCAGGATGTATCGTTCCATATCCATGCGGGCGAGACATTGGGGCTGGTCGGCGAGTCGGGCAGTGGCAAAAGCACGACCGGGCGCTTGCTGCTGCGCCTGATTGAAGCCACCCAAGGCACGTGCGTGTTTGACGGCAAGGCGGTGTTTGGCTTGGACAAGGCCGCCCTGCGCGCCCTGCGCCGCGAAATGCAGATTGTCTTTCAAGACCCCTATGGGGCATTCAACCCGCGCATGACGATTGGAAGCATATTAGGCGAAGGGCTGGAACTGCGCGGCGTGACGGGCCGGGCGGAGCGGCAGGCGGAAACGGGCCGCTTGCTGGAACTGGTGCAGATGCCAAGCGATGTGCGCAACCGTTACCCGCATGAGTTTAGCGGCGGACAGCGTCAGCGCATCGGGATCGCACGCGCCCTGGCCGTCGAGCCGCGCTTTCTGGTGGCGGACGAACCTGTTTCGGCCCTGGATGTGTCCACGCAGGCCGAAATCGTTAATCTACTTCTGGACTTGCAGGCGCGTCTCAATCTCACCATGCTGTTTATCTCGCATGACCTTAGTGTGGTGCGCGTCTTGGCCGACCGCGTGGCGGTGATGTACGGCGGGCGCATTCTGGAAATGGCCGACAGCCAGCTTCTATTCGCCAACCCGTTGCAGCCGTACACGCGGGAACTGCTCGACGCTATCCCCACCCCCGACCCTTTGCTGGCCCGTCGCGCGCCGCGCGCTGCCCCCGACGCTTCCGCTGAGACCAGCGCCGGACCAACCGTGGACAGCTGCCCCTATGCCGGACGCTGCCCGCACACCATGGATGTCTGCCGCGCGCAGATGCCGCCCCTCAGAGACTACGCCCCGCGTCTCGGCGAAGCGACGCCCCACTTTGCCGCCTGTCACTGGGTAGAGCAAAACACCTCGGCAGCGACGCCGCTGCCTGTCCTGCCATCATAATCAACCATAATCGCCGAGGATAGAAACCACCCATGAAGCGAACTTTTCCGCTCTTTGCCGGCTGTGCCGCCTTGCTTCTTGCCGCCGGCTGCGGACACAAAAACGGCGAAAGCCACGCGGCAAAGATCGTTTATTCCAGTGACCACAGTGTCCTGCCCGCGTCGGTCGCCGGCAAACCCGGCGGGAACCTGACATATTGCGCGCCCGGCGACCCCAAGACGTTCAACTACTGGGTCGCCACCGATGCGTCGTCGAGCGATGTCACCAACCCGACATTGGACACATTGGAAGCTTTAAACGCTTACACGCTCAAGTACGATCCCCGGCTGGCCGGATTGCCCAAAATCAGCGCCGACGGCAGAACCTACACCTACACCCTCCAGCCTAATTTGAAATGGAGCGACGGGCAGCCATTGACCGCCGATGATGTCATCTTCACCCTGGACATGGTGTTTGACCCCAAAACGCAGGGCATTCTGCGCGAAAGCCTGTTCGTGGATGTGCCGCAGCCAGACGGTACGATCAAGCACATGCCGTTTACCTACAAGAAGATAAACGAGCGTACCGTACAGTTCTCGCTGCCGTCGAAATACGCCCCCGCCGAAAACATGTTTTCCGGCATTCCTATCGCCCCCAAGCACGCGCTGGAAGCCGCCTACAAAGCCGGCCGGATCAACGGCACGTGGGGGCCGAACACGCCGCCATCGCAGTTTATCTCCTGCGGCCCGTATATTATTTCGCAGTACGCGCCCGGCCAGCGCATTGTTTACAAACCCAACCCCTACTTTTGGAAAAAAGGCGTGGACGGCAAGACCCTGCCCTACTTAGGCACGTATACCTATCTGATTGTCCAGGATTTCAATACCACCACGCTGAAGTTCCACAGCAACGAAAGCGATGTGCTGGATGTGCGCCTGGAAAACTACCCCACCGAAGCCAAGCGCGCCGACGCTGAAAACTACACCCTGATCGACCGAGGCCCCGAGTGGGGGTTCAACTATCTCTGCTTTAACGAAAACCCCCAGTCCAAAAACCCGCCCGCATTGATTGCTTTGTTCCGCGACAAGCGCTTCCGGCAGGCTGTCTCGTATGCGGTCAATCGCGAGCGCCTGTGCAACGACATCTATCTCGGCCTCGCCAAGCCCCTGTACGGGCCGGACACGCCGGCCAACACGCAGTTTTACAACCCCAACGTCACCCAGTACCCGTATGATTTAGATAAAGCAAAGGCATTGCTTGCGCAAATCGGCTTGAAAGACACCGACGGCAACGGCATCCTCAACCTGCCGGGCGGCGGCCCGGATGTGTCGTTTAATATCATCACCAATACGGAAAACGAAGAGCGCAAAAACACCGCGACCATTATTGCCGACGACCTCAAAAAGATCGGGCTGAATTCAAACTTCACGCCAATCAACTTCAACAGCATGATCAACCGGATGGAAAACAAGCCCTACGACTGGCAGGCAGTGGTCGGCGGGTTTGTCGGGACGCCCGAGCCGCATGCCGGGGTCAACATCTGGCGCAGCGACGGCACCGACCACACCTGGTGGCCCAAGCAAAAAACGCCGAGCACGCCCTGGGAAGCGCAGATCGACAAGCTGATGTTTCAGGGCGACCATGAGCTTGACCCGGCTAAGCGCAAGGCCATCTATGGACAGATACAGCAGATACTCTCCGATCAGCAGCCGTTTATCTACACGGTCTACCGTGAGCAGTTCACCTCCATGCGCAACCACTATGGCAATATCAAGCCGTCCACGCAGTACGGCCTGAGCGGAGACGTGCTTTGGAACCTGGAAGAAATCTTCGACACCAACGCCACCAGCGACCGCCAAGCACCTTAGAAAACACCCACCATGCTGCGATTTATCCTGCGCCGGCTGCTGCAAATCATCCCTCTGCTTCTGGGGATCACGTTTATTTCGTTTCTGATTATGAAGGCCGCTCCGGGCGACTACCTCACGCAGATGTCCGCCAACCCCGCCATCAGCCAGGAAACGATTGCGCGTCTGCGTCACGACTTCGGGCTGGACAGGCCGCCGATGGTGCAGTATTTCCTGTGGCTGCGCAATGCTCTGCATGGCGACTTCGGCTATTCGTTCGCTTACAAGCAGCCTGTTTTTAGCCTTATCGGGCAGTATGCGTTCAACACCTTGCTTTTAGGCATCACGTCATTGGTCTTCTCGTGGGCGATTGCCATTCCAATGGGCATTTATGCCGCGACCCACAAAAACGGGCTGATGGACAGGCTTTTGTCGCTGATCGCCTTTACAGGCATCTCCCTGCCGGGCTTTTTTGTCGCGCTGCTCGCCCTTGTTCTGGCGCAGCAAACCGGCTGGTTCCCTATCGGCGGCAGGGAAAGCATCAACCATGACAGCATGACGACGGCGGGTAAATTTTGGGATGTCGCCCGGCATTTGATTTTGCCGACACTTGTCCTGGGCACGCGAGAGCTTGCGACCATCATGCGCCAGATGCGCGGCAACCTTTTGGATGTTCTGCACGAAAACTATGTCCTGGCAGCCCGCGCACGTGGCCTCAAGGAGCGGGTTGTCATCACGCGCCATGCCGTGCGCAATGCCATCAATCCATTGATTACTTTGCTGGGGTATGATTTATCCGGGCTGCTGGCGGGTGCGGCCCTGGTCGAGATCGTGATGAACTGGCCGGGTCTCGGCAGGCTTCTCTTGACCGCCGTCCAGACCCAGGATTTGTATGTCGCTATGGGCTCGTTTGTCATGGGGGCGGTGTTGCTGATACTCGGCAACCTCATCGCCGACCTGCTGCTGGCCCTCACCGACCCGCGCATCAAGCTGAGCTAGGCCCCTACCCTCAAAACAACAACCATGAGCACGGAACCCCAACCATGAGCACGGAACCCCAACCATGAGCACGGAACCCCAACCATGAGCACGGAACCCCAACCATGAGCACGGAACCCCAACCCAACATTCCTTCCGCCCCCGCAGACTTCCCGGAGCAGGATATGCAGCGCAGCACATCGGCAAGCGGCAGCGAGGGACGCCTGGTCGCGATGCCTGCTCTTGGTACGGGTGACGCCCTTGCCAACGGCACGGACGATGCGGCCATGGATAAAGCCGACCGCCGTGCGCAAGGACAAATGCTGACCGGCAAAAGCGCCCGTATGGCGCTGGCTCTGCGTCCATTGACCCCTGCACAACTGGCATGGCGCAAGCTGCGCAAGAACAAGCTGGCCCTCGCAGGCGGAGTCCTGCTCGTCCTGCTGTATCTTATGGCCTTGTTTGCGCAGTTTCTCGCGCCCTACGACTATATTTCCCAGGAAAACGGAGCCTCGTTCCGCCCGCCGATGCGTGTCCACTGGACCCCCACGCCCGTTGTGTATCCTGTCACGCAGGGGTTCGACCAATACCGTGACCGCGTCTTTGTGGAAGATAAGACGCAGCCGCACCACCTGATATTCTTTGCGAAAGGCCCGGCTTACAAGTTCTGGGGCATCCTGCCCACGACGCGTCACTTGTTCGGCACATCGGACGGCGCGCGGGTTTACCTGCTGGGTACGGATCAATTTGGGCGTGATTATCTTTCCCGCCTGCTGCTGGCCTCGCAAATCTCGCTGTCGGTCGGCATCATCGGGATCGCGATTACGTTTGCCCTGGGCCTGCTTGTGGGCGCGATGAGCGGCTACTACGGCGGCGTCGCCGACGACATCACCATGCGCATCTGCGAGGTGATTATGAGCGTTCCTGACTTTTACCTCTTGCTCGCATTGGCCGCTTTGCTGCCGCCGTCCCTGTCGCCGGTCTTGGTTTACATTCTGATTATCGCCATTCTCTCGTTTGTGGGGTGGGCCAGCATGGCCCGCATCGTGCGGGGCATGGTGCTGTCGGTGCGCGAGCGCGAATATGTGGAAGCCGCCCGCGCTTTGGGCGTGTCCGACTTTAAGATCATCACCCGCCATGTCATTCCGTCCACGTTTACGTTCGCTATTGTGTCGGCGACGCTTTCCATTCCCGCCTATATTTTGGGCGAAGCCGCCCTATCGTTTCTCGGCCTGGGCATCCGCGACCCTATGCCAAGCTGGGGCAACATGCTGAGCGCCGCCCAGGACCTCAATACCCTGCAAGAGCGACTGTGGCTGCTTACGCCCGGCCTGATGATCTTCCTGACGACCCTGGCATTTAACTTTCTGGGCGACGGCCTACGCGATGCCCTCGACCCCAAATCTCGTTAGCCTTCCCAAGAACCAAATCCATGCCAGACCCCCTGCTTTCCGTCCGCAACCTAGAAACGCACTTCGCCACCGATGACGGTTTAGTAAAAGCCGTGGACGGCGTTTCATTTGACGTTTTGCCCGGCGAAACCCTGGGGATTGTCGGGGAAAGCGGCAGCGGCAAGTCCATCACAGCCCTGTCTATTTTGCGGCTTATTAGCCGTCCCGGCAAGATCGTCGCTGGGCAGGTCTTGTTTAAGGGCCATGACCTGGCTCAATACTCGGAGCGGGAAATGCGCGCTCTGCGCGGCAACGACATCGGCATGATCTTTCAAGAGCCGATGACCAGCCTGGACCCGCTTTACACCGTAGGCTTTCAAATCCGCGAAGCCCTTGAGCTGCACCAAGGTCTGCGGGGGCGCGATGCCCGCGAGGCCGCCATCCGCGCTCTGCGCGATGTCGGTATTCCCACGCCGGAGCAGCGCGTGGATGCCTACCCGCACCAAATGTCAGGCGGCATGCGCCAGCGTGTCATGATCGCGATTGCCCTCTCGTGCAACCCGCAGCTTTTGATTGCCGACGAGCCGACCACGGCTCTCGACGTGACCATGCAGGCGCGCATCTTGGACCTGCTCAAAGACCTGCGCCAGTCTCGGCAGATGGCGCTTTTGCTGATTACGCACAACATGGGCCTGGTGGCTGAAATGTGCGACCGCGTGGTCGTCATGTACAAAGGCCGCATTCTGGAAAGTAAGCCCGTGCAGGAGCTGTTTGCCCATCCCGAACACCCCTACACGCAAAGCCTCTTGCGCTCCATCCCCCGCCTGGACAGCCCGCCCAAAACCCCCCTGCCCACGTTAAATTGGGAAGCGCCCGCCCCCGCCTAACCTGCGTCTCCCTAACACCGCACCTATAGCGCATTGGACTGCATTGATAGCGCCCCCATAACGCATGGCAGGTGCAAAGACAAAAAACCGCCCGCCTTTCCTTGCATTACGCTGAAGTTCTTTGTCTACTACTTGATAGGGTCATAGCGATTTCTGTACATAATCTAGTTCCCCAGAATTGGGGCGGAGGGGCTATCTTCTCGCTTCCCAGGTATACTTTCCCCATGGATGCTGAACGCCTGCTCCGTGACCGCTTCGGACTTCCCTCTTTTCGCCCCGGCCAGCGCGCCGTCATCGACGCCCTGGAACAAAGCGGACGCGCACTGGCCGTTTTTCCCACCGGCGGCGGCAAATCCCTGTGCTACCAATTGCCCGCCCTCGCCTTTGACGGTGTCACCCTGGTGGTTTCGCCTCTGCTCGCTTTGATGAAGGACCAGATCGACTTTCTGCAAGGGCGAGGCATTGCGGCGGCACGGCTCGACTCCACCTTGACCGGCGAGCAGACACGCGAAGTCGGCGCGCAACTCGTAGCGGGAACGCTCAAATTACTTTATGTCGCCCCGGAACGCTTCAATAATGAGCGTTTCCTTGCCCTGCTGGGGCGCACGCCAATCGCCCTGTTCGCCGTGGACGAAGCCCACTGCATCAGCGAATGGGGACACAACTTCCGCCCGGATTACTTGAAACTCGCCCAGGCTGCCCGCGACCTCAAAGCGCCGCGCATTCTCGCGCTGACCGCGACCGCCACTCCCAGCGTCGTCGAGGACATCTGCCGTGCGTTCGATATTGCGCCCCAGAACGCCGTTGTGACGGGCTTTTATCGTCCCAATCTCAGCCTGGCTTTGACCCCTGTCGCCGCTGATGCCCGCGATGTCCTGCTTCTCAAACGACTGACCACGCGCAAGCCCGGCCCGACCATTGTTTATGTCACCCTGCAAAAGACAGCCGAACGTATCGCCGCCCTGCTTTCGCAAAGCGGCCTGGATGCCCGCGCTTATCATGCCGGCATGGAAACCGACGCCCGCACATCTGTCCAGGAAACCTGGATGGCGTCCAGCGCGGGCATTGTTGTCGCAACAGTCGCGTTCGGCATGGGCATTGATAAAAGCGATGTCCGCTCTGTTTACCATTACAACCTGCCCAAATCGCTGGAGTCTTACAGCCAGGAAATTGGCCGGGCCGGGCGCGACGGCCTGCCCTCAGTCGTGGAAATGCTGGCCTGCCCCGATGATCTGCCCACTCTGGAAAACTTCGCGTATGGCGACACGCCCACCGAGCACGCCCTGCGCAATCTGCTGCAAGACCTTTTAGCCCGCGAAGTCGAGTTTGACCTGGCCCTGTTTGCCCTGTCCGACCGCCACGACCTGCGCATTTTAGTTCTGCGCACCGCCCTCACTTATCTAGAACTCGACGGCGTATTAAAGCAAGGCACGCCGTTTTATGCCGGATACGAAGCGCGCCCCCAAAAGCCCCTGTCCGAAATCATCGCTCAGTTTCCCGGCAAGCATGGCGACCTAGTCAAGTCTATCTTTGCTCATGCCAAACAAGGCCGCATCTGGTACTCGCTCAACCCCCAGGACATGGCTGGCCTGTTGGGCGCAGACGCGGGGCGAATTATCCGTGTTTTGGAAGTGCTGGAAGAGCGCGATTTGGTGGAACTGCGCGCCGCCGACATCCGTCAGCGCTACACCCGGCTTGATCCCGACCGCGATACCCCGGCCCAGGGCGCAAAGATCGCCGCCAAGCTGTATGCCCGCTTTGCCCATCGCGAAACCCAGGAAATGGCCCGCTTGCAGCAAGTGTTAGACCTGGTCACGATGGACAACTGCCAGGTCAACGCCTTGGTCGGCTACTTCGGCGAAATTCGCGACAGTCCTTGCGGCCACTGCACCTGGTGCCGCACGCACCGCGCCGCTGTCCTGCCCGCCCCCGCTTCTGTCCCGCCACTCCCCGGCGGGCTGGACATTGAAGCTTTTTCATCCCTGCGCACGGCCCACCCCGATGCCCTGGGCCACGCCCGCCAAGCCGCCCGCTTCCTGTGCGGCCTCAGCAGCCCCGCCTTATCCCGCGCCAAACTGACGCGTCACGCCCTGTTCGGCATCTGGGAAACTTATCCGTTCGCCGACGTTCTCGCCTGGTGCGCAACAGATTGATGACGGCGTTGTTTCGGCATTTCCCCGGCTTATCATCCTCGCACCAACGACGGAACAATTTGTTCCGTCGTCGGTAGGCCATAAGAACGAGAAAGCTGCGCCGGAACGCCCCCGTCGCCTTTCTGGTAAACAGGGTCAAGACGGGCGCTCAAACGGGCCAGGCAGGAAAAGCAGCAAACGCTGTGGGACGAAGAAGCAGGGGATAAAGGGGGCGACAAAGACAGGGAAACGCGCAGCAGTACCCTCGCGGGCAGGTTTTTCCGCCGCGCAGGGAGCGTCCGTGCAAACAGCGGGGGGCTAACAAATGCGTTCCACAAGCGCAGAAGCGGCGCTCCGATCCAGGCAAAGCCGCGCGTTGGGATGGGTGCGGACCCAGGAAGCCGGCAGGCGGTCGCTTGCTTCTTCGGTCCAGGCGGATCGAACAACGCCCGCTTTGGCGGCACCGCTTGCCATCATCACGATCTCACGGGCCTCCAAAATGGTTCCCAGACCCATAGTGACCGCCTGGCGGAGGACATTGCCCAGGCCACCAAAGGAGTCGGCAGCGTCTTCGAGAGTCAGGGGGTGGAGCGTGACCAGACGTGTGCGCGAACCGGGCGCGCTGCCCGGCTCGTTGAAGCCGATATGTCCCGACCGCCCGATCCCCAGAAGATGCAAGTCAATGCCGCCCGCCGCCGAGATGCGCGCCTCGTAGTCCCGGCAGGCCAGCGCAATTTCTTCTTTGCATGTAGGTGTCGTGGCAGGTGAATGACAGAAACACGACCACCATGGTCAGCAGGCCCTTGATGCCGACCGGCAGCAGGGCGGCCAGCGTGATCGGGACGGTCATTTCATCCTGGATGGACTTGCTGCCGATCAAACTAATCGTGTGATTGATGTGGGCGGCCTGAGCCGCATAGTGCGGGTCATGCAGCAGCGTAAATGCGCCCAGCGGCAGCACCAGACTCATTAATCCCAGCGGCATGCTGCGCCAGCCCTGGATGATTGTTCCCATCCGCTGCTCATGGGGCGTCCGAGCCGCCGTCATGTACCCCTGTCCGCCAAGCCAGGTCTGGTAGCCATACGTCGTCAGAAAGATGCCAATGAGATAGAAAGCGGCATTGAAGTCTTTGGTCTGCCCCGTATGGAATGGGTTGAGGAGCGAGGCGTTGGCGGGGGCCGTCTGCAATGCCGCCACTTCGTGAGGCCACGGCACCAGCAGTACCACGGCAATGGCGATGGCGACATAAGCAAAGCACGCCACCATCCCCTGCGCGCACTCGGTGATCATTACCGAGATTTGCCCACCTGAATTGACGAAAAAAAGCGCCAGTCCCAAGTCCACAGCCATGATGACGGGGAAAGTGACGATGTGCAGGGTGGTACCCGGCAGGACAAATGCTTGAGGCAGACCGCAAAAGTAGATGAGGAATCGGGCCGCGATTCCGGGAAAGATGCCGAAGTTGAGAATGCCTGAAACATAGCACAACAGACCGGCGAAGATACGGAACCGCCGCGAATAGCGGATCTCGAAGAACTGTGCCACGGTTAAGGCGCGCGTTTCACGCAGCCGGTAATACACCCAGCCCGTCAATGCATAAACCAGACCCAACGGCGCGGCCAGAAAAGCCCACCAGATTGTGGGAAACCCGGCCGCCGTGAACGCCTGCCAGCCGGCCACCAGCGAGATCACGCCGAAGTTGCCCATTTCGCCGCCGATAGTCAGCAAGTAGCGGCCTGCCAGCCGGTTGGCGGACAAGAAGTCGGCCACGCCGCGCATGAGCGAACGGGCTTTCCAGCTGACCAGGCGGATCAGCACAACCGCAACGGCAACGATAGTCCAGTCAGCCCAGCTGAGGTTCAAGGATTTGCTCCAAAGGAATTGGGGGCGACGCGAGGCATACCATCGGTCGGTAGCGGACACGGAGGGCATCCAGCCGCACCAGATGCCGAGGCAGGCGATCTAAAAAGCCCGCGTAATCCTTGTTGGCCCGGCTGGCCCAGGTGACTTCAGACAGTGCCGAAAGCCGGGGAAAGGCCATGTATTCCACCTGCTTGGTATGAGGCATGTACTCGGTCCAAAGCTGACACTGAGCGCCCAAAACGTGGCGCTGGTGCTCAAGCGGCATGTCAGCGGGGATCGGTTCGTAGCCGTAGACCGCAGACAGGGTCAGAAGCTCAGGGAACGCCAATGGCTCGGAAGCGAAATCCTCCGACTGGTAGTAGTCAAAATAGGTGTATTGATAAGGAGCCATGATCACGTCATGCCCCTGCCGAGCAGCCGCCACTCCGCCTTGCTCGCCGCGCCAGGACATCACGACGGCACCAGGCGAAAGTCCCCCTTCCAGGATTTCATCCCAGCCGACCAGGACCCGCCCCCGTTGCATTAGAAAATTATCAATGCGCCCAATAAAATAAGACTGCATGGCTTCTTCATCGGGCAGTCCCTTTTCGCGCATGAACTGCTGGCACTCAGAACTGCTACGCCACTGGGTCTTGACTGCTTCATCCCCACCGATATGGATATAGGGTGAGGGAAAAATGTCTATTATTTCGGCTAGGACTTCGGTCAAGAACTCAAACGTCCGCTCGCTGGGCTTGTAAAGAACATCGTGAATGCCCCAGCGCGGGCTGACTTCAATCTGTTCTCCAGTGCAGCCTAGTTCAGGATAAGCGGCAATCGCCGCCTGAGCATGGCCGGGCATCTCGATCTCAGGAACAATAGTGACATGACGCAGACGGGCATACTCCACAAGATCGCGCATCTCGCTCTGCGTGTAATAGCCCTGGTAGGGTGTGCCGTCGAATTGCTCCTGAAACGGGTCAAACTTTTCATGGGTCGGGCTGTATTCGGCATAACCCACGAGGGTTCTATTCCGGTGCGCGCCAATCTCTGTCAGCTTTGGATATTTCTTGATTTCAATGCGCCAGCCCTGATCATCGGTCAGATGCAATTGCAGGACATTCATCTTGTGCAGCGCAAGCAAGTCGATGAACTTGCGCAGGAATGCCGGAGGCAGAAAGTGGCGCGACACATCCAGCATCGCCCCGCGCCAGGCAAAGCGGGGAGCATCTTCAATGTCAACGCAGGGGATGATCCAGTCTTGCCCTTCCACAAGCATGTCGCTGAAGATTGCGGCTGGCAGAAGCTGCAACAGTGTTTGAACACCGTAAAACAGCCCCAAGCTATGAAAAGCCGTGATTTCGACAAACTCCGAAGTGACCCGGAGGCAATAGCCTTCGCTGCCGAGGGAGGGCAAGGAAGCATCCAAGGTAAGGACAATGCGCAGGCCGGTGGTTTCCAGGTCATCCATCACGGGGCACGGGAACCCGGCAGACTGGGAAAGCCAGTCAGCAAGCAGGGAGGCTTCGGCGTATGCGCCCTGGTCGGCAACGATGCTTGTTTGGGAAGTAAGACGGAAGAAGCCGCTTTGCGGGACAATCTTGCTGGGCTGCGGGATGACACTCACATGAGAAAAAGACGAAGCATCCGGCACGGAGGAGACAAGTGACATAAATAATTCCTAGCGAGCAAGCATTCATGCTCAGGCATTGCAGCCACCTTTCTCGCACCGTAGGCGGCGTCAGACAACTGCGACGCTGATGTTTTGGGCTGTCGAGTGACGGACAATCAGCTCTGCGCTCAACACGGTGTTTGGGGTGGCAGCGCCGGAAGCCAGCTCGATCAGCGCTTCGGCGGCGGCACGCCCAAGCGCGATCCGGCTTTGCTGGATTGTGGTCAATCCCGGCAGCATAAAGTCTGCCACCGAAAAGTTTCCGAAACCGATTACGGACAAACCTCTCGGCACGGAAAGCCCAAGGTCATGGGCGGCTTTGATTGCACCCAAAGCCGAAAGATCACTGGCGCACAAAATGCCTGTCGGACGTTGCGGCAGGGCAAGCAGATGGCGAGCGGCAGAGTAGCCGGCCGCTTCGTTGAAGCCGTCCCCCGCTTCAGGCGCGAACCGCACTCCCTGCTCTTTGACCGCGTCTCGGAACCCGCGCAGCCGGACGGCGGCATCAAAGTTGCTGCTCGGCCCACTGATAAAGCCGATGCGCTTATGGCCGAGGGAAACAAGATGCGCGACGGCGCACGCAATGCCTCGGGCATCGTCGATGCACACTTCAGGGATGGAGCGGCGGCCAGGATAGCGGTTGATTGCCAGGACGCGAAAGCCTTTGTCCCGCAGCTGTTCGATGCGCCGCACCTGGTTTTCCTCGAAGACAAGGCAGGCAATCACGCTGCCAGGCTCCAGTGACAATTCCGAAATATCGTCGGATTGGATCGCGGCACGGTAGCCGCTTTCTTCCAAGGCGCTTTGGAAGCCTTCCAGCACTTCTGGAAAATAGTAAGGGTCGAGACGCTGCGCATCCGCCGGAAAAAGAAGAACCATCGGGCGGTGTGGGCGCAGTTCAGAATCTTTTTGGCTTTTCGGGACAACATAAGTGCCTTTGCCGCGAACCCGGATCAAAAGGCCCTCGTCAACAAGATTGGCAACTGCATGACGCATGGTCATGTGAGCCACCTGAAAGCGACGCGCCAGATCCTGCTCACCGGGAAGGCGCTCGCCTATCTGCCAGGCCCCCGCATTGATCTCGCGCCGCAGTGCGCTCGCGACTTCACGGTGCTTGATTAAGGGTGAATTCGTTGTTTTTGCCATGGCGTTGCTCATAATGGGTAACTTCGGCGCCTCAATGCGTCGGTTGGCGCACTTAGCGCCAGAGGCATCACACGAAAGCGAAATTGCCTTAGTCTGTGACAACTCTATAGTACCTGATGCTAGCGGTGATGACCATGTTTTTTACCAGGGCGTCTACTAATTGTTTCCATCATTTACTGCCCGGCGAGCTGCCCTGGGGATTGGCGGGAGGCGAACTGCTCGGCCCTCGCATATCTCGACGCATCGCCTGCTGGATTTCCGGCGACGGGAGGGATGAGGGCCTCACGCGAGTCGCTGCCCGATGCGAGCAGCCGGTCACGGCGGCGACGCAAGCAAAACAGATAATGATAGGTAGTTTATTAAGGGACATTATTGATCCTCGCCCACAAAACAAACAGGGGGCCGCACAGCACTCTCTGCGAGTTGCCCGCTTGGTATATCAAGACTTGAGCGTGGTGTAAGAGCTGTAATGATGGATCGCGTAGCCCCGGAACGACGGCTGGGATTTGAACTGGGGCCAGGCGGCTTTCAGCTGATTTTCCATCGCCGCGTTTCCTAGGCCGTAAAAGCTGGATTTCGGCGCCTCGGATACCGGCCCGGTTTCCACGCCGATCCACACGGCCTTGTGTTTTTTGCTTGCATAAGTTAGGACATCGGCAGGATCGCTGACAAGATGCTGGGGGGTTGTGACATAGTCCATCACGACAATCTCATCGGCGCGGTCGATGATCTTACGGTCGAGATAGTCAAACTGGGGCTGGCCGAACCAGCGAGGGATTGCCAGGCCAAGTGTCAGATGCTGCTTCGAAGCGTGGATTGCCGTATTTGAGCTGTCCAAAAGCGACAGCATTCCATTTTCCAGAGAGAGTGACGGCCAGCCCGGCAGTGTGTATGGCTCAACATCGTATTGGAAGCCGTCATAGCGTGCGGCGGGGGAAGACGTGCGGTTAAAGGCAAGCACTGCGCTTAAATAGCTCAGGCCTTTTGGCTGGCCTGCCTGCGTGGCCCAATCGGACTCGCCGCAAAGAAACTCAACGCGGATATGACGGCGGTGCGCGGCAGTCAGAAACTGGCGCAGATGAATGACCGTTGCCGGCTTCTGGAAATCGGCCGTTTCCATGCCGTCGAAGTAGATAGTCGTGATCGCATGCAACGCATCCCCACGGGGAGCAGCCAAAAATTTGAAGAACTGCGCCTGGGCTTCTGGCTGCTCGCGGATGCCGGCGGTAAACCAGACCCACACAGCGCGCGGCGGCGCGGCATGGGATGAAACAGTGAACGCAAAAAACAAGACAGTGAAAAGACAAAAGCGAAGAAAAAAACGGGGGTTCATAAAGATAATTGATCCTAGAAAAGACTTTTCCGGCAAGCGATACAGCCAGTGGCTTGAATGATGCCCTTTTTTCGTGCCGCTCCCCTCCTGCTTCCAAAGCAGGAGAGAAAGCGGCAGTGGCTCAAGACCGAGCAAGGGGAGGCTGAAGCGAGCGTTCAGCGGGGCAAAGAGGCTTGCCAACAGGCGCACGGCTAACGGATATTGCGGTACTGTGCGGGCGAACCGGTAAGTGTGTCGGGGACGGTGCCGCCGATCTGCCAGTTCCAAATGGTGATGGTGCCCCGTCGCATGGCTTTGACATGGCCGTCGCAGAAGACTAGATTAGCCATCAGCGTGTGGACGCACCTGACCGGGCGATGTGCCATCGGTATTGGTGTCGTTGTCGATCGAAGCCCAGTCCTTGTCGTTGGTGGGAGCATCGTACTCGTTCCACGGCCCGCCATTTACCGATCCGGGATTGACACGGAAGACGGTGAGGGGGTTATTGCCGTAGCCCGGAATCTGATCGGACTCGCCGTACGCAATAGTTTCTGACGGATGGGTCTGCATTGCCAGTGTCGAAGGCTTTGAGTAATCGAAATTAAAGCCGAATGGATTGCCATCGTCACTAGAATCGCCGCCAAGCCGAGCGTTCATGGCATAGGCCATCTGCTGCGCGTGCGGCGAGGAGGGACAGAAGTTGATGGTTGCGGTGTTGGCGTTGGCGGTCGCAACATACGGCATGATGTTATAGTACCAATAGTCATTGTTTTGGGAGCCATCGCCCCCATACCCGACGGACTCGTTTTCATCATAGTCCTGCGCATATTGCAGGCTGGCAAGCCCGAGCTGTTTGAGATTGCTGGCGCAACTTGCTTGGCGCGCTTTTTCCCGCGCCTGAGCAAAGACCGGGAAAAGGATCGCCGCAAGGATCGCGATAATAGCGATGACAACAAGGAGTTCAATCAAGGTGAACCCTCTTTTTTGACAGCGTAACATAGCTTTCAACCTCCAAATCGACAGAATCGATGGTTCGCAATGGACTGACGAACACATCGTTTTCATTCCGCTCATAACCGCGTCATCCTGACACGCGGTTCATCATTAAAAACAACACTCTGGGAACGTCACGGTTTCCGATTAGGTTTGCATTGTTGCCACTCTTAGATATGTACAAATTGATAATACTTTAAGTCCTATTATTTGTCAACCCCTTTAGAGCAGTTGCTAATTTTATTTTGTTGACGTTTCCATCTAAACAAGTATTTGTGGTGTGCCGTTGCTTTATTTTGGCAACGGCTACGAGGAAGCACTCTGCTTGACATTGGGGGCTTGGAAGAGTATACTAGGCCGGTGTTTTTGGGGAGACGTTTCTCACAAACTTCGCGTACTGTTAAATAACTTATGTTTGAAAGCCTGTCGGAAAAACTGCAAGGCGTACTGGGCAAGCTTAGTGGCAAAGGGCCGCTGACCGAAGCCAATGTCAATGATGCGCTGCGCGAAGTGCGGCTTGTCCTGCTGGAAGCCGACGTCAACTTCAAGGTAGTCAAGGAGTTTGTCGCCCGCGTCAAAGAGCGCGCCGTGGGCACGGACGTTTTGCAGGGCTTGCAGCCCGCCCAGCAGGTCATCAAGATCGTTGACGAAGAGCTCACAGCGCTCTTGGGCGGCGAACAAGAGTCGCTGACATTTTCCGTGCGGCCCCCAACCGTGATTATGCTATGCGGCTTGCAGGGCGCGGGCAAAACGACCCACGCTGGAAAACTATCCGCGATGCTGCGCAAGCAGGGCAAAAACCCCTTGCTTGTCGCCGGGGATATTTACCGGCCTGCCGCCATCAAGCAATTGGAAGTGGTGGGCGCGCAGGTCAAAACTCCCGTCTTTACGCTGGGCGACAAGACCGACCCGGCGCAGATCGCCGCCGAGGGCGTGGACTGGGCCGAGCGTCACGGGCATGACGTGGTGATTTTGGACACGGCGGGCCGTCTGCAAGTCGACGAAGCGTTGATGGAGGAGCTGAAGCGGGTCAAAGCGCGCGTTGGGCCGCACGAGATTTTGCTGGTCGTGGATGCGATGACCGGGCAGGAAGCGGTCAATGTGGCGCAGGGCTTCAACGAGGCTCTGGACGTGACGGGGCTTATTCTCACCAAGCTGGACGGCGACGCGCGCGGCGGCGCGGCCCTGTCCATCAAAAGCGTGGTGGGCAAGCCGATCAAGTTTGTCGGCGTGGGCGAAAAAATGGATGCCCTGGAGATATTCTATCCCGACCGCATGGCGGGGCGAATTCTGGGCATGGGCGATGTGCTGTCGCTGATCGAGCGGGCCGAAGCCGCAATAGACCAGAAAAAGGCCGCCGAGTTTGAAAAGAAGCTGCGTGCCAACAAGTTTGATTTTGAAGATTATCTTGAGCAGATGCAGCAAATGCGCAAGCTGGGGCCATTAGAGCAAATACTCGGCATGATCCCCGGCATGAGCGCCCTGAAAGACATCCAGATCGACGAAAAGCATCTGGCCCAAATTGAAGGTATGATCCGGTCGATGACGATGGCGGAGCGTCGTGAGCCGGCCATGATCAACGGCAGCCGTCGCCGGCGTATCGCTTTGGGCAGTGGGCGCTCCATTCAGGACGTGAACCGATTGCTGACGCAGTTCGAGCAGATGAAAAAGATGATGCGCGGCTTGACCGGGGGCGAAGCAGGCCAGATGCCAAGCATTCCCGGCATGCCGGGGATGGGTGGCGGGCGTCCCGGCAAGCACGCGGGCAGCAACAAAGCCAACAAGCGCAAGCCGCCACCGGGCTTCAAGAACCCATTCGGCAGGCGCTGACCATCGTATTTCCGCCCCAGGCCGGGTATCATAACCATTCGTGACCATTTAAGCTGCTATGGAGCGGAAAGGAGAAAAGCAATGTCTGTAAAGATTCGACTGCGACGCATGGGGGCCAAAAAGCGCCCGTTCTACCGATTGGTCGTGGCTGACAGCCGTGTTGCCCGTGATGGCCGGTTTATCGAAACGCTGGGTTACTACAACCCGTGCGTGCAGCCGTCCGACATCAAAATCGACGGCGACCGCGCGCGATACTGGCTTGGCGTCGGCGCGCAGCCTTCGGACACGGCGGCGGGCCTGCTGAAATCGCAGGGCATTCTGGATCGTCTTCCCACCGCCACGGCGAGCGTCAGCGCCGATGCGCCGACGGAAAGCGCAGTTTCCGCGGCGGAGTAGCCATTTTCGCCTCAAGTAGTACCCGCCTGCGCAGTCCTCTTTTGGCTGCGCGCGGCGGTTTGTAGGAGTAGCAAGCAAGTGAAACCAATGATCGAGTACCTCGTCAAGGAACTCGTAGATGAGCCGGATCAGGTGCAGATTACGGAAGTGCCCGGCGAAGAATCGACAACCTACGAGGTGCATGTCGCGGCAGGCGATCTGGGAAAAGTAATCGGCAAGCAGGGGCGGATTGCCAACGCATTGCGCACAGTCGCTAAAGCTGTTGCCATGAAAGACAAAAAGAAAGTTTATTTAGAGATTATCGCATAAGTTTTTTGCGTATTGGTCTTATCCTATAACGCGAAGGCCCGCTTTGGCCGCAAGCGCCAGGCGGGCTTTTGCTGTTCCTTTCATAACTATGCCTGACACCGAAGAACAGAAGCCAGGCGAGCCATATGTCGTGCTGGCGGCGCAGATTACAGGCGCGCACGGCGTCACAGGCAATGTGCGGGTGCGCTTGATTGGAGACAACCCAGCCGTGGCCGCGCAATCGCTCACCCAAAGCAAAACGGTGCGGTGTGTTCCCACGGGCGACCAAGAACCGTTTCTGCTGACCCTGCAGTCCTTGCGCAAGCAGACGCAGCCAAAAGGAGCCTGGATCGCACAGTTTAAGGAGCTGAAGCACCGCAACGAAGCGGAAGCCATTGTCGGGGGCAGCGTGTATATCACTGAAGCGCAGCGGGCGGGTCTGCCGGACGGCGAGTATTACGTGGATCAGCTGCTGGGCATTGCGCTAGTCACGGACACGGGGCATGACCTGGGCTTGCTGACCGGTGTGCTTCATTCCCCGGCCAACGACGTGTACGAGACAGACAAAGACATCCTCGTGCCCGCTGTCAAAGCGTTTATTATCCGGGTGGATTTGGAAGCGCGGCAGATATTGGTGCGGGATATGCCCGGCCTGCGCGATGGAGGGGTCTAAGTGGGAACCATGCCCCACAAGGCAAAACAGCGTGCTGCAAATTGACGTTGTCACGATCCTTCCGGATATGGTGCAGGGGGCGCTTACCCATAGCATCCTGAAGCGCGCGCAGGATGCTGGGGTTGTGGACGTGCGCGTGCACAGCTTGCGTGACTGGGCGGAAGGCCGCCATCGCAAGACCGACGATGCCCCTTATGGCGGCGGCGCGGGCATGGTGATGCTGCCCGGCCCTTTCTTTGCCGCCGTGGAAAGCTTCGGGCTGGAAGCAGGCGCACGGATCGTCCTGCTGACCCCGCAGGGGCAAACATTGACGCAGGCCAAGGCGCGGGAACTTTCGACTGCTCCCCGCTTGGTGCTTTTATGCGGGCACTATGAAGGTTTTGATGAGCGTGTCCGGCTGCATCTCGCAACCGATGAGCTGTCTATTGGCGATTATGTGCTGACCGGGGGTGAACTGCCTGCCCTGGTTTTAATTGACGCCGTGACCCGCCTGCTGCCCGGAGCCTTGGGAAATGACCAGTCGGCTCAAGGAGACACGTTCTCCGACGGCCTGCTGGAGCACCCGCATTACACGCGCCCGCCGGACTTTCGGGGCGAGCGCGTTCCAGATATTCTGCTGTCTGGCCACCACGCCGAGATCGCCAACTGGCGACGCAAGGAGCAGATGCGCCGCACGCAAGAGCGTCGGCCCGACCTCTGGGCGGCATTTGGGCCGTCCAAGTCAGACCTGAAGCTGCTCGCGCAGCTGTCAGAAGATACGACCACCCCCATCGAGGGGAAAGGGCAGAAGGAGACCAAGCAAGATGCATCCAATCATTCAGGACATTGAAAAGGCGCAGCTTAAAGAAACCATCCCGGACTTTGGCGCGGGCGACACCGTGCGTGTCCATGTGCGCGTTGTGGAAGGCGGCAAAGAGCGCATCCAGATTTTTGAGGGCACAGTCATTTCCCGCAAAGAAGGCGCGTCACGGGCATGCTTTCTGGTGCGCAAGATCAGCAACGGGTTTGGGGTCGAGCGCTCATTTTTTATCCACTCGCCACGCCTGGACCGTATTGAAGTGACCCGCCGGGGCCGTGTGCGCCGTGCGCGCCTGTTTTATCTGCGCGGCAAGGTCGGCAAGGCTGCCCGCATCAAAGAAAAGCGAACCTTTACAAAGCAGGCTTAACTTCTTTTTCCCCCAACACACACTTCCCCTTTTCCCCCAAGGAAAAGGGGACAACAAAACCCATGGACCCAACCCCCCCGCCGAGCATTGCTGAAACTCTTGCCAGCCTGAGCATGCTCAAGATACTCACCATTGTCGCCGTGCTGACCGTGCTTCGGCTGGGCCTGGTGCGCGTGGCCGCGCCCGCCGCCCGTTCCGCTGCCGAAGTGCTGGAGTCGGCGCTGATCGCCATTGTTTTGGTGTTTATGGTGATCCACCCGTTCGTGGGAAAAGCGTATTTTATCCCTTCCCCTTCCATGGAGCCGACACTTCTGGGCAACAACAATGTCGGCGACCATATTCTTGTCGACAAATTTAGTTATAGGCTGCACACGCCCCGCCGCGATGATGTGGTCGTGTTTCTTGCACCGCCGCAAGCGATGGCAGGCAACCCGGACTTTATCAAGCGTCTGATCGGCAGGCCGGGCGACCTGATCCAAACTTCGCGCGGACGCGTGGTCGTGGAAGGGCAGGAATACAATCATTCGTATGTGCGTAATGCCCTCGGTCATGCCGGCTTGTTTGGGCAGGATGCGATGGCAAGTGCGGAAGTAGACCAAGCCGACCACCATGTCCGCTTCACGGACCAAGGCGTGTTGGCGGACGGCAAGCCTGTCCCGAACAGTCAGCTGGCGCTGGCCCTGGGACATCCGGCGTCTTCGCCGGTGCAGGTTGTCGCAGGCTACAATATGCGCAACGGCAAACGCCTCAATGAGATGTTCACTGCGGAAGACCCTGATTACGATTTGCAGTTTTATGACGGCAAGCCACTCAAGCGCTTGTATATCGCCGAGCTGATGCGCTTTACGTACGAGATGAGCGGGCAGCCCATCACTCAGGCGGAATACACGCGCTACAAATCCGCGCCTGCCGAGCGTATCCCGCCCGGCAAGCTGCTGATGATGGGCGACAATCGCAACGACAGCAATGACGGCACGGCCTGGGGCCTGCTGGATGCTCCTCGCGTTGTCGGCCGGGCCGTGTTTATCTTTTGGCCGCTGGATCGTCTGCATCCTGTCCATTAATCTCCCTTTCTCCTAATCCCTTTTTATGATGAGCACTGGCGAGGTCGACTGGTGGCGGCACGAGCGCGATGCCTGGGCCGCGGGTTTTTCGCCCGTTGCCGGTATCGATGAAGCCGGACGCGGGCCGCTGGCCGGGCCGGTTGTCGCCGCGTGCGTCGTGCTGCCGGACGGTTTCTCCGCCGCCGGCATCAACGACAGCAAAAAGCTTTCCCCGTCTCGGCGCGAAGCCGCCTGCGCGCGCATCCTCGCGGAAGCAGTGGCGGTCGGCATTGGGTCGGCAGACGCGCCATTGATCGACGAAATCAATATCCTGCGGGCGACGCACCTGGCAATGCGGCGCGCAATGGGCAATCTTCCCTCTTCGATCATGCCCTTGTTGGTGTTGGTGGACGGGCTGCCCGTGCCGGGTTTGCCGTGCGCGCAGCAGCGCGCCCTGGTCGGCGGCGACAGTTTGAGTGTCAGTATCGCTTCGGCGTCCATTGTTGCCAAGGTGACGCGCGATGCTTTAATGGTGCAGGCCGAGCGTGATTATCCCGGCTACGGCTTTGCGAAACACAAAGGCTATGGCGCGGCCGCTCACTTGCAGGCTTTGGACACACTTGGCCCGTGCCCGCTGCACCGGCGTTCGTTCGCGCCCGTGCGGGCGTGCCTGCGGGATGAAAACGCATGAGCCGTAAAGCCGTCGGCAATGCGGGCGAGCAGGGCGCGGCGGACTTTCTCGTGTCGCGCGGCTACCGTTTGATTGATGCCAATGTCCGCCCGGAGGGGGGCATGGCGCGCGGTGAGATTGACTTGATTGCATGGGACGGCGACACGTTGGTGTTTGTGGAAGTGAAAACCCGGCGCGCAAGATTTGGGGCGCAGGGCACGCCCGGCGAAGCGATCACGCCATCTAAACGCCGCCAATTGGTGTCGCTGGCCCAGATGTATTTGGCCTATCACGGCCTGGACGACGTTGCCTGTCGTTTCGACGTGGTGGAAACGGTTCCGCGCGCGGGCGGCGGGTTTTGTTTTACCCTGCTGCCCAATGCCTTTGACGGCTCCGACTGCGCAGGGTAGCCGCGCGTATTGAAGGCTCATCACAGGGCTTTCCCCGGCGTTTTAATCGCCTACCAACGACGGAACGATTTCTTCCGTCGCTGCTTATGGCTTGATAAGCCGTGCAAACGCCGGGACAATGCCTGTAAAAGCGCGCCGCAGCAGCCTTGAAAAGCCTTCTCGCTTTCGGCTGCGGGGGGACAAGACAGACCGCCTTTTCCGCTGCATTGACAACGGCTTTCCTGCATGATAAAATAGTGGCATGGGAACTGCCCACTATCCGTCCCAGCTTGCGCTGTTTCCTCCCGCCGCGCCTGTCCGGGCGCAGGTCGTCCTGCCCGGCTCCAAAAGCCTGACCAACCGCGCCCTGCTGCTGGCGGCTCTCGCGGACGGCACAAGTCACCTGTCGCATCCTCTTCATTCCGACGATACCGAATACATGACCGAAGCGTTGCGCTGCCTGGGCGTGTGCATTGACCTTGCGCCTGACTCGGTTGTCGTGCAGGGCATGGGCGGCAGCCTGAGCGCGTCGTCCTGCGCGCGTTTGTTTGTGGGCAATTCCGGGACGACGGTGCGTTTTCTGACGGCGGCAGCGTGTCTTGCGCCGCCGGGTACCCATGTTGTTCTGGACGGCAATGCCCGCATGCGCGAGCGTCCCATTCGGGATCTGCTGGGCGCACTGCTTTCTTTGGGCGTGGACGCGGAAAGTGTCAACGGGCACGGCTGCCCGCCCGTGCGCGTGCGCGGCGGCGGCTTGCCGGGCGGGTCGTGCCGGCTGGCGGGCGATGTCAGCTCCCAGTTTCTCAGTGCACTGCTGCAAGTCGCCCCGTATGCCCGCCGGGATGTGGAAATCGAGGTTGTCGGAGACCTGATTTCCCGGCCTTATATCGACATGACACAGGCCGTCATGCGTGCCTTCGGCGTCGACATGGACAACGACAACTACCGGCGATTGCGCGTCCGGGCCGGTCAGCGTTACCGCGCGTGTGATTACGAAATTGAAGCCGATGCATCCAACGCGTCCTATTTTCTCGGGGCGGCGGCAGTTTCAGGCGGCACGGTTACTCTCAGCAATCTGGGGACAAACTCCGTCCAAGGCGACGTGCGCTTCGCCGATGTCTTGGAGCGCATGGGCTGCACCGTCACGCGCGGCGCGCAGATTTCCGTGACCGGCCCGGCGCGTTTGTCCGCCATCGACGTGGACATGGGGGACATCCCCGATATCGCGCAGACCCTGGCTGTCTGCGCCGCCTTTGCCGACGGCCCCACCCGCATTACGGGCCTCGGCTCCCTGCGCGTCAAGGAAACCGACCGGCTGCGCGCCGTTGCCGTCGAGCTTCCCAAGATCGGCGCGCTTGTCGAGGAAGGGCCTGACTTTTGGATCATTCATCCGCCCACGGATAACACCTATCTTCCCGCCGTGATTGACACGTATGACGACCACCGCATGGCGATGGCGTTTGCCCTTTCAGGCCTGCGCATTCCGGGTATCGTCATCAGCGAGCCAGGGTGCGTCGCCAAGACTTTTCCCGACTTCTGGCAGCGCTGGCAGGCGGCGTTTCCCTCTTCCCCCTAGTTCTCGCTATGCAAAACGATCTGGAAGAATTCACCCCTCTGTCTGTGACGGCGGCCCTGGCAAGCAGCTATGGCCGTGACGTGCGCGGGTTTCTGCCCCTGCTGGCAATCGTGCTGCAAGGCGCACTGCCCGACGAAACCACGATTGAGCGGCGCGGCGGCCTGTTTGTGCGCGACAAGCCCGTCCGCAAAGTCAGCGTGGTCCTGGGTGATCTGTCTTATACATTGGAAGATTTAGGACGCGGGCCGCTCGCCGCGCACCGCGTCAAGACCGTGCGCGGCATCACGCTGAAGACCGAGCCTTTCCCGGTCGACCTGTGGCTTGCAGACCTGGGCGCGGCCATTGCCGAACGCGCGGGCCAAAGCGAGCGCGCATTTTTCGCCCTGCAATCCCTGGTACAATAACCCCCACGAAAGCTCCCATGGCATTGTTTGGTAAAACCCCCACCCCGGAAGACGAGCGGCGCAAGCGCAGCGAGCAGCAGATCGCGCGCGGCGGCCTGCCTCTGGATGCCGAGCGTCGCCTGGCGGGTCTGAAACGAGAAGGCAAGCCAGGCTTCTTCACCAGCAGCTTGAGCGTCAATGAGTTTGTGCTGGCCGCTTCGGAGGGCGTACGGCCTCTCGGCCAGGTTATGGGCAGCAGCGTCTACCACGTCGGCTGGCAGTACACGCCCATCTACACAAGCGGCGAATTGACCATGCTGACCCATGCCCATACTGAAGCGCGGCGTTTGTCGCTGGGACGCTTGCAGCAGGAAGCGCAATTGCTGGGGGCGCACGGCGTGGTCGGCGTGCGATTGGAGCGCCGCTCCTACGACTGGGGCGACAATCTTCTGGAGTTCATGGCAGTCGGCACGGCGGTTGTTCTGGACGGTCAGCCTCAGCCCCCGATACCATTTGTCAGCGCCCTTTCGGGGCAGGAATGGTATGCGCTGCATCAGGCGGGGTATCAGCCGGTCGGTTTTGCGTACGGCACGTGCGTGTATTATCTTGTGGCGAGCTATGCAACGCAGTGGGCAACGCAGAACAGTGGCTGGGCTACCAATTTCGGCAACATGGAATTGACCGATTATACCCAGGCAGTCTACAAGGCTCGCCATGCCGCCCAAACGCGCCTGACTTTGGAAGCCGCCCGTGTCGGTGCGGACGGCGTCGTCGGCGTTTCCATTGAACCCTGGCTTCGCACCTATGAAGTAGAAGTTAACAGCCAAACACGCCGCGATTTAGTGGTGCATTTCACAGCGTTCGGCACCGCCATTGCCGCGCGGGACAGCTCGTCTGCGCCGATTGACTACACCCTGCCTTTGACAGGATAACAAAGCGAGAAAAGCCACCTATGGGATATGTTCAAACACTGGCTGTCACGCTGACGCGGCGGGCCGCGCAAGCCCTGGTCACGGCGATAGAAGCCACGCCCGACAATTGCCTAACATGGCAGCCGCCGGATCAAAGCCGCTCTATTTTGCAGCAGGTGATCGACTGCGCTCTTGCCAACCTGAAATGGGCGCAGATCCTGCAAAACGACACGTACAGCCGTCTGCCCCGCGCTTTTGGAGATGTCGCCGAGATCGCGCTGACCACGCGCGAAGCCGCCCTGGCTCGCTTGCAGGAAACCACCGATTTGCTGGCGGCAGCAATTGAAGCCGTGGACGACACTGAAGTGGCGCGCGTGCTGCCTATTCCCGCCGATGACGGCGTGGATTTGACAGTCGCCGAAGCATGCCTGCACGCTTATTGGAATATGGTCTACCATGAAGGCCAAATTCGCTACCTTCAGGCTTTGTATGAGGACATGACACCGCAGATTATTTCTTTGGAACCCGTTCCTGCTTTCTGATTTCTCGTTTTTACCTTGGGGAGGACTTTATGCCGGATAACTACGCCCGCGGCTCGCAGGAAGGCCTGCCGATCCATGCCCGCAACCGACTTGCCGCCATGACACCCGGTGCGGGAAAGAAAGGCTTGTTCACGAGCGACTTGTCCGTCAACGAGTTTTTGCTGGTGAAAGAAGCCGGGTTTGACCCGCTCGGCCTTGTGGTCGGCTCCAGTATTTATCATATCGGCTGGCAAAAGCCCGCGTTTAACCAAAGCCAGGAACTCGAAACGCTGACCCAGGCCATGTACCATGCCCGCGAGCTTGCCATGACGCGCATGGAAGAAGAAGCCGACAGCATCGGCGCGGACGGCATTGTCGGTGTCCGCTTGGAAGTGGGACGCCAGGAGTGGGGCGAGAATTTGGCCGAGTTTATCGCTATCGGCACGGCTATTCGGGCGCGCAGCGGCGAAAGCCATCGCGCCCCCAATGGCCGCCCGTTCACCAGCGATTTGAACGGCCAGGACTTCTGGACCCTGACCAAAGCGGGCTACCGGCCCGTGTCTTTTGTGATGGGCAACTGCGTGTACCATGTCGGCTACCAGGGCATCAAGCAGTGGTTTTCCCAGGTCGGCCAGAACATTGAAATGCCGACCTACACCCAGGCGTTGTACGATGCCCGTGAGCTTGCCCTCGCGCGCATGCAGGCCGAAGCCGAAGAATTGCAGGCCGACGGCATTGTCGGCGCGGCTATCCGCGAAAGCTCGCACGGCTGGGGCAGCCACGTGATTGAATATTTCGCTGTCGGCACATCCATTGTCGCCACCCGCGCCGACCACACCATCCCCACGCCGTCGCTCACTTTGCCCCTTTCTGACCCCAAGTAAGAGCGTACAGGAAGTCCCCCTGCCCCAATCGCGCACCGCATTAGCGAACCTGGAAGGCTGGCATGCCCAGAGGGCTAGGGAGCAGGAGAAGCCCCCTCTGTTCTCAGCACGTATGGGGGAATTGGGAGGGCAAGGGGCCGAGATTAAGAAAGGGCATGGTAAGGATTCCTTTCCGGCTCCCCACACTTGGGACGGGGGGGCTTCCTATCCAGTTTTTAAGGAGGTGTTTTCCATGTCCTTCTTGCTGCGCAAGTCAGCTCAGGCCGACACGCCTGTTTGAAAGCAGCTTGCTGCGGTTTCGGCGCGCGGACTGGGAAATGGGGATTTACACGAACGCGCAAGTTGAAGCCGCCTTGGGCACGACCTGGGGCGTTGACACGCAGCTTATCGATAACGACACCTCCACTAACGCCTAACAAGCAATAAAAGCACAGGCGCAGCGCAGGCGCAGCACAGGCGACGCTTCGGCGTATCTTGCGCGTATCGAAGGCATACCGACGACGGAACAAATCGTTCCGTCGTTGCTACGCCGTGGAACAGCTGATAAGACGCCGAGGGGCATGGCTGGAAACGGCACGACCCAGCGCCATGACGCCCCTACCCCCACAACTTTCGGTCGAGGGCGCGGTACTGGATGGCTTCGGCGACATGGGCCAGGCCGATTTTATCCTGGCCGTCCAGATCGGCGACCGTCCGCGCGAGCTTGAGGATGCGGTCGTAGGCGCGGGCGGACAGGCCAAGCTGGGCAATCGCCGCGCGCAGCAGGTCTTTCACATCATCCCCCACGGCGCAAAATTGGCGGATTTGACGCGCGCCCATGTGGGCATTGCAGTGCATGTCCCCTATCGCCTCGAAACGCGCGCCCTGCCGCTCGCGCGCTTCCACCACGCGATCCCGAATGCTCGACGACGGCTCGCCGCTTGTGCCTGCGTGCAGCATTTCTTCCTGGTGCAAACGGGGCACTTCGATATGAATGTCTATACGATCCAACAAGGGGCCGCTGATGCGCTGCAAATACTTTTGGATCTGGGCAGGTGAGCACGAACAAGTCTTGACCGTATCGCCGAAGTAGCCGCAGGGGCACGGGTTCATTGCGGCCACCAGCATGATCTGCGCGGGGTAGGTCATGGTTCCCGCCACGCGCGCGATAGTGACATGGCCGTCTTCCAGAGGCTGGCGCAAGGTTTCCAGCACGTCACGCCGAAACTCGGGCAGCTCATCTAAAAATAACAAGCCGTGATGGGACAGCGACACTTCGCCAGGGCGCGGGATGCTGCCGCCGCCGGTCAGGGCGGCATTGGAAACCGAATGGTGCGGCGCGCGAAACGGACGACGGGTGACCAGAGCGATATTTGCGCCCAGCAGCCCGCCGACCGAGTAGATTTTGGTGACTTCTAACGCCTCATCCAGGGACAAGGGGGGCAGGATGGACGGGACGCGGCGGGCCAGCATGGTCTTGCCCGAACCGGGCGGCCCGACCAGCAGGATGTTGTGCCCGCCCGCCGCCGCCACTTCCAGGGCGCGTTTGACATGCTCCTGCCCTTTGACTTCGCAAAAGTCGGGCTCATCGGACGACCCGCAAGCCAGCAGGGCGCGCGGGTCGGACACCAGGGGAGTGGCGGCGTCCAGATCGGACAACAGGGTGATGACTTCGGCCAATGACCTGACGCCGTAAACATGCACATCGCCGACAATGGCGGCCTCGCGGGCATTCGCTTCAGGGACAACCAGGAACTTCTTTTTGTCCGCGCGGGCTTTGATGGCGACCGGCAAAACGCCCGCAACGGGACTGACCGCGCCGTCCAGGGCCAGCTCCCCGACAAACAAGCCTCCCGCCAGGGCATCATCGCGGATTTGGCCCGTAGCCGCCAAAATGCCGATGGCAATAGGCAGGTCAAACGCCGGCCCCTGCTTTTTGATGTCGGCGGGCGCAAGATTGATGGTGATGCGCCGCAAGGGAAATTCCAAACCCGTGTTTTTGATGGCGCTGCGCACGCGCTCCCGCGACTCCTGCACGGCGGCATCCGGCAGGCCGACAATGGTGAACATGGGTACGGACGAAGAAATATCGACTTCGACGCGCACGACGTACGCATCAATTCCCAAAATGGCGCTTGAGTCTACTTGTGCAAGCATATAGGTAACGTTTCCTTTGCGCGGCGGAATGTCCGGCAAAAGCAGTATTCTCCATGTTTGCTTGCTATTCCTGCTATTTGCAAAACAAGAAAAGGGTTTTTAAGTTATCCCGTGCCCGACAAAAGCTTGATCGCGTTCGCCTCCAGCGACACAGATTTGATTGCAATCAGTGCGGTCGCCAGAGCGAACAGGAACCAGCCTACATGCTTCCAGGAGACAGAATGCAGCCACTTTAGAACAGGAGATTTTTTGGGCTGGTTTTGCTCATAGCCGCCGATTTGAGAGATAAGTTTCATGGTGATTTTTCCTTCAGGGAAAAGGGCTAACGTGCGGTCAATGTCAGCGGGCCAACTATAGTCGGCCCGGCGTTTGTCGTGAAGGCGGCGGTCGCTTGGTAGCGTCCAATCACCCGAAAGGCATTGGACAGCTGCAATGTCTGCTGCACGAAGTCGCCCGGCTGCAAGGTCAGGGTCTGCTGAGTGCCCCCCTTCACCGGCCCGCTCCCTGCCGTAGCCGGATAAACCGGCTCGCCCGCGCTGCTTTTGACGGACAGGGAAACCGGCGGCAAAGGATTGCCCATGCTGTCCTGCGGCACGGACACAGCAACAGGACTTTGGCTGGTATTGGTCAGCGTCATGGTGTAATTGACGGTTCCTGTGGTGACGGCAATAACAGCCTTGTCCTGCATTAAAGCCGCCGTCAGGCCATCGGGCGTGGGGGTTGACAGGGAAAGCGTGGTCGGGTCGGGGCCGGGCAGCGGGACGTTGTCGCTGCTGCCGCCGCATCCTGCCGTCAGGAGAAGGGCAATTAGAAAGGGCAGTGCCCGCAGAGTTTGGTGTTTGTGTGTCATGGCGCATTTGAAAAGAGCGTGTTTGTTGTCTAGGTGCTTATTCGGCGACACAAGCCAAAAGACCTTTTTTCCCATTTTGGATATTGAACAACCTGGTATTGATACTGGGCATGGTTTACGTGGGTCAGCCGGGCATGACTAAAAACACTTGGTTTTTGCTCTTGTGGATTAACTTTTTGCTGCTGACAGACACCAGCATAGGCAGCAGTGACAGGATATGGCGTGCGTTCATATTCCGGCGCTTCGTGGCGCAATAGGGCAAAATAAAGCAGGCAGGAAAAACGCATGGCTTTGGTAAAAACACAGGATAGATTCTCGTCATGCGCCGCTTTCTGCGGGTATCATATGAGTCTCAGCGGCGTGAAAAGCGAACGGGAAACAATCGGCTACGCCTGCTCGTATCAGAAGAGGCCGAAACACACGGCGGCCAAAACCATGATCTGCACGAAATGCGCGTCCGAAAATCAACCTCAAAATAAGTTTTGCGGAAACTGCGCCGCCCCGCTTGCTCCGGCTCCGCTGCTTCCCGACGCGGGTACGGACAGCCGGCCCTGCGCTCGGCATCCCAAAATGCAAACCCGCCTGCGGTGCGGACGCTGCGAACTGCCGATCTGCCCGCGCTGCACAGTCTACACGCCCGCCGGGACACGCTGCCGGGCTTGTGCCCAAAACAAAGTTGCGGTGCGTCCGCAAGCCCTGCTGCATGAAGCCGGGCGATTGGCTTCGCGCGGGGGGCAGGCGCTGGGAAAACGAGCCTGGTATTTGACGCTCTGGTACCTTATCCTTTCATTATTCCGCGGCTGGGGGGAATGATGAAAAACGGTTTATGCTTTGGAAAGCGTGCGGTTTATGCGCTACAATAATTCAAACTCACCGATGGAAAACTTGCGGGACTTTGTATCGCGCGGCGGCATCCCCGTGACTTTGACGCTGCTGACAATCAGCATTACGCTGTTTTTGGCATCGTTTTTTACATCAGGCCGCGTGGACGAGTTGCTGGTTAGAAATTTGGCGTTTGTGCCTGAGAACATGGGGCATGCGCCGTGGACGTTTTTGACCTACCCGGTTTATAATGGCGGAGTATCAGGTGCATTCAACGTTTTGCTCGGCGGCTTCTTTTTGTGGCTGGCGGGCGGCAGCCTGGAACGAAGCTGGGGCAGCGCCAGGTTTGCTTTGTTTTTCTTCGCTTTGACGGCTATTACGGCATGCTCCGTGGAACTGGGCTGGTTTATCTCACGCCACAGCTTTGCTCTGTTGTCCGGGTTTCAATTGCCTTTGGCGGGGCTGATTGTCGCGTTCTGCATGCTGAACGCAGAGCAGACAATCGTGTTTTATTTCTTTCCCATCAAAGCCAAATACGTCGCCCTGATCGTAACGTTGATGACATACTTCTTTGCAGGCATGGGGCCGCTGCTGGACTTGTTCGCCTGTGGCGGCATCCTGGCCGCGTTTTTGTATGTGCGCTATGGCCGCTCGTGGGGCGACATCGATTCTTATGGCGCGCGTCCGCGTACGGCTGGGCGCGGCCCTGACCTGCGGGCATACCCTCCCGCATCGCGCTTTAATACGCGGCCCCGCACCACGGTTGACGGCTCACGCCTCGGGCGCAGCGTGTTCGACTTTGCCGGACGCTGGAAAGATTACCAAGAGCGCAAGCGGCTGGAAAAACTATGGAAGAACTCCGGCTTCTCCGACCCGGAGCGGGAGCAGCGAGACGATGAAGGCCGTCGTCGCCGGTGACGCCTCTCCTTCGAAAGGACACAGACTTTCTATGACACAGCACCGTTTCTTGATTTGCGGAGCCTTGCTGGCACTGGGCAGCACATCCGCCGCAGGAGCACAAACGCTTGCCCTGCCCACTCCCGCCCAGCCCACCGTTTATTTTCGCGGCGACAGCGGCCACACGGGATACACAGCCGACCCGATGTCCACGCCGCTTTCACTGCTTTGGCGGCACACAACAGCGTCTGCACGGGGCAATACGGCTTCACCCATTGCGGCGGACGGCGTGGTTTATTTCGGCTCCGGGCGCAGTGTTTATGCGATTAACACAGCGGACGGAACGCAAAAGTGGCAGTTTCCCGCTGCCGGCAGCGCCAAGGCGGCTTTTGGCACGACGCCCACGTTGGCAGATGGCTTCTTGTACTTCGGCGGCGATGATGCCTCCCTTTACAAGGTCAACGCGGCGACGGGCGCGCAAGTCTGGGCCAAAAAAGTGGATGGGCCGGTGCGGTCTTCGCCCGTGGTTGAAGACGGCATTGTTTATTTCGGCAGCGCAGACAGCCACTTGTATGCGCTGCATGCAGATACGGGCAGCCAGGTTTGGGCGTTTACGGCGGGAGGCTCTATCACGACAGCCCCGATTGTCAGCGCCGGACAGGTGATCTTTGCCTGCACCGATAACCAGATTTACAGCGTCAATGCCGCAACAGCCAGGCTGAACTGGACGCAGCGCCTCACTTCAGACCCCAGCATTGCGCCGCCGGTTGCGGCAAACGACCTGCTTTTTACCGGCGCAGGCGATACGCTTTATGCCCTCAACCAGCGCAGTGGCACTGTGCGGTGGTCGACGCGGCTGCCGTCGGAGATTTCCAACACACCCACTGTCAATGGCGGCAGCGTTTATGTAGCTACAGACGACCGCCAGGTATATGCGCTGTCTACGGCGCGCGGGCAGCTACAGTGGAAGGCGGCATTGGCTTCACCCACCGGAGCGCCGTTCCTGCTGGCGGGCACGACTTTGCTTGTGCCCGGCCAGCACGGAGTCGTGCAGGGCTTTGATGCGCTGACAGGGACGTCGAAATGGCAGTATGTGGTTCAAGCGTCCGGTACGGCGACACAGCCCCTGTATTCGTCCACGGATATCAATGCCGCGCCGGTTTGGGCAGGCAAAACTTTGTATCTTCTCAGCGATGACGGCACTCTTAGCGCGTTTCAATCCGGCGCTGTAGATACTGTCCCCCCGCAAGTCGGGCAGCTTTCCCCCCGACCGGCATCCGTGGTTGCCGGGGTTCGCATCCCTTATTCCGCGTCACTGGTAGACATTGGCACGGGGATCAATCCCAGCACGGTGTCTTTATCGGTGGACCGCAGCCCTATCGGATTTGCCAAATATGATCCCAGCCGAAACGCGGTTTCCGTGGATTTGAGCCGGGACACGCACGGTGATGCCAACCGCCCTCTTGCAAGCGGCACCCACCAGGTTCTGCTTCAAGCGCAGGATTGGCGGGGCAATGCCGTTTCCCAAACATGGGCATTCACCGTAGACAATCACCTGAACCCCATTGTTGCGCCGCCGCTCACTGCCGGGCAGGCGGATGATCCCAATTCTACCCCACTTACTCCGTCCGGGCAGGATAATCGGGCAAGCGCGGCAGCCTCGGCTACTGGCAACGGCGGCGGAACCGGAGGCGGTGGAAACGGTACGCGCGCCGCTGCGGGGCCAGGCTCGGGGCCGCCGCCGCCGCCGCCTATCGGACTGCCGGGGCCGGTCGTTGTCGGGCCGCCGACTGGCCCGACATCTCCGGCTCCTCCGACCGCGCCGACATCCCCCACCGCTCCTCCGCCGCCGTCTTCTCCCGCTCCGCCTGCGGCGCCTTAACCGCAAGGCAGAAAGTAATCGCGTGACTTCCTCTTCCCAAATTGATTTGGGCACGGATGCGTATGCCGCCCAAACAGCCTGGCTGCGCCTGAACGCCCTGGAATGGTCGCCCAAGCGCGCTCATGCCCTGCTGGCGGCTTTTGGCGGCGATGCCCAGGTTATTTGGGCGGCCTCCGATCTGGAATGGCGCGCGCAGTGCCCCGGCCTGACCGACAAGCATATTGCGCAGATGAACGCGATCCAGACGCGTGACCTGAGCAGAGACTGGGCAGCTTTGGAGATGGTTGGCGCACATGTGGTCGGCTGGAACCATCCCGCCTACCCGCCCGGCCTGCGTCCCCTCCCGGATGCCCCGCCTGTCCTGCTGGTGCGCGGCGAGTTGGTGCCCGAAGACAAGTTCAGCCTGGCCATTGTCGGCTCGCGACGGGCGACTTCGTATGGATTATCCCTCGCCAAACGCTTTGCGCGCGACCTGAGCGCTCACAGCTTAACCGTGGTTTCGGGCGGGGCGCGCGGCGTGGACACATTGGCCCATCAGGGCGCTTTGGAAGGCGGCGGACGCACCGTTGCGTTTCTCGGCTGCGGCGTTGACGTGCCTTACCCCGCTGACAATCGGCGTTTGTTCGCCCAGATCGCCGATGGCGGCGGGGCCATTGTGTCTGAGTTTCCCATGGGCACCAAACCCGAACCTTGGCGCTTTCCCGCCCGCAACCGCCTCATTTCAGGTTCTTCGCTTGGCACGTTGGTGATCGAAAGCCCCGCTGACAGCGGCGCGCTTATTACCGCGCGCGAGGCGGGCGATCAGGGGCGGGACGTGTTTGCAATCCCCGGCCCTATCGACACCGGACGCAATGCCGGCTGCCATGCCCTGATTCAAGACGGCGCGAAACTCGTGCAGTCCGTGGACGACATCCTGGGCGAGCTGGGCCTGCTGACCTTGCGCGCGCCGGGCGATGCTGCCTCACCTCCGCCTGCCCCGAAAGCTTCCCCCACCCTGCCCCCGGAAGAGCGCCGCGTTTTAGACCTGCTTACGCTTCAGCCGCGTTTGATGGACAGCTTGATCGGCGAAAGCGGCCTCACCGTCCCGCAGGTGTCCGGTATTCTCACCCTGCTGGAAATGAAGGGCTTGGCCCGCCGGGTTCCCGGCAACGCCTTCGTACGCGTGCTGTGACTTTTTTCCGTTTGTATGGAAAACCAGACGTGTTTGAAGAATATCTCGCTTGCTGGGGATTAACGACGGACGGCGCACCCATTCTTACTTCCAGCAGTAGACTCTTGCCCGTCCGCCGCGCGGGCACGCCGCTGATGCTCAAGATCGCCCTCGAACCCGAGGAGAAGTTTGGCAACGCTCTCATGCGCTGGTGGGACGGCGGCGGGGCGGCCCGCGTCCTGGCACACGCGGGCGATGCGCTGCTGATGGAGCGGGCAGAGGGAAACAAATCCCTGGCCGCTTTGGCCCAAAACGGCAGTGATGACGAGGCTTGCCGCATCCTGTGCCGGGCCGTCGCCCGGCTTCACACCCCCAAAAACCGTCCGCCCCCGCCTCTTGTTCCCCTGACACACTGGTTTAGGGAACTGGCCCCCGCCGCCGCAAAACATGGCGGTATTTTATCCCTTTGCGCCGACACCGCGCAGGCATTGCTCGCCTCGCCCCAAGAAGTCACAGTGCTGCACGGCGACATCCACCACGGCAACGTGCTGGACTTTGGCGCACACGGCTGGCTGGCGATCGACCCGAAAGGTCTTCATGGTGAGCGGGGCTTTGATTACGCCAACATCTTCTGCAACCCTGACCACGAAACGGCGACGGTCCCCGGCAGACTGGCGCGGCGGGCGACTTGGATTGCTGCGGCGGCAGGTTTGGAGCGCAGGCGGCTCGTGCAATGGGTGCTGGCCTGGTCAGGTCTTTCGGCTGCCTGGTGTTTAGGCGGGGGAACGCCCCCTGAAGTTCAGCTAAACATTGCGGCAGAAGCAGCCGCAGAACTGCAACAATCTTAACCGAGGACGGTTACGGCATTTCTCAGCGCGGCTCGACGGCTTTCCGTCCTTGTTTCCCTGGTGTTCCCACGGCTTTGCAACGACGGAAGAAATTGTTCCGTCGTTGCTGCGCGCAAGGTAAGCGTAGACTACCCCGAGGCAATGCCTATGCACGGACGCGGCGGCGTCTGTTAAATGTGTTGAAGCGACACCGGCAAGCGTGCCGTGTTTCCGCGCCGCAGTGCTATAATCACACAGGGCGTTTGAATGGGACGAAGACAAATCGGCGGCCAATGAACGCAAGCGCGGCGTGACTTTTCAAGAAGCGCAAACCGTGTTCGTCGCCCCGCTGTTTATTGACTTCTATGATCCGGCGCATTCCGATAACGAAGAACGGTATCTGGTCATCGGTCGCTCGGAGGCCGAACGGCTGTTCCTGATGCCCTACACGGAGCGTGGCGGCAAAACCCGCATTATCAGTGCGCGTCTTGCGACCCGCCGCGAGTAGCGCGATTATGAAGAAGGAACGAGATGACATGGAAAACGTGTTGCAAGACGACAATTTGCAGGACGACTTGCAGCCTGAGTACGACATCAAAAACCTGCGCGTTCACGGAATGGGAACCGGGCGCAAATCGTTCGGGGGCACGGTGGTCGCGCTGGAACCCGATGCCGCAGCAATTTTCGGGAGCGCGGCGGCCGTCAATGAAGCCCTGCGTTTCCTCATCAAAATAACTAAAAACAACGCAGCAAGGGACGACGCGCCCACAGCCGTTCCTGCGGGCACAGCATAGCGAGGCAGAACAAGCCGGAACTCACCGCCCGCGCCCGGCTGTGCCGCGAGCCAAGAGTATCAGCGTGTGGCGAGGGAGCAGGTGACTTTCTTTTTCACCGTGGAGTGGGTATAATCGCGGGCGGATTTGTACGCACAAGTCCTGGCTATGCCCGGCTCGCCCTTGTTCATGAGGGGACAAGGACACGGCAGACCCTTTGCTCACTATTCAAGGAGACCGACCGACATGATCGTGACCACCAAGACCCTGTTCGCCCATGCTTACGGCAAGTATGCGCTGGGGGCTTACAATATCAACAACGCAGAGCAGGCGATTGGGCTGTTCCGAGGCAGCATTGATTCGCAGTCGCCGTTTATCATTCAGATTTCCAAAGGCGCGCGCTCATACACGGACAAGCGCATTCTCGAGGCGATCATCCGGGCGTGCGACGACATGTTCCCCGACGCTGTCTTTGCCGTGCATCTGGATCATGGCGATGAGCAGACGTGCTACGATTGTATCGACAGCGGGTTTTATTCCAGCGTCATGATTGATGCGTCGCACGCAGAGTTTGCCGAAAACGTCGCGATTACCAAGCGGGTGGTCGAGCGCGCCCATGCCAAGGGCGTCAGCGTGGAAGCGGAACTGGGCATGCTGGGCGGCGTGGAAGAAGACATTCAGGTCGACGAAAAGAACGCCCTCTTGACCGACCCTGTTGAAGCCAAAGAATTTGTCGGACAGTCCGGGTGCGACAGCCTGGCCTGCGCCATCGGCACATCGCACGGCGCATACAAGTTTTCGGGCGGGCAGGGCCTGCATTTCGACCGAATAGCCGCCATCCAAAAAGCATTGCCCGGCGTGCCCCTAGTGATGCACGGATCGTCCTCTGTCCCGCAGGACGAAGTGCATCGGATCAACGAGGCGGGCGGCAAGCTCAAAGAAGGCGCCAAGGGCGTCGATGAGCATCAGTACCTGCCTGCGGCAAAGCTGGGTGTCTGCAAGATTAACATCGACACCGATGGGCGATTAGTATGGACGCGCGTCCACCGCGAGTTCTTTCGCGACAAGCCCGAAGACTTCGACCTGCGCAGTCCCGGCAAGGTATTCATGGCCGAGTATGCCAAGTTTATCGAAAGCCGCTCCGCCCTGCTGGGTTCGGAAGGGCAGCTGTCTTCCGTGCGTGAGTTCGCGCAAAGCCAGAAGTAGCGCGCTGTGACCGATGCCCCTGTTCTTAGGAGCAGGGGTGTTTCTTTGTTATGCTGCTAGGTCAGGATGATTTATTGCGTGGGTGATGTGCACGGCGAAGCCGGAGCGCTGCGGGAACTTTTGAACAAATTGCCCCTTGCGCCGCCGGATTTGCTGGTGGTATTGGGCGATATTATCAATCGCGGCCCTGATGCGTTTGACTGCGTGGAGTTCTTGCTGGGGTTTGACCGCTGCCGCAAAGTGTTTGTGCAGGGCAATCATGAAGAGGCAATGCTGGCATATCTGGAAACAGGCGACAGCGCCCCCCTGCTGAACATGGGCGGGCAGGCTACTTTAGCCTCCTATGCGCGGGCCGGATACGTGGTGCAGCCGGGCGTGCCGGAAAGTATTCCCCTGGCGCATGCGCAAGTTTACGCGCAGGCGCTGGACTGGACATGGCCGTTTTATATCACCGACGACTATCTCTTCACGCACGCGGGATGGAACCTGTCGCTGCCTCTCGAACGGCAATCGCCGGATGCCATGCGCTGGGGCGGCATCCGGGGGCAGGAAGCGTCCGTGTGGACACAAACAATCGTGCGCGGTCATGTGCCGTTCCCCAAAGTGATGTTCGCGCGGCGCAAGGGCTATATCGGCGTGGATACGGGCTGCGGAGCCGGCGGCTTTCTGTCAGCGGTTGCCCTGCCGACAGAGCAAGTGTGGACGGCGCGTCCGGCATCGTGGAAGCCGAATTGGTACGCCCAGCGCCAGAAGTGAACCGTGTTCCGGCTCTGCCAAAGGGCGGATAGCTTGACAAACAGCGGATAGCTTGACAAACATAGGCGCGATGCGTATAATTCTCTTATGATAAGCACCGGTGCGCAAAAGACCAAAAGCTGGCGGGGATTTTCATTGGGGAAATGCCTGCCGTGCGCTGCCTGCCGGTGATCGCGCTTCTGTAAACATCAATTCAGAGGCCGGGGCGTTTCCTGTAATCAGGAGACGCCCCGGCCTTTTTTGGCGCGTTATCGCCGATCAGGTATACTTGACTCAGGCTGCGGCCTTCCCTTCGTGAATGCGCGGACGGGCGAAACTGCGCTGCCGTTGACCCGGCAGACGCGCTTTTCTTCCCGTGCTGAACCCGTTCTTTTTGCGTTTCCATGCCGTTCCCGGCGCGGAGCGACGACGGAACGATTTCTTCCGTCGTTGCTGCGCGCTTACAACCGGCAGGGCAGCAGTGCGACACGCGCGGGATGCAGGCGGGCAGCGGCAGATCAGAATTTGGATAAGACAAACTATGACGGCAACAACATACCCCGCGCGCGAAGAATTTCAGCGCCAAGCGACCCAGGGAAACTTGATCCCCGTTTGGCGCGAAGTGCTGGCCGACATGGAAACGCCCGTGTCCGCGTTTCGCAAGATCGCGCAGGGGCGAGCGAACAGCTTTCTGCTGGAGTCGGTGGAAGGCGGGGAACGTCTCGCCCGGTATTCGTTTCTCGGCACTGACCCATCCCTGGTGTTCCGCAGCAAAGGCGACACGGCCACCATCGTGGAAGCGGGACACACCGAGACAATTGCGTTGCAGGCTGGAACGCGCGACCCGCTGCATGTTTTGAAGTCTTTGCTGGCCCGGTACCATTATGTGCCCGCGCCGAACTTGCCGCGCTTTGTCGGCGGGGCCGTGGGCATGATCGGCTACGATTTAGTGCGCTTTTTTGAGAAGCTGCCTGTGTTAGCCGACGACGACTTGGGGCTGGACGACTGCCTCTTTTTGTTCACCGACGCATTGCTGATCTTTGACCATGTCAAGCACAAGATGCTGGCCCTGTGCAATGCCCATGTCGCCGGGGGCACGGAGCCGAATGACGCTTATGACCTGGCTGTTCGCAAGATCAACGATCTGCTCGCGCGGCTGGATACTCCCCTTCCCGCCCCGCCCAAACAAGAACGCGCGGCGCAGGACGAGTTTGTGCCGAACCGTACGGAAGAAGACTACCTTGCTGCTGTGCGGAAAGCTAAAAAGTATATCGCTGCCGGGGACACGTTTCAAGCGCAGATCGGGCAAAGATTGTCCAAAACGCTGCACGCCGACCCGTTTGACGTGTACCGTGCCCTGCGCTCCATCAACCCGTCGCCCTATATGTTTTATCTGGACTTTGGCGAAACCAAGCTGGTGGGCGCATCGCCGGAAGTGCTGGTCAGCGAGCAGGACAAACTGGTCACGATCCGCCCCATCGCCGGGTCCCGGCATGGGCGAGGCGCGACCCCCCAGGAAGACGACGCCATTGCGCAGGATTTGCTCTCCGATGCCAAAGAGCGGGCCGAGCATATCATGCTGGTAGATTTGGCGCGCAACGACATTGGCCGCATCGCCGAATACGGCAGCGTACAAGTGACCGAATTGATGGTGATTGAGAAATACTCCCACGTCATGCACATTGTCTCGGAAGTGCAGGGACGGCTGCGCGCGGGATTGGATCAATTCGACGTGCTGCGGGCATCGTTCCCGGCGGGCACATTGACCGGCGCGCCCAAAGTGCGCACCATGCAGATTATTGAAGAACTGGAGCCGACGCGCCGGGGGCATTACGGCGGCGGCATCGGCTACTTTTCGTTTAGCGGCGACATGGACTCCGCCATCACCATCCGCACCGCGCTGGTGAAGGGCGACACCATTTATGTGCAGGCGGCGGGCGGCGTGGTCGCAGACTCGGTGCCGGAGTACGAATACCGGGAAACACTGGCGAAGATGCGCGCCCTGACCCGCGCGGTCGAGTGGGCCGAAGCAGGATTGGAATAACCGATGACACGCCAAGTTCTCCTGACCGGCTTTCTGCCATTCGGCGGCAGCCCCCTGAACCCTTCTCAGCAGATTGCGGAGGCATTAAACGGCGAAACGATTGGCGGCGCATTGGTGACTTCTCTAGTCCTGCCGGTTGTCTTTGGGCAGGACACAGAGCGCGTGCAGGCAGCGCTGAGAAAGAGGCAGCGCAACCTGGTATTATCGCTGGGGCTGGCAGCAGGCGCATCGTGCCTGGACATAGAGCGCTTCGCCGTCAACCTGCGCGTGGCGGACGCATGGCTGCCCGATCAGCCCCTTGTCCCCAGCCGCCCGCAGGCGGCCATTGTGGCGGGCGGCCCGGATGCCTACTTTGCCACCATAGACACGGAGCGTGTAGCGTGCGCCATCGGCAAGCGCGCTTTTGTTCCGGCACGGGCGCACGGCTACGCGGGGGCGTATCTGTGCAACCATGTTTTGTATCAAACACGTCACTTTATGCTGGCGCAGGGCATGACGGGTAAAGTTGGCTTTATCCACCTGCCCCTCTCGTGCGAGCAGGCCATTTGCGAAAACAAAGCGCACTTGCCGTCGCTGCCACTGGCAGCTATGACACAGGCCATCCGCATTGCCATAGAAGAGGCTCTTTTATGATTTTAGTGATTGACAATTACGATTCATTCACTTACAACTTAGTTCAGTATCTGGGGGAAATGGGGGCCAGCCTGGATGTGCGCCGCAACGACGCCGTATCTTTGGATGACATCAAGCAGATGGCCCCGGACAAGATATTGCTGTCTCCCGGACCCGGCACGCCCGACGATGCGGGCGTCACCCTGGATGTCATCCGCACGTTCGGGCCGCGCATCCCCATCTTCGGCGTGTGCCTGGGGCAGCAGGCTATTGGGCAGGCATTGGGGGGCCGGGTTGTCCGGGCGGAACATCTGATGCACGGCAAAACAAGCCCCATTACCCACAGCGGCGAAGGCGTCTTTGCCGGGCTGCCGTCCCCGATGGAAGCGACGCGCTACCATTCCCTCATCGTGGAGCGCGATACGCTGCCCGGCGAGCTGCGCATCACAGCCGAGTCCGATGACGGCGAGATTATGGGATTGAAGCACAAGACCTGGCCGCTGGAAGGGGTGCAGTTTCACCCGGAAAGTATCCTCACCACGCACGGCAAGCAGATGCTGCGCAACTTCCTAGACCAATAATCTCTCCCCCAATATCACCTTATGAACCTTTATGAAAAACGACTGAGCCGCGTACGCACCGCCATGCACGAGCACGGCCTGGACACGCTGATATTAACTCCCGGCGCGGCCATGCGTTATTTATCCGGCTTTTCGGAGACGGGTCACGAGCGGCTGCTGGCATTAATCATCCCCGATGACCAGCCGTGGCTGTTTGTCACGCCCGCCTTGAATGCGGCGCAGGTGCGGGCAAACCCCGCAGGCATTGAGGATGTGCGCGTGTGGGACGATGCGCAAGGCTGGCAGAGCCTGCTGCGCGAGCTTTGCACTGACCTGACGCTGGACATCGGCATTATCGGATTAGACGACGACATGCCCGCGCGCTTTTCGCTGGCGATGCAGGCCATCATGCCGACAACGCTGCTGAAGCTGGCTTCACCCGTCTTCGGCCCCCTGCGGGCCGTCAAAGACACAGGGGAACTGGCCGCCATGCAGCACGCCGCCGATGCCACCGATGCCCTGATCGCCCCCACGTATGACGCCTGCATGCCCGGCGCGACCGAGCGAGACATCGCCGCCGCCATCCAGAACGGCCTGGCGCGCATGGGCGCGGAAGCGTCGTTTGACGCGATTGTGGGAGCAGGGGCAAACGGGGCCAGACCGCACCACCATACGGGCAAGTCCAAAGTGCAGCCGGGCGACATCGTGGTGCTGGATTTTGGGGCGCGCATTGACGGCTACCATGGCGACATCACGCGCACCGTGGCTGTCGGCAGTGCGTCCGATGAGGCGCGGCGCGTGTACGAGATTGTCTACCAGGCGCAGGCGGCGGCGTTTGACGCCGTGCGTCCCGGCGCAACTGCGCACGACATAGACGCCGCCGCGCGCAAGGCGATTGCCGATGCCGGGTACGGCGAGTTCTTTATCCACCGCACTGGGCACGGCATCGGCCTGGACGACCATGAGACACCCTTTATTGTCGCGGGCAACAGAAGTAAACTCGCGCCCGGCAACTGCTTTTCCATTGAGCCGGGTATTTACCTGCCCGGCAAGTTTGGGGTGCGTCTCGAAAATATCGTCTTTGTGACTGAAGACGGCACTGCCCGCGCCTTCAACCAGCCTATTTCTCCCACCTTGCCCATCTTGGAGCACTAGAACACTACGCGCTCGTACACTTCGGATAGGGGCAGACCAATGTCCAGGCACGATAAGGGACACATGGCCTCTCGTCCGACCGCTTCCGTCAGCGTCCAGCGTCCGTCTTCGCCGCGCGTGAAGACCTCCATGCGGGCTTCTTCCTGCGATACCAGCACGTATTCGCGCAAGGACGCCAAACGGCGGTACTGGGCGAACTTCGCCCCCCGGTCATAGCCTTCGGTGGACGCGGACAGCATTTCCACAATCAGCGTTGGGTTGGTGACAACATCCTGATGTTCATCATGAAACTGCGGCGGCTCGCAAAGCACAGACACATCCGGGTAGCAGAACAACCCTGACGGGCCACATTTTATGCGCAAGTCACTCGCGTATGTCGTGCAGGGTGTCCCGCGCAGACGAGTACCCAGAGCAGTAATCACGCCCGCTACAAGGACGTTGTGGGCCGGAGTAGCCCCGGCCATGGCGACAATCTCGCCCGCGTAGTATTCGCTTTTGTGGGCGGCGGCACGTTCGCGTTCCAGGTATTCTTCGGGCGTACAAAAAGATTGTTCTTGTGCGGACATGAGAATTAAACCTTTAACAGTAAGTGTCCCTAATTTGGCGGTTACCCTGTACCCAAAGGATTTCCGTGTTTGGCATAGGCGGCTTCACACGCAGCAGCCATCGTACCCCACCTCTTCTTATAGAAGCCAGATGAGTAGTTAGCCTTCGCATCTACTTGATTTATAGAGGGTCGTCTGCCAAGTTCTTTTGTTAAACGAACGAGTTCTTGGAGTGCAGCATCATCATTGACGGCTTGAGATGGAACCAGAGTGGTGGGGTCAAATTGAAGCCTCGCAAGACGCTTGCGTTCATATTTAGGGAGGCCGCCTTGCGGCTGAGCAATAAGTCCTGCTTCTTTAACTGCCTCGTTCCAAGAACCGAAAGTTGCTTCAACGGTTTTAGCGCTGATAATGCCTTGTTCTTGATATATGCTCCTGCTCAGGGATCGCACTTGCATATCATCAGCAACTCGCCTTATGTCTGCGATAACGGTTTCTTTATCCATGTAAATTCCTGTATATGCTCTTGCTTCGGTTTATGTTGGCACATGAGGTTGTAGGCTTATCGCCCTAGATGGTTGTTGTGCCACTTTGGGCGGTACAGAACAACCAAAAGCACGCTTTAGCCGCGCGGTGGCAAGCAACAAGCCTGGCTTATTGCTGTAGTTTTCGCTGTAAGTAGGCGTGTTTCCTGCACGACTTCACGCACAGAACGCTGCTTGGGTATACTCTCACTACACGCCCAACTATTCACGCCCCGCTAGAAAGCCTCGCCCCGTGAAACTCATCGCCGATGCCCTTATCCATCTCCCCTACACGCTGGACTTTTGCGCCATCGGCCCCAATGTCGAACCCCTGACTTGCCACCTCAACGGCATGGACTGCCTGCTCTGGTTCCCGCCGTCCCTGAGCGACGACACCGATGGGCAGGGGGTCTTTGGCGACTGGGCGTGGTGGACGGGCAAAACGCTGCGCCTGGTGCAGCAGCGCGATGTGATAGAAACCCCTGATGTGGATGATGCGCGCGCGTCGGCTCTCGCGACCGGCAATGAAGTGCTGCGCCGCTTCCTCAATGCTTACCGGTGGCGCTTTGGCAGGCCGGATGTTCACCCAATTACCATTGATGCCCGCGTGCTGACATTGACTTTGCTGCACGATGACGGCAGACGCGAAGAGCTGCCGGAGCCGGTTGGGGCGTTCTTTTACCAGAACCTGCCAAGTGCCCCGCCTCTGGAAGCGAGCGTCAATGCGACTACTTTGGACACATTGCAGGACGATGTGCGGGCCGGAACGGAGCCGCCGATGGCAGGGCTGCTGCGCCTGGATGCCGAATGGCTGGACGCGCAGGGAGAACCCGAACGCGCCGCTTTGGTGCGGGGGCTGATCAGTTCATGAAGCCAACATTGCAGCGTTTGATGGACGGCCAATCGCTGACCGAAACGGAAGCCGCCCGCGCCATGACCCTCATCATGGAGGGCGAAGCGACGCCCGCGCAGATTGCCGCCCTCGCCGTAGCCCTGCGCATGAAGGGGGAAACCGTGGACGAGATCACGGGATTTGCCCGCGTCATGCGCGAATATGCCGTGCCGGTTCCGGTTGACACCGACAAGGTCGTGGTGGACACGTGCGGGACGGGCGGCGATGCCCTCAAGACGTTCAACATCTCCACCGCCGCCGCGCTCGTGGTTGCCGCCGATGGCAGGCTCGCGGTTGCCAAGCACGGCAACCGGGCCGCCACGAGTAAATGCGGCAGTGCGGACGTTTTGGAAGCCCTGGGCGTGCGTCTGGACTTGCCGCCCGCTCGCGTCGGCGCGAGCGTGGAGCAGGTCGGCATCGGCTTTTTATTCGCACCCGCCATGCACCCCTCATTCCGCTACGCCGCAGGCCCGCGCCGCGAAATCGGCATCCGCACCATCTTTAACTTGTTGGGCCCGCTGACCAACCCGGCGGGCGCGAGTGTGCAGTTGATCGGCGTGTACGACCCCCAAATCTGCGACACATTGGCGCATGTCTTGCACCGTTTAGGGAGCAAGCGCGCTTTCTTGGTGCATGGTCTGGACGGTCTGGACGAATTATCCACCTTGGGCCAGACCCATATCAGCGAGATGAACCACGGCGAAGTCCATTCCTATTTGTTAGATGCCGAGCGTGATTTGGGATTGAAACGGGCCACCATTGCCGACCTCGCGGGCGGCGACACGCCGGACGACAATGCGCAGATTATGCTGGGCGTCCTGCGCGGCGATGACCGTGGCCCGCGCCGCGACATTGTCCTTTTGAACGCGGCAGGCGTTTTCCTTGCGGGCGGCGTGTCGGGCACTTTGCAAGAAGGGATCATTCGCGCCGCCGAACTTATAGACCACGGCGCGGCTTTAGAAACACTGACCCGCCTGCGGGAGTTTTCTCATGCCTGACGCGACAATCTTAGACACGATTTTGGCGCACAAACATATCGAAGTCGCCGCCCGCCGCGCTCTTATCCCCCCCAATGAGATGTATCGGGGCGCGCGGGATGCCGCCCCACCCCGCGACTTCTTAGCCGCCCTGCGCGCCCCGCGCCGGGGCAGGATAGGTTTGATCGCCGAAGTGAAACGCGCCTCGCCCTCAGCGGGCATTCTCCGCGCGGACTTCCGGCCCGATGCTATCGCCCGCGCTTACGAAGCAGGCGGGGCGGACTGCCTGTCCGTGCTCACCGATGAGCGTTTCTTTCAGGGCAGCGACGCCTACCTCCAGCAAGCGCGCAGCAGCGTCAGCCTGCCCGTTCTGCGCAAAGATTTTGTCGTAGACGCCTACCAAATCGACGAAGCGCGTGCGCTGGGCGCGGACGCCGTCTTGCTGATCGTTTCCGCGCTGTCGCCCGCGCAGATCGCCGACTATGCCGCCCTTGCCCAGTCGCTCGGCATGGTCGCTTTGGTAGAAGTCCACACCGAACAGGAGATGCACACGGCATTGGCCGCGAATGCTTCCCTGATCGGCATCAACAATCGCAACTTGAGCACATTCACCACCGACCTGCAAACCACGGCGCGGCTGGCGGCCCTGGTTCCCGCGCATGTCACTTTGGTGGCGGAAAGCGGCATCAAAACACGCGCCGATTTGGACAAAGTTCACGAGGCGGGAGCGCATGCCGTTTTGGTAGGTGAAACCCTGATGCGCGCGCCGAATATCACCGAAGCCGTGGGCGACCTGCTGGGGCCATGGTAAGGCATTGGGGTTGTGCAGGGCTTGTTTCAGCGCAGCATCGGCGTTTCCCCTGCGTACCGACGACGGAACAAATTTGTCCGTCGTTGGTGTGCCGTGGAAAAGAGATGGAAATGCCGGAACTCCCCTATGGCACTTAGGGAGCGGCAGGTCAAAAACAAACCCAGTGTGCCAAACACCCGGCGCGGAGGGTCAGGAAAACAAAGGCGACTCCTACCCGGCCGGGTAGGCAGGAGGCTCTGCGGCAGGCGGTGTTTCTTGTTCCAAAAGCGCAAGATACTGGTGGATAAAGGCAATGGCCATGCTGCCTTCACCCACGCCCGATGCGACGCGCTTGATGGAGCCATGCCGCACATCACCCGCAGCAAACACGCCCGGCACGCTGGTTTCCAAAAGGTAAGGGTCGCGCTCCAAAGTCCACTTGCCGGATTGCCGTGCGGCCAGGCCCGTGAGAAGATACCCGCGATCATCGCAGGCAATCGTCTCAGGGAGCCAGTTGGTCTGGGCATCAGCGCCGATAAAGACAAACAAAGAGTCGGTGTTCAATCGCTCTTCCTGGCCGGAACCGGCGTCGCAAACGGAGATAGCTTCCAGATGAGCGTCCCCATGCACGGCGGTCACGCTGGCATTGAGATGCACACGAATGTTGGCTTTGGTGCGAAGCTGATCAATCAGGTACTGCGACATGCCCTTTTCAATAGTCGAAGCGCGGATCAGCAAAGTCACGCACTGGGCGTAGTCGGCGAAGAACATCGCCGCCTGCCCCGCCGAATTGCCGCCTCCAATCAAAAACACATCTTTGCCGCGCACGCCCAAAGCTTCCGTGCGGGCCGCGCCGTAGTAGATGCCTTTGCCGACCAAGTTCGCCGCGCCCGGCACTTCCAGTGAGCGCCATGTCACGCCGGTCGCCAGCACAATGCTGCGCGTTTCCACAGTCTGGCCGCCGTCCAGCACCACCTGCGCATCGGCGCATTCCTGCTGAATGGAAACAGCCGAGCGAGTGACCACAATTTCCGCCCCAAAACGCTCTGCTTGCTGCAAAGCGCGCTCGCTCAGATCCGCCCCCGACAGGCCCGTGGGAAACCCGAGATAGTTCTCGATGCGCGAGGATGTCCCGGCCTGGCCGCCCGGCGCTTCCCGTTCCACCAGAAGGGTGCGCAGGCCTTCGGACGCGCCGTACACGGCGGCGGCCAGCCCCGCCGGGCCGCCACCAATAATGACCACATCATACAAAGGCTGCCGGGGAGTAGTTTGCAACCCCAGCCGCTCGGCCAGATCGTGCTTGGTAGGAATGCGCAGGATGTCGCCATTGGGCAGCACGATAGCAGGATACGGCTCCTTCCGCAAATCCTCGGGGATCAGCGAAAGCGCCACAGGGTCGCCGGGGTCCAGCCAGTGGAAGTCCTGGTGGTTGCCGCTTAAAAACTGCCGCAGGTCGTAGCATTCCAAATCGGCGGGATGGCCGACAATCAGGGTGCGGGGAACAGGAGTTTCCACGGACACGCGCTGCAAATCCGTGACGCGTCGTGTCATGGTTTGCAGAATGCGCGCGGCAATCTGGTCGGATTTGCCCATCAAGTTGTGAAAATCGGTGGCATCCAAACGCAGCACGTGCGCATCGCTGGTCGCGCGCACATTGGCGACATTGGGTGCGCCGAGCAGCAGGCCCACTTCGCCGAAATAATCTCCGGCATGGTGGTGAGTGAGGACTTGGTCGGCTCCCGCCACGCGTTTGGTGACTTCCAGAGCGCCTTCCAGCAGCACGAAAAAGGCGGACGTTTCCCCTTCCCGCAACAGCCATTCGCCGTCAATCAGGTGCATGTCGGCGGCCAGGGCGGCAAGTTCCGCCAGCGTGGTATCGTCCAGCAGGGCAAGCAGCGGCACAGTACGCAGGGTTTCAGGCGTAATCATGGCGTTATTATACGCGGTTTGCCTGCGTATAAAACAAATGTGCCTGCGGGACATTTGGCAAAACAAGCGGTGAAGTAGAACAAGGGGTTTGGGAACCGTTCAGGGGCTGCGTGGGGTTGCATAAGAAAGTGCGGGGCTGGCTGTTCTTTATGACACGGGTAAAAATCGGCGGCATTACAACATGGGCGGACGCGGCAAACGCCGTGGATGCCGGGGCGGATATTTTGGGCTTTGTGTGTGATGAAAACAGCCCACGCGTGATCGACCCAGACGATTTCTGCAGCATCGCAGCGCGCCTGCCGCCACACATCGGGCGGGTGGGTGTCTTTGACCGGACAGCCGACTTTCGCTGGCGCACATACGGGCGCAGCTTGTTTTCTTTGTTTCACCAAATCCAATATTACCAGGACAATTTGTGGACGGATATTATTCGCGAAAACTGGGACATGGAGCGCAAAATCAAAGCGTTCCACCTGACAAGTGAAAGCGACCTGCGGCGCTTGGCCCACTTCAATGGCACTGTTCAGGCATACCTCGTAAACATCAACATGGCGCATGCACGCGGCTATCCCAACACAGACGCCTATGGGTGGGAACTAACGCGGGAAGTGCATCAATTCGGCAAAAAGCTGCATCTCGCGGGTGGCCTGACTCCGGACACCGTGGCCCAGGCTGTCGCCCGTGTGCGTCCCTACGCCGTGGATGTGACTGTGGGCGTGGAAAGCGCGCCCGGCATCAAAGACACGGCCAGGATGCGCGCTTTTGTGCAGGCCGTGCGGCGCGGGGAAGAGTAAGAATTGCCCCATTAGGGCCGATAGTCAGTCAACAAAGGCCAGTTCCGCAGGCAGCCATGGCAAGCATCACAAATACTTGACAAGCACCAGGCAGGCATCATCGTGAAGGTTTCCGCCTGCGTATGTCTGCGCTCCCTGGAGGATTGCTTGGGCTATTTCACGCATTGTTGGTTTGTTGCGGGCGGCCTGGGCAAGTTCCATCACGCCTTTTTGCTCAAGAAACTCACCGCCTTGCCGCGCTTCGCTCAGACCATCGGTGTGCAGAAGGAACGCATCACCGGACTGCAGCGGAACTGTGACCTCGGCGAATGTGGCGTGGGGGACGACCCCCATCAGCGCTCCGCCACCCGTGAGCGGCTCAATCGCGCCGTCTGCCTTCAAGATCAGCGGCGGGTCGATGCCGCCCCAGGCAAAGATCGCCTCGCGCGCTTTCAGGTTGACAATCACCAAACTCAGTCCCAGGATGGTATCTTCGGCGTGGTCATCCAGCGTCTGCGCATCGCACAAATAGTCATTGAGCCGCGTCAATGTGACTGCGGCGTAGAAGGGATAAAGGCGCAGAAACGCCCGCAGCACATCCTTGACTTCAGTCGCCCGCGCCGCAGCGGGCAGGCCGTGGCCCGTCACATCTCCCAACAGAAACGCCGTCCGCCCGTCGGCCAAAGCGAAAGCGTCGAAAAAATCGCCGCCGACCAGCTCTGCGTCCTTCGAGACGGCCTGGTAGAGCATGCCGACGCCCAGGCCGGGAAAGCAGTCTTCGGGTGTTTCCAGCATGAGTGGCCGCTGGAGGGCGTCACCAATGCGCTTTTCACGCTCATAAGCGACCCGGAGCGTTCTTTCGGCGGCTCGGCGCTCGGTCACGTCCTCAATAGCAAGCAGGATCAGCGGGCTGTTGTTGCCGGGCCGGATGATCGTGCGCGCATTGAAAAGCATGACCTTCTCACCAATGTCCTCAAATCGGTGCGCTACTTCAAAGTCATCAAAAGAAGTGTGCTTGGGAAGTACGCTTTCCAGTAATCGCCTCAGCTCGGGGATGTCCCATTGGCCGTCTCCCAGGGCGTAAACGAGCCGCCCTTCCGCCTCGGCAGCCGTCACCCGGAAGGTGCGGTAGAAGGAGCGGTTGGCGGAAACAACACGCAGGTACTGGTCCAGCACCAGGATTGACTCGCGCACAGTGTCCACGATGTTTTGGGCGTAGTTCTCTACGCCGTCATTAGGTATCGGTGAGGGGGATGGCTCGTCGCGAGCTTGGAGATCGTGTGACATAAGGAAGTCCCGGTCTGGTTTTTTCGCGCAGGCTGTGGGGGCTTGCATGATTGAGCAGGTTATACCCACAAATGGGCAAGTCACCTGCCTGCTGCCAGTCCCACTGCCGACTGTCCCACGTGATTTATAATGCTGTCCATGCCTTATTCTCCCTCTCCATTCCCCTGCTGAAAGTTGGATAACACGAAGAGCCCGGCAGCACCCCGCTCCCGAACTGTCCTCTGAAACGGGTAAAATAACCGCACACGCAGGGCCACATGGTCCGGCTCTTTTACTCCCTTTCAGTAGAAACGGCGGAACGTGTGACACGCATTAAAATTTGCGGGATTTGCCGACGGGAAGACGCATTGGCGGCGGCTGATATGGGCGCGGATGCATTAGGGTTTATTGCCGTGCCGGGCGGGCCGCGCTTTATTACATCTGATGATTACGCAGAGATTTCCAACGCGCTCCCTTTGTTTGTCAAGCGTGTCGTGGTCGTCCGTCGTCCCGAAGATGCCGAAGATTACTTAGCTGAGTATGTGCAGCATTACGACGAAACGCAGGATAAGACCCGCTTTCGCCGGGGCACGCAGTGGCGCATCCGGGCGTTTCGGGTGCGTGACAAAGCTTCACTCCAAGAGATTGCCCATTATCCCCATGCCGTTGGAGCCATCCTGCTGGATGCCTACCATGACAAAGCGCTGGGCGGGGCAGGCGTCTCATTCGACTGGAACCTGGCCCGGCAGGCAAAGGCGCTGACAAGTCGTCCCCTCATTCTTGCGGGCGGACTGACGCCGGACAACGTGGCAGTAGCGCTGGACACCGTACAGCCCTACGGCGTGGATGTCTCGTCAGGGGTAGAAAGCGCGCCCGGCCTCAAAGACCATGCCAAGATGCGGGCGTTGATCCGCGCCGTGCGGCAGTGGGATTTGGATCACGCGTAGCTTGGGTAAAAGCAGTCCCACAGCTTAGAGGATACCCCGAGCAGACGCAGCTTCAGGAACATCGCCCTGGTCAACAACTACATTGTAGGTACTGATAGGCAGCGGCGTACCGAACTGCTCCACCTGCCGCTCCACGGCATCTGTCACCATGTCCGGCGTGATACGGCGCATACACTCGCGGTCGTATTCACAAAGATTGCATTGCCAGCACGGCGAGCAATTCAGCGGCGTATAAAGGTTTTCGTTGCACACATAGCCCGATTGGTATGGATGCTCGCGTCCGCCGTAGACAATCACGGAGCGGCAGTCCACCGAGCGAGCTAGGTGCATCAAGAAGCCAATTTGCCCAACAAACACTAAAGATTGGCTGAGAATGGCGGCGGACTGGCGAATACTGGTCTGACCGCGCATGTCGGTTACGCCCTCCAGCAAAGGATCGCTTTTATCCCCTAGCTGCACGAAATTGTAGCGATCCCGCAGGGCGGACACCACGCTTTGGAACCGTTCCGGGTACCACTGCTTGTTGAGCTGCTGATACTGCGCGCTTAAACCGGAGCTGATGATAGCGATCTGCTGAGGCACAATCTGCCCGCTCTGCTTTTCCGCCTCAGACAGATGCAAATAAGGGCGCAGGTCTACCGGCCCATCTACCCCCGCAAGCTTGCACATGCGTGCGATGATCGGATAAGGAGGCGCGTAATGGCAGTCCATCTCCCGGATGTTCTCATACATGTAGCTAGGGTAATGCATACGTTTACCGAAACGGTTTGCCAGCGCCACAAAGCGCGGGTCTTCCGGCAGAAGCTTCGCCACATCCGGGTTGTTCCTGAACAAATCGGGAAAGTGGGTCATCATGACAACGGGACCGGTTCCGCGCTTGCAGAGCTCGCGGAAGACGGCGGTAACCATCACTTGATCGCCCAGGCCGCCCTTGAAGTAATATATCTCCTGCGGCAAGCCGTAACGCGCTATGGCTTTGGCTGACCAGGCGGCATGTCCCAGTTGACGAAGCGCCCAGGCCAAAGGACGGCGCAGAGACGAGGGCGGGGTTACAAGCGACGGCACAGGATCGAGCGGAGCCAGATTTGCCTGCTGATGCATGCTGTTTTCCACCGCAGCCTTGCCGAGCGCAACCGGCACGACGGCATCGTCATAAATCTTTGTGTTGATGACCGGGAGAGGAGTACTCATAAAACTTCCTTTTGTTTTGGGCACAACTGCGCAGCAATTCAAAGACGCGGCTGTGTTTCCTTTTGCAAAATACGACGCAGGGAGCGGGGCACCGCGTGAACAAAGCGGACTGCGCGGATCAGCGGATTGCGCTCCAGGCGATCCCAGCGGTCTCCAAACTCTCGCACTTCTTCTTCAAGCTGGTGGGCCTGCCGGTTGGCGTCCGATAGTGCCTGCTCGCGTTCGCGAACACGCAGCTTGAGGGCGTCGCGCTCCGCCCACACCTGCTCTAATTGCTGATGCAGCTGCTGCCAGTTGTCTTCTTCCCGATGCGCCGTTTTGCGAAAGGCTGCCAGAAATGAGTATGGCCCGATCTCAGGCCGGCTCATGACCAGTTCCAGGTTTTGGAGGTGGGCGGCAGCATCAGACACATACCGCAAGGAAAAATCCGCAACGGAATGGTGCTCATTGCCGCTTTCTCCCCGCTCCTGGCAGTAGCGCACATAGCGCGCCTGATCTGGAAGCAGCAAGACCAAAAAACCTCCCACCTGCAGCACTCGCGTCCACTCCCGGAGCAGCGGCTCTGTTTCGTGCTCATCAAAGTCTTCCAGCACATGGGAAGAGTAAACAAAGTCTAGCGCGCAGTCACGAAACCAGCGCAGGTTGCGACAGTCGCCGCCAAGCTGCACCGGCAGGTCGCCCGTATAAGCGTAAGGCTGGGGCAAGTCCATCCGTATGGCGACGCTGTTAACAGGGTCGCCGCCAAAGCCAATGTCCAGGCCATAACCCCGGCAATAGGGTTCCACAAGCGCGCGCAGGCCTGGATAGCGCGCTGTTTCACTTTGGTAGAGCGCAGACGCGGACACGGTCTCCGCAGCGACTGCCCCAAGATTGTCTTGCGCTTCATTCGGCATCATCATGAAGTAGTTTTGTGCAGCGTGGACAGCAGGGGCATATTATCCTCGGCATTTTCAGTCAATTGCCACGCGGCAGGCATCCGCACCCCCGTGTCGCTGCGAATAATTGAACTGGGAGTGGTTGGGCCTGGCAGCACGTCTATCTGAGCGCAGCCGGGCAGGTAATCGGCAGCATGATAGTCTCCTGAGCGCGCCCCCACATCCAGCAGATACATACCCGGCTGCAGGTGCAGATGCGAAAAGAACGCTTCCGCGACGCCGTGCTTTCCCTTACGCAGGCTCCAGCGTTCAGTCTGCAAGTCGCTATCCACGCTCATGAGGCGCGCACCATCCAGATTGCTGAAGCCGAACCCAAACGAGATTTCCTCTGCATCCGCTAATGCCTCGTACTCAATGCGCACCGAAAGCGGCTCCCCATGCTGCACCGCGCCGCCCCCATTCAGTTCCACCTTGCACAGCAGCAGCAAGTGACTTTCCATTCCCAACGGGCGCGGACGATGCCGCAAATCTAGTTGCGTGTTTGTGGAAGCCAGCGTGTCCTGTAGGTAAGCATCCACCACATCCTTGGTCTCACCCTGCATCCGCACACGCCCCTGACTCATCCAGAGTACAGTGCGGCACATCGAGCGCACCGGCCCCATGTTGTGCGACACAAACAGCACCGTGCGTCCATGGCTGGCGACATCCTGCATCTTGCCCAGGCACTTTTTTTGGAAAGCGGCGTCCCCCACGGCCAGCACTTCGTCCACAATGAGTATTTCCGGCTCCAGATGGGCCGCCACCGCAAACGCCAACCGCACATACATCCCCGATGAATATCGCTTGACCGGCGTGTCCAAAAACTTTTCCGTGCCGGCAAAGTCCACGATAGCGTCAAAGTGCCTCGCAATCTCGCGGCGGCTCATGCCCAGTACGGCTCCGTTGAGAAAGATATTTTCCCGCCCTGTGAGATCCGGGTGGAAGCCTGTGCCCACTTCCAAAAGGCTGCCCACCCGCCCGTACACATCAATCTGCCCTGAGTTCGGCTCCACAATGCGCGATAGAACCTTGAGCAGCGTGCTTTTGCCGGCTCCATTGCTGCCGATGATACCGACGACATCACCTTCTGGAACGTCAAAAGAGACATCCTGCAGCGCCCAAAAAGTTTCCGCAAGCTGTGGCTTGCCGATGTTTTTGAGAGCGTACATGATCGCTTCCGCAAGTCGGGTGTGGCCTAGCTCGTTGTGGACAATGCTGTAGGATTTGGAAATACCGCGCACAGACAGCGCGAGGCCGGGAGTTTTGTGCATAAGCCTATGGAAAGAAATGGAAACGGCGGGCGCATATTCCTAGATTGCGCAACGCGGCGGCAAATACCCACTTTCACATTTGGTCGTGAGGAAAAGCAGCGGCTCGCTTCCCTGCACTTGCTGACGCAGCGCGCGACAAGAAGACATGGAAAATGCATTGCCAGTGCGATTAATCCGCGGTTTCAAGAGTTCATATTCTACCATCTCGCGGGCGCAATGTCAACCGGCGTAGGTCAGGGGAGCGTCCTGCAGGGCGTGGATGTCTCGTCAGGGGTGGAAATCGCGCCCGGCCTCAAAGACCATGCCAAGATGCGGGCGTTGATCCGCGCCGTGCGGCAGTGGGACTTGTCTCAAAGCCCCTAAGTTGACAACAAGGCCCAACGGTGTCACAATCAGACCAAGGAAACATTACCTATGGCAGCAGAAACACTGGACGCAAGCAAATATGTGGCCGATGCGCAGGGACGCTTCGGCGGGGAATTTGGGGGCCGCTTTGTGCCCGAAACGATTATTCCCGCATTGGATGAATTGACGGAAGCTTACGACGCCGCGCGCGCCGACCCGGCTTTTCAGACGGAGTTTGATTACTACGCCAAAAACTACATAGGCCGCGCCACGCCCCTGTTTTATGCCGAAAAGATGACCAAGGAGCTGGGCGGCGCGAAAATCTACCTCAAGCGGGAAGACCTGGCACACACGGGCGCGCACAAAATCAACAATGCCCTGGGCCAAATCTTATTAGCCCGGCGTATGCACAAGCCACGCATCATTGCGGAAACCGGGGCCGGGCAGCATGGCGTGGCGACCGCGACTGCCTGCGCCCTGTTCGGCTACGAATGCATTGTCTACATGGGCGAGGAAGACGTGCGCCGCCAGGCCCTGAATGTCGTGCGCATGAAGCTGCTCGGGGCCGAAGTGCGCCCCGTGTCCAGCGGCACAAAAACGCTCAAAGATGCCCTCAACGAGGCCATGCGCGACTGGGTCACCCATGTCCGGGACACGCATTATATTATCGGCACCGTGGCCGGGCCACACCCCTACCCCACCATGGTGCGGGACTTCCAGAGCGTGATCGGCAAGGAAGCGCGGCTGCAAATCCTGGAAGAAGAAGGCGGCCTGCCCGATGCCGTGGTCGCCTGCGTTGGCGGCGGCTCCAATGCCATGGGCATTTTCTATCCGTTCGTGCATGATGCGGGCGTGAGATTGATTGGCGTGGAAGCGGCAGGCAAGGGCACGCACACGTCCGAACATTCCGCAACACTT
>JAABUZ0100000213.1_pt1 | contig 154714 bp, 158 predicted proteins | sample 5562091 | NCBI WGS metagenome assembly JAABUZ01 (sample SAMN12813069, study PRJNA571459) | rock metagenome | isolation source: Antarctica rocks | place: Antarctica: Victoria Land, Linnaeus Terrace sud | collected 2015-12-21 | reverse complement strand
CCGCGGCGGGCTCGATCGTGCAGATCGAGGCGCGCCACGCGGCCTCGATCGCGCAGCTCACCAAGGGCAAGATCACCCCCAACGGGGCGTTTGACAAGCCGCTCACGATGCCCGAGGTGCTCGCCGCAGTCAAACCGCTGATCAAGTAGTCCTGACTCGATAAACCTCCGCCATAGAGAGCCCCCTCCATGTTCAGACCCGCTCGCAGTCTCCGTGCGCTTGACCTGCGCGCACTCGCCGACGAGGACTTGATGGAGCTCGTGCGCGACGGGGAGACGCGCGCCTTCGAGGTGATCTTCGATCGCCACGGAGGCGCGGCGTTCTCACTCGCCTACCGGATGTGCGGCAGGCGCGCGATGGCCGAGGACGTAGTGCAGGAGGCGTTCTTGTCCCTGTGGCGCAGCGGCGCGCGTTATGACCGCTCGCGCGGGAGCGTCCGCTCATGGGTCCTGGGTGTGGTCCACAACCGGGCGATCGACGCGTTTCGCCGCGAGCACTCTAGAGACAGCCGCGACCTACGCGAGTCAGAGCTGGCCGAGCGCCTGCCCGCGCCGCAACTGGTCGAGCAGGAGGCCGAGCGTCGTGACGACGCGCGGCTGGTGCGCGGCGCGCTGGGGGAACTGCCAGCCGATCAGCGCCGGGTGATCGAGCTGGCGTACTTTGGAGGCTTCAGCCATCGCGAGATCGCGGAGATGCTCGAGCTCCCCGCCGGCACCGTCAAGGGCCGCATGCGCCTCGGGCTAGCAAAGCTGCGCCTAACTCTGGGCGATGGGGGAGCGGTGGTGCAGTGAGCGCTGCAGGCCCGATCCAAGACCCCCGCGACTGCCGTGACGAGACGGCTGCTTGGGCGCTCGGAGCACTCGAGGACGCCGAAGCCCGGCGCTTTGGCGAGCACGCTGCCGGCTGCGTGGTCTGCCGTGACGAGCTAGAGGCTTTTGAGGCGGTCGCCGGCGCGCTCGCGATGGCCGTCCCTCAACAGCCGCTGCCAAGGGATCTGCGCCGCCGTGTCCTCGCGGATGTGCGTTCGGACGCCCGCGCACACGAGCTGACGGGTCAGCGCGCGCGCCGTAAGGAAGTGACCCAGCGCCGACTCGCCCGTCGCCCGTCGCCTGGAGCCCCAAGGCGCCGGTGGCTCGCCGCGGGCGCTGCGCTGGCCGCGTTGGCGCTTGCGAGCGCCGGCGTGCTGAAGATCTCCCAAGTGCCGAGCACGAGCCCGCAGATCATCCACGCCAGCGTCGCCGGGCAATCCGGGAGCGCGCAAGCTCCGAACGCCGAGAGCGCGATCGTGCGACTCACCGGCGGTCACGCCGAGCTGATCGTAAGCCACCTGGATCCACCGCCAGCCGGTCAGATCTACCAGGTGTGGCTCGGACGCAGTCACGGCTCCCCCACCCCCACGAGCGCCCTCTTCACCCCCAATGCCATGGGTAACGGCGACTTCGGGGTCCCCGGCAACCTGCGCGGCGTCAGCAAGATAATCGTCACCCAAGAACCCAATACCGGCACCCAAGAACCCACCACCCAGCCCCTGATCGTCGCCAGGCTGCCCCACCGCTGACGCGTGGCCAGGACGTTTGGGAGAGGTCTCCGTCGGGTAGAATGCGAAAAGAAGCTACAGCGCCGCGGCGCTGTAGCCGGTTTACAGGTTTACCAATCGATAGGAGAGACCATGCCAGACGAAAGCGGAGCGAGCAAGGCGGACGAGGCCACGCTCCCGGACTCCTCGCTGCACGCGTACGGCTCAGACCGGGACGAAGACATCGAGGGGGACGCCGAGAAGCTCAGGTCCAATGACCCGGAGGATCAGAAGAAGCAGAACCTCGAAAGCGATCACGAGGACGAGATCGGGATCAATCCCCCGGAGAAGCACTAGCCGCGCGTCACGTGCTGCGGGGTGAGCTGCGGACGACTTCCCCAAGCCGGCGACTGCTCACCCCGCAGCCAGCACGTCGCGCAAGGCGCGCTCGAGCTCGGGGTGGCGAAAGCTGTAGCCGAGCTCGAGCAGGCGCCGTGGCACGGCCCGCTGTCCGGTGAGCACGATCGAGGCCATCTGGCCATAGAGCAGTCGAACTGCGGCTGCCGGCACTGGGAGCACGGCGGGGCGGTGCAGGACGTGTCCCAGCGTCCGTGAGAGCTCGGCGTTGGTCACCGGGTCTGCGCTCGTCACGTTGACGGGCCCCGCAGCTCGCCGATCCTCGATACAGTGCAGCAGCGCCCCGGCGACATCCTCGAGGTGCACCCACGGGACGTACTGGCGCCCACCTGCGACCGGCCCTCCCACCCCGAGCCGGAACGGTGGAAGCATCTTCGCAAGCGCACCGCCGCTCGGCGAGAGCACCACGCCGGTTCGCGTCAGGACGACGCGCACATTGGGCAACTCCCCTGCGGCGAGCGCTTCGTACTCCCAAGCTGCAGTGACGCCGGCGAGGAAGTCCTGGCCGGGCGCGCCATCCTCGCCCACCGGCTCTGATCCCCGCGGGCCGTAGTAGCCGGTCGCCGACTGGCACACGAGGACGGCGGGACGGCGCTCCGGTGCCAGGCCGGCCAGACCCGCGACCAGCGAGCGCGTGGTGAGCACGCGCGAGTCTCTGATCTCGTTCTTGGCCGCGGCGGTCCACCGTTGCGCGATCGGCTCGCCGAGCAGGTGCACGACGGCGTCGGCTCCGGCGAGCACCGCGTCGGGGGGTGGCGCCTGCTTGGGATCGGCCCACGCGTGGAGCTCGACCTCGGCACCGAGCCCGCGCCGGGCTCGATCCGGATCGCGCGTCAGGGCGACCGCATCATCGCCGCGCTTCACCAGGGCACTAGTCAACGCCCTGCCGATCGTGCCGGTCGCGCCCGTGACCACGACCCGCATCAGCCGGCAGCCCGAAGCGAGTGTCGTAAGGAATCGAACACGCATGCCACAATAACGCGGCTGAGGCCACGGCTGATGTCAGGGCAGCCGCGACGTCCGTTCACGACCGGCCTTCCCGTAACCTCGGCTGGTCATGGACGCCTTCCGGAGCGCTCTTTCATCGCCAAGCGCACCGCGTCCGCGGACCCGGGCGATGATCCGCGCTGCCCTGCTCACATTGGTGCTTGGTGCGTGCGCCGGCGGCTGCGGCGCCGGCGCCCGAGTGCACCGGTCAGCATCGGGTTCGCCTCGCTCACACACTGCGTCTGGCCCGTACCGCTGGCTCGTGCGCACCAGTGGCCCGCAGCCGACAGTGGCGCAGGAGAACCGTCGCCCCGGCAGCACCGCTTGGCGGCTGCCGGGTCCGGCCGCCGATGTAGGCGGCCTCGCCCACGGCTCGGTGATCGGCTACGTCTCCCGGCAGGCGCTGGCGCCCGGCCAGACCGAGCGCGTCTACGTCAGCGCTCCAGGCTCCAAGCTGGGGCGGGTGCGGGTCTTCCGCATGGGCTGGTACGGCGGGCGCGGAGGACGCGAGGTGCTGGTCAGCAAGAAGCTGCCGCTCGTAACGCAGCCTCCGTGCGTGCACCGCTTCGCAAGCGGCCTGACGCAGTGCGATTGGCACCCGGCGCTCAGCTTCGCGATCCCGGTATCGCTGCCAAGCGGCGTCTACATCGCCAAGCTCTCGACCGCGACAGGCGCCAGCGACTGCCTGTTCGTCGTGCGGGCGAGCGCTCCGCAGCCGCTGCTCGCACAGCTTCCGACCTCGACCTACGAGGCGTACAACGCATGGGGTGGCGACAGCCTGTACCCGGGCGGCGCCGATCGGGTGGGGGTAACCGGCACCAGTCAGGGCATCGAGGTCTCCTACGACCGGCCATACGACAGCGTGACCGGCGCCGGCCAGTTCTTTGCCCGCGACGTGGCGATGGTGCGCTTCCTGGAGCGCTATGGCTATCCGGTCTCCTACACGACCAGCGAGTCCGTCGACGAAGACCCCGGTCAGCTCGCTGGGCACCGCGCGCTGATCGACTTCGGGCACTCGGAGTACTGGTCAGCGCGCCAGGAGCAGGCGTTCGCCCGCGTACGAGGCGCCACGAGCCTGCTCTTCTTCGGCTCGGACACGCTGGCCTGGCGCGTGCGCTACGCCCCCGCCTCAGCCGCGGTGGGGCGAGCCGGCGAGCCCGATCACACGATCGTCGCCTACAAGGAGCACGCGCCGCTCGATCCGAATCGCTCAGATCCAACTGGGGCCTTCCCCGATGGCGGTGCCGCCCTCACCGGCTCGGCCTATCTCGGATGCATCACCCCGCGCGTGCCCGGGCTCGGCCCCCCCACCTACCGCTACTACGCCTGGACGCCGTCGCCCGGGCTGGCGCCGTCGTGGCTATTCGCGCGCACCGGGATCACGCCGGCGACGCGCATTCCCGGAATCGTCGGCTACGAGCTCGACCAGCGGACGCCCGCAAGCCCGCCCGGCACCGAAGCGGTGGGCGGCGGGAGCACTCCGTGCATGACCCCAGAGCCCGGCGAGCCGGCCCCGGGGCCCGGCCAGGACATAGCGCAGACCACCGTTTACACCACGCCCTCGGGGGCGACCGTGTTCAACACCGGCACGCTCGGTTGGGAGCTCGGGCTCGAGCCGGTTCGGAGTGCATCCCCGGACGCCCCGCCGGCGCCAGATCCGCGCGTGGTGGCGTTGACGCGCAACGTGCTCGCCCACGTGCTGGGAGGGGGACGCTGAGAAGTGGCTGCTGCATTTTGGCCCCACCTTGGACCTTTTAGCCGGGCTCTCCCCCCGCGACTCCGCGGCGCTCAGCGCCCGGGCAGGTGGTAGATGTCGACCGTACCGCTCGTCGCGTGGTCGTTTGCGTTTCCCTCCGGGAGGACGATCCGCCCGCCGACGACGATCGGGCTGTTCCAGTGCCCCTTCCCGGACGGCAGCGAGGTCAGAATCCGCCCGCCCGTGGGCTGGCGGATCTTCAGGGCGCCGTTGACCTCGTCGTACACGTACAGCAATCCACCGGCCACCACCGGACTCGTTCCCGGCGTCGCGTCCTGCCAGGCGACGCTGAGTCGCGGGTGCCTGCCCCCGCCGAGCACGTAAGCCGTAGTCCCGGAGTCATTCGCGACGAACACGTAGGTTCTATCCGCGTGGCGCCAGACCGCGGGCGCGGTCAGCACCTCGCTGCCCCCGGGCTCCCGAATCTGCTGCAGCTCGCCGCCCAGGCGCGGCCCAGCAGGGCCGCGCGCGCCGTCCAGCCGGTCCAGATCGAGCAGATCGAGCACGCCTGCCTTGCCGCCCTGGACGGCCAACCGCCGCCCGGCCACCTCGGGCAGCAGCGCGGGCGCGGTGCTGCCGACGTCGCCGTCGACGGCGTTTAGCTGCGCCTGGTCGGTAGGCGTCCAGTTGTGCAGCAACCGGCTGGCGGCAGGAGTCAGCTCCAGGACGCTGTTGCCCCAGTCGGTCGAGCCGTTGAATGGAGCGTTGCCGGTCGCCACCAGGATCCGGCCGCTGTGCGGCTCGATCACGGCGCCCTCGCGAGCCCAGATCGCCGAGCCGCCGTTACCCGGATATGGACAGGACTTCGGCGGATCGATCAGGCGGTGCCGGTCCGAGCACAGCGAGTTCCAGACGTGGGAGATGTGACCCGTGGTGCGGTCGATCGTAACCACGTGGCCCTCGTAGTAGGACTGATCGCCAAGGTAGCCCCCCGTCACCGCGACCACGTACTTGCCGCTGATGTTGAGCGCCGAGCCGAGCTTCTCGCGCGTGGCGTCGAAGGTGAGGCTGACGGGCCAGTGCGCGGAGCGAACCTCGCCGCCGTTCGCCAGCAGGAGCTTGTGGATGCGTCCGTCGGGGCTGGCCGCGTACACGTAGCGGCGGTCCGGATCGGCGACCGGCGTGGCGTTGGTGATCTGAGCGCTTCCCTGGTAGGAGCCGATATCGGACGGGGCGTATTCCCAGAGCTTGGCCCCGGTGCCCACGGCGAGCGCGATTGTGCGGCCATAGGTGGTCGTCAAGACGACCACGTCGCGTGTGCGCCCTCTGACCCGGACGGCGTGCAACTCGATCGCCGAGGAGTCCACCGTTCCGTCGATCTGCACCACGCGCCTGCGCAGGAGACCGAGGTCGCGTGCCGTGATGCCGGTGGCGGCGGGCCCGGTCCCGCTGCGCTGGGCGTCGTAGTCAAACCGCGTCCAATCGCCCCCGGGCACGCTGCCCCGACCAATCCGCTGGGTCCGGTCGCTAGCAGGCGGGTGGGCGGCGGCTGCGCCGACCGCGCGGTCTCCGCAAGCGATCAGCACCAGTGCGCACGCCAGCAGCCCCAGCCGCGAGCAGCGCATCATCTTCGTCCAAGGCCGGCGCGCCAGGCTCAAGAGATCTTGATCAAGACGATGGTGTTGAGCACGAACACGATCGCGAACCCGACCGTCCAGCGGTTGAGGTTACGCTCCACGAGCGAGCCACCCCCAAGCGGTCCGGCCCCCGTGCCGACGCCAAAGGCACCGGAGAGCCCGGAGTCCTTGCCCGAATGCATCAGGATCAGGAAGATCAAGACGACGCAGAGGAATACGTGCAGGACTCCGAGTACCGCGGTCATTGCGCCTGCAATGGTAGCCGCTCAATCGCTCAGCGATGGCGCGCGTGCTCCAGCGCCCGCAGGATCTCGATCGCCTCGGCCCGCAGGGATCGATCGACGGCCTCGTAGTCGGAGTCCGAGAGCTTGCCGGTGCGGTGGTCGAGCTCGGCGTCGCGAATCTCACGGTACTTGGCTTCGCGCGCTGCCTCGAGCTCGGCGCGCTCGCTCGCTCGCTCGGTCCGCTCGGTGGTCTCCCCTCCCTCAGCCTTGGTCCCGTGGGCTCGACGCAGCGGCGCCGAGACCACGACCACTACCACCACCAGGATGGCCAACACGATCAGGAGCTCCATCGGCGGCCCGGACTTGTCGGTGACCTGAATTCCCGCTCAGGCCAGCTCACGCGCCACACGCGCCGCGTAGGCGGCTTTGACCCGCCGGCGCGCGAGGGCCGGGAACGGCCACAGCGCGATCAATCCGCCGGCCGCCATGATGATCGCGCCCAACCAGATCCAGGTCACCAGCGGGGAGACGATCAGCAGGAAGGTCGTCGGCCACGGATGGGTGACGTAGCGTGAGGCCAGGCCCACGATCGCGCGTGCTTGCAACTGCCACAGCGGCGACCCGGGGGCGAGCGCCGCCTGCGCCTGCGCTGTGGGAAGGCTCGACAATTTGGCCATGACCTTGGCGAACGCCTTGTCTCCCTGGTTGATCAGGGGCTGGATGGGCGTCATGGCGGGATTGACGACTGTCCAGAGGTCTCGCGTCAGACCAGCGCGCAGCCCCACTTGGCTGTCCGCCCCGCCGTTGAAGAACCGGCTGAGCGGCCCGAGGGTCGGGTCCTGCGAGGGATAGAAGCCGCGCGTGGTCGTGAGCGTGCTCACGTGCTTACCCCCCTTCGAGACATCGAGCACTGCTCCGAAGGAGAGCTTTTCCGCGCTGGCCTGCTCGACCGGGTGCACGTAGCGGAACGAGTAGCCGTCCACGCTCACGCGCTGGCCCGGTGAGAGCGTGACCTGGTGGGAGTGCTGGAACGAGGTCGATGCGGCCACCCCGACCAGCAGCACGGCAAGCCCGGCGTGGACCGTATAACCGCCGTAGCGCCGGCGGTTGCGCTTGAAGAGCTGGGCAAAGGCGACAGGGACCGAGTCACGCGTCATCGCCCGCCGCGCAGCGACACCGCGCCAGAGCTCCTGAGCGACCACCGCGACCACGAACGCCCCGAGCACGAACATCGCGAGCGCCAGCGGATCGGCGCTCACGCCGCCTACCAGCAACAGCGCGAGAAACGCGATCACCCCCACCGCGACCGGGAAGCTGAAGCTCCGGCGCAGGTTCGCAGCGCTCACGCGCCGCCAGGCGATGATCGGGCCGACGCCCGAGAGGAGCACGAGCACGAGCGCCAGCGGCACGACGAAGCGGCTGAAGGTCGGCGGTCCGACGGACACTTCGGTCCCAGTAAGCGCCTGGGAGATCAGCGGGAAGAACGTGAGCCAGAAGATCACCAGCACCAGCGCCACCAGCACCAGGTTCTGGAGCAGGAACACCGCCTCGCGGGAAAGCAGGGAATCGAGCTGTGCCTCGGAGCGCAGGCTGGCGCGGCGCCAGATGACGAGCCCGACCGAGCCCGCCACCATCGTCACGATCAGCACCATGAAGGAGATGTTGAGCGTGGGATCGCTGACGAACGCATGGATCGAGCTCAAGATCCCCGAGCGGACCAGGAAGTCGCCGACGATCGCCAGCATGCCGCTTGCAAGGATCAGCGAGACGTTCCAGACCTTCAGCATCCCCCGCTTCTCCTGGATCATGACCGAGTGGATGAAGGCGGTGACGCAGAGCCACGGCATCAGCGCGGCGTTCTCGACCGGGTCCCAGGCCCAATAGCCTCCCCAGCCGAGCTCGGTGTAGGACCAGCGAGCGCCGAGCAGGACACCGATTCCCAGAAACAGCCACGCCGCGAGGGCGAATCGGCGCGTGACGGCGATCCACTCCGATCCCAGCCTCCCCGTCACGAGCGCACCGATCGCGAACGCGAACGGAATCGTCAGCAGCGTATAGCCCGAGTAGAGCATGGGCGGATGAATCATCATGCTCGGGTGAAGCAGCAACGGGTCGAGGCCGGCGCCTTGGGCGGGCGGACTGGCGCGTGTCGCGAACGGGTGGGCGAAGAAGACCGTCAGCGAGACGAAGAACGCCGCGAAGCCGAGCAGCACCGCCGTCGCGTAAGGCGCGATCTCCCTGACTCGCTTGCGGGTGAGAAAGAGGACCAGGCTCGACCACATCGACAATAGAAAGACCCACAAGAGCAAGGACCCCTCCTGCGAGGACCATGCGGCGGCGGCCTTGTAGAAGGACGGCGTCGTCGTGGAGGAGTGCGCAGCGACGACGTTGAACGAGAAGTCCGAGCGCAGGAAGGCTGACTCGAGGATCACGAACGCGGCAGTCATCAGCCCCGCGAGCGCGTACACCGCGCGCCGGCCGGAGTCGACCCACTGCCGCGCGCCGGTCCGTGCCCCGTAGAGCGACGCCCCGATCCCGTACAGCGCCACGAGCAGGCCCAGGATCAGCAGCGCGCGACCGAGGAGCGCCATTTCAGTAGGAGGCCGCCGCGGCCTGGTACTTGGATGGGCACTTGGTCGTCAGCGAATTCTGCGCGCCGACGAACGACGAGCCCTGCTCGTGGACGGTCACCAGCACGCCGCGGCCCTGCGCAAAAGGATCGGGCACGATCCCGGTGTAGCGCACCGGGACCGAGAGCTTGCGCTTGGGATCACGCACGCTGAACAGCAATGCCTGGCCAGCGTGGCGAATAGACCCGTCGAGCACTGTTCCCGCGAGGATGTAGGACTGTCCCGGCTTTGCCTTCGAAAGTAGCTGCGAGGCGGTCACCTCGTCCCTGCCGGCGCTGAAGCTCGTCCAGACGAGCGCCGAGGCCAGCAGCAGCGCAGCCGTGAGGGCGACCGTGAGGCGAATGACGCGCTTGCGGCTCGGATCCATGGCGGGCTGGATTCTTCCATATGCGCGCCGCGCGGGACGCCGGTGGGAGGTGCGGGCCGGTGGCGGGAAGGCTACCCGGCCGGCGGTAGCGTCCGCCCTCCCGATTAACGTCCTGTTAGCTGGCGAGGATTCTCGCCCCAGCCGCGAAACCATTGACCGCTGAGACCGTTATTCGCTATGAACGTGCTGGTTCGATCAAAACACCGCGACAGCGGCCCACCGCGCCCGCGGCTGGGACGCGTCGAGCGCGCCGGGGTCCGGGCGGGCGCCCCGGGCGGCACCCGGGGTCCGCATTCCTCCCCCGGCAGACGTCACGGCGGCCCGCCTGAGGATCACGCGCTCTACAACTGTCAGTGCGGGTTCGTGTTCGAGGCATCTGTCTCAACCTCTGTCGGCTGTCCGCACTGCGGGGAGACTCAGGCCTGGTAGCGAACGTGCGGCGCCTGTTCGGAGGAATGTTCATCGTGACTGGGCTCATGCACTTCGTGCGCCCCGGCATGTATGAAGCGATAGTGCCTGACTACCTCCCCGCACGGCGCGCGCTCGTATACGCCAGCGCGATGGCCGAGATCGCCGGCGGGACAGGCGTGCTCTACCCGCGAACGCGCCGGGCCGGGAGCTGGTGGAGCATCGCGACGCTGGTGGCGGTATTCCCCGCCAATCTCCACATGGCGCTGCATCCCGAGCGTTACCGCAAGGTGCCGGGAGGCTCACGCGGGCTGATCGCGCGACTGCCGCTCCAAGCCTTGCTCATCGCATGGGCGCATGCGGCGGGGCGATAGCGCCGGCCGCCGCTCCTAGCGCCGGCCGCCGCTCCTAGCGCCGGCCGCCGCTCCTAGCGCCGGCCGCTCCTAGCGCCGGCCGCCGCTCCTAGCGCCGGCCGCCGCTCCAGCGCGGGACCGGCGCGCAGCTTTCTCGGAAGCTGAGGAGTTATACGCAGAGCTAGCAATCATGGCTACTAAGGCACCGGCCGCGAGGGAGGCGACCGGCGCCGCTGGTGGCGGAAAGAGAGAGCGAACCGCCAGGTCCCGAGCGCTCACGAACGCGCGACGGGGCCTCGCGGCTTCTACACGCGGACCTCAGCCTTGGGTATGAACGGCAGCGCCTCGACCAGATGGCAGATCTCAAAGACCCGCTGCACCGACCTGGGCCCGGGAAGAATCACCATGCGGGTATCTTGGCGCGAAGCGCGCTTGGCGGCCTCGACGACAACCTGGATACCAGTGGAGTCGATGAAGCTGACCAGGCTTAGATCGAGCACCAGGCATTCAGGGCCGCGTTGCAGCGCGTCGCTTACGGCGTCGCGCACCGCTCTCTGCGCGGCAAGATCGCACTCTCCCCGCAGGACGAGCGTGCTGGTGGTGCCTTGCTCGCTGAGCAGGATCCCGATTCCCGCCGGAAGGGCGCTTCTGATGTCGCTTTCGACGCTTACGGCCATAGTTACCCCTTTAGGGTGGTAGGTGGTCTTCAATCGTGGAACACCGCCCGTCCCGGACTCTCCGAAGCCAGCCACCGTTTCTACGCCCTACTCCAGCTCCCGGGGGCACACCCGCAGGACCCTACAGACAATGTATCAGCCATTACCTGGCACATCCCAAGGCTTCAAGCATTGAGCCTAGGAGACCAAGCGGAGCATGAGGCTGAGATGGGAAGCCTGCGAGCACTGGCCTCACCTCCGTCCATCCCCGCTCGCGGCTCTACGCGCTAGCCACCTGGGGAATGCGAGTGACCAGGACTGGGGAGAAAACCGTGATCGCGCTCAGCTTACCCCGCCCAGCGAAGAAAGCGCCCTCAGCGGGGGGGACCGCCGGTGCTGGTCCACAGTCGGACCAGCGCGACACCGCTCCCGATCAAGGCCGCCGTAGAGGCCGACAACCAAGCGCCTGACCCTCGACTGACTGCTCCTCTCGCCCGGCGATGCCGTAGTCCGGCTCCAGAGTGTCGCTCGTGAGCAGGCGCGAAACTCTCGGAATGACGGCTGCGGGACTCCTGCCTCCCCCTCGTCGAGCGGAAGCCCGTCTCGGCTGCGAGAAGCCGCTTTCGCGGATGTCGGGTGGGCTGCTCGTTTGCCGGCGGTGACACGTTCCTTACCAACACCCCCACCTCCCCCGGTCATAGAGTCACGAAAAGCATCCAAAGCGTGACCATATGCGCCGCGTCGGACAGAAACGCCGATCGGCTCTACGACGCCCCTACAGCTGGTCGATGGCAGGGGCGGGTGGGTGCGCGGAGCCGGGGATCTGGTGCCTCACCGGGTGGTCGGCGACGACCACCTTGGCGTCGGCGATCAACGCGGGCGCGATGCGGGACGTTGGGTGGTATCACCGCGGCGGACCCGGCGTGCAGCGTGTGCTCGGTCCCGTCGATCACAAGCGCGACGGTCCCCTGGACCACGTTCCACACCTCTTCCTGCTCGTGGTGGTGCTCGTGGATCGGCACCGCGTCGGCGCCGGCCTCGTAGTGCGCGAATGTCATGTTCTCGGAGTGAAAGAAGCGCCCCTTCCAGCCCGGCAGGGGCTCGGCCTCGATCATGTCCCCAGGTTCGATCAGGCCCACGCGGCCCAGTCTATGGCGCTGGGACTCGGCGCGCCTTGGTCACGTTTTTGCTCATTGACGTGACCATATGCGCCGCGGCGGACAGTCAGCGGGGGGACTGCCCTCCTTAGCCTCTTACGGGGTGCCGGCCCCTCGAGTGGAGGTCAGCGATGATCGAAGGTGATACTCCGTCGTCCCCGTGCCGTCATGCGACGGGTACCGTCGACCAAACCCGCCTCGACTAGCTCGGCGAGGGTGTAGCTCAGGCGATCGGCCGCCATGCCGACCACCGGGACCAAATCTTTGACGGAGCGAACGGCAGTCCATAGCGCCTCAAGAATGCGGGTGCGCAGCGGAAAACCGGGTTTGGGTCGACGGGGTAGCGCCACGCCACCATCGGCGCGAAATCCACGACCTAGTGTCTGTCACCACTCAGGTCGACGGAGGCGAGATCGGGACGCTTCTCTCCCGCCTCTGCTCCACGATGTCGGCGGCAGATCCCCCGTCGGCGGTCGTACGCGCGGCCGCGGGGCAGGAAGCGCTGGATGACGATCGTGCGCGCCGCGGTGTCGAGCTCGACGATCACGCGCCAGTCGTCGACTACCAAGCGCGAAGCTGTCGTCGTGGTGGACGAACGATGGCCGATGTCGTCGGCGACGACTGCCGGATTGGCGTGTAGAAGCAGAAGTCCGTCGACCGGGATTCGAGGGCGCTGCCGTCGTTCCGATCCAGCACAGACGCAACGTCGGGTCGCGGTACCGCATTCCGCGAGAGCGGGCGTGTTGCGCCAGCGTGGGGCAGTCGCGCCCGTTGCTCGACGGCCCACGGGACTGTCAGATCGGCGCACGCGCCGCCGCGTCGCCGGGCGGGGACGTGATCTGCTCATGGAGGTCGCCGACCCAGCCTAGCTGACCGCCCTGCACCACGGTGGTCGGAACCACGTCAGGCACTCGTTACGCCACTTCTACCGGCACGACCCCGCCAAGAGCGCCTCGCGATTGCTCTGATCGTATTGTGATCGTCACGCGAGATCGCGACCGCGCTCAATCTTCGTCGCCAGTTGGTCACGCTTTGAGTGTCCCCTCGGGCGGGGGTCGTTCGTGGTAGGGGTGTAATCGATCGTCCTCTAGAAGGAGGCTGACATGCAGTACGCGATTCTGATCTACGACAAGCCTGGCGCCTATGAGGCGCTGAGCCCGGACGAGTTCGGGCGGGTGATGGCCGAGTACGGTCCGATCACCGAGGATCCGGCGGTCCGGGAGGGAGCGCAGCTTCAGCCGGTGCACACCGCGACCACCGTTCGCGTCAGCGACGGCGAGACGCTGACCACCGACGGGCCGTTTGCGGCGACCAAGGAGGTGCTCGGCGGCTACTACGTGATCGAGGTTGATGATCTCGATCAGGCGCTCGCGTACGCGGCTCGGATCCCCTCGGCGCGGATGGGTGGCGCAGTCGAGGTCCGTCCGATCGTCGAGGGCGCGGCCGTGATCCACCCGCGGAGCTAGCGCTGCTCGACCAGGTCTTCCACGACGAGTGGGGCCGTGTGCTGGCCTCGCTGGTGGGCTTCCTCGGCGATTTGGACCTCGCCGAGGAAGCCAGCGCGGACGCGTTCGCAACCGCCGCCGAACGCTGGCCTGTGCAGGGCACGCCGCCGAACCCGGGCGGGTGGCTGACCACCACCGCCAAGCGGCGCGCGATCGACCTGATCCGCCGGCGACGAACACTGGCTGAAAAGACCCAGCAGCTCGGGGTCTCAGAAGAGAGCACCGAGGACGACATGGACGAAATCGAGAACCCACCCAGTGTGATCGCGGATGAGCGGCTCGAGCTGATCTTCATGTGCTGCCATCCAGCGCTGGCGAGAGAGGCACAGGTTGCGCTCACCCTGCGAGCGCTTGGTGGCCTGAGCACCGCGGAGATCGCCCGCGCGTTCCTGGTTTCAGAGGAGACGATGAAACGACGGCTGTCGCGCGCGAAGGCGAAAATCAAGGCGACCCGGATCCTGTTCGCGGTCCCCGCGGACGATCTGCTCCCCGACCGCCTGCCGCCCGTGCTGGCGGTGATCTATCTGGTCTACAACGAGGGATACGGCGGCGGCCGTGTCGATCTCGCTGCCGAGGCGATCCGTCTCGGCAGGCTCCTCGCGGTGTTGATGCCCGACGAGCCCGAGGCGCACGGCCTGCTCGCGCTGATGCTGTTGCAGCACGCGCGGCGCGCGGCGCGCTTTGACGGCAGCGGTGATCTCGTGCTGCTCTCAGACCAGGACCGGTCGCTGTGGAACGCCGACATGATCGCCGCGGGCCGCCGGCGGCTTGACCGCGCGATCGGACTGCGCGGCCGCGGCCTCTACGTGATGCAGGCGGCGATCGACTCCGTGCAGATCGCGCCAAACCCTGACTGGGACGAGCTGTCTGACCTCTATGCCCGGCTGGTCGAGCTCACCGGCTCGCCGGTCGTGAAGCTCAACCACGCGGTCGCGGTCGCACAGGCCGGCGACCCCGAGCGGGCTCTGGCGATCATCGATGCGCTCGACCTGGAGGGCTATCTCTACCTTCACTCCACCCGCGGCGAGCTGCTTGCGCGCCTCGGGCGAGTCGATGAGGCCAAGGCGGCCTTCGGCGCCGCCCTGGAGCGTGTCTCGGGCGAGCCCGAGCGCAGGTTCCTGCAGCGCTGCATCGAGCAGCTCTGACGCTTACGCGGGGCCGGTGTCCCCAACGGCGCGGTTCGTTCGTGGTCTGAACGACAACCGACCGCCCTCGACAAGGAGGCACCCGATGCAGACCAGTTCTCACCCCCATTCACCGCCCCGTCAGGCTTGGACGATCGTCCTGGCGTCGCTGGCCGCGTTCATGACTGCCCTGGACACGCTGGTGGTCACGACCGCGCTTCCGGTTCTGCGAGGCGATCTGCACGCCAGTCTCGGCTCGCTGGAATGGACAGTCAACGCCTACAACCTGGCGTTCGCGTGCCTGCTGCTCACGGGCGCGGCGCTCGGCGATCGGTTCGGCCGCCGGCGCATGTTCTGCGTCGGCCTGTTCACGTTCACCGTCGCGTCAGCGGCCTCGGCGCTGGCACCGACCGCGCACGCGCTGATCGCCACGCGTGCGTTGCAGGGCGTCGGTGCGGCGATCGTCACCCCCCTGACCCTGACCCTCATCTCCGACGCGTTCCCGGCCGAGAAGCGCGGGGCGGCGATCGGATTGTGGGGCGGGATCGTCGGCCTGGCCGTCGCCGCCGGTCCGGTGGTTGGCGGCGCCGTCGTCTCCGGGATCGACTGGCACTGGATCTTCTGGCTCAACGTGCCGATCGGGCTCGCCGTGATCTCGACCGCCGCCTGGCGCCTGACCGAGAGCCACGGCCCGCGACCCCAGCTGGACCTGCCTGGGCTTGGTCTCGCGGCCGCCGGTGTGCTCGGTCTCACCTGGGGAGCAATCCGGGCCAATGCCGCCGGCTGGACCAGCCCCGAAGTGATGGTCACGCTCACCGCCGGCGTCGTTCTGATCGCCGCGTTTGTTGCGTGGCAGCGCCGCGCCGCGCAGCCGATGGTCTCTCCGGCACTGTTCAGGAGCCGCACGTTCACCGCCGCCAACGGGGTGAGCTTCTGCATGTACGCGGGCCTGTCCGGCGCGCTGTTTCTGATGAGCCAGCTGCTGCAGACCGGCCTTGGCTACTCACCGCTGCAGGCCGGGATCCGGCTGCTGCCCTGGACGCTGCCGCCGATGTTCATCGCACCTGTCGCTGGGATGCTGGCCGAGCGCTACGGACACCGTCCGTTCCTGGTCTGTGGCCTGGCGCTGCAGGCCGCCGGCTACGCCTGGGTGGCGAGCATCGCCGCCCCTGGCGTCGCGTACCTGCCGCTGGGCGCCGCGTGCACAGTGGCGGGGATCGGCACCTCGTTCTGCTTCCCGACAGTCGCCGCGGCGGTCATGAGCTCGGTCCCGCTCTCGGAGCTCGGGGTCGCGTCCGGGGCCAACTCCGCGATTCGCGAGCTCGGCGGCGTCGTCGGCGTGGCGGTACTGGCCAGCGTGTTCATCCACCACGGCGGCTACCGCAGTCCACAGGCGTTCTTCAGCGGCTTCACACCCGCGATCTGGGCTGCCGTCGCACTGTCAGCGATCGGGATCCTCGCCGCGATCGCCACCGGCAGCCGCCGTCGAGCCGCCGTCGACCAGGCCGATGTCGCGCAGCTGCAACCCCAGCCGGCGTGACGCATCAGCACGACCACCATCGCACGGGCGAGCGGAGCGCTGTGCTTCGCTCGCCCGCCCGTCACGCCCCAAGCACTCAATCCTGCAGCCAGGAACCATGACTCACCCCGACAAGCAGCGCGTGCCTGTCAACGACGGGCAGATGGCGACAAGCCCTCGACAGCCTTGCCGCGCGGTTGCGCGTGTGCTGCGGTCGCGATGATCGGCCACCGTGCGGTTGCGGTCGCCGCTCGACCATCGCCGGCTCCTGCACGCACCGGTGACGCCCTCAACCATCGCCGGCTCCTGCACGCACCGGTGACGCCCTCAACCATCGGCGGGCCCTACCTCCTCCCAGCCCTGGTGCTCTGGGTGGGCGTGTGGAAGTCGCGCCGACGACGGCTTCAGTCGTCGTCCGGACGGACGGCGCCGTTCTCAGTCCATCCGCACGTTGAGTCACGAACATGCTCAGAACCTCAGACGGGACCATATGCGCGTCTTGAGCGGACGCTGGAGCGCAAACGTGACTCGATCGCAGATGAGGAACGTCGTGTGACACGCTGAAATCATGGCTTTCATGGATCGAGCGTCCCGGAGGCGCCAGCTCTCACACCGAATTCGCAAGGCGTGGGTGGCGCTCCTCGCGGTGATGGTCCCCGGATCCGCCGTTGCAGCGGTAGCGGTCGGCTGTGGCCATCAGCGTCCTGCTCCGGCGACCGAGAGGCTTCCTCTCGTGGCGGGTGCGCGCCTTCTCGCCTCCGCCCCAGGCGGAAGTAGCGTGGATACCGCTATGACCACAAGCGTACATGGCGATAGGTGGCCCACCGGGCGTTTCCCGAACGCGGTTTCTTGCCTCTGAGTTTCGGTTCATGATGCGCCTCGGCTGGAACGACGAGCTGTCCGAGTGCTCATCGTCAACAGTAATCCGGTGAGGTTTCGTCGCGTCCCGCTTACAACCCCAGGAGCCAGCGTGCTCATCGATGCTTCCCACCGACGGATCTATGCGGCTCTGAACGCGATCAAGAAACTGGGAAGACGCTCTCCAGCAGACCGACGGGACGCCGATTTACGACAAGGGGTCAATCCATCGAGCCCTTCGGCGTCATCAGCCAGTTCTGTTCGTTGTGCTTGGGAACGGGCCGCACGGCCCCTGAGCGAGCGTCCGCTGCGAATCCATCGCTGGCGCTCAGCCCGATCCAGCAGCCTGGCGAACCAGGTTGGAAGTCTTCGCATCTGTCTCCAATGAGGGTGCTCGGCGACGTTCGTGATCCGCGTCCGCGTAACCGCCGCAGCGGCGCGGCGTACCGCCATCATGGGATGGTATGGCGTGCTTGCCGGCGCAGCCGTGCTGGCGCTCCTGGTGGGCTACCTGGTGCACCGCTGGCGGTTTTTGGTTGGGCTCGTTGTCTTAGGGGTCCTCGCGATCATCGTCGACGTATCGACCAGGGATCTGGTCGGCTCCGGTCATGACGATCGTGGCCTTGTAGCGATGACGGAAGGGTTCCTGCTGGTTGTGCTAGCAGTTCTTCTCGCCGTGGGCATCACCCTTGGAAGACGGCGTGCTGGGCGCCCGCATGGGCGCCGTTCCTGATCTTCCTACTTGACGGCTGCCGCCGCCGCTACCCCTTCCGCAGTTCCAGGCGCCAAGACCTGGCGACCCCGTTCAACTGGCGCGGCCGCTGCGATCGATGGCGCCGAAGAAGGTGGGCAACGATTCGCCACCGCTCGGGACGCTACTCCGGTTTAAACGCTCGGTCCGACACGGAAAGCAACGGTCGGCGGCAGCGCCGGATTTACTGCATCGCAATAGTTGCATGCGGCGCCTCGCCCTCGGGCTCGGCTTCGCAACGACCGGCGCGCTACTCAACCACGCACGGCGGACGGCTCATGAAAGTCCCTCGATCTCAGCGGGTGTTGCAATCACCGTGAGAACCCAAGGATCGCTCATTGACACAGATGTGTTGTGTTGCTCTGCCGGTGTCTCACGGCCCCCCAGGTGGACAGTCGTTGACGTTGACGTTGACGCCCGGGCAGGGTGCGTCGCTCGTGCTGCTTTTACGGCGAAGGGTGCTCTGTTCGAATCGATTTATGGTCGCCGTGCTCTACTGCTACGGGTTGACGCAGGATTGTGCGGAGTTTTGCTGGCTCGGTGCGGCGGGCATCACTGAGGTAGATCTCGTGGTGCAGTCCTACTGGCTTGAGCGCGTACTCAGGCAGGTATTCGTCGTGCAGCCGGGCGAGTACGGGGGCCTCGTCGTCGTAGCTGCCGACGTGCAGGGTCTGTATGCACCGGCTCTCGTCCAACATGTACGGGCGCAGTTGCCTGGCTGCGACGGCGCCCTTCTTTTCTGCCGTCCGCACCGCTTCGCTCAGAACGTCGGCGCCTACCCAGCCTGGTTGGCGGATCATCATGCGCCACGACCAACTCGTCTTGTCTCGGGTACGGAAGGCGGCCACGTCCTCGGCCCACCATTGACCCTCAAGTGGGAGCACCACGTAGTCACGGCCGAGTTCGCGCTTGCTCAGGAACTTCGCTGCGTATGAAGCGCTGAACAGCGTCTCGATCGCGTGTCGGTAGTCCTCGGACACGTTCGGGTCGCCGCTGCCATCGATCGCGAGGAATGTCATCGGTGGGACCACGATGTCGACGAACACTCCGAGTTTTGGTGTGTATAGATCCCTGCGCTCGGCCTTCAGATCAGTGCCCGCCATGAGTACTTTCCAAGAGCTCGATCGTGCGCCGAGCCCAGTCGAGTTCGGCGTGTAGAGCGGAGATTCCGTAGTCGAAGATCGCATCGACGTACGGTGGCGCCGGTACGTGTCGGCGGGGGTGACAGCGGAGTCGGTCGAACTCCTCGGACAGTCGTGCCGCTCGTTGGTGCAGCGCCTCGAGCGCTTCCGCGGCATCGAGGAGCGGCAGGTTGGCGATGCCGACGAGGACCGGCGGGTGCGGCGGCGGTGCATCCCGCAGAGCAGCCCGGGTCGCGTCCCGGGCAACGCCGAGTCCTGCGCTTGTCACCTCGAACGTCCGCTGCCGCCCTCGGCTGTCACCATCGCGTGCAGGCTGGATCCAGCCTGCACGCTCGAGGCGCCCAAGTAGGTAATACACCGAACTGAACGCGACGTCTGTCCACGCACGTATCCCGCGTTCTTCGATGACGCGGTCAAGCTCATAGCCGTGCCGCGAACACTCCGCGAGCAGCCCGAGAACCACCTGCTCGGCAGCGGTCGGTGTGCGAACCACGGCGCATACTCTAGCACTAGAATACCGCGGGTCTCTATCAAACCCCGACCGCAGTGTCCGTAAGGGAACCACGGCCGGAACATCCGGCCTGACGGGCTCTTCGACGCTGGCCTGACCGGCCAGCGTTTCGTAACACCCGCCCGGGAAAATGCCCGGTGAAGGGGGCTGGGCGAGACGCCCCGGCTCCCGCCCTCAGATGGGTGGCGATGCTCCAGGACTGTCGACTCCGGCTCGGCCCTCGGGCCCGCGCCGGGCCACCCGGTCGTTGCCCGGGGTTTGGTGGGCGCCGGCGCGGGTATCTAATCAGTGTCCAGCTTCCCAATCCTTGGCGTCCCGTCGTGGACCGGGCGGCCGTCCGTGCCCGACCTCAATCTCAGCAAGGGAGTCGACTTATTTCTAAAGAAGCCAACATCGCTGCCCAGCAACAGCTCGGCGAGCATCTCAACGCCGGTGATCTCGACGCCGCGCTCCAGACCTTTGCGGAGGATGTGCTCGACCACGATCCGGCTCCCGGCCAGGGTCCGGGAAGAGAAGGGCTGCGCGGGTTCTTCCAGGCCCTCGCGACGGCGTTCCCCGATGCGCACATCGAGCCTGCACACCTGGTCGCCGATGATGAACACGTCTGCATCGCCTACACGCTGACGGGCACCCACGACGGTGACTTTCAGGGCGTCGCGCCGACCGGCAAGCGAATCGAGGCGCGCGGCATGCAGATCGGTCGCTTTGCCAATGGCAAAATTGTCGAGCGGTGGGGCAGCACCGACGAACTGGGAATCATGCAGCAGATCGGCGCAGAGCCCAAGCAGAGCACGCTCACGAAGCTCTCGGAGAATCTAGTGCGCTGATCAAGGCTCTCGTCTACAACGGACCGCGCGATGTCGCGGTAACTGATGTTCCGGACGCCCGTATCGAGGCGCCCACCGACGTGCTCGTCAAGATGACCAGCACCAACATCTGCGGCTCAGACCTTCACATCTATGAGGGTCGTGCGCCGCTGGAACCCGGAATGGCGATCGGCCACCAAGGGCCCGGCGGTCGACCAGGTGCTCGAGCAGACCGGAGGCGAAGGCGCGGCCCACGGCGTGGAGGCTGTCGGTTGGCAGGCGCACGATCCCGAAGGCCACGAGGTTCCGAACTCGACCCTCAACGACCTCGTCTCGTCGGTGCGCGCCGGGGGAAGGATCGGCGTGGTGGGCGTGTTCGTTCCTGAGGACCCGGCAGTCCCCGGATGAGCTGATGCAGGAGGGCAAGATCGTCTTCGACCTCGGCAACTTCTTCACCAAGGGCCTCGGTATGGGCACCGGGCAGGCGAACGTCAAGAGCTACAACCGCGAGCTTCGTGCTCTGATCCACGCCGGCAAGGCCAAGCCGTCCTGGATCGTCTCCCACCACCTCTCGCTCGGCGAGGGGCCCGACGCCTACGCCCACTTCGATGCCCGCGAGAACGGCTGGACAAAGGTCGTGCTGCACCCGGACGGAAAGCACTCAAACCCCTAGGACCTCGGACAGGGACCAGCGAATAGGGATTGGAAAGCAAAGAAGGGACGCTTGTGGCACACGAACTGACGAACATGAAGACTGCGATCTTCGCGGCTGACGGGGTGGAGCAGGTCGAGCCCGAGCAGCCGCGCAGCGCAGTCGAGCAGGCTGGCGCCACAACCGAGCTCCTATCGCTCGGCGAGGCCGACGTCGTCCGCGGCCGGACGCTCACCTCATACCCGAGCATCCGTACCGACATCCGCAACGTGGGGGCAATGTCGTCGATCAGGAGGTCGTGGTCGATCAAGGTTTCGTCTGCCAGGAGTCCCACGACGACCTCCCCGCCTTGTGCGCGAAGATCGTCGAGGAGCTCGCCAAAGGCAAGCAAACCCGGTAAGGTTTCTTGGCACCAACCAGGAGGAGACGCGATGCTCAAGCGGATCATGGAATTACTGACGCTCAGATGGCTGTGGGATCGGCGCGGCGGGCGGAGGCCCTAGGACGCAATAAGGAAGATCTGGCTCAGCGGTTCGCTGCGAGCTGGCGGACGAGGAACCCTGTCTCGTCAGCGATCACACGCTCGAATAGCTCGCCCGCGTACGGATCGAAGTGCCCGCCCGGATAGTGGCGGACTTCGGCGTACGGGGCGCGTGCGGCTGCTTTGGCGCTCAGGCGGGCCGGCGTGATCACGTCGTCGTCGGCAATGACGAACAGGATCGGGCAACGCACCCGGCTGGCCTTGCGCGTGGGGCGATAGAATCCGAGGTGCAGCCCGATGCGCGCCGCAGTCTCGTTACGCCATGTCGATCCCGGCGGGTCCAGCGAGCGGAAGCCAGGCTCGGCGTCAGGCGAGTTCATGAACGCCGTTGAGCCCGGCGGGCCAACCGAGGCGACCATGTACGGAGCGCGGCCGGCGAGCGCGGCCGCCTGATCGCGCAGGCCCGCGGCCGCGAGACGCAGCACGTGCATAGGCGCCAAGCGCAGCATGGTTCCCAACCCATCGACGAACGGCATCTGAGTGACGACAGCCGCGATCCGGCCGTCCTGCGCGGCGATCTCGATCACGTGACCGCCGCTGAACGAGGTGCCCCACAGCGCGATCGCCTCCGGGTCGATGCCCTGAAGGCCGCGGGCATAGCCCACAGCGGCACGCCAGTCCTCGAGCTGGCGGCGGATGGCGAGCAAGTTGCGCGGCTCGCCCCCGCTTGCCCCGAAGTGCCTGTAGTCGAAAGCGAGCGCCGCAAGCCCGGCGCCCGCGAAACGCTGCGCATAGACGTCCAGGCGCTGCTCGCGCACTGCGCTCCAGCCGTGCGCCAGTACCACGCACGCTGTGGCTCCCGCCGGCCGGTAGAGCCACGCGGCGCAGCGCTCGCCACCAGAGTCGAAGCTGACATCTTGCCTGAGATGAGTCCCGGCGGCTTCTCGCTTCGGGGGCTGCCGGCACGAGTCCATCGTCGTACGCTACCTGTGGGACGGCGGCGGTGCACGTCCGGTCGGGCTGGCGCGCGAGTGCGTACAATCTGAGTGCGTATAATCTAGCTGTCACGCGAGTGCGACCGTCACACGGGTGCAGACCGGATGTTCGAGAGGAAATGGATGCCGGATCGGGAGGAAGTCGATGCCGGATCGGGTGCAAGTGGATGCCAGGCGGGCGTGGCAGTCGCTCCACGGATGGTGAGGGGCGCAGAGGACACTCCGCGCCCTTTGGCGCTTGACCGCGCCCAGCGCTGGCGCGCGCTCGGCCTGCGGGGGGCGACGGTATGGTGCACGGGGCTCCCGGCATCCGGAAAATCGACGCTCGCGGCGCGGGTGGAGGAACGGCTGATAGCCGCGGGGCGGCCGGCGTACGTGCTCGACGGCGACAGTGTGCGCAAAGGGCTGTGCTGCGACCTCGGCTTCGAGCGCGCCGAGCGCGACGAGAACGTGCGGCGCGTCGGCGAGACGGCCTGCCTCTTCGCGGATGCGGGCGTGATCGCCTTGGTCGCGCTCGTCTCCCCGTTCCGGGATCAGCGTCGCCAGGTACGTGATCTGCACGAGCGCGCGGGGCTGTACTTTTTAGAGGTTTGGCTCAACACGCCGGTGCAGGAGTGCGCGCAGCGCGACCCCAAGGGCCTGTACCGGCTGGCCCACGCCGGCGGGCTGCGTGGCCTCACGGGCGTGGACGACCCCTATGAGCCGCCGGTGGCGCCCGACCTCGAGATCGCCCGCTGCTCTCCCGCCCAGGCCAGCGATTCGGTGCTCGCGCTGCTCGGGCAACCATGAAGCTGATCGGGGCGGGCTTACCGCGCACGGCGACGCTCACGCAGAAGGTCGCACTCGAGATGCTCGGGCTCGGGCCGTGCTACCACATGGTCGACGTGCTGGCCGATCTTCCGCGCGTGAAGCAGTGGCAGGATGCCCTCGACGGGCATCCTGACTGGGATGCGATCTTCAAGGGCTACCAGTCGACCGTCGACTGGCCCGGCGGCTTCTTCTACCGCGAGCTGATGGAGGCCTACCCGGACGCGAAGGTGCTGCTGAGCGTGCGCGACCCAGAGTCCTGGGAGCGCTCGATGCGCGCGACGGTGTGGGGAGTCATGTTCGGCGATGACGTGATGACCCACCTCTCCCGCGCTCAGGCGCGAATAAGCCCGTCCTGGGACTCGTACATGCGGCTGCTGAAAGGGCTGCTGTGGGAGGGGAGCGGCACGCTGCGTGGTGAGCATCACCGTCCCGGGGCGCTCGCGCAGGCGGCCGAGCGCTACAACCAGCAGGTGCGCCGCGATGTGCCCCCCGAACGATTGCTCGAGTGGCGCGTCACCGAAGGATGGGAGCCGCTGTGCACGTTCCTTGCGCTACCAACTCCCGACGTGCCCCTGCCCCACGTCAACGACGCCGATACGTTCGCGGCACGGGTAATCGACGGCGCGCTCGCAGCGCTCGGCGATTGGTGGCTGGACGCGCGACCCGCTGAACTCGACGGACTCGCCGGGGATGCACATTAAGTCAAGCGGCGGCATGGAGGCTGACGGCGAGTGCAGCAGTGAGAAGGAGCCGCCGACCTTCGACCTCCAGAGCCACTCGCATCACTCAGACGGCGCCCTTGCTCCCGGCGCTGTCGTCGCCGCTGCGGCGCAGGCCGGAGTTGAGCTACTGGCGCTGACAGACCACGACACCGTAGACGGCGTGCAGGAGGCCACAAGCGCGGCACGGGCGCTCGGACTGGCGCTCATCGCCGCAGTGGAGATCTCCGCCAACGACGCCGGCCAGCACGATGTGCACGTCCTCGGCTACCTGATCGACGCGCGCGACGAAACCCTTTCAGCGCGCCTGAGCGGCTACCGGGGCGAGCGCGGGCGCCGCGCGCAGGCGATGGCCGAGGCGCTGCGAGAGCTCGGCTTCGAGCTCGACGAGGACTGGCTGCGCGAGCGAGCTGCAAGCGGGAGATCGGTTGGCCGCCCGCACCTGGCGCAGGCCGTGGTGGGCGCCCCGGGCAACGCGCAGCGCCTCACGGCCGAGGGCTGCCTCGGAGCTTCGGCATTCCTGGAGGCGTACCTGATCGAGGGCCGACCGGCATTCATACCCCGGCAGGCCCCGTCGGTGGCGGATGCGATCGAAGCGATTCACGACGCGGGAGGGCTCGCGGTGTGGGCGCATCCGTTCTGGGATGTCCAGGATCCGCCGGCGGTGCTCGACGCGATCGACCGCTTCCGCTCGTGCGGGCTGGACGGCGTCGAGTGCTTCTACGCGACCCATCTCCGCGACCAGGCGGTTCTGCTCGCCGACCGCTGCGCCGAGCTGGGCCTGCTCAGCACGGGCTCCGCGGACTTCCACGGACCGTGCCATCCGAGGTTCTCTCGCTTCCGGGCCTTCAGCACTTTCGGGCGCGGACCGATGCTCGGGCCGATCGCGGGTTGATCTGGGCGCGAAGTGGCGCTCGGGCCGATCGCGGGTTGATCTGGGCGCGAAGTGGCGCTCGGGCCGATCGCGGGTTGATCTGTTCTGGGGACCTGGCCGCCCGCGGCCTGCGGGCCGCGGGCGTGGTCAATCTCTACGACGACCGTCCAGGTTTGTGAATCCCGGTCAGGCAGGTCAGGCGGTGCGAGGAGTCCGCGCGAGAACGATCGTTCGCTTCAACCCCTGCACCACTGTTGCGCGCTGGCCGAGCTTGACCGCTGCCAGGGCGGCCTTCTGGCGGTTGTCGCGCACACGCGCGTTGGCGGGGATCGTGATCGTGACCGTCTTGTAGGTCGCCTTCTTGGTCCCTTCTGCGATCGTGAGCTGCTGGCCGCTGACCGACTGCACGACACCGCGGTCGACGGTGACCGTCACGAATCCATTCTTGGCATGGACGACCAGGTCGGCGTGAACCGCTCGAGCCACCAGGCTCCGCGGGGCACGCCGATGCAGCTGGCCGTGGTTCTCAGGCGTGGTGGTGGCTGCGCCAGCGCTTGCGATCGCGCTCGCGCCGGCTCCGATCGCCAGGCAGCTCGCCGCTACGAGCACGAGCCTGACACGGGTACGTAGAAATGACATTTGGTTGATCGCCTTCTCTTTCGTTTGACGGAGTTCCAATGCGAGCCCCGAGTTGACTGCCGGACGATCAACAGCTTGGCTGTGCCGGACAAGCCCCCCGTCAGCCCAAGGTCAGCTGCGTGTAAGGATGGTGTATCGGTTCCGCGCCCCCGCCTACGATGTCGCCATGGCAGGGATGATCATGATCGTCGAAGACGACCCCAACATAGGCTCGCTGGTGCGTACCTACTTGGAGCGCGAGGGCTATGCGACGCTGTGGGTCCGCACTGGCGAGGACGCGCTCGCGGAGATCCGCCGCCATCCAATCAAGCTCGCGGTGCTCGATGTAGGGCTGCCGGGGATCGACGGACTCGAGGTCTGCCGGCGGATCAGCGGCGCGCTGCCGGTGATCATGCTGACCGCGCGCGACGACGAGGCCGATCGAGTGGCGGGACTCGAGCTGGGGGCTGACGACTACGTCCCGAAGCCGTTCTCACCGCGCGAGCTCACCGCGCGCGTGAAGGCGGTTCTGCGCCGGTCCGCGGGCACCAGGATCGAGGACGTCACCGCGCTCGGACCGATCACTCTCGCCCGCGGCGCCCGCGAGGTGCGCGTCGACGAGCAACGAGTCGACCTGACCCAGCGCGAGTTCGACCTGCTCGAATATCTGCTCAGACACGCGGGCCGGGTCGTCACCCGCGACCAGCTACTCGAGTCGGTGTGGGGCTTCGTCTCTCCAGGCCAAACGCGCACCGTCGAGGTCCATGTCGCGCAGCTGCGCAAGAAGCTCGGTTATCCGGAGCTGATCCAGACGGTGCGCGGGCTGGGCTACAAAGCCGCGGCCAGATGACTCACGCGGCCTCGAGCCTGGCGACGCGGCGGCCGTGAGCCTTCGCCGGCGGGTGTTCGCCTACCTCGCGCTGGCCGCGATCGCTTCCTGCGCGTTGACCGTCGCCGTCGCGGTCGTGCTGCTGCGCAATCGTGTGCTGGCGCAGCGGCTGGTGACACTCGAGCTTCAAGCCGATGTGGTTGCCGCGGTAGGCGGCGCGCCCGGTGCGCTGGGCCCCGGCGAGCACGTCTACCGCATCGGGGGGGAAAACCTGTGCGCCTACGGCTGGGGCGCGCCGCGACGGTGCTGGCGGCGCTGCCGTCAAGCGGCGGTTCCCAGGGGACGATCAGCGTTCGCGGGCAAGCGTTGCTGTACGTGGCGCGGGCGACGCCGGTGGGTAGGGTCGTCCTCGTTCGCTCGGCGCACTTTGCGTTCGGCGAATGGCGCGCCTACCTCGGAAACGTGGCGCTCGCCGGCCTGGGCGGCGCGTTGCTGGCGGCGGTGCTCTCCTTCCTTCTCGCCCGGCGGCTCGCGCGGCCGCTCGCGGAGCTGGCACAGGCAACCGGGCATGTCGCCGCGGGCGGGGCAGGCGTCGAGGTCCCGATCCACGGCGAGGACGAGCTCGCGCAGCTCGGCAAATCGTTCAACGAGATGTCGACCGAGCTCGCCCGCGCCCGCGAGGCGCAGCGTAGCTTTCTGGAGTCGGTCAGCCACGAGCTGAAGACGCCCCTGACCTCGATCCGCGGCTACGCCGAGGCGGTCGACGAGGGCGCCGTGACGCCGGGCGAAGGCGGCCGCGTGATCGTCACCGAAGCGGACCGGTTGCAGCGGCTGGTGGGGGATCTGCTCGACTTGGCGCGCCTGAACCGTGCGGGCTTCTCGGTCGCCCATGAGCCTATCGAGCTGGGCACGGTCGCCACACAGGTCGTGCAGCGCCACCTGCCCCGGGCACGCGAGCTGTCGGTCGAGCTCCAAAGCTCGACGGGCGGTCCCGCCCGGGCGATCGGGGATCCCAGCCGCCTGCTCCAAGCGATCTCGAACCTGGTCGAGAACGCGCTCAGGCTCACCCCGGCTGGGGGGACGGTCCTGGTCAGCGCGCAGGCCAACGAGATTGCCGTCCGCGACCATGGGCCCGGACTGCGCGAGGAGGACATCCCGCGCGCCTTCGAGCGCTTCTATCTCCACGATCGCTACCGCAGCGAGCGTCCCGTCGGGTCCGGGCTAGGGCTTGCGATCGTCAAGGAGCTCGTCGTCGCGATGGGCGGAACGGTGCAAGCCTGCAACCCTCCCGACGGCGGGGCCGAGTTCACGATCAGGCTGCCGCCTGCCTGACCCGCACGCCGCAGGGTGAAGAAGCGCCGTCAATTCTTGCCTACCGGACCCGCCGGAATCCGCCGCCTCCACCTCGCCCAAGAACGCCGACGCCTACACGAAGCCCGCTACGCCCACGGCATCATCCCCCGCCCAGCGTAAACTCCCTCCAGAAGACCCCACGCGGCCGAATATCACAAACACAAGGAGATATTTCAGGAGGTTCTGGCCGGCGTTGCGCTTGAGATCGTCCACGAAGGAAGCGACATCACCGTCAATCACGGTGGCGTTCCACGTCAGCTCTCGGAGGGTGGTCGACGCGACGTATTTGGGGATGCTGTTCATCCGATCGATGAAGTCCATGGGAACGTGTGCGGGTGCGTGTTCGGCATTCGGGTGTAGGCGACCGACAGGTGCTCGTAGGTCTGTCGTCCGAGGAGAAGGGCGTCGGCGGTCGTCAGGAGCCCCATGTTGTACTGCGCGTGCTGTTCGTCGAAGTAGGGGAACGCCCAGTTGTTGGTGCCGACGTCGCCGCCAAGTGCGACGTGAGTTGCCTCGATGAGCGTGCCCATCATTACCTCCGATTCGTTCCGTTGCGGATCGCCTCGAGCCATTCGTCGAGACGTTGGTGAGACTCACGCAGCCCAGCCTCCATACCGGCTTGTGCATAGAAGTCGCGGGCCGCGAAGGAGGGAAAGACCGAGGTGCTGGTGATGAGCGTGCCTTGACTGTCGCGTCGGAACGTAACTGTCTCGACCGACTCAAACCTGGATCCTCGTGTGCGCGCGCCTCGCGCTTCAGCGGACACCCCGTCCCGCAAAGCGCGGACACCAGGTGAGTTTGCGTTATTGCGCGCGTCGGTGGGTTGCGTCGATCTCGGCGGTCAGGAGGTAGAGATCGAGCTCGTCGGGCTTTTCCGGGTCGAACGGATGAAAGCCGAGTCGTTCCCACCAAGTCCGAGCATCTTGGCTGAGGGCGCTCACAACGACCGCTCGGCATGCCGCCTTCTCGTTGAGTTCGACGGCCGTCGCAAGGACATGGAACGCCAGCGCGGTCCCGACCCCGAGTCCGACGTAGCGACGGTCGACGGCGAGCCGGCCGAGTAGGAGCGCCGGGACGGGATCGGGAGCGCCCTTTGCCAGGACGTCGGGTGCGGCAGACCGGTCGATTCCGGTCATCGAAACGCTCGCGGCTGCGACCACCGCGTGCTGAGAATCAGCGATGACCCAGGTGGCCGCAGTGTCTCGTCGCCGGTTCTGGCCGGCGTAGCGGCGTAAGCACTCATCGAGCACCGGCTCACCGCTATCGAACTGGTCGCGATGATGGCGACGCGGGTCAAGCGGCGCCGGCCGGTGAAGCTCAGTCAAGCCAGCTGAACTTGCGCTTGCGGCGCATCGCGCTCGCGAGCCGTTCGTTGACTTCGGCTGGGCGCTCGAGCGCTTCGGTGAACGCGATCGCCGCCTCACCCGAGAGACGGATGCTGGAGCGCTCGGCCAGGATCTCCTCCGCTCTGGACGCGGCGGCTTGAACGACGAATGCTGAGACGTTCAGGTGCGATGCGGCAGCAGCTCGCTCCAGCAGCGCCTTGTCTGACGGTCCGACCCGGATCTGGAGGCGTTCTTCCTTAAGAGTTGACATGTACGCACGATGGCAGTACAGTGGTGCATTGTCAAGTGGCCATTTGAAGGATGTCGGTCGATCGCCATCGAATGCTGTGGGTCGACCTGGGAGTTCCGCGCTGCGGCGCCGCTATCACCGCGGGTGCCAGGTGGCCGGCCTGCGTCGCGTGAAGCTGCACGGCCAGCGCCACGCCGCCGGCAGCATCCTTGCCCGGGCGGCCGATCCGATGTTCGTGCGCGACTACCTCGGCCACTCGAAGCTCAGCACCACCGACCGCTACGTCAGCGCCAAGCACCGGCCCGAGGACTTCGAGCGCTTGACCGAGCAGCCCTGCGCAGCACAGCTCCAGATCGCGGCCAGAACGCTCACCAGGGAGCGCCACCGCGACCAGCCCACGAGGCTCTGTGCCTGATGGCTCTCAGGCACACCGGCCCGCAGGCCGGTGTGGAAAGCGGTGGCTGCGGGACGGGCCCGGCTCAGGTCGAGCACGGTCAAGGCCTCGGCAGTAGCGGCGGTGCCGGCCACCCGAGCACCATCAGCGCGATCGTGCCCGATGGCGTAGCGGCGATCACGCTCTACTTCTGCGCCCGGGGCGCTGACCGCCACGGCAGTCCAGGCCGACAGGCAATCACGACCACCACCAGACCCGTGGGAAACGTCATGGTCGCCCGCGGTCCGCTCGGCGCAAGCGACCCCAATCCGCGTGAGATCGTCTGGCGCTCGGCCGGCGGTTCGATCCTCGAGACGATAAGGGAGCCATAGGAAAATCGAGGAGGGCCGCCTGCGTCGACGGGCCGGGTATGCCTGCACCGGCCCCACGGTGGAGGAGCTGGATCAATTGTTGTCCCTCGGGCCAAATGCCGTAGCACCGGGAGCTGTTAGACCTGCTGGGGTGAGCGAGCCGATCGAGCCCACGGGGCGCCAGGCACCGAGGCGCTTGCCCTCCGAGCACCCGCCACCGGTCAGCTCGCCGGATGCGCGGCCACTGATCGCGGTCACGACCTCGGAGATTCGCGACAGCAAGGCGGTGACGCCGACGCCGGAGGGAGAGCCCCCGCGGCACGAGATGGCGCTCGGGCTGAAGTACCTCTACGCGATCGAAGCCGCGGGAGGGGTTCCGGTGGTCGTTCCGCCGCTGCGCGCCGCCTCGTTGCACCCTCTCCTGGGGCGGGTTTCCGGGGTCTGCCTGTCCGGTGGCCCCGACCTCGATCCGGAGTCCTATGGAGAGCGCAGACACGCGCGTACCGGGCCGGTCGAGAGCCAGCTCGACGCGTTCGAGCTGGCCTTTGCGCGCGCTGCCGATGCCCGCGGGCTACCCATCCTCGCCGTGTGCCGCGGGCTGCAATTGCTCAACGTCGCGCGGGGGGGGACGCTGCACCAGCACCTCCCCGATGTCGTCGGGGAGGGCGTCAGCCATCGCCAGCACGAGGCTGGAGCAAAATCGACGCACTGGGTCACGCTCGCTCCGTCCAGCCGGCTCAGCCAGATCCTCCTGCGGCGCCGAACCAAGGTCAATTCGTTTCATCACCAATCGATCGCGACCCTCGGCGCGGGATTGACCGTCACGAGCCGGGCCAGCGACGGGACCGTGGAGAGCATCGAGGCTGTAGACCGCGACTTCGTGATCGGAGTGCAGTGGCACGCGGAGTGCCTGGTCGAGCGCACCGGGCAGGCGGCGCTCTTCCGTGCGTTCGTCGATTCAGCGCGGCGCTTCGACGAGGCACCCGCGCGGTCCGAGCGCGTGGACCGGGAGCTGCAGGCGATCAGCGCCCCCACCGGCCCGCCCGCTATGAACGGAGCGCGTGACGGAAACTTGGTAGGCGCGTGACCGCGCTCAGGGGCGAGAACGGTCATGCGCTCAGGGGCGAGAACGGTCATGCGCTCAGGGGCGAGAACGGTCATGGCGGACTGGGTGGGTTGACGATGCCGGACTGGGCAGATTGGAGTCCCTCGACGCCTTACACCGTCGGCATCGAGGAGGAGGCGATGCTCCTCGACCCCAAGAACTGGTCCCTGGCGCAGCGGATCGACGATGTCCTGCCCCGACTCCCTGCCGTCCTGGGCGCTCAGGCGACGGCCGAGACCCATAGCGCGGCGATCGAGCTGGCCACGCGCCCCCATCGCACCGCAGAGGGCGCCGGCCGCGAGCTGGCTGGGTTGCGCGAGGCCCTCGCGGCGGAGCTTACGTGCTGCGGATTGCGCGCCGCGAGCGCTGGAACGCACCCGTTCGCGGTCTGGAGCGAGACGCTGGTCTCCAGCGGCGAGCGCTACCAGCTCGTCTACGAATCGATGCGGGAGCTCGCCCGGCGCGAGCCGACGTTCGCCTTGCACGTGCACATCGGGGTCGCTGACCCCGAGGATGCGATCGTCTTGCACAACCGGCTGCGCGCCCATTTGCCGCTGTTGCTCGCGCTCTCTGCCAACTCGCCGTTCTGGCAGGGCCGTGACACCGGGTTGGCATCAGCGCGAACGCCACTCTTCCAGGCGTTCCCCCGGGTCGGGATCCCGCGGCACTTCGCTTCCTATGCCGAGTACGTCGAGACGGTGGACCTGATGTTGCGCTGCGAGGCATTCCCGGAGCCGACGTTCCTGTGGTGGGACGTCCGGCCCCAGCCGCGGTTCGGAACCGTGGAGGTACGTATCATGGACGCCCAGACCACCGCGTCCCAAGCCGCCGCGCTCGTCGCGCTCGTGCAGTCGATCGCGCATCTCGAGCTGACAGACGGCTACCACACCGATGAGATCTTCGGAGGCGTCGAAGTGCTCGCGGAGAATCGCTTCATCGCCGCGCGCGATGGCATGGATGCCCGGCTCATCGATCCGGTCGCCGAGCAACGCGTCTGCGCTCGCGAACTCCTCGTAAGCCTGATGCGCCGGGTCCGGCCGCACGCCGCCGCCCTCGGCTGTGAGGCCCTCCTCGGACCGCTCATGGCGCTCGCCGGCCAGACCGGCGCCGCACGGCAGATCAGCCTGGCGCACGGGCCCGAGCGTCTGCCGGGCCTGATGGCCCAGCTCTCGGACGCGTTCCTCGACTGAGCTCTTGCGGGCCGCGGATCGCTGCGGCCCGCCGAGGGCTCGCCCTACCCGAGGACGTTGCGCTGCAGCAGGTGGTGGCCGACCTTGCGCTTGACCCGCTGCAAGGCGTTGTCAACAGTCTTGCAGTCGCACCCGATGCGGGCGCCCATCGCTTCGTAGGAGTGCCCATCGAGATACAGCGCGAGTGCGCGGGACTCCAGCTCTGAGAGCACCGTGGAGATGCACGCCACTAGCGCCCGCAGCTCTTCAGAGGAGATCACCTGGTTGACCGGATCGTGCACCGAGGAGCCGGGAAGCATCTCATCGAGCGGCGGCTCACCGTCCCCGCTGACGCCCGCCGCCGTGCTCGAGAAGGACACGTACTGGTTGAGCGGCGTGTGCTTGTTGCGCGTCGCGGTCTTCACCGCGGTGATTATCTGACGCGTGATGCACAGCTCTGCGAAGTTCCGAAAGCTCGACTCGCGGTCGGTCCGGTAGTCCCGGACGGCTTTATACAGCCCCACCAGTCCTTCCTGGATCAGATCGTCGGCGTCTCCGCCGGCGAGGAAGTATGACGAGGCCTTGAGGCGGACAAAGCCGTAGTACCTACGGACGATCCGGTCGTAGGCGTCGGCGTGCCCCTGCTTGGCGAGTGCGATCAGGAAGCCGTCCTCTACCTGAGGTAGAGCCTGGGAATGACTAGACAGTCGGGCCACGATTGGTCCCTTCTCGACCCGCCGAAACGACGGCGAGTCTGTCGGAATTCGTGACGCATCACCTCCCGTGGGCGCCGTACGTATATTCGATTGCGGGACGCGGGGAGCTTGGCCACATTCATCCCGCTCAAGCCTAAGGCTCGAGTTGATCCTTATTTGCGGCGCGAGCCTGACAGATCGAGCGGCACGTGTCAAGGCCTGCACGCAGTCTCACGCCTGGGGCCGAGAACGCAGGCGCGTAGGAGCTGGGGCGCGGGCCCGCACCGCCGCGTACAAGAGGACGGCTGCGGCCGCGCTCACGCTGAGCGATTGGGTCGCCCCTCTCACCGGAACCGCCACGAGCGCGTCACAGCCCGCCGCCACCCGCGGGCGCAGCCCGCGGCCTTCGGATCCGAGCACGAGCACGAGCGGCCCCGCGTAGTCGACGGCGTCATAGCCAAGCGGCGCGTCCGCGTCCCCCCCGTAGCTCCACACGCCCGCGGTCCGTGCGTCGCGCAAGAAGTCGGCCAGGTTGCGCACGCGGGCGACCTGCAAGTGCTCGACGGCTCCGGCCGAAGCCTTGCAGACGGCAGCGGTCACCTGCGCCGAGCGTCGCTCGGGGATTACCACCGCGCTCACGCCGGCGCATTCGGCCGTGCGACAGATTGCGCCAAGGTTCTGGGGGTCCTGAACCTGGTCAAGCGCGACGATCAATGGCTCGGGAGTCGCGAGTACCGGTTCGATCGCGCTGTAGCGAAACGCCTCGACCTCAGCACACACCCCCTGATGCTCCGCCGACCCGCACCGTCGCTGTACCTCCGCCTGCGCGGCTGCGGTAACGGCTGAGGAGCCCACACGGTCGCAGAAGCCCTGCAGCCACGGCTCACGCAGCGCGTTCTTCGTCGCCCAGATGCGCATCACAGACCTGGGACCACGGATCGCCTCACGGACGGTGTTGCGGCCGTAGAGGATCATCACGCGGTGGGCAGCAGCTCGGGGCCCTGCGGTCCGTCGCGCACCTGCCATCCGAGCGCCCGCAGCTCCTCGCGCAGCGCGTCGGCCCGTGTCCACTCCCGCGCGGCGCGGGCGCGCTCCCGGGCGTCACGCAGCTCGAGCACAGCCGGCGAAGCCCCGGCGAGCCGGCCACGAAGGAGACCCTCGAGCCCCAGCACGCGTAGCATCTCCCGCACGTCGCCATCACCGACCGAGCCGGCCGCACGGTTGCACTCTCGCACCCACTCGAACAGAGCCGCGAGCGCGCGCGGCGTGTTGAAGTCCTCGGCCAGCGCGGTGAAGAAGCGCTCGCGCAGCGGTGCTGACCACCCCGGTGAGGGTCCCGCAACCAGGCGCCGGCCCGCCTCGCGGATGCGCCGCACGCGTGCCGTCGCCTCGTCCAGGCGCTCGCGATCGAACTCCACCGGTTGGCGATAATGCCCACCACAGAAGTACATGACCAGCGCGTCGCGCCCGAAGCTCGTAAGCGCCTCGTGTAGGACGAAGATGTTGCCCGCCGACTTGGCCATCTTCTCCCTGTCCAGGCGAACCATGCCGTTGTGCATCCACAGGCGCGCGAGGGACACTCCGGTGGCAGCGAATGTCTGCGCGGCCTCGTTCTCGTGGTGGGGGAAGATCAGGTCCGAGCCTCCGCCGTGGATCTCGAATCCGGCGCCGAGCAGCGACTGCGCCATCGCCGAGCACTCGATGTGCCAACCTGGACGCCCGCGCCCCCAGGGGGACTCCCACGCGGTGTCCTCGCCCGGCTTGTGCGCCTTCCAGAGCGCAAAGTCGAGCGGATCGCGCTTGCTGACGGTCCCCTGAAGCCCCTCATTCTGATCCATCTGCTCGGGTCGCTGGTGCGATATCTCGCCATATCGAGCGTAGGACCGGACCGAAAAGTAGACATCGCCGTCCACCGCATAGGCGTGCTCACACGTGAGAAGGCGGCCGATCAGCTCGACGATCTGCGCGATCGTCCCACTCGCCAGCGGTTCGTGGTCGGGCCGTCCCAGCTCCAGCGCATCGGTGTCCGCGATGTACGCTGCGGTCATGTCGTTCGCGAGCTGCTCGCTATCGATGCCCGCTGCCCCTGCGGCCGCGTAGATCTTGTCGTTGACGTCGGTGATGTTGATGACGAGCGTGACCTCGTAGCCTTCGTGGGCAAGGAACCGCTTCAGCAGCGAGAAGACCACGAAGGGGCGGGCGTTGCCGACGTGGATGCGGTCATAGACGGTCGGCCCACAGGCGTAGACCCCAATCTTCCCGGGCTCCCTGGCCTCAATCATGCGCACCTCGCCGGTGCGCGTGTCGTGCAACGAGATCGCGCGCATTACGGCCCCTCCAGCGTCGCCACCGCGAGCGCTGCGATCCCCTCCTCACGCCCGACGAACCCCATTCCCTCTCCACGCGTGGCCTTGACGCTCACGTGCTCGTACTCGATCCCCAGCGCGTCGGCGAGCGACGCCCTGATCGGCTCACGCAATGGCGCTAGGTGCGGGCGCTCGATCACGACGGTCGCGTCGACGTGCACCACCCTCACCCCGCGCTGCACGAGCATCGCCACCACACGGCGCAGCAGCTCGATCGAGCGCGCGTCGCGCCAGCGCTCATCGGTCTCGGGAAAGTGCTGGCCGATGTCTCCCATCGCGCTCGCACCAAGCAGCGCGTCGATGATCGCATGGGTGAGCACGTCGGCGTCGGAGTGGCCGCTCAGCCCGCGGTCGTGTGGAACCTCCACTCCGCCGAGCACCAGACGCCGCTGATCACCAAAGCGGTGACAGTCATAGCCCAGTCCGGTGGTGGCCGTCACGTTCCGCGCTCGCAGAGCAGCATCTCGGCCAAGTCCAGGTCGGGGGGGGAAGTTACCTTCACGTTCCCGGGCTCTGACGGCACCAGCCTTACCGTCCCGCCCGCGCGCTCGATCAGCCACGCGTCATCGGTGGCGATGGCGAGCACCTCCTCAGAGGCTTCGGAGAATGCTCGCTCCAGCGCGTGGCGACGAAACACCTGCGGGGTCTGAACCGCCCACAGACTGCTGCGATCGAGGGTTCGCACAACGGTCCTGCCATCTCCTCCAACCTCCTTGATCGTGTCGGAGACCGGCACGGCGGCGATCACGGCGTCGGCTCCGGACCGTTGCAGCTCGGCCAGCGTTCGCTCGAAGAGGGCGGGGCTCGCCAGCGGCCGGGCAGCATCGTGCACGATCACCGGGTCACCCGGCGGTGCCGCGGCGAGCGCCGCCCGAACCGACGCGGACCGCGTCGCACCACCCGCGACCACGATCGTCTCGTCGCCGCGCGACAGCGCAGCCCCCGCGACCACGATCGTCTCATCGCCGGCTGCCGGCGTGCCGGCAGCCGTACTTGGCAGCGCAATCACAATCCCCTGCACTTGTGCCACCGCGCGAAGTGCACGAACGCTCCACTCCACCATCGGCCTACCAGCGAGCGTGATGAGGGCCTTGGGCCGCTCGGATCCAAGGCGCTCGCCACGTCCCGCGGCCACGATCAACGCGACCGCCATCAGAGGGTTACCCGTCGGTCCGCTCGTCGACTACTTCGCCGCTGCCACGGCCACCCCAGCATCCTCGGCCACCCCACCGCTCTGACCCGAACCTTCACGGAGAAGCTCTGACAGGTGCTCGTCGACCTCCTCCTCATCCATCTCCAGCGCGTACATCAGCTCGGAGGCGAGGATCTTCTTCGCGCGCGTGAACATCTGCTTCTCGCCGGTCGAAAGCCCCTTGTCGGCTTCCCGAATGGCGAGATTGCGTACCACCTCCGAGAGCTCGTAGATGTCGCCGGTCTTGATCTTGTCGCGGTTGTGCTTGAACCGCCGGTTCCAGTTCTTGGGCATCTCGGAGCACTCGTCCTGCAGGACGGCGAGCACCTTCTTGACAGTCTCCTCGTCGATCACGCGGCGAAGACCCGCAAGCGCTGCGTTCTCGGTCGGGACCATCACTGTCATGTCGTTGTGCAGGATCTTGATCGTCAAATACTCGCGGCGCTCGCCAAGAACCTCCTTGAGCTCCTTGCGAAGCACCTTTCCGGCGCCATGGTGGGGATACACGACGTTGTCGCCGATCTCGAACTCGATCTGCACCAATAATTCGACAGCCTCGAGGCTCTCGAGATCCTCCATAGACATCCCGTCTTGCTCTGTGATGGTGTCCTCCTTGTCCATGCCTAGCGGGGCGAAGAACCCGCGGGCGTTTTCATACGTTCGCTAAGTCTCAGGTCTGTAGATACCGATCCACCAGGTTGATCTCCTGCTGGCGGCGAAGACCCTCGCGAATGTCCTTCGCCCGGATCTCCCCCACCCCCTCAACGGTCTCCAAGTCACCGTCGGCTGCGGCGAGTAGCTCCTCGAGTCCTCCGAAGTCCTCGACGATCCGCTGGACTACGAGCCTCGGCAGCCGCGGAATGTGACCCAAGATACGAATTCCGCGCGGCGAGACGAGGTAGTCGAGTGTGTTCAGCTTTCGGTCGTGGCCGAGGAGCTCGGCGAGACGCCCGAAGTCCAAGAGGTCTTGATGGGGCAGACGGACGAGCTGATCGAACGCCGTCGCGAACGCCTCGTCGCTGTCATCCACCAAGTAATCGTGTACGAGCGCGGCCTTGTCCGCAGCGACTCCGACCATCGTCTCGTCGAGGTGCATCTCGATCAGCCGCCCCTCGGCACCGAGCTCGACGATGTAGCGTTCGATCTCGACTGCCATGCGCGTCACCAGCTCGGTTCGCTGCAGGACGCTGAGGACGTCGTGGAGCGTCGCGCCCGCTTCGAACTCGAGCGCCGTCAAGCGCGTGGATACCTGATCCAGGCGACCGCGATATTTGTCGAGCGTGGCGAGCGCCTGGTTTGCCTTGGCCAGCACGACGGGGATGTCACCGAGCATGTACTTGCTCCCGTCGACGAACAGCGAGACGACCCCGCGGCGCTCGGAAACCGCTACGACGAGCGCATCGGTCTGCTTGGAGACGCGCTCGGCGGTGCGGTGGCGAGTCCCGGTCTCCAGCGTCAAGATCGTCGGATCGGGCGTGAGCTGGACGTTCACGTGCGCGATCTTGGTCGCGTTCGAGCTCAGCGCGATCGCGCCATCCATCTTTGCGAGCTCGTAGAGCAGGGTAGGAGAGTAGTCCAGATCGAGCTTGATCCCTCCGGAGAACAGGAACCCGAGCTCGTCGGTGTCGCCGATCACGATCAACCCTCCGGTGCGGGCGTGCAGGATGTTGTCGATCCCGTCACGCAGCGCCGTACCCGGCGCGACCATCTCCAGCGCCCTGACCATGCGCGACTCCTGGCGAGACTCGAGCTCTTCTTTGAGCTCTTCCGCGGAGCGCGACGCCATAGAAGAGCGATTTTAGCCGGTCTTGAGGTTGGGGCCGGTCACCCTTGGGCATCCCGCACACTTCGCTGGAGGGGAACACAGCACAGCGACCAGGCAGTTCGGCTCCGGCACAAGCTCTGGCCACCGGGCGTCAGAGCTCGACAGTCGAGCTCTTCTGAGAGGCGACTGTCGCGTGGAGCGCGGATAACGACACGCACACGACAGTCGCCTGAGCGGTGTCATCGACTGTCGAGTTATGGCGCGCGCAGGGTCCCCTGAGGCAAGTAGCGCTCGGGTCGCGACGCGCTCGGGTCGCGACGCTCTGGGTCGCGCCACGCTCGGGTCGCGCCACGCTCGGGGTCGCGACGCTCTCGGGTTCTCCCCCGCTTTTTCACCGGACCCGGGCAGCCGGCGAAGCCGGCGCGGAAGCCTGAACCGTCAAAGCAGCGCCGAGCGCCGCCTTGAGAGTCGCGCATCTCTGCGGCTCGAGCACCGGCGCGAGGCCGAACTTCTTCGCCTCGGTCAACCGGCGCTCAGCGTGGGCGACGGCGCGCAGCTCGCCGGTCAGGCCCAGCTCGCCGAAGCACGCAAGCGGTCGCTGGTCGCGCCCGCTCATCGCCACCCCGCGTGCGGCGCCCGCCACGGCCAGCGCGACCGCGAGATCACACCCCGGCTCCTCGACCCTGACCCCACCGACGACGTTTACGAACACGTCAGAAGCGCCGAGCCCGATCCGGCCGTGGCGCCCGAGCACGGCCAATACCAGTGCGACGCGATTGCGGTCAAGCCCGGAGACAACGCGGCGCGGCGGCACGAGCTCGGACGCCGACACGAGCGCCTGCACCTCAACGAGCAGTGGGCGAGAGCCTTCCATCGCGCACAGCACGACGCTGCCGGGGGCGCGCGTGGCCTCGCCCACGAACCGCGCCGAGGCGTCGAGCACCTCGACGAGGCCCTGGTCGCGCATCTCGAACACACCCGCCTCGTTGGTAGAGCCAAAGCGGTTCTTGGTGGCGTGCACGGTGCGGTAGGTCCGCTCGCGCTCGCCCTCGAACTGGAGCACGCAGTCGACCAGGTGCTCCAGCACCCTGGGCCCCGCGAGGGCGCCGTCCTTGGTCACGTGACCGACGAGCAGCACCGCGATCCCCGTCGCCTTGGCGACGCGCATGATCTCCCCAGCCACCTCGCGGACCTGGGCGACCGAGCCGGCGGCGCTGGAGAGCTCTGTGCAGTGAACGGTCTGCACGGAGTCGATCACGCACACCTCGGGGAGTTCGTGCTCGAGCGTCGCGAGCACCGTCTGCAGGTCGGTCTCGGCGAGCACCGGGATGTCCAGCGCCGCACCGGCAGTCAGCCGCTGTGCCCGCAGGCGGATCTGCGCGGCGGACTCCTCGGCTGAGACGTAGAGCGCTCGGTGGCCCGCGGCGACGAGATTCGCGAGCGCCATCGTGGTCAGCGTCGACTTGCCGATCCCTGGGGCACCTCCGATCAGGACCAGTGAGCCGGGCACGATACCGCCGCCGAGGACGCCATCCAGCTCGCCGATGCCGGTGCTCAAGCGACGGCGCTCTTGTGCCGCTACATCGCGCAGCGCAACTGGTGAGGCTGCCACGGCGCCCGCACCCCCGCCACCGCCACCGCCACCGCCAGACCTCTCGTCGAACCCGACACCACGCCCCGCCCGCGGGCGGGGGCGCGCCTCCTCAACGAGCGTGTTCCACTCTCCACAGCCCGGACAGCGCCCAGCCCAGCGAGTGCTCTGGTGGGCGCAGGCGGAGCAGACGTGGATCGAGGAAGGCCGAGGCACTCAAGCCAGGCTACGCCGAGGTGCCGACAGATCCGCCTCACGATAAATGCTCGCGATCCTCGGCGTCGAGCCGCTGCAGCCGTCAACGAGACCCGGCCCGAGACGTGTCTCGAGCCCGGGGTCGGGGGCGAAGCCTTCCTGCGAGCAGTTGGTCCGGGGCCCAGGCGGTTCAGGAGCGACGTCGATCTAGCACTCACGCTCGATCTCGTCGAACGAGCGCCGCGTCTCTCGCTTGTAGCGCGTCACGTAGAACGCGCGCGAGCGCTGGCGACGCTGCTCCAGCTCCGAGTGCGTCCGGTAGGGAAAGAGACCTGGAATAGCGCGGACCCTACCGGCACGCGGCGGCCTGACCGCCTGACCGGTGGCGTGCGCGAATCGGCGATCGTCAGGCCCCTGCGGCCCGTTGCAGCCCCAGCGCCTCCAGCGCATAGGTCACCCCAAAGATCAGCTCACCGCCGTCGCACCAGCATCCACGTCCACGCTCGTTGAGGACCTGGTCGCCAAGAAATCCGACTGGCGGATGATCGTCCTCGCGGCCGAGGGCGGCCGCGAGCATCCGCCGGCCGAGCGAGGACCAGCGCCCGGCCGAGTCGCCGCATACGCCGGGGAGCGAATGGCAGGCGTCGGCCAGGTGCATCAGGCCGGCGGCTGTGATGACACCCGCGGAGACGTCGAGGGGCGCCCCCGCCGGCGCGTCGTAGTCCCACAAAGGAATTCCGCCGGTCGGCAGGTGAGAATCGACATAGCCGGCCGCGCGTACTGCGACGCGAAGCAGGCTCGGGTCCTTCAGGTCGGCTGCGGCCTGGGCGAAGCCATACACCGCCCAACCTTCGCCACGCGACCAGGTACTCGTATTCGAGAGGCCCTGGTGGGTCGAGATCAAGCGCACGCGGCCGCTGGCGCGGTTGAAGTTGACCGACTGAGCGGTGGAGCCGTTCGAGCGTACGAGTAGCGAGGCGACGACGTGCGCGTGATGGGAGGCAAGGCGCGCGTAGGCGAGGTTTCCCGTGACGCGGGTCGCCCACGACAGGATCGCGATGTTCATCATGCTGTCGATGATCGTGTCGCCCTGGGGACTGGTGGCGTCGGTAGGGATCGTGCCCGGCCCGGGATTGCCGCGCGCGAGAACCAATAGCTCGCCGGCGGCGCTCAGCACGCTGCGCTTCAGCCGCGCGCACAGTGCTGCGGGAGCGACGACGCGATCCCCGCGGGCCGGTGGGCGCACCCCGCGCCCCTGACACAGCGCCTGCCACGCCGCCAAGGAAGACTCGCCATACATGAAGCCGACGTCATGGGTGTCCGCGGTCTCCTGGCCGAAGTGCCCGAGCGTCGCTTGCAAGGCCCAGCGCGCGAACATCCCGCCCGCCGGTGCCAGCACAGCCGCCTGCCACAGCGCGCCGGGCCAGAATCCGCTGGTCCAGTAGGTGGAGCCGTAGTGGATTCGATCCACTACGTCGGCACCGATCGGAAATTGGCGCGCCGGGATGCGCGCGTGAAGCTCGGCGAGCCGATGGAGCAGCAGCGCACCGCGATCCGAGGTGGCGCTGATGATCAGCGCACGGACGTCCGTGCGCCCGCCGGCGGCGCGAAAGCTGATCTTCGTCCCCTCTCCGCCGGGCGTCGCCGGGCCGCCGGGCCTCGCCGGGCCGCTGGGCCTCGCCGGGCCGCCGGACGTCGCCGGGCCGCCGGACGTCGCCGGGCCGCCGGGCCTCGCCGGGCCGCGGGACGTCCGCGACCCGCCGGACGGTTCCGACCGGCCGGTCGGCTCCCGCGCGCCCCGTGGCGAGAGCGGGAACGAGCGCCCGTCGATCGTCAGTCCGCTCGCGGTAGCCTCGACATGGCGCCAGCCATCCCCGAGCCACCCACGCGCAAGCGCCAGCGTGTAGGACCTGCCGCCGTCGAGTAGCGCCGGGGGGGCGGTAGACGCCCCGGCCCCGCGGCTCAGCCGCAGCAGAGCCGCGGGGGAGCCAAGGCTGATCTCGAGCCGGCTGTCCGTCGCCAAGCGCACGTCGAACGACGCCACCCACGATCTCGCCGGTAGCGTCCGAGAGACCGATGTGCCCGCGCGCAATGACAAGTCTGGGATGACCCGCACAGCCCCGACGTTGACCGTCTGTGCGCCACGCCGACCACCCGCATCCCCATGCCCAGCGCCCGACTTGTTCCCGCAGCCCCCGAGCAACAGCGCGACCGCCGTCGCGAGGGCGACGGCGGTCGGAAATAGCTTCGGGGGTCTACTCAGCGTCCGAGGGAGCGTCCGGGACGTCCGGATCCTGCTCGGCGTCGGGATCGTCGGTACCGCCACCACCTTCTGCACCGACCCCGACCGGGGTCGGCTTGGGCGCGGGCTGGATCACCGTCAGCTTGACCTCAGAGTCACTGCGATCCCGGTCCCCGTCCTCGTTCTCCTCGGGTGTGCTCGGCTCTACGAGCACGGTCGAGCCCGGGGGGACCTGCGAGCGCAGGACGAAGTCCGCGAGCGGATCCTCGATGTAACGCTGGATCGCACGGCGCAGCGGGCGGGCACCCATCGAGGGGTCCCAGCCTTTGTCGACCAGCAGGTCCTTGGCATCGTCGCTGAGATCGAGTTGCAGCTCGCGTTCGGCCATCGACTCGCGGATCCGCCGCAACAGCAGCTCGACGATCTCCTTGATCTGGTCCTTGGGGAGCTTGTGGAAGACGATCACCTCGTCGATCCGGTTGAGGAACTCGGGGCGAAAGACCTTCTTCAACTCGCCCATGATGCGGTTCTTCATGTCGTCGTAGGTGATCCCCGTCTCGTCGTCCGAAACGGCGAAGCCGAGCGGCGTGTTGCGCGCGATCTCCGAAGCACCAATGTTGGAGGTCATGATTACGATGCAGTGACGGAAGTCGACGGTTCGCCCCTGCGCGTCTGTCAGCCTGCCGTCCTCCAGGATCTGAAGCAGGATGTTGAAGACGTCAGGGTGGGCCTTCTCGATCTCGTCGAGCAACAGCACGCTGTACGGCTTGCGACGCACAGCCTCGGTGAGCTGACCGCCTTCGTCGTAGCCGATGTAGCCCGGAGGCGAGCCAACCAGGCGCGAAACGGCGTGCTTCTCCATGTACTCCGACATGTCGATCCGGATCATCGTCTCCTCGTCACCGAACAGGAACTCGGCGAGCGTGCGGGCGAGCTCGGTCTTGCCGACGCCTGAAGGCCCCAGAAAGATGAACGAGCCGGTCGGCCGCTTGGGATCCTTTAGCCCGGCGCGAGAGCGCCGGATAGCCTTCGAGACGACCTCGACCGCGGGGTGCTGCCCGATCACGCGCTTGTGGAGCTCTTCCTCCATCCGCATCAGCTTGGCCGTCTCGGCCTCGGTCAGCTTGAAGACGGGGATGCCGGTCCACATCGAGACGATGTCGGCAATCTCCTCCTCGCCGATCGATGGGCGCTCGGTCGACTCACCGGCTTGCCACTGCTCGGCGAGCTCACGCTTCTTCTGCGTGAGGCGACGTTCCTGGTCGCGGAGGTTCGCGGCCTTCTCGAACTCCTGCGCCTCGATCGCCTCTTCCTTTCCGCGGCGTGTCTCCTCGATCTCTGTCTCGAGCTCACGGAACACGGGTGGCGAGGTCATCGACTTGATCCGCATCCGCGACGCGGCCTCGTCGATCAGATCGATCGCCTTGTCGGGCAGGAAGCGGTCAGAGATATAGCGGTCGGCCAGGTCGGCCGCCGCCGCGAGCGCCTCATCGGTGATGTTGACCTTGTGGTGCTGCTCGTAACGATCCCGCAGGCCCTTGAGGATCTGGACCGTCTCCTCGGGACTGGGCTGGTCGACGGTGATCTTCTGGAAGCGGCGCTCCAGCGCAGAGTCACGCTCGAGGTACTTGCGGTACTCCTCGAGCGTGGTCGCGCCGATCGTCTGCAGCTCACCACGCGCGAGCGCGGGCTTGAGGATCGAGGCCGCGTCGATCGCGCCCTCGGCGGCACCCGCGCCTACGAGGTTGTGCAGCTCGTCGATGAACAGGATGATGTCGCCGCGCTGGGTGATCTCCTTCATCACCTTCTTCAGGCGCTCCTCGAACTCCCCTCGGTACTTCGAGCCGGCGACCAGCGCCGCGAGGTCGAGCGTGTAGATCTGCTTGCCCTTCAGTAGCTCGGGAACGTCGGAGTCGGTGATCCGCTGGGCCAACCCCTCGACCACGGCTGTCTTGCCGACCCCGGGCTCGCCGACGAGAACCGGATTGTTCTTCGTGCGGCGGGACAAGATTTGCATGATGCGCTCGATCTCCGTCTCACGACCCACCACGGGATCGAGCTTGCTCTCGGCGGCGAGCTTGGTCAGGTTGCGCCCGAACTGGTCGAGCAGCTTGGATGACTTCTTGCCCTCGCCCTGGGCGCCCGCGCCCCCACCGGCGCCTGCACCAGCGCCCGCGCGCTGGCGGCTGCCGCCCGGACCCGAGAGCATCCTGATTACCTCGTTGCGGATCTTCTCGGAGTCCGCATCGAAGTCCAGCAGGATTCGCGCTGCCACGCCCTCGTTCTCGCGCACCAGCCCGAGCAGGATGTGCTCGGTCCCGATGTAGTTGTGGCCGAGGCTCAAAGCCTCGCGGAGAGCGAGCTCGAGCACCTTCTTGGCGCGCGGTGTAAATGGGATCTGGCCGGAGGTGACCTCCTCGCCGGACCCGACGATGCGCACGACCTGAGCCCGGACGCGCTCAACCGTGATGTCCAGTGACTCCAGCACGCGGGCCGCTAAGCCCTCCTCTTCGCGCAGGAGGCCAAGCAGGATGTGCTCGGTACCGATGTAGTTGTGCTTGAGCGTCCGTGCTTCTTCCTGTGCCAAGACGACCACCTGGCGGGCTCGCTCTGTAAATCGCTCGAACATGATCCTTCTCTTTAGGTGGGGCGGGCGGTTGGTCGGTCGGGGCGTGTTCTGGTTCTGGATCTGTCTCTACGCTCCGGTGCAGTCAACTGCCGGGGCGACTGCGGGGACGCGGAGCTTCCCGTTCTACCCATCCTATTCGGCGCCCAAGCCAAATTGGATGAACGGGATGAGAGAATGGGGTTCTCTTCTCGGGCCATAGCTCAGTCTAACAGCCGCTCTCCCAGCCTCACGCGATAGCTAGCGCACCGCACCGGCGACCGGGAGCCGAGACGGGAGACGGGAGACGGGAGCCGGGACCGGCACCGGGAGCCGGGAGCCGGGAGCCGGAACCGGGCAACATAGAGATCCGCAGGCTGGCGCTGAGAGGCTGCAGTGCGGGAAGGTCACTGTCAGTCCCTCATCGCGGGGAACAGAACCACCTCGCGGATCGAGCGCTGGCCGGTGAGGAGCATCACAAGCCGGTCGATCCCGATCCCGATTCCACCCGTCGGGGGCATCCCGTGCTCTAGCGCCTGGACAAACGCCTCGTCGTAGGGCTGCGCCTCGAGGTCGCCGCCACCCGCCAGCGCGCGCTGATCCTCGAAGCGCCGGCGCTGCTCGTCGGGGTCGTTGAGCTCGGTGAACGCGTTCCCAAGCTCGATTCCCCCCGCAAACGCCTCAAAGCGCTCCGCCAGCCCCGGCTTCTCCCGGTGGCGCTTGGCGAACGGGGACAGCGAGACGGGGTAGTCGAGCACGAACGTCGGTTCGATCAGAGTCGGCTCCACGTGCTTGGAGAGCAGCTCGTCCACGAGCTGGGGCCAGTTGTCATCCGCCGGAACCGCGATCCCGTGAGCCCGCATCTCGCCGGCCAGTGCCTCGCGCTCGGGAAGCTGGGCGATGTCGACCCCAGTGCGCTGCAGGATCGCGCCCGTCAGCGTCTCTCGCCGCCACGGCGGCGAGAAGTGCAAGGGCCCCTCGTAGCCGATCTCCGAGGCGACGAACGACACCAGTGCCTCGCAGCGCGCGGCGACATCGAGGTGATCGGCATACGCCTCGTAGAACTCGAGCATCGTGAACTCGGGGTTGCGCTTGGGCGAGAGACCCTCGTTGCGAAAGTCCTTGCCGAGCTCGTAGACCCGTTCCAAGCCGCCCACGATCAACCGCTTCAGATAGAGCTCGGTGGCGATCCGCAAGTAGAGCTCGCGGTCCAGGGCGTTGTGGTGGGTCGTGAAGGGCCGCGCGGCGGCGCCGCCGTAGAGCGGCTGCAGAACAGGGGTCTCGACCTCGACGAAGCCCTCTGCGTCCAGGAAGCGACGTACCGCGGAGATGATCCGAGCGCGGGTCGTGAACAGCTCGCGCGCGTCCTCGCTGGCGATCAGGTCGAGCTCCCGGTGGCGAAAGCGCGTCTCGACGTCGCGCAGACCATGATGCTTCTCCGGCGGCGGACGCAACGACTTTGCCAGCAGCGTGAACTGCGTTACCCGCAGCGTCAGCTCCCCGCGCCGGGAGCAGAACGCCGCACCGTCGACGCCGATCAGGTCGCCGAGGTCGAGGTCCAGCAACCGGTCCATCGCCTCCGGGCCCAGCACGTCGGCGCGCGCCTGGAGCTGTATCCGCCCCGAGCGGTCGACGAGGTCCAGGAACGCCATCTTCCCCTGGCCCCGCCGGGCGGCGAGCCGGCCCGCTACGCGATGCGTTGCGGTGCGTGCAGAGGCCTCCTCGCCCGCGGTCAGCGCCTCCTCGCCCGCGGTCAGCGCCTCCTCGCCCGCGGTCAGCGCCTCCTCGCCCGCGATCAGCGAGGCATGCGCGGCGCGCACTGTCGCGATCGGCTCGGTGCCACGGAACTCGTGCGGGAACGGCTCGATCCCGCCGGCGCGCAGTGACTCGAGCTTGCGCCGCCGCGCGGCGAGCACCCCCGAGGAGGAGGCGGAGGCTTGTTCGCCGGGTTGGTCGACCACGCCGGACCCATCCGCCTAGCTAATGGCTGATCCGCGGATGAGCCACTACTTCGTGCTGACGTCGATCTTCGTGATCTTGAGCCTGCGCTCGCCCTTGGGCGTGGTGAAGACGACCTCGGCGCCGCGCTTTCGCCCGAGCAGAGCCTTGCCGACGGGCGATTCGTTGGAGAGCCGCATCTCGGCTGGCACCGCCTCGGCAGAGCCCACGATCGTGTACTTGATGGACTTCCCGTCCCCGTCCTTGACGTGGACCACCGAGCCGACCCGGACGACGTCGGTCCCGAGGTCCGAGGCGTCGACAACCGTCGCCGAACGCAGCTTGTCCTCGAGCTGCGCGATCCGCGCCTCGAGCATCGCCTGCTCGTTCTTGGCGTCGTCGTACTCGGCGTTCTCGGAGATGTCGCCGAACTCGCGCGCCTCCTTGATCCGGGCCGCCACCTCGCGGCGACCTGTAGTCGAGAGCTGGTCGAGCTCGGCCTTCAGCATGGCCAGCCCTTCGGGGGTGAGAATTACATCCTTGGGCATCGCAGATATCTCGGGGTCGTTTGATCGTTGCGAACGAGAAAATCCCGCCCTGCGGGGCGGGATTACACGCAGTCGGGCTCGCGTGCGCGGCGAGTATAGCCGCCCTGCTGGCTGCCCGACGAGGCAGCCCGACGCTCATTGCGAGCTGGTCCGAGTAGATGCCGGCGCCGCTCCGTCGTCCCACTTTGCGCCGCGCAGGATCTCGCGCACCGCGCCTAGCGTGGGCGCCGTCTGCAGCGCCGCCTGCAACGCTGCTCCGCCGCCAAGCCGCTGCAGGTACCACGGATAGAACTTGCGCAGGTAACGCGCTGCGCGCTGCGCACCGAGATGCTCGCTGGCGCGATCGATCACCCAGTCGAGCTCGGCGAGGATCTCGTGCGCGTCGGGCTCGGCCACTCGTATGCCCAGTAGCTGCTCGAACAGCCATGGGTTACCCAGCGAGCCACGCGCCAGCAGGATTCCCGCGGCGCCCGTCTGCTCGAATGCCGCCCGAGCCTGCTCCGCGGTGCGAAGCCCACCTGAGATGAGCACGGGAATTGGCAGCTCGTCCACCAATGCCCGCGCGAGGCCGTAGTCAGGCACGCCACTGTGACGTTGGGATGCGTGGCGTGGATGGATGCAGAGCCCCGCGACGCTGCCCTCGTCCACCAGACGGCGCGCGAGCTCGATCCCGCGCTCGTCGCCCGGAGACCAGCCGGACCTGAGCTTGACGGTCACTGGCAAGCCGCTACCGCGGGCGGCGGCCCTGGCGAGCGCAACGGCGCGCTGGGGCTCGGCCAGCAGCGCCGCGCCGGCCCCCGTCTTACACACCTTTGGGACCGGACACCCCATGTTGAGATCGATCAAGTCCGCACCCGCGGCGGCGACGCACTCGGAAGCCGACTCCATCACGTCCGGATCGTGGCCGAAGAGCTGCACCGCAACTGGGTGCTCTTCAGGATGGATTCGCAACAGCTCGCGGCAGGTCCGTTCATTACGGTGGTGCACGGCGAAGCTCGAGACCATCTCTGACACCGCCAGACCAGCCCCGTAGCGCTTGGCTTGCAGGCGCACGAACCAGTTGCCGATCCCCGCCAGCGGAGCGAGCACGACCCGATTCTCGAGTGCAACCCCGCCCAGCGCCCAGGAGTCGGTGAGGAGCTGAGGATCGCGGGGGTCGGTGAGAGCGGCGGACATCGTATTCATGGTACGAATCCCGTCGTGGACCTCAATACCCTCCTGCGCCCCTGGACCGAGATTGTGCTCGACCAGGTTCCGGGCATCGAGCTGTTCGATGCCCACACGCACATCGGCCAGAACGATCCCGATGGCATGAGCCAGAGCCGCGATCAGCTCCTCGCCGTGCTGGAGCTCGCGTCGGCACGGGGAGCGTTCGTCTTCCCGATGCACGAGCCCGGCGGCTACCGGCCGGCAAACGACACGGTGCTGCAGGCCGTCCGCGACAGCGGCGGCGTGCTGCACGCGTTCTGCCGCGTGAACCCGAATGCGGGTGCGGATGCGGTCTCAGAAGCCGAGCGCTGCCTTGCAGCCGGCGCGTGCGGAATCAAGCTCCACCCCCGCGCGGAGGAATTTACGCTCGATCATCCGGTCGTTCGCTCGCTGGTCGCGCTGGCCCACGAGCGCCGGCTGCCGGTGCTCATTCACGCCGGCCGGGGCATTCCCGCCTTGGGCCGCCACGCCGTGGCCCTGGCCGGTGTATTCCCGGACGCGCGCCTGATCCTTGCCCATGCCGCCATCTGCGACCTCTCTTGGATCTGGCGCGTAGCGCCGGAGCATCCGAACTTGCTGTTCGACACGGCCTGGTTCATGCCAGCGGACCTGAGCACGCTGTTCTCCCTCATCGCGCCCGGACAGATCCTGTTCGCCAGCGATGCGCCGTACGGGACAACGGCGATCTCGGCGGCGTTCATGCTGCGCTGCGCGCTCCAGGCAGGTCTCTCGCCAGTGCAGATCCGTTCGGTCGCCTCCGATCAGGCGCTGCGGATCGCGGCTGGCTCGGAGCTCGTGGCGTGCGGTCCCGCGCCCGGGGAGCGCGAGCGGGCACCACACGTGCTGCTGGACCGTGTCTCCGAGTTCCTCCTGCTCGGCACGATCATGACGATGCGTGGCGCAGAGGGCGCAGAGATGCTCGCGCTGGCGCGCTTGGCGTGCGAGGTGCCGCAGGAGATCGACGACGCACCCGTGTTCGCAGCGATCACGGCCCTGCTCGACGCGCACGATGAGATGGCCGCCGCGGACCCCGCCGACCGTCGGCGGATGTCCTTCCTGATCCTCGCCGCCACCGTCGCGCGCACGCCCGAGGTGCCAATACCGGGCTGAGGACTTTCGTGATCCCCGCGGCCACCGCCGCCCCCTAACGTGAGCGCTCAACCCGCGTTGCGCTCCCAGACCAACCGCAGCCCGGACAGGGTCAGCATGTCGTCAACCTCGTCGATCGCCTCCCGCACGAACGGGACCAGCGCCGCCGCCAAGCCCCCAGTTGCGATGACTGTGGTGCTCGCGCCCAGCTCGGCGCGCAGGCGGCGCACGATCCCCTCAACCTGACCGGCGATGCCGTAGGCGATTCCACTGCGGATCGCGTCGACCGTCGACTTCCCGATCAGCGAGCGCGGCTCGGCCAGCTCGACCTTAGGCAGCTTGTCGGCGCGCTCGTAGAGCGCGTCGAGCGAGATCTCGGCGCCCGGGCTGATGATCCCGCCCAGGTACTCCCCAGCCGCGGAGATCGCGTCGTAGGTGATCGCGGTACCGAAGTCCACCACGACACAGGTGTCGTGGACCCGCTCGTAGGCTGCCACGGCGTTGACGAGACGATCGGCCCCCACCTCATGAGGATTGTCAATCCGGATCGGCATACCGGTCCGGATGTAAGGGCCCACGATCAGCATCCCGTGGCCTAGGTAGCGATGCGCCATCGCCGTCCAGCGCTCGGGGAGCTGGGGAACCGTGGAGCAGACGATAGAGCGGTCGATGTCCGCGAACCGCAGGCCCCGCAATGCGAGCAGGCTCGACAAGACAGCGCCCAGCTCATCGCCCGTCGACTCGCGGACCGTCGCGAAGCGCCAGTCCTGCGCCGGCTGCACCTCGCCCTCTGCAAACAGGCCGAAGTGCGTCTGGGTGTTACCGACATCGACCACGAGCAGCATTGGCGAGGCCACATTACGCTCGTCGCCTGCTCTACCACGGGGACGCGCGCGCAGCTGCGGCGCGCGCGCGGGGAACGACTCTCAGAGGACGGGGCCGCGGGCTCGGCGGGCGACGCTCACCACCACGCCGCCCGGCGCCCAGGGGGCGGCGCGCTCAGTGCAGAGGCGGACCGGTCTCCCGCACCGCTTGCCCGGGCCCAAGCGCCGTGAGCGCATCGGCGAGCCGGCGCCCGTCTGGCATGGTCAGCTCGGGCTCGAGCTCCAGCAGCGGCACGAGCACGAACCTCCGCAGCGCGATCTCCGGGTGCGGGAGCGTCAGCGCGGCGGTGCCGTGCTCGAGCTTTCCCAGCAGCAGCAGGTCGACGTCGATCACCCGCGGGCCATGGCGAACGCCCCCCGCCCGTCGCCCGAGCACCCGCTCCACCTGCTTGCAGGCGTGCAGCAGCTTTTCTGGATCGAGCTCCGTCTCGATCCGCAGGCAGGCGTTCAGGAAGTCGCGCTGCTCGAGCACCAGGCCGATGGGCTCGGTCTCGTAGACCCGGGATGACGCGAGCACCCGCACGCCGTGGCGCGGGAGGCTGTCCACCGCCGCAAGCAGATGCGCGCGTCGCTCGCCCACGTTGGAGCCCAGCCCCAGGTAACCCAGGTGAGCGGGCGGGCCGTCACTCACCACGCCAGCGGGCACGCCTTGCCGCCCCTCGGCGCCAACACGTTCACTCTTCTGCCTCGCGCCACACCTCGACTGACACTTCGCTCACCGGCAGCGCCAGCGGCGGCTCGGGCTTGGCGGCCTTGACCCATACGGCGTGGGCTTCGTACTGCTCCAGCAAGCGTTCGGCAATCGCCACACAGAGACGCTCGAGCGTCTTGTAGGAACGTTGCTGGGCGACGAGGTTGGCTGCGTCGCATACCTGCGCATAATCGACGGTGTCTTCGATCCGGTCGGTGATGGTGGCGTCGCACTCGCCGACGTCGAGCCGCAGATCCAGCAGCAAACGCTGCCCGACCTCCCTCTCGGCAGCGCTTACCCCGATGTGCGTGAAGAGCGACAGGCCGCTGATCTCGATCGTCACCTCGGACTCGGAGCCTGCCTCCTCGCCGTCGTCGTCCGCGTCTACCTCGTCGAACTCGTCGGCGTCCTCGTGGCCCATGGCGCAGTGACCGTAGCAGCCGTCACCGCGAGCGCGTCATGGACCGGCGCCACGTCGTGCACGCGGAACACCCGCGCTCCACGCTCGTAAGCGAGGACGTTGGTGGCAATCGTCCCGGCGACGCGATCGTCCACCGCGCGGCCGGTGATGGCGCCGAGGAAGCCCTTGCGCGAGCTACCGATCACCACCGGGCGCCCGATCGCTACAAGCTCGTCCAGGCGCGCCAGCAACTCGAGATTGTGCTCCCCGGTCTTGCCGAACCCGATCCCGGGATCGAGCATGATGCGCTCCCGCGCCACACCGCCGTCGATCGCGAACGCCAAGCGCTCCGCCAGGAAGGCCTTGACGTCATCGACGACGTCCGCGTAGCGTGGATCGAGCTGCATCGTGCGCGGCTCACCGCGCATGTGCATCAGACAGCAGTCGGCCCCGCTGCCCGCTACGAGACCTGCCATCTCGGGGTCGCCGCGCAGCGCCGTCACGTCGTTGACGAAAGTCGCTCCGGCCGCGAGCGCAGCGGCCGCGACCGCAGCCTTAGAGGTGTCGATGGAGATCTGGGCGAGCGTGCCGGCCGACACTAGGCCCTCGATCACGGGCAGGATGCGGCGCAACTCCTGCGCCGCGCTCACCGGCTCAGCTCCCGGGCGGGTCGATTCGCCGCCGATGTCGAGGATCGAGGCGCCCTGCGCCACGAGCTCGAGCCCGTGTGCGATCGCCGCCTCCGGCTCCGAATATCTGCCCCCGTCCGAGAAGGAGTCAGGGGTGACGTTGACCACCCCCATAATCCGAAAGCCGCCGGTCGTTCGTCCCTCCCGGGGTGCAACGTGAGCGCCGCCGGTCATTCGTCCTCCTGCCAATGCCCGTGCCGATCGAAGTACGCGCGCGCCTCCTCCTCTCGGTCGCGCTCACGGTTGCTCTCGACGCTCATTCGGAACAGCCAGTTGATCATCCACACGATCAGCGCGATGATCAAGAGTCCCACGCCTGCGCTTGCGGTCGCGGTCTGAGCGTGACCCACCGCGATCGCGACCACGCCGGCCAGCGCGATCGCAATCGGCAGCCACACCCTAGTCGCGGTGAGCGTCATGCGTCCAACTCTTCCCGGACGCCGTCCAACTCGTCCCTGGCGCCGTCCAACGCGTCCCTGGCGGTCAGTCACCGGCCGGCGCGTTTCAGCGAGCCACGTCGGCGCGTGCAGCATTTTGCTCCATATTGGAGCAGTATGTAGCAAGCACCCGCCCAAGCCCCCGCAGTTTGGGCCACCGCATCCCTACTCAGCGGTACCCCCGGCAAGGCCCGGCCTCGGCAGCGGCCGCGGCGCCTCGCGGCCGGCCCGCTCGGCCGGCGTGCGGGGCACCGGAACGTCGGGCGGTGGCGGCGCCTCAGCGCCGAAGACCTCTTCCTCCGTTGAGCCGCCGAGCAGTGCCTCGAACTGCTCCTTCTCGATCGTCTCGCGCTTGATGAGGACCTCGGAGAGCTTCTCGAGCGAGGCGCGGTGCGCGCCCAGGATGTCCTGAGCCTGCACGTGCGAAGACTCAACGATCCTGCGGATCTCGTCGTCGATCTCCCGTGCGATCTCGTCGGAGTAGTCGGGCTCGGCGCTGAACTCCCTGCCCAGGAATGGCATGCCGTGGTCGTGCCCGAACACCCGTGGCCCGAGCTTCTCGGACATCCCAAAGCGCATCACCATCTGCTTCGCAGTCGCGGTGACCTTTTCCAGGTCGTTGGAGGCACCCGTCGTGATCTCGCCAAAGACGATCTCCTCAGCGGCGCGCCCACCAAGCGTCATTGCCATCGTGTCGAGCAGATCCGCGCGCGTAGTCAGGAACTTGTCCTCGGTGGGCAGCGAAATCGTGTAACCGAGCGCTTGTCCTCGGGAGATGACCGAGATCTTGTGGACCGGATCGGAGTTCGGCAGGTAGTGACCGACGATCGCGTGGCCCATCTCGTGATAGGCGGTGATCTTGCGCTCCTTGTTGCTCATTACGCGGGTCTTCTTCTCCGGGCCCGCGATCACCCGCATGATCCCTTCCTCGAGCTCTACCTGGGTGATCTCGCGCTTGCCGTTGCGCGCCGCCAGCAGTGCGGCCTCGTTGACGAGGTTCGAGAGATCAGCGCCGGTGAAGCCGGGCGTCTGTCCGGCCAGAACGTCGACGTCGATCTCTCTCCCGAGCGGCTTGCCGCGCGTGTGGACCTCGAGGATCTTTCTGCGCCCCAAGCGATCAGGACGGTCCACGACGATCTGGCGATCGAAGCGCCCCGGGCGCAGCAGCGCGGGGTCGAGGATGTCCGGGCGATTGGTGGCCGCGATCAAGATGATGTTGTCCTTCATCTCGAAGCCGTCCATCTCCACCAAGAGCTGGTTGAGGGTCTGCTCGCGCTCGTCGTGACCGCCGCCCATCCCCGCACCGCGGTGGCGCCCGACGGCGTCGATCTCGTCCATGAAGATGATGCAGGGGGAGTTCTGCTTGGCCTGCTCGAACAGATCGCGCACGCGCGAGGCACCCACGCCGACGAACATCTCCACGAAGTCAGAGCCCGAGATCGAGAAGAACGGCACGCCGGCCTCACCGGCGACCGCGCGCGCCAGAAGCGTCTTGCCGGTGCCCGGCGGCCCGTACAGAAGCACGCCCTTCGGGATCCGCGCCCCCAACGCCTGGAACTTCTTTGGATTCTCCAGAAACTCCTTGATCTCGTGCAACTCCTCGACGGCCTCGTCGACCCCGGCGACGTCCCGGAAGGTGATCTTTGGGCTGTCGACCGACATTCGCTTGGCGCGCGACTTGCCGAACGACATCACCTTCGAGCCGCCGCCCTGTACCTGGTTCATGAGGAAGAACCAGAGACCCAGGAAGAGCACCAGCGGCAAGGCGTAGGTGAGCAACGACAGCCACCCGCTCGAGGACTTGCCCTGGACATCGAGCGCGTTGCCCGCACCGGGGATGTGCTGCTGGGCCTCCTTGATCAGTTGGCCGGCGTAGCTGTCCGGATAGCCGACCGTGAAATGCTGCCCGCTCGCGGTCGTCGCGTTGACCGTGTTGTCCTTCGTGTGGATCGACATGCTCTTGATCTGATTGCTGTTCAGGTCGCTCACCAGGGTGCCGAACGTCTGCCTGGGGGCATGGCTGCCGGAGCCGATCAGCTTCTGGGCGAAGAACGCCAGCACGATCACGATCAGGATCGGGAACAACGCGCTCTTGAAGAACCTGCTCATAAGGGGAGTCTTTGCATCCGGGCGTCACGGCGCGCTAGGCGCGCCGTGGGCTGGGAAACGAGGATGGGCAAGCGTAGCACCTGCGTTTGAGGCCCTGAGCGTCCCTGCGCCAGGGATGGGAGCTCGAGCACCACGTCTAGTCACCACTGCGCCAACCGAGCACGTCTGTTCGCCGCTGCACCACGGCTTTACTCCCGCAACGCGGCGACGTAGGGCAGGTTGCGGTAGCGCTCGGCGTGATCGAGCCCGTAGCCGATCGCGAATCGGTCGGGAATTTCGAACCCGACGTAACGCGTGTGGAGATCGACCTTGCGGCGCTCGGGCTTGATCAGCAGCGCGCAGACCTCCAGCGAGCGAGGATCGCGCGCGCCCAAGTTGCGCAACAGGTATTGGAGCGTCAGGCCAGAGTCCACGATGTCCTCCACGATCAATACGTCCCGGCCTTCGATCACCGCGTCGAGGTCCTTCAGGATCCGCACCACGCCCGAGGACTTCGTCGCCGACCCATACGACGCCACCGCCATGAAGTCCACCTCGCAGGGAATCGCCAGGTCGCGCATCAGGTCTGACAGGAAGAAGACGGCGCCCTTCAGGACCCCGATCAGTACCAGGTCCTTACCCGCGTAATCGCTCGAGATCTCAGCCGCGAGCTCGTGGACCCGGCGCGCAAGGTCCTCGGCCGGAACGAGTATGTCCCCGATCGCATCCTCGTCGGTCACGGCGCTGTATTTTATGTCGCGCTGACGCGCGATTTTTTCTCGCGCAGCGTGAGCCTCGTCGCTCGGACTCGCCGCGGCCGCGCGATCCGGCTTGGGCCTTCTTCGTGCGCTCACCGTGAGCCGTGCCGTCTGCCGCGTGGCGGCGGTGACCTTGAACCGGTCGGAGATTGCGACCCCGGCCACCCAGACGATCTCCTGCCCGGACTGAACCACGGGGACCCCCCCGCGCTCGCGACGGGGAACCCGGCGCGCGCTGAAGAGGTCCTGGAGGCTCTTGCTCCCGCCCAACCCGAGCGGCGCCATCCGGTCCCCGCTGCGCCAGGAGCGCACGATCAGCTCCGTGCCGAGCGCGTCGCGGTCGAGCACCCCGGCCTCCTCCCACCGGCGCTCTCGCTCTCGCTGACGTGCGTGCCCGGCGCGCGCGTCATCCGGGTGCGCAGGCTGCGGGTGCGCGGGCTGCCCGAGCTCGCAGCGGACCTCCTGCTCACCAAACTGCACGGCGCCGGGGATCCGCAGGCTTACCGGCGCCGGCACGAACGCGGGCTCGGAGACGATGTCGCGACTCTCGAAACGCAGGCGACCGTACTCGGCCAGCGCCCTGACGCCGTTACCGAGATCCAGCGCCGCCGTTCCCCGCGTCCGCAAGGCGAGGACCTCGTGCGCCCGGCGGCCCGCGCCCGGCGCGAGCCCTCCCGCCGCCTCGTCGGCCAATCGCTGCACGACGAGACGGGACACCGCGTGCGGCAGCTCGCGCAGCCGGAGGAGCTCGATCTCCTTGGCCTCCGCGAGCACCTCGTCGACGAGCGCGTCGAGCACCTCAGACTCGTCTCTGAGCAGATCCGCCAACGCGAGCACGTTCGCCTGCGCACCGGGGTGGATCGCGACAAGGGCTGGCAGCAGTCCGCTACGGATCCGGTTACGGGCGAACACGCCGGACTCGTTTGAGTCGTCCTCGCGCCAGCCCAGGCCTCGCCGCTCGCAATGCTCAGCGGTCTGCTCGCGGGTGAACGTGAGCAGCGGGCGCACGAGCAGTCCTTCACGGGGGCGCATCCCCAACAGGGCACGCCGGCTGGGCGAGGACGCCAGCCGGTAGAGAATTGTCTCGGCCTGGTCTGTGGCGGTGTGGCCCGCGGCCACGTCGCCACCGCGAGCGAGCGCGAGCCCCGCTGCCGCGCCATACCGCGCGTCGCGGGCCCAGGCTTGGAGGTTGCCCGCCACCGGCTTGCCCGCCACCGGCTTTGCGGCCGGCGCCAGCGGTCTTTCAGGGCGGCGCGGACGGCTCACAGAAAAAGCCACGCCGAGGCGCTCGCAGCACTCCGCGCAGTGGCGCTCGTCCGCGTCGGCGTCATCGCGCAGGCCGTAGTTGACGTGCAACGCCCGGACGGCGCCCCGGCCCGCGATCGTAACCGCTAGATCCAGCAGGCAGGTCGAATCGCGCCCGCCGGAGTAGAGCACCACTACGGGCCTGCCCGGAGCGAGTAGGCGAGCGTCTCGGACGCGTGGCTCCAGAAGCTCCTGCGCTTGCGTCAAACCTCCAAATGCGGATACTCGGCGCAGATCAGCTCGCGGTAGCGCGCGAACAGGGGCTTGGTGATCGGGAGGATCGCCAGCGCGGCCTTGACGTCGCCACCTGCCTTGATGCGGCGCCGGGCGATCGCCATCGCGACGTTCTCCTTGCCCTGGAAGTACCTGTTGGCGGTGTCTGCGCTCATCGTCATCTCGACCTTTGGCTTCCAGGCGACGTCGTCAGACCACTCCCACGCCAGGTTCGGCTCGTTGGGCGCTCCAGCGCGAATATTCACAACCAGATCGAGATCGGTGAACTCGAACCGCTGCGGCGTGTCGGCGTCACGGAGCTGAGGCCCCATCTCAGGGTCCTCGCTCATCAGCGTGAACGCGCGATCCATCACCTTGCGGAACTCCAACGCGGACTTGAAGACCGTCATGTCGGAATCGTCGCTAGGAGACTGTGCATGCCGGCGCAGAGTCTAACCTCGTGCGCCTTGGCGCCCACGACGATCCATCTGCACCCGACCGCTGAGCTGGCCGAGCGGGTGCTGCTGCCCGGCGATCCCGGACGCGCCCTGCTGCTCGCCCAGTCACTGTTGGAGGCCCCGAAGATGTTCAACCACAACCGTGGCCTCTGGGGTTACACGGGCACTGCCGTAGACGGCGCCCCGTTGACGATTCAGAGCACTGGGATGGGCGGACCGAGTGCGGCGATCGTGATCTCCGAGCTCGCCAGGCTCGGGGCCGCGCGGCTGCTGCGCGTGGGCACCTGCGGCGCGCTGGATCGATCGCTGCGCCTGGGCGAGATCGTGATCGCCACCGAGTCGATCGCGGCCGACGGCACCAGCCGCGCGCTCGGCGCGGGCACTCGAGCCGCCGCGAGCCCGGAGCTGCTGGGCGCCCTGCTGGCCGCCGCCAGCAGCGCCTCAGAGCAGCCATCTTCGGTGGCGGCCCTTGCAAGCTCAGAGCCGTTGGCGGCCAGCGCAGGCGCAGAGCCGTCATCTCTGAGCGTGGTCAGGGCAGGCTCAGAGCAGTCAGCTCTGAGCCCGGGCAGCGTCCGTGCCGGCTTGGTCGCATCCACCGACCTCTTCTACGATGCAGCGAACGGCCGCGAACAGGAATGGCTGTCGGCAGGTGCGCTTGCGGTGGAGATGGAGAGCGCAACCCTGTTCGCCCTCGCCGCGCGCCAGGGTCTAGACGCCGGCTCGCTGCTGGTGGTCTCCGACATCGTCCTGCCCTCTCGAGCACGAATCGATCCTGAAGCTTTGAGATCCGCCGAGCAGCGGATGGGCGAGCTTGCCGTGCGAGCGCTTGCCTGCTGACTCTGACCGGAATGCGGCTCTGCGTCGATCGCAGGCTGGAGGCTAATGCCGCTTCGCGCCCGCCGCCGGCTTGGTGCCCGCCGGGGCGGCACTCGCCGGCTTGGTGGCCGCCGGCTTGGCGTCCGCCGGGGCGGCGCCCGCCGGCTTGGCGCCCGCGGTCTCGATCCGCTTCAACGTAGCTTCGATCGCGGCCAGGTGCTGGCGTACCACGCTCGTGGTACCCAGCCCATCTATCCGCTGCTCCAGCCGATCCACAGCGTCCTCGATGCCCTCCAAGCGCTGCGAAACGCCTCGCAGGCGGCGCGTAAGCCGCTCTAGATCGCTGGCCGACGGAAGGTTGAGCGCGCCCATCGCGACCTCTTGCGCACGCACCGCACGCCCTCGCGTCTCAAACGCCGCCGACAGCGCGCCGCTGACGATCGGGCTCTCGATCAGCTCCTGGGCCAGCTTGCCGATCGCCTCCTCGCCCTGGCGCGTCACTCGTTCACGCAAGCCCTCGTCTTCGGTCATCGGTGGAGACTCTATCGTGCGGTCCGTCGATCGTGCGGTCCGTCGATCGTGCGGTCCGTCGATCGCGCGGTCCGTCTATCGCGCGGTCGTCTAGACCCGATCCTCCTGCGCCCCAAACGGACGGCCTCGAGCTGCAGTCGAACGTGAGAGTCCACGATAGACCGTCACCTTTCATTGAAATCTGCGCTCGACAGGCGGTTTGACGTTGCAAAGCTCCGCGACAGTCGGTACCGTGCACGTCGCGCCGCCATGTGGTCGCGGCGAAAGTACACTGCGGACGCGTCACGCGGGAGGAGAGAGACCACGGTGTTGAGCGGGAAGCTGAAAGTGGCCGCCGTAACGGCGGGCCTAGTGGTTGGCGGGATTGGCCTGGAGGCTTTGCCGACGGCGACGGCTTCGGCTGAGCCCTGCGTGCTCACGGTCACTCTGCTCGGCGGGGCGCAGTTGTCCATCGGCGTGAACGTCCCCCCCGGGACGCCGCCGTCGTCGATCTCGCTGCCCGGCGGACTGGGAAGAGTCGCCAACATATCGGAGTCGTGCGCTTCCTCCGCTCCATCTCCCGCTCCTGCGCCGCCGCAGAGCTCCCAGGGCACTGCTGCGCCGGCCGCACCTGGACCCACAACGCCCGGGACCACGACGACCGGACCCGCAACGCCCGGGACCACGACCGGGACTACGACCCCGGGCAGCACCCCACAGTCCCCGCCGCACCCCAGGGGGCCCGGGACCTTGCAGCGTCCGAGCACACACGTGCCGAGGACCAAGAAGGGGCCCGGTCACAAGCAGCCTCCGGGCAACGGTACGGCTCCCAGCAAGCCGACCGGCCCCCCGGGAACCACCACGCCCCCGCCGGCTCCCGCACAGCCGGGAGCGATGCGAAGCGCAGGTGGTGTGCCGACCCCGACCAACCCGACGTTCAGCTTTGCCTTGCCTGGGCCGTCGCCGATCGGAGTGCCCAACTTCTTCATCGACAGCTTCCGTATCCCGCCATTCCTGCTGCCGATCTACCAGGCGGCTGGGATCGAATACGACGTGCCGTGGCAGGTGCTGGCGGCGATCAACGAGATCGAGACAGACTATGGGCGCAACCTGTCGGTTTCGTCCGCGGGGGCCGTTGGCTGGATGCAGTTCCTTCCCGCAACGTTCAAGCAATACGCGGTTGACGCGACAGGGACCGGGACCGCCGACCCCTACAACCCCGTTGACGCGATCTTCACGGCGGCGCGGTACCTGGCCGCGGCGGGGGCCTCGAAGAATCTTCCCAAGGCGATCTTCGCCTACAACCACGCGAGCTGGTACGTGCAATCGGTGCTACTGCGCGCGAAGCTGATCGGCGGCATCCCCAATCAATTGATCGGCGCGCTGACCGGCCTCGTCGAGGGACACTTCCCGGTCGCAGCGAAAGCCATGTACGCCGATGACAGCGTCGAGCGGCTCGCGACCAGGCGCGTGAAGTCAGCCAACGCGGCTGTCCCGATCGACTCCAACCCCGCCAGCAAGGGCGTCTCGATCTTCGCCAATCAGGGCTCGCCGGTGGTGGCGGTCACCGATGGCAAGATCCTCAAGGTCGGCCACAGCGACAAGCTGGGGAATTTCATCGAGCTCCAGGATTCGACGGGGAACATCTACACCTACGCCAACCTGGGGTCCATCCCTTCGAAGTATCCGGTACCAAAGCCCGTCAAGGTCACCGCCGCGCAGATCGCCTCGGAGCTTTCGGCGCCGACGAAGCCGTCTCCCAAGCCCCAGGCTCCGGCGAGCGCGGGCGCTCAGCAGACGCCGGCGACCGTCAGCGCCGCGAAGGCCACGCGGCAAACCAAGACGAAGCCGACCACGCTTCCGGTCACTTCGGCTCCCGCCCAGAGCGCCCAGCCGGCGCCGGCCGGGATTGTGAAGGAGCGCCTGTTCGCCTATCCCGCGCGCCGGGCGTCCTATGCCGCCGGCGGAGATCTGCAGCTACACGCCACCAGCGCTCCGATCTCGAGCTTCCAGAATTACTTCTCAGACGTCCTGCACCTCGGGAAGAACCAGTACACGCTGCAGCCGCTCAAGGCGGGTGCAGTTGTAGTATCCGGCACGATCCTCGGGAGGATCGGCCCCGCCAGCCCCGCCCGCGCCTCAGCCCCCGCCAGCGCCTCGCACCTCTTGTTCACGGTCCGGCCCGCCGGCAAGAACGCGCCGCCGATCGACCCCAAGCCGATCCTCGACGGCTGGAAGTTGCTCGAGGCGACCGCCGTCTACCGCGCCGCGGGCGTTGATCCGTTCTACGGCCCCGGGGGAAAGAATCCAACCGTCGGCCAAGTGCTGCTGGAGTCCAAGGCGCAGCTCACCAACTCGATCCTCATCGACCCGCACGTCCAGGTCTACGCGTGCGGGCGCCGGGACATCCAAGCCGGGTTGATCGACCGCCGAATACTGGCGACGATCGAGTTTCTCTCCGCGTCGGGGCTCGATCCGTCCATCTCCGGGCTCGCGTGCGGCCCCAATGCGGCCGGCGCCAACGGCTCGAGCGCCGACATCTCAAAGGTCAACAACGTCCCCGTCCTCGGCCACCAGGGGTCCGGGTCGATCACCGACCTGACGGTTCGCCGGCTCTTGACCCTGCAAGGCGCGCTCAAGCCAGACCAGATCATCAGCACGATGAGCTACAAGGGCCAGACCAACACGCTCGCGCTGCCTGACCACAAAGACCGCGTCCAGGTCACGTTCGTTCCTCTGTACGGGCAGAACAAGAAGCTCGCTGGGGAGATCCAGCAGATCCTCAAGCCCGGTCAGTGGGTTGACCTGATCAACCGGATCGGCCAGATCCCCGAACCGGTGGTTCCGATCGCCCCCAGCCAATACGCGGTCAAGGTTCCCGGCAGGTAGGACGGTCCCGCCGGGCGCGCCACCAATGCCCGGGCTCCCGGCGATCGGCGCGTCAGTTGCCGGTGAAGCGCGCGGTACGCCTCTGCAGGAACGCGGAGATTCCCTCCTTGGCGTCCTCGGAGCCGAACACTCTTGCGAACGCGTGCTGCTCGGCATCGATTCCGGCATCGAGATCCGCGGTGCCCGAGACGAGCTTGATCTGCTCGATCGCGAGCGGTGGCTGAGTGGCCAGCTTGCGCGCCCATGAGAGCGCTGTGTCAAGCAACTCGTGATCGGGGGCCACGCGGTTGGCGAGCCCGATCTCGTATGCCTCGACGGCGCCGATCGGCTCACCGGTCAGGTTGAGCTCCAGCGCGCGGCCGTGGCCGACGAGCCGCGGCAGTCGCTGGGTGCCGCCAAAGCCCGGGATGATCCCGAGGTTGATCTCGGGCTGGCCGAAGATCGCCGACTCTGCGGCGATGCGGAAGTCGCAAGCCATCGCCAGCTCGCAGCCGCCCCCGAGCGCGAGCGCGTTGACGGCGGCGATCGTGGCAATGCTCGAGCCCTCCATCGCGCGCATCAGTTCGTGCATCTGGTGGACCAGCTCTCGCCCGGCAGAGGCGTCCATAGTGGTGAAGGCTTTGATGTCGGCACCCGCGCAGAACAGCATCGGGTTGGCGGAGGCAAGCACGAGGCAGCGAACCTCCTCCGAGCCGTTGACCGCGTCCCAGCATTTCAGCAGCGCCTGAACGACCTCCGATGAGATCGAGTTCGCGGGCGGCGTGTCGAGCCACGCGATTGCGATCTGGTCCCGGGTCTCGAGCTTCACCGGGCTCTCGTCCCAGCCGGCATCCGGGCGCGCGTAGGGGAAGAAGCCCTGCCCGGATTTGACGCCCAGGCGACCTTGGGCAACGAGCCGGCGCAGGATCGTCGGTGCTTCGAAGGTCTCGCCCCATTGCCCTGCGGCACGCTCGAGCTTGGCAAGCACCTCGTCGAGCCCCGTCTGGTCCGCGCGCGCGAACGGCGGGGGGATGATTCCCGCCCCAGCCATCATTCCGAGGTCGATGTCCTTCATCGGTGCAATGCCCTCCTCGAGCACGAGGCAGCACTCGACGAGCGCCTTGAGCGTGAAGCGCTCGACGAGCGCGACGGGATCGATTTCAGCCGTGCTCATAGAAGCCCTTTCCAGACTTGGTGCCGAGATCGCCGCGGGCGACCAACGACCGCATCTGCTCGTGGACGAAGAACCGATCGCCATACGCCTCGTTGAGGTGCTCGGCGACGTGGAGCACCGTATCGAGCCCCAGCAGATCAGCAAGGAAGAATGGCCCCATCGGCGCCACCTTGGACTCGGCGACGATCTTGTCGAGCGCCTGGACGTCGACCCCCGTCTCCTCCTGCACGCGCCACAGCTCCGAGACGGCAGAGTTCAGGACCCGGTTTACGACAAAGCCCGGGGCCTCCCCGCAGCGGATCGGCAGCTTGCGGATCGCCTGCGCGAAGTTGGCCGCTGCCTGGGCGGTCTCCGCAGATGTCTCCTCGCCCTCGATCACCTCGATCAGCCGCATCACCGAAGCGGGATAGAAAAAGTGAAAGCCGACGACCTTGTCGGGCCGGCTCGTGAGCATTCCCATCTCGGTGATCGACAGCGACGACGTATTCGAGGATAGGATCGCATGCCCGGGCGTGACCTCGTCGAGCTCTGAGAACACCGCCTGCTTGACGGCCATCCGCTCGGGCACCGCCTCGATCACGAAATCGGCATCGCCGAACTGGTCATAGGAGGTAGTACCGGTGATCAGGCCGAGCTTGCGATCGAGCCCGGCCGCGTCCATCCTGCCGACATCGACGCGGGCCTGCCACAGCGAGCGGGCCTTCTCGATGCCGAGATCGACGAGCTCCTGCTCGATGTCCTTGAGCACGACGGGGATCTCGGCGTTGGCGATCGTCTGCGCGATCTCGCCGCCCATCGTGCCGGCGCCGACCACGGCGGCTTTGAAGACGAACATGAGCCTCTCGTTCGGGTTCGTGGAGCAAAGTGACTGCGGCCCACGGGCCACAGTCAGCCGGAGTCTAGTCCTGGTGCGCAGAGATGTCCCCTGCGTCCCTCAGGTCGGTACGCTGAGCGACGCCGTGCCCGAGATCCCACAACAGAGCATCGAACCGATCAAGCCCTATGCGGACATCTCCCCGAAGGCGTACGAGCATCCAGCCGATCGAGCCGCGACCGCCGCGCTGAAGGCGATTCCGATGCTCGATACGGTAGTGCGCAAGCTCGTCGAGTGGCGCTACGAACGCGCGCTGCGCCAGTTTTACCTCGGCAACTCGATCAAGGCCGGCGCGCGCCAGCTCCCCGAGCTGTGGGCACAGCATCTCGGCGTCTGCAAGGTGCTCGACATGCCGCGCAGCTACGACCTCTATGTGCACAGCGCGATGTCGGCGAACGCGCACGCGATCGGCTCGCAGAACCCGATCGTAGTGATCGACTCCTTGCTGCTGGAGCGCCTGGGCCCAGGCGAGCAACGCGTCGTACTCGCCCACGAGCTCGGGCACATCCTCTCCGATCACGTCCTCTACATGACGGCGCTGGACATCCTCATGCGCGCCGGCGGCAACGTGCCATTCCCGGTCGGGCTGCCGTTGCGAGCGGTGCAGGCGGTGCTGCTCGAATGGATTCGCGCGGCTGAGCTGAGCTGCGACCGGGCCGCCACGCTAGCGGTGCGCGACCCGCAGATCGTCTGCCGCACGCTCATGGTGACCGCCGGCGGGCTACCCGCCGAAAGGCTCGACCTCGATGCTTTCATGGCCCAGGCGATGGAGTACGAGAGCTGGGATGACCCGACCGATCGCGTGCGGCGCTTCTTCTACGAGATCGGCGCTACTCACTCCTACGCCGTCAGGCGCGTCTCGGAGGTCATGAAGTGGGTCCAGGGTGGCGAGTACGACCGCATCGTCCGCGGTGAGTACCGCCGCCGTGGCGACGAGCGCGACGTGCGCGAGGAGGCCGGTGACGCGATGGAGTTCTACGCCGAGCGCTTCCGGGCCCTGTTTCGCGAGATTGGCGAGAACGTCACGACGATGGGCTCGCAGTTCGGCGACCTCAGCCAGCAGGTCGCCGACTGGATCCGGTCACGGGGCGGAGGGTCGGGGGATTCGCAGCACTGACCCGCCAGGCGGGCGAGGCGCTGCACGCCGAGAAGGTGTCGGGCGGGGAGGCGCGCATGAGCTGTGTCGAGCTGGTCTCCTGGCTGCGAGAAGGAAGCGATGCTGATGAGGGCTGATCGCCAGCGCGAGCGCACGTACTGCGGGGGTCTCCTGGCTGCGTCAGCACTCTTTCCCAAACCCGCGACTAGCTCTTGACAAAAGAACAGTCGCGATATATCGTCTACCTATCGTTACAACCAAACGAGAGGTACACCAGATGACTTGCTTCCTCTACGCAGATGAATGGCCCGGCCGCGGAGGCTGGGGACACCCCCATGGGCCCGGCTCGCGCGGATGGGCGTTCGCCAAGAGCGGCCGGGGCCGGGGGCGCCCGAGCCCCGAGGATCTCGAGCGCTTCGCCGCAATGCGCCACATGCGCGGCGGTCCCTTCGGGAGCATGGGCGGCGGTCCGTTCGGCGGTCGGGGTCGCGCGCGACGCGGCGATGTCCGGCTAGCGCTCCTGCTGCTGCTCGCCGAGGAGCCGCGCAACGGCTACCAGCTCATACAAACGATCGAAGAGCGCAGTGACGGTCGCTGGCGCCCGAGTCCGGGGTCGGTCTACCCGACGCTCGCCCAGCTCGAGGACGAGGGCCTGGTCAGAGCCACCGAAGCCGATGGCGGCAGGCACTTCGAGATCACCGATGCCGGGCGTGAGCACCTGGCGACCCGCTCCGAGGAGCCGGCGCCGTGGGATGACGGCGAGGAGGGCGCAAATCCAATGTGGGAGATGCGGTCGCTCCTGATGCAGACCGGCAAGGCCGCCTGGCAGGTGGCTTCGGTCGGCGACGAGGTCCAGCGAGCGCGCGCTGCGGAGATCCTCGCCGAGACGCGTCGCGCGCTCTACCGCATCCTCGCCGAGGACGAAGAGGCTTGACCCCGTAAGGTTCGGAAACGCTATGGCGACCAACGACGAGAGCACAATCGCGGCGCCCTCAGGCACAATCGCGGCGCCCTCAGGCACAATCGCGGCGCCCGCAGCCCCAATCGCGGCGCCGGCAAGCACACCCGCGGCGCCGGCACGCGCTGCGTCCTCGCCCTCACCCACCCCACCCGCGCCCGCCGTCGTCGTCGAGGGCCTCGCGAAGTCCTTCGGCGACGTTCAGGCGGTGCGCGGCGTGGACTTCGAGGTCGCGGCGGCGGAGGTGTTCGGGTTCCTCGGGCCCAACGGGGCCGGCAAGACGACCACGATCAACATGCTCTGCACGCTTGCCAAGCCGTCTTCGGGCTCGGCAAGGGTCGCCGGGCACGATGTCGTACACGAGCGCGACGACGTGCGGCGCAACATCGGACTTGTCTTTCAGGACCCGACGCTCGACGGCTACATGACCGCGCAGCAGAACCTCGAGCTGCACGCCGAGCTCTACGGGGTCCAGTCCGATCTCGTGGCGCCGCGGACGCAGCAGCTCATGGAGATGGTGGGGCTGTGGGACCGCAAGGACTCCCCCGTCGCCACCTTCTCAGGCGGAATGCGACGCCGGCTGGAGATCGCCCGCGGTCTCATGCACTCCCCGCGGGTGCTCTTTCTCGACGAGCCGACGATCGGCCTGGACCCCCAGACGCGGCGCTCGATCTGGACCTACATCCGCGAGCTCAAGGAGAGTGAGGAGATCACGATCTTCATGACCACGCACTATATGGACGAGGCCGAGTGGTGCGACCGCATCGCGATCATGGATCACGGTCAGATCGTCGCCCTCGACGCCCCTGAGACGCTCAAAGCGGGCGTCGGCACCGACCGCGTCACAATCCACACCGAAGACGACGACGCCGCGATCGCCGCGCTGGAGGACCGCTTCGGCGTACGGGCCAGCGTGTCCGAAGGCGCTGTGACGTTCAGCGTCCCCGGCGGCGAGGAGTTCGTGCCGCGGCTGTTCGCAGAGCTCGGGGTTCCGATCCGGGCGGTCAGCGTCAGCCGCCCAACACTCGACGATGTCTTCATGTCCTACACGGGAACCACGATCCGCGACGCCGAGGAGGACTCGAGCAAGCACAAGCACCGCGTGATGATGCAGATGATGGGTGCTCGGCGATGAGCAGCCCGACGTTTCACGCGCCCTCCGCCGTTGGCGAGCCAGCGGGAGGACGCGGCATCCGCCCGATCGAGGCGAGCCTGGATGGCGAGCGGGCAGGCGGCCGCGGGCAGGCGGAGGAGGGCGTGGGCGATCGCCCCGAGACCGCCCAGCCGCCGCCCTCCGCCGCGCCCAAACGGCAGGTCGTCAGGGTCAGCGTCCCGAAGCGCAGCTTGCGCTCCGAGTTGCGTGCGATCAAGATCGTCTGGCGCCGCGAGCTGATCCGCTTCCGCGCCGACAAGCTGCGGATGATCACCTCGCTCGTGCAGCCGCTCCTGTTCCTGTTCGTGCTCGGCGCCGGCCTGCAGCGTCTGTCGAGCGCCGGCACCCACGGCGTCAGCCTGAAGACCTTCATCTACCCGGGCATCCTCTGCATCGCCGTCATGTTCACGGCGATGTTCTCGGCCGCCTCGATCGTCTGGGACCGCGAGTTCGGGTTCCTGCGCGAGATGATGGTCGCCCCTGTCCGCCGCAGCTCGATCGTGATCGGCAAGTGCCTCGGCGGGGCGACGGTGGCGGGGATCCAGGGCGTGATCGTGATCTGCCTCGCGGGCCTGGTGCACGTCCCCTACGACCCGCTGCTGATCCTCGAAGTCTTCGCCCTGCAGGTGCTGCTCGCCTTCGCGATCACCGCCTTCGGCGTGATGATCGCGGTACGGATCAAGCAGATGCAGTCCTTCATGGGGGTCATGCAGATGATCGTGATGCCGATGTTCTTCGTCTCAGGAGCGCTGTTCCCGGTCTCGGGCCTACCCGGGTGGCTCAGCGTGCTCAACCGGCTTGACCCGCTTACTTATGCCGTGGATCCGATGCGCCGTCTGGTCTTCGGTCACCTCACGATCTCCCCTGCCGCTCGCCACGCGCTGGACCCCGGTGTCACGTGGTGGGGATGGCACGTCCCGGGGCTGCTCGAGGCAGGGGTGATCCTCGTGCTCGGTCTCGCGATGCTGGCAATCGCGATCTGGGAGTTCAGCGCGACGGAGTAGCGGTCGCTGCGTCTGGAGGAGCACCGCCGGGAGCCAGAACCCTCGCACCGCCTCCGACCAACGCCTTGACGGCAGCTAGGTATTGGTCCCACGTCCAGGCGGCGGCATGGTCAAAGGCCACACGCGCAAGCTGCTCACGCCTGGCGAAATCATTGAGTATCCGGTCAATCGCCGTTCGCATCGCATCCGAATCTCCGGGCGGGACCAGCATCGCGGTGCGACCGTCCTCGACATAGTCTTCAAGGCTCCTCGTTTGCGAGGCGACAACGACCGTTCCGGCGTCGACCGCATCACAAAGGCGGACTTGGCCGTGGCTGACGCCTCCATCATGCATCGAAAGAACGAACACGGCCGCCTTGCGGATCAGCTCGCGTACGTGCTCGTGCGGGATGTCAGACAGGACAGTCGCGCGCCGATCTTCGTTGAGACGCTCGACCAGGGCCCGGTCGTGCTCTGCGCAGACGACCAGCAGCGGCCAGGGTCGCGAACCTGAGCCCGAAGCACCGCTCGCCGAGTGGCCCAGCGATCGAACGGCCGCCAAGCGCGATCGACCCGATTGCCAATGCCGCCAGCGCGCACCGGATGGTCGATGAAGTGCAGCACGACCAACTTGCGGCGCCTGCCCAGGAGCGCCCTCATCAATAGAAGCGAACGCCAGCCCCTATCTCCGCGGATCACTGCAAGCACGTCATAACGAGCGCTCGCGAGGAACAGCATGAGCGCGCGTAACGGACCCAGCCGCCCCAACCACTCCTGCACGCACCCCGCCCAGCCGCTCCTCGCTGTCTGCGCCCAGCCCCTGCTCGCGCGCCGTCCCGACGCTGTTCAGCCGACCGTCCCGCCGAGCACCATCCGCTGGCCCGTGAAGTCGAAGGTCACGTCGCCGAAAGTGGACAGGATGTCGAGCGCGAGGAGGCCGACGACCTTGCCCTTGCTCTTGGCGGTGATGGAGCTGTGCGAGCTGACCACGACCGTCTTTGGCAGCTTCACGCCGCCCGCCGTCCAGTAGTCGAGGCGCACCGGAGTGAAGGTCACGGCCGAGCAGATGGAAGTGTGACTCTTCACGCTCTTACCGGCGGCTGGAAGGCCGAGTCGCTTGGCGGCCCCCGTGTCGATCGTCGTCCTTCCCGCGCCCGTGTCGATCTGGTAGCCGACTGGCTTACCGCCGATCGTGGCCCGAGCGCCAAGGCGACCTCGCCGTCGGGGGCACGCCCGACCTTCACCGGGAGGGTCTTGCCGCCGGTCGGTGGCTTGCCACCGAGGATCAGGCGCTTGCCGGCTAGGTCGATTGTCATCGTCCCAAAGCGCGAGAGCACATCGGCGCCCAGCGACCCCGCACTTGGAATGCCTTTGATCTTCACGCCGGAAAAGGTGGACTTTGTTGAAATGACCGTTGTCGTGGGCAACGCCGTGTTGCCGAGCTTCCAGTCCGAGATCGTTACCGGCTGCAAGCTCAGCGTGCAGAGCGACGCCGCCGTAGTAGCGGCAGGAAGGCCGAGGGTCTTGACGACGATGGGATATACGAGGCTCTTGCTCGCGCCAGTATCGACCAGGAAGAAGGACGGGCGACCTTTGACCGTCAGCTCGACAAACGCAAACGCTTGGTGATTGACGCGGAAAGCCTGTACCGGGAGCACCATGCGCGAGGACGCGGTCGCACTCGTGCTTGTCCCCGAGGTCGTGCCGCCGGTGGCCGCAGTCGCGCTCGTGGGCGCGGGCTTGCGGGTAGTGGAGTGGTGGCTGGAGCTCCCGCACCCGGCTACCGCGACCGTCGCAATCGCCCTCACGCCCAGCATCGTCAATTGCTTGCGCATATTCGTCAGTCCCCGTCAACCCTCGGGCGTAGATTACTGTGAATTCACACTACCCGGAAGACTGGAAAGCAAACGGCGAGCCCGGATTGCGGGGGCCCGGGCTCAGGAAGAGCGAGCCCGTTGGAATATCGGGACCGACCGAGAGCGCGTTTATGTCGGTGCGCTCCCGGGTATGCCCAGCCCGCGAAGCAGTTGAGGCCGCGCTACGCGCTCGTAGCCGCCGGCTCCTCGGCGCGCCGGGGCAGCAGCGTTTCGCGGGCGATCACGAGGCGCTGGATCTGCGCAGTGCCCTCGTAGAGCTGGAGGATCTTCGCATCGCGCATCAGCTTCTCGACCGGGTAGTCCTTGATGAAGCCATAGCCGCCGTATACCTGGACGGCATCCGTGGTGACCTCCATCGCGGAATCGGCGGCGAAGCGCTTCGCGTGCGATGACTCGAGCGTGTTGCGCTTGCCCTGGTCGAGCAGCACAGCCGAGTTCCAAGTCGCCAGGCGGGACATGTGGACCTTGGTCGCCATGTCAGCGATGATCATCTGGATCGCCTGGTGCATCGCGATCGGTACGCCGAACTGGACGCGCTCCTTGGAGTACTGGATCGCGAACTCCATCGCGGCGCGCGCCACGCCGACTGCCATCGCCGCCACGCCAGGACGAGTCCTGTCGAGCGTCATCATCGCAATCTTGAAGCCCTTGTTCTCCTCGCCGACGAGGTGGCCCAGCGGGATCTCGACGTCGTCGAAGGAGATGGTCGCGGTGTTGGACGCCCGCTGACCCATCTTGTCCTCCTTCTTGTCGACCACCACGCCGGCGTCACGGGGAACGATGAAGCACGAAATGCCACGGTGGCCGGCCTGCTTGTCGGTCTTGGCGTAAACCGTGTACCAGTTGGCGTAGCTGCCGTTGGTGATGAAGCACTTGGAGCCGTTGAGCACCCACTTGTCACCCTTGCGCACGGCGGCGGTCTTCATCCCCGAGACGTCAGATCCGGCGTCGGGCTCGGTCAGGCAGAAAGAGGCCAGCAGCGGCGCCTCGCTGAGGCGTCCGAGGTACTCGCGCTTGAGCTCCTCGGAGGCGGCGAGCACTACCGGGGCGATGGCGAGGCCGTTGCAGGTCAGCGAGGTCCCGATCCCCGAGCATCCCCATGCGATCTCCTCCTCGATCACGACCCCGTCCAGGAAGCTGAGGCCGGTCCCCCCGTACTCAGTCGGAAGGTGGCCGTTCATCAGGCCCAGCTCCCAGGCCTTGTCGATGACCTCCTGCGGCCAGGTGCCGTTCTTGTCGTACTCCCAGGCGACGGGGCGCATCTCCTTCTCGGCGAAGTCATGCGCGAGCTCACGCATGCTCTTCTGCTCATCGGTGAGCGTGAAGTCAACCATTCTGTGAAACTCCTTTATTGACCAAACTGGGAGGGCCGACTGACTAGTCAGTCAATAACTAGGCGATACAGGATACCCGATCCCCGGGGGCGATCGGCAGCCGGCGCCGGGAGGGCCGCAACAGCCCGCTGGCCCATTGCGATCTGAGGTAGGGTGCGCACTCAGATGGCCGATCCGCTGACAATTGAGCTCGACGAGCTGGTCAACCGCCCAGGGACTTACTTCAACCCCCAGACCGAGATCGTGCTGATCGTAGACGACTCACCCCATGTCGATTCTGAGATCTTCGAGACCGAGGAGTACCAAGGAAGCGAGTGGGTCCTGATCTCCGACGAAGCGCCCGTACAGGAGCGCCGCCGCGACGAGCTGCTCGAGGCTTTCCAGGCGCGCCACCATCCGGGCGCGCTCGCCGAGGAGGAGGACGAGGACGAGGTGGAGGACGAGCTCGAGGCCGACGCGCAAGAGGTTGAGCAGGAGTAAGGCTCCTCGGAGTGGGCCGGGCGTGCGACGCCGGCGGGGCTGGGGTCACGGTGGCGCGGAAGCCTCCTCGCCGTGGTGCGGAAGCTGGATCGTCTCTAGCATTGGCGGATGCGCAGAGGACTCTTGGTCGCGATCGCGCTGTTCGTTTTCCCGTCCGCTGCCACGGCCGCGCCGGTGCTGGTGCTCGGACGCGGCGGTCATGCAGTGTTGCGCGAGGATCCGTTCCTCACGCTGCCGGGGCTGACCCTAACCCCGTTTGGGGCACCGGCCTCGGGCCCCTCCCGGGCGCCAGCCTCAGCCTTCGCCGGTCCGCCAGCCAGCGTCCACTCCCTGAAAGTCCGGGCGAGGGTTGCCGCGCGCACCGTGGCCAGTGAGCTCGCTGGGCTACTGAAGAAGCATGAGCTCACGCGCGCCCAGTACCGCGGTTACAGCACGTCCTTCGATGCATCGCTGCGGACCGCCAGGCGCCTGCGCGGCACGCGCGCGACCGAGCTTCAGTCCGTGATCGGGAACGTGCAAGCAATCGCCGCCGCAGGGCTCACGCCCTCGCGCCTCCCCGTGCTGTTCGAGACGTTGCAGCGCAACGTCCAGTGGTGGACGAAGGGCCCGTTGCTGAGCTCCGGTCAGCGCGTCGAGTTCACGGGCTCGGAGCTCGTATGGGAGTACTACCCGGGCCAGGGCATCGAGCTGCAGGAGCTGGGAAGCTTCGGCAAGGCCGATGGTCTCTATACCGCTGGAGCTTCCCACTACCCCAGGATGCGTCACCTGCTCGCCGAGCTTATTCCCCTGGCAGCACTCCGTGGCGGCGGTTTGACGTGGGAGTACTACTTCAAGTTCGAAGGCGCCAGCCCGCCGTGGACCAGCGCGATGTCGCAGGGCACGGCGCTCGAGGCATTGACACGGGCTTACAAGGCGTTCCATGACCAGTCATATCTCACGATTGCACGTCGCGCTTTGGCGATCTTCTCCGTGGCGCCACCCGTCGGGGTAAGTGTCAGGACCACGCTTGGTAGCCGCTATCTCCTGTACTCGTTCGCGCCCGGCGAGTCGGTCATCAACGGCTTTCTGCAGACACTGATCGGGCTCTACGATTATGCGCACGTGGGCCGCGATGTCCGCGCCGCCCGGCTGTTCGCACTCGGCAACGCCGAGGCGCAGGCTGAGGTGCCGCGCTACGACACCGGCGCGTGGTCTCTCTACGCGCCCGGCCAGGAGGACACGCTCGATTATCACACGCTTGTCACGGGCTTCCTGCACGAGCTGTGCTCACGCACTCACGCGCGCGTCTACTGCATCACCGCCGAGCACTTCGACCGCTACCTGAAGACCCCGCCGTCACTCGAGTTGCTGACGCACAGCGTGAGGCGCGACAAGGCGACCTCGATCGCGTTCCGGCTCTCCAAGCACTCGCACGTGGGAATCGTGCTGACGCGGGGTGGCCAGACGGTGCTCCTCACCAGCGCATACTTCTCCTACGGGGTGGACGCCTTCTCGGTCCCGCCGCTGATCCGCCGCGGGCGCTACACCGTCCGCCTCGCCGCAACCGATCTGGCGGGGAACTTCAACCGGATCGTGGCGACCCTGCAGGTCTCCTGAGCTTCTGGAGCAGGCCATGTGCCGCGGTGCTCATCCACCCAGGACAACGGCGGGGCCTAGACTCGCGCGGTCATGGTGCCGCGAACGATCCTCTACACGGGCAAGGGCGGCGTCGGCAAGACCTCGGTGGCGTCATGCACGGCGCGTAGCTGCGCGGCAGGCCGAAAGACGCTGGTGATCTCTACCGACCCCGCGCACAGCTTGTCGGAGTCTCTGTGCGCGGAGCTGGGACCGCAGCCGGTTCAGGTGGCCGGCCGTCTTTGGGGGCAGGAAGTCCGGGCGCAGGAGGAGCTGGAGCGTCACTGGTCTGGCGTTCGGGCTTGGCTCGGCGAGCTTTTCGTAGAGCGGGGCGTTGACCGGATCTCGGCGCAGGAGCTGACTGTCCCGCCCGGAATGGACGAGCTGTTCTCGCTGCTGGCACTCCAAGCCCAGCATCGATCCGGCGATTGGGACGTGATCGTCGTCGACTGCGCGCCGACCGGGGAGACGCTGCGACTGCTCTCGGTCCCCGATGTGGCCAGGTGGTGGATCGAGAAGATCTTCCCGATGGAGCGTCAGATCCTTGCCGCAGCACGGCCGATCGCGCGCTCGCTGCTGGATCTGTCGTTGCCCAGCCAGGCGGTCTTCACCGACATTCGGCGTCTGTCAGAGCACCTGATCGCGATGAACGAGATTCTCCGCGACCGTGAGCGATCGACGATCCGCTTGGTGATGAACCCGGACAAGATGGTGATCGGAGAGGCGATGCGAACGTTTACCTATCTCAACCTGTACGGCTACCTGACCGACGCAGTCGTCGTCAATCGCATTTTCCCTCCGGCGTGGGCGACTACTTCGCTGACTGGAGAGAAGTGCAGGAAGACCATCTGGAGCTCGTGCAGTCGGCGTTCGCGCCGGTGCCCGTGCTATGTGCTCCGTACTTCGAGCGGGATGTGGTAGGCGGTGAGATGCTCGATCGTCTTTCTGGTGCGCTGTTCGCCGAGCACGATCCCAGCGCCGTCCTGCACGATGCGCTGACCCAAGAGCTGATCGTCTCCGAGCACAGCACCAAGCTGCGACTCGCGCTTCCGTTCGCGCGCAAGGGCGACATTCAGTTGAAGAAGATCGGCTCCGAGCTCGTCGTGGGCGTCGACGGGCAGCGGCGCACTATCATGCTCCCACCCGCGCTCGCCGCCTTGCACGCAACCACCGCGGCGTTCGCCGACGGCGCGCTCGAGGTGACATTCAATGGAGCGCAGCGATCCCCAGGAGACTGACCCTGCCGGCGCAGGCGACACCGACGCCGGCGTGGCCGCGACGTGTGAGGCGCTGTGGCGACTGCGTCAAGCATCCGGCGCAGCGCAACGGCTGATCGCCGACGCGGCGGCGCAAGCCGCAGTCACAGCAGCCACAGCAGCCACAGTTGGACGCGAGCAGCGCAAGCCCCCCGCGGCTGGCTGGCAGACGCCCGCGGGCGGCAATCGACCTGGTCGAGATGACCAAGCTGAGACACCGAACGCACCGGACGATGCCGACCTGGTGGCGCGGTCGATCCAGGCGCTGTGCGAGCTGATCGGACCCGAGCTCCAGCAGCGGCTGGCGCAGGCTCTCCGGGAAGTGCTGCTCGCGGTGCGCGCATTGATCGACGGGTACATCGAACGACTCGAGCGCCACCCTCCAGAACCAGACGAAGTGCAGGACATCCCGATCCTCTAAGCGCCCCCGCGCGAGCGCGCGCGGGGTCCGACGCGGCAGCCCGGGGGCGGTCCGACGCGGCAGCCCGGGGGCGGTCCGACGCGGCAGCCCGGGGGCGGTCCGACGCGGCAGCCCGGGGGCGGTCCGACGCGGCAGCCCGGGGGTACGCGATCTCCTACCGCTGGGTTGGGGTGGCACGCGCGCGCGCTCGGAGGCCTCCGAGCGGCCTACAATCGCGACGTGGCCCGAACCTGGATTCTCACCGGGTCGCCGGAGAACCACGAGGCGACCCGCGAGCGCGGCTTCAGCGTCATCGGCCTGAAGGAGCGCAACCGCAACCGCGCGCTCGAGATCGAGCCCGAGGACCGAATCGTGCTGTACGCAACGCGCGTGATGGCATTTACGGGCGCCGTCCGCGTCGAGGGCGAGTGCTACGAGGCCCGCGAGAAGCTCTGGCCGGGCAAGCCCGGCAAGGAGGATGCTTATCCCTGGCGCTTCGCAACCTCTTCGGAGATCGTGCTCGAGGAATCCGAGTGGATTCCCGCCGAGTCGATGATCGACGCGCTGGAGCACATCGGCAAATGGCCCCGCGAGCACTGGAAGCTCGCGTTTCAGGGTCAGATCCGACGGGTTTCCGAGCATGATGCGCAAGCGCTGCTGGAGCGCTTGCGGGCGGCCGCGGGGTCGGCGACGGGCACGGCCGCGGGGTTGGCGACGGGCACGGCCGCGCGGTTGGCGACGGGCACGGCCGCGCGATCGGCCGCACGCACATGAGCTCCGATCGCGGCGCGGGCACCGCTACGGGGCGGGTGGGATCCGGTGCCGACCGCTTGTCCCGGGCGTGGCGCGAGCTGGCGACCGAGCGCCGGCAGGCCGCACTCGCGGCGCTGGGGCTGTTCGTCGCGCTATTCCTTCCCTGGTACCAGGAGACGGTGATCGCAACCGGCGGGACAAGGCTGCAGGCGGCGCGCGAGACGCTGACCGGCTGGGCTTCTTTCTCGTTCGTCGAAGCCGCTGTGCTCCTAGTCGCCGCCGGCGTTCTGACGCTGCTCTTCATGCGGGCCGAGGGAAGGGCGTTCCATCTCCCCGGCGGCGATGGATGGGTGATCACGGCGGCCGACTTCTGGACCTGCCTATTGATCGTTTGGCGGATCTTCGACAAGCAGGGAACCGGCAGTCAAGGCCAGTTCGCCACCACGTCTGGCGTCGAGTGGGGCATCTTTGTCGCGCTGGCGGTCGCCGCCCTACTCACATACTCCGGCACCCGGGTCCGCGCCGCCCATCAGATCGAGGCTCCTTTGCCGGGGGAAGGGACCGAGCGTTCCGCGCGGTCGCCGCGGGATCCAGGGCGTCCGGTGGGGTCCAGCTCCGCGCGGTCGCCGCGGGATCCAGGGCGTCCGGTGGGGTCCAGCTCCGCGCGGTCGCCGCGGGATCCAGGGCACGCGCCCGAGCCGCCGCGATCGATCTGGCCGCAGCCGGCCGCGCGTCCGCCCAGACCCGTCCCAGCCGAGGATCCTCCCACCAGACCTCTACATGGCTCTTCGCACCAGCCCGATGACGAACTGACTATTCCGCTGCAGCCCGAGGAATAGTTGCCATGACTTGACCGAGGCGCACGAGGATCAGCTCTCGCTCGGACACGAGCTGGCGCCATGTGAATCGCAGCACCGTGAATCGCGCCGCGGCCAGCTCAGCGTCGCGCCGGCGATCACGCTCGAACGCGCCGCGGTCGCCGTGGAACGCGAATCCATCGATCTCGACGACCAGGCGCTCGGCACGCCACAGGAAGTCGGCCTCATAGCGGCCGAGCCTCGCGTTCACCTCAGGCGGCGGTAGCACGCCTTGCGTACGAGCGCGAGAAAACGCTCCTCAGCCTCTGATCGGGTCATCGTGGTGGCGCCTGCGCCCGCGAGCGCGACGGCTGCGAGCCTCACCGAGCCGCGGCGGCGTGGATTGCGGGCGAGCACTGCCCGGATCCCGTCGCGGGTCACCAGGCGCCGAACGAGGGCCCCGTCGAGTGCGCGCTCGAGCTCACGGTCTGACAGCGAAGGCGCCACTTCGAGTAGCGCCCGGGCGGGCGATGAGATCGGGATACCCTGGTGCCGGCGCATGTCTGCGGGAGCGAACGACTGGACACGGTGGATGCGAATACCTTTCTTGCACCCACAGTTGCGCCCGACCACTGTCACGTCGACTTCGGACTCCGGCATCGGTGCACGCAGATTCCAGACCGACGCTGCCGAGTGGTGGCTGAGGAGAGCCCGATCGCCACACGCGAGTACCGCCGCCATTTGCAGGGCGAGCTCAGGCAGTGCCGTATGACCAACCGCGTACACCCCGCGGTGCACAACCCGAAGCCAACCTCGCGCGCGCCGGCGACCGATCGCATGACGGCTCAGTCCACAGCCGAGAAGCTGCTCTTGGGTCACCAATCCCTTCTGCGCGTCGGCGATGCGGGCCACAGCCAGGTCGACCGGGGCTTTGGGATCGACGGCGCAGTCGACCGGGGCTTTGAGATCGACGGCGCAGTCGACCGGGGCTTTGGGATCGACGGCGCAGTCAACCAAGCCTTCAGCCGGCGCCATAACTCGACAGTCGAGCCCCTCCGAAGGTCGAGTGTCGTGTGGAGCGCGCATAACGGCACGTGTGCGACAGTCGCCTCGGCTACCGAGTCGAGTGTCGAGCTCTGACGGTGCAGGGGGCAGGCATGCCGATGAGTTTGCACCAGCGAGACGCCTCGCTAATGCCGCGGGACGTAATCGTTTCGAAGCTTTGACTGGGCCGGCACGCACCATTACACGCCGGTCACAAGTCAAAGAGAGAACGCACGCAGACGCTACTCGCTGCAGCCAGGCCAACGATCGCCACCGTGCGAACCCTATATTTGACGAAATGTCCGAGCAGCCCGCAGCGGGCCAAGACCCGCTCCCGACCCCGGGGCAAGTCGCGCGCCCCAGAGACCCCGCCTCGGGGCACGACCCGTTCCCGACCCCGGGGCAAGTCGCGCGCGCCCGAGACCCCAACTCGCGGCAAGACTCGCCCCCCCCATCGCCCGCCCCGGGGCAAGCCCCCCCATCGCCCGCCTCGATCCAAGACGTGGCAAGAGGCCTCGAGCAGGCCGGATACCTCGCCGCAGAATCAACCGCCCTCGTGTCCTTCCTGGCCGCGAAATTGGGCAAGCCGGTGCTCGTCGAAGGTCCCGCCGGGGTCGGCAAGACCGAGCTTGCCAGGGCGCTGGCGAGATACTTGCAGCGTCCCCTCGTACGCCTGCAGTGCTACGAGGGCCTGGACGAGGCCAAGGCGATGTACGAGTGGAACTACCGCAAGCAGCTCCTGCGGATTCAGGCAGAAGCCAGCGGTACGGGCTGGCAGGACGTCCAGGAGGACATCTTCGGCGAGGAGTTTCTCCTGCAGAGACCGCTGCTGAGCGCGATCGCATCCCCAGCGCCCGTCGTGCTGCTGATCGACGAGATCGACAAGACCGATCAGGAGTTCGAGGCGATGCTGCTCGAGCTGCTGAGCGACTTTCAGATCTCGATCCCCGAGCTTGGACTGATGCAGGCAAAGACGCAGCCGATCGTCCTGCTCACGTCCAACAACACGCGTGAGCTGACCGAAGCGCTCAGGCGCCGCTGCCTCTACTTGTGGCTCGATTACCCCGACCTCGAGCACGAGCTGAGGATCGTCCGGTTGCACTCTCCCGATCTGGATGCCAAATTGGCGCAAAAGCTCGTGGAGGTAGTCCACGAGGTACGTGAGCTGGACCTGAAGAAGCCACCGAGCATCGCCGAGTCGATCGACTGGGCGCGGGCGCTGATCCTCCTCGGGGCACGCGACATCGACCAGGCCACGTTCCGCGAGACGATCAGCGTCATCGTCAAGCACCGCACCGACCTCGACATCGTCGCCGCCCGCGTCGGCGTCAAGCTTGAGCCGGGCCCCCCCGATGCCCGGCCCGCAGCCTGATCCCCCACCGATGCCCGGCCCGCAGCCTGATCCCCCACCGATGCCCGGCCCGCAGCCTGATCCCCCGGCGTCCAACGGCCCGCAGCCTGCTCCCCCAGCGTCCAACCTCTACGGGGCGATATCCAACAACGGCCCTGACAACTTCGATGGCCAACTGCTCGCATTCGCGCACGACTTGCGCGGCGAGGGAGTCGCAGTCGGAACCTCTGAGCTGCTCGACGCGTTTGCCGCGCTGCAGCACGTTTCCTGGAGCAGGCAGGCCGACTTCAAGCAGGCGCTCGCGGCGACGCTCGCCAAGTCTCCCGAAGACCAGCGCGTGTTCGAGCTCGTGTTTGATCGCTTCTTCTTCCGCGCCGCTGAAGCGCAAGCGGCTCGCCACCGGATCGGGGAGCGCCAGGGTCTCATGCGCGTGGAGGAGATCGACCTCGACGCGCTGCGAGAGCAGATCGCCGCGGCGCTGATCGACGGTTCGGACGGCGCCATGCGAGACCTCGCCCGGCTCGCGATCGCGGCGTTCGGGCGCGAAGGGGGCTCGGGCGTGCTGGGCGTCGATGTCCAGCGCATCCGGCGCGCGCTCGGCCTCAGAGCCGAGCCTCAGCCCGACCTTCCCGAGCGCGATCCGCGGCGCGACGGACTCCCGCGCGAGCAGCTTCGCCGATTCGAGTCCCATCTGCGCCGCGAGCTCGAGCGCGCCCTGATCGAGCGAACCGCCAAGCTGCCACCCAAACGGCCGCTGAACGAGCTCGACCGCGCGCTCCCGACGGGGCCGATCCAGGATCTCGCGGCGGTGCACAAGGTGGTCGCGCAGCTACGACGCCGCCTCGCCACCCAGGGACAAGAGCTCCGCGGTGCCAAGCGTCATGCGCACGTGGACGTGCGGCGCACGATGCGAGCCTCGCTGCAGACCGGCGGCGTGCCGGTCGAGCTGAAGTACCGCCGCCAGCGCCCGCGCCGCCCCGAGCTATTCGTGCTCTGCGACGTCTCGACCAGCGTCACGAGCGCAAGCACCTTCTTTCTCTCGGTCCTACACGCGCTCCACGACTCGCTGCGCAAGCTGCGCTCGTTTGTGTTCATCGAGCGCATCTCCGAGGTGACGGAGGTGTTCGAGCGCGAACGCGACTTCCGCGCCGCCAGCGCAGCCGTCTCGGGCGAGGCCGGCGTGGCCGACGTCTCCGGGTACACCGACTACGGGCGTGTGTGGACCGAGCTCCTGGCGCTGATCGGAGATGACCCCGATTACAGTCCCCGTGCCACGCTGATCGTGCTAGGCGACGCGCGGACCAACGGCCGCCCGCCGCGCGAGGACGTGTTCGCCGCGATCGCCGCCAGGGCAGGGCGCACGTTCTGGCTGAACCCCGAGCCGAAGCTCTACTGGAACTACGGCGACAGCGTGATCGCCTCCTATGAGCGCCACTGCACCGCCTTCGAGTGCTGGCGCAGCGACCAGCTCGAGGACTTCGTCAAGGCGCTGACGCGACCGGCGGTGTCATGATGCAAGGGTTGAGCTGACGCCACGCGGTTGGTGACAATGCGCATGTGTCGACCGGGGATCTCGCCGAGCGCCATCGCCGGGCGGTGAGCTGAGGGCGATCCTGACACGGGACCGCCTGTTAGCGTGTGCGGTGGCTCTCGCTCGCGAGCTTGCCGTCTGGCCGCACCTGGCACGATCGCACCGGACCGCTGACGGAGTGCGACTGGCGTCAGCTCGATGGGACCGGATCTTGACCACCGCAGAACCCTTTTCCCCAGCATCGACACACAGCGCGAGTCCCCGCCGCCGCGTGGCGGCCGGACGGCTGCCTCGTCGGACTGCGCGCCGCGCCGCGCTGGTGATCGCCTCGCTTGCTCTCGCGGGCTGCGGAGCGAGCGGCGCTGTCAGCAACACGCGCAACGGCGCCGTCGGCGGCACGCCGTTGCGCGCGCTACCCAAAGCCAGGCCGCAGGCGATCGACCCGGCTGCGGGCGCGCAGGCGGCACCGGTCCCGCTCACGCCAAGTGATCCTGTCGGTGACGTGAACGCGCACGCCCCACCGCTCGCTACGGTCAGGCAAGAGCTGCGGCTGGAATTGGTCGCCGCGCGTGTGTCAGACGCGAGGTACATCGACCCGCTGCAGTACGTCACGCGTTGGGAGCGCACCGACCAGGGCGTGGACGCGAACATGCCGGTTGGAGCGCCGATTCTTGCGCCTTGCAGGATCAAGATCCTCGCGATCGAACCAAACTGGTATGCTGGGCAGCCGCTGGTGTATTGGGAGTTGCTCGCTGGACCGGACGCGGGCAAGGTGCAGTTCGTCGCGGAGGAGATCACCGCTATCGCGCCGCCCGGTAGCATCCTGCAGCAGGGACAGGCAATCGCTCGCTACGCCGCGTCCGGGACTGGTATCGAGTACGGCTGGTCGACCCCGAGCGGGGTCACGCTAGCGGTAGCGACGACGGGCTACGAGGAGGGTCAGGCCACGCCGGCAGGTAAGTCGATGCGCGCATGGCTGAACGCCCTCGGGGCGAACGCGGGCAACGCCTGATCGAGCAGCTTGACGAGCTGATCGAGGTACGCCGGCGCTGCCGGCCACACTCCCGTGCGGACACTTCGGCGACGAACGCACTCAGCTCGGCGGCTACCGCGGCGCACCGACGGCGCGCGGCGCGATAGCATTGCGGCTTCAGAGTTGACAACCCAGGGGGGCTGGCGGGCAGCCGGCTGAGATAGCGCCCCACGCGATTCGTGGCACCCGGCGCTGACCCTTTGAACCTGTGGGGTAATGCCCGCGAAGGGAGCAAGAACGAGCGATGATCGAGGCTCGCCGCCTCGCGACCTGGGGAGCCCGGTGGGAGTGCGGGTCGCGATCGTGAGCCGCACGTTCGCCACCAAACGCGGCGACGTCGCGGCCCTGGACCGTATGTCGCTGCGCGCCGGCCCGGGCGAGATCGTCGCGGTGGTCGGCCCCAGCGGCTGTGGCAAGACGACGCTGCTGGAGCTGGTCTGCGGGCTGCAAGCGCCCGACTCGGGGGCCGTCCACGCCGATCCGGCCGCGCTGATGCCCCAGCGCGATCTGCTGCTCCCGTGGCTGAGCGCGATCGACAACGCCGGGCTCGCGCTGCGCGCCCGCGGAGTCCCCCGAGCGCAGGCGCGGGTGGCCGCGGCGCCGTGGCTTGAGCGCTTCGGGCTGGGGGGCTTCGAGCGGTTTCGGCCGGCCGAGCTCTCAGGCGGGATGCGCCAGCGCGTGTCATTCCTGCGCACGCTGCTGGCAGGCAAGCCCGTCCTTGCGCTCGACGAGCCGTTCGCTGCGCTCGACGCGATCACGCGCCTGGAGATGCAGAGCTGGCTCGGACACGTGCTCGCGCGGGAGCCGCGAACCGTCGTCATGGTCACGCACGACGTGGAGGAGGCGGTGATGCTCGCCGACCGCGTGGTGGTCATGTCAACCCGCCCCGGACGTGCGCTGGCCGAGATCGCGGTCGGGCTGAGCCGACCACGCCACCGAACCGATCCGGCACTCGTCGCGTTGCGCGAGGACGCCCTGAAGGCGCTGGGGGTGTCTGGTTGAGGGCCCTGCGCGGTCACTGGCGCGCCCCGTTGTTGCTGCTCGCGCTGCTCGGGATATGGGAACTGTACGTAGATCTCGGCGCTGCCGACCCTTTGGTCCTCCCGGCGCCACACGCCGTCGCGATGGCCCTCTACAGCGATCGCTCGCTGCTGTGGAGTAATTTCCTCGTCACCGCCGAGGAGGTGCTGCTGGGAATCGTCGTGGCCGCGATCCCCGCCGGATTCGCGCTGTCGGTGGCGCTCCACTTCTCGCCGACCCTGCGGCGCGCTTTATACCCGTTGCTGGTCGCCTCCCAGACGCTTCCGATCCCGATCGTCGCGCCGCTGCTCATACTGTGGCTCGGGTTCGGGATCTTGCCCAAGCTGCTGGTGATCGCGCTCGTGTCATTCTTCTCGGTCGTCGTAACCACGCTCGGCGGACTCGCCGCCGTGGACCCAGACCTGATCAAGCTGATGCGCACCTTCGACGCCTCGCGGCTGCGAACCTTCCGCCACGTCGAGCTCCCCGCGGCGCTCCCGCCGCTGCTGATCGGCACCAAGATCGCTGTCGCCGTCGCGGTGATCGGCGCCGTCTTCGCCGAGCAAGCGGGCGCCAGTTCGGGCCTCGGCTACCTGTTCCTGCAATCGGTCAACCAACTGCTCACCGCGAGGGCTTTTGCCGCCGTCGCGATCCTGTCCGCGTTCGCGATCACCCTGTTCGCATTGCTGACGCTCGTCGAGAGGCGAGCGCTGCCGTGGGCCTACCAACCCCGAGGAGACCACTCACCATGAAACGCCTCGCCCGCCGTCCCGCGCCACGCCTCGCCCGCCGTCCCGCGCCACGCCTCGCCCGCCGTCCCGCGCCACGCCTCGCCCTTCGCAGTGCCAAGTGTCTCGCCCCGTGCGTTGCGATCGCCGCCGTGCTGCTGCTCAGCGCCTGCGGCGAGAAGAAGGATGCGCTGACGCCGAAGCACAGCCAGTCGCTGACGCTGATGCTCGACTACTTCCCCAACGCCGACCACGTCGGCGTCTACCAGGCGCTCGCGGAGGGCGACTTCGCCAGAGCCGGCCTCGACGTCCACGTCCAGGCGCCCTCTGACCCCGCGCTACCGCTGAAGCTGCTGGAAGCGGGCAAGGTGGACATCGCGATCTCCTATGAGCCCGAGCTGATGCTGGCGCGCAACCAGGGTTTGCCGCTGGTCTCGGTCGGCGCGATCGTCCAGAAGCCGCTGACCTCGATCATCTCGATCGGATCCAAGCACATAACGAGCCCCTCGCAGCTCCGCGGAAAGCGCGTCGGCGACGGTGGCATCCCCTATGAGCATGCCTACCTGACCACGATCCTCGCGCAAGCCGGCGTCCCGCTGAGCTCGGTCCGGGAGACCAACGTCGGCTTCAACCTCGTTCCGGCAATGGTCTCCGGCCGCGTCGACGCGACGATGGGAGGGTACTGGAACTACGAGGCGATCCAGCTCGCAGAGCTGAAGAAGCACCCGGACGTGATCCGCGTCAACCAGGTGGGCGTACCCACCTACGACGAGCTCATCCTGGTCGTGCGCGCGAGCACGCTCACCAATCACATCGCCGAGATCCGCAACTTCGTGCAGGCACTCGCGCGTGGCTATGAGTCGGTGCGACGCAACCCACAAGCGGGCGTCAGCTCACTCGTGAGCGCAAACCCCGGCCTCGACCGCAAGTTCCAGCTCGCGAGCGTGCTGGCCACGCTTCCGGTGTTCTTCCCCTCCGATCCCTCCATGCCGTGGGGATACCAGAACCAGGCGTCGTGGAACGCCTACGGGGAGTGGATGCTGGGGCATCACCTGATCTCCAACCCGAACGCGGTGGTGAACGCCTCGACCAACGAGGCACTGGCCGGCCAGGGCTCATGAGTCCCGGCAACCGGCCCGGAGCCCGTCCGGCCCGGCCCGCAGCCCGTCCGGCCCGGCCCGCAGCCCGTCCGGCCCGGCCCGCAGCCCTCGACCCGTCGGACCGCAGTCCGCGGCCCGCTCAAATCTCGGCCCTGGCCTCAGGCCGCCAGCGGCGCCGCGGCGCTGCTGGCGCGCCCCCGTAGGGCGAATAGACCAGCGAGACCTGACCAAGGTGCGTACGGCGCAAAGAACGAGTCGACCTCCTCCTCGGTGGCACGCGCGCAAGGGTCACCGGTGCGCAGCCGGCCGACCAGCTTCAAGTACGCGAGGTCGCCGGCCGGGAGCTGATCGAGCCGTCCTTGACCGGTGAGGGCGAGCATCTGGACCGTCCAGCGCCCGATCCCCCTGATGGCGCGCAGGCGCCTCCAGGCCCGTTCGTGCGCGAAGCCATCGAGGTCGATTCGCCCGGCCGCAACCTCCCGCGCGACATGCACGAGCGCAGCCGCTCGCCCAGGGGATAGATCAATCGATGCCAGCAGCGCCGGGGCTTGACGGGCAAGAACCTCGGCTGGCGGCGCGTCGCGCAGTCCGGTGCGGGCGCATCGTGGACCGAGCGCCGCAATCAACGCCCGCTGGATCGCCGCGGCGCGCTCGAACTCGATTAGCTGCTCGCAGATCGCCAACGTCAATGCCTCGAAGGGATCGGGCTTGCCCGCCACACGCCGCCCGGGATCGGCCCGCACCGCGGCGCCGATCAGCGGATCGAAGCGGAAGCGCTCGTAGAAAGGCCGCAAGTCCTGGTCGATCCCGAGCGCCAGGCGCATGCGCCCGATCCCCCACTGCGCAGCCTCGCGGTCCCGCGCCCGGGCGCCGAACAGCACGCGGTCAGGGCTGAGCTGCGCCGCGCGAACGACCACGGGCCGGCCCTCGAGGTGAAGCAGTCGGTGGAGCACCCCACCGCGAACCGCCGTCAAGCCGTCGAGGCCGCCGCGCCGGGGAAGGCGGAACAGCCACCGCGGCCGGACTTCGAGCCGCAGCTCGAAGTCGTCATCTCCGGCGGCGCGCGTCTCGCCCCCGCCCATCCCGGCCCGGCCATTCAATCGCTCCCCGCTCATCCGCCTGACCCGGCCACGCGCAAGGCCAATTCACTCGCCCGGCTTGGCGATCACGTGGACGTCGACTATGAACCTGCGGCTGCCCCGGACCGGGAGCAAGTCGCTGGAGTCAAGGGGCAGGGTTTGCTGGGCGCGCGCGAGCCCGCGCATGCCATGGCGCTTGAGGAGCGCGACGGTCGCCGCGCCGGCGAGAAAGCCCGTAGCCGCCACCGCGGCGGCCTGAACGCCCGGTAGGACAGCCGGTGGCGCCCGTAGCACCGGGCGCACCCCCGCCAGGACCGCCAGCGGCAGTCCATCGACGATCTCTTCAGTCGCCTCGCCGCCTCCAGCCTCCTCCCCGGCTTCAGTGGCCTCGCCGCCTCCAGCCTCCTCCCCGGCTTTAATGGCCTCGCCGCCTCCAGCCTCCTCCGCGGCTTCGGTTCCCTGCCCGCCAACATGGTCAGCCTCGTCAGAGATCTCGGTTTCGTCGCACATTTTCGTAATGGTGACAGCGAGCGTGCTCAACTTCAAAGATCTTCTGATCGTCTGAATCCGTACTGGCCGGTCGTTACGATGAAGCGGCTGCATGCCGACCTCAATCGATGTCTTCGCCAAGGCGCGCGAGTTTGAGCGCCTGGACCAGCTCAAGGCCGCCCGCGAGCTCGGTGCGCTGCCCTTCTTCCGGGTGCTGGAGGGCCCCACGCTGCCCGTCGTGGAAATGGAGGGCAAGCCCCGCATCATGCTGGGCTCCAACAACTACCTAGGGCTGACCGGCGACGAGCGAGTCAAGCAGGGCGCACTCGACGCGCTCCACCGCTACGGGACCGGCCTTACCGGCTCGCGACTGTTGAACGGCACGATTGGCTTACACATCGAGCTCGAGCACGAGCTCGCGCAGTGGCTGCAAACCGAGGCGGCGCTCGTCTTCACCACTGGGCATCAGGCGAACGTCGGCGCGCTCGGCACGATTCTCGCGCCTGGCGACACGGTGATCGCGGACTCCGGCGATCACGCCTCGATCCTCGACGGCTGCGTCTTGTCCCGCGCAAAGCTGCGTGCGTTTCGCCACAACCGCATCGACCGGCTGGAGCGCGCGCTCGAGAAGGCGCTCGTCGACGGCGGCGGGATCCTGGTGGTCGTAGACGGAGTCTTCTCGATGGAGGGCGACGTCGCCCCGTTACCGCAAATCGCGGATCTGTGCGGACGCTTCGGCGCGCGCCTGATGGTTGACGAGGCGCACGCGCTGGGCGTGCTGGGCGCGCGGGGCGCCGGCGCCTGCGAGTTGATGGAGATCGAGGATCGCGTCGATCTGCGGATGGCGACGTTCTCCAAGTCGCTGGCCTCATGTGGCGGGGTGATCGCCGGCCCGGCGGAGGTAATCGACTTTCTGCGCATCGCGTCGCGGCCGTTCCTCTTCACTGCCTCGGCGGTGCCGGCCGCGGTGGGAGCCGCGCTGGCAGCGGTGCGGCTCTGCCGCTCGGAGGAGGGGCGGGAGCTGTTTGCGCGCGTGCTCGAGAACGCGCGCTATCTCCACAGCGGACTGAGCAAGCTGGGCTTCGAGGTCATAGACCCAACCATCGGCGCGGACGGAAGCGAGATCGTGACACCCGTGGTGCCGGTAATCGTCGGCGACGACTGGAAGGCGGTCTTTCTCTGGAAGGCGCTCTACGACGCCGGCGTGTTCGTGAACGTGGCGATCCATCCCGGCGTCCCCCCCTCGGGCGCGCTGCTGAGAACGAGTGTCATGGCCACCCACGATCAGGGCACGCTCGACCGCGCGCTGGAGGCGTTCTCGCAGGCCAAGCGGTCGTTCGAGACCGAGCACGGCCCCCTCCCAGGGGGCTGACGGGAGCCCGTGCTGCTCGTGCACTGCCGGATGAGCCCCGGGGGACAAATAAAAATACCGCTCTGAGCGCCCCGATAGGCAAATGTGACATTGCTGTAACCGGCCCGATCGCGTAGGTTGCATGTCTCGGACGCGGGCCGGACGCGCAGCGCAACGGGTCACCGAGTGCAGGAGTGACGGGGCGCCGGCGGACGACCAGCCGAAGGGACTGAGAGAGCGGCACGGTCTGACGGGGCGCGATCATCGCGAGCGCGTCTGCGTGGATTTGTGCCGGCAAAATGCACCCGCTCACGCGGGCCGATGCGTGGAGAGAGACAACGAAATGGCGCTGAGCGCGACGATCCCTGTTGACCACCGGACGATCCCTGTAGACCGCCAGACGATCACTCACGATCCCCAACGACTGCGGGCCCTGGAGCGTGCCAACGAGGTGAGGCTGGCGCGCGCGGAGCTCAAGCGAAGGATCGGCGACGGTCTCGTCTCGGCTGCGGACGTTATCCTCGCGTGCCCCGCGGAAGCGAGTAGCTGGCCGGTGGCGGAGCTCTTGATGAGTCAGCGGCGCTGGGGCAGCTCGAGGTGCAGGAAGTTCCTGGCAAAGACGCTCATCAACGAGATGAAGCCGCTCGGAGCGCTCACCGAGCGCCAGCGACGACTGCTCGCAGCTCAGCTTCGCTCGCGCGCCTCCCGGGACACTCTCCTGCACGCCTGAGCCATGCGCGCCTGAGCCATGCACGCCTGAGCCATGCGCGCCTGAGCCGCAAAGGCCCTACGCGATTCCAGCGCCGACACCCTCCCGCGGGTGGGTGTCGAACGGTCTGCGCCCCGAGGGGCAGGCTGCCCAGACGAGAGCTGCGACGGTGTATGCTATGGCGTTCGTTTCCTGTCATCTTCGCTCGGTTCTCTCGTGAATAGCATCGCCAACCCGAGCAGGGCCTTCGCCGTCGACGGCTTGTCGCTCGCGGTTGAGAGACTGGCCGCGCGCACGCGCTGGGCTGACCAGCACAGCGGCCGTCCGCCGATCGCCAGCGACGATCGCATCGAGGATCACGTTCGCCGACAGCTCTACAGCGATCCACCACGCACGGTGCAGCGCGTCGATGCGGATCGCATTGCGCCCGCTCCCAGGGACCCGAAGAGCGGCCCATTTGACCACAGCCCGAGAGCCGCCCCGTTTGACCATGCTCGGCTCGCCCCGCTTGACCGTGCTCCGAGCCCGACCCTATTTGACCGTGCCCCGAGAACCGCCTCGTTCGCCCGTGCTCAGAAGGCCGGCCCGTTTGACCATGCTCGATCGCCGTGGTCGGAAGACCAGCCAGGGGGGCGACTGGTCTGGCGCTCGCAGGGATCTTGAGTAGATCCGGCACGGAGCGTCCCAGCGCCCAGCTAACAGCGCCGACTTGCGCGTTCGCCCGGTCCCCTCCGCCGCCGGCCCCTCCGCCATTGCGGCGCATCTGGGCTGCTCGCCTTTGGCCATCGGGACAGTGACCGCACGCCAGAGTATCCCCTACCCTTCCGCGCTCACCTCCCGGCGAGATGATCCCGTCACCGTGCCCGCCGCCGGAGCACGCAAGGAAGGAAATACCATACGCATGCCTCGCATCCGCCAGCAGAACGTCCTCGCCGCGCGATGGAGCGCCGACGGCGCCGGCCTCGGAGCCCCAGACCTGACCGCATCTGACAACCAGCTCTTCGGCGCCAACGTCTTCAGTCCCGCCATCCAGCGCCAGCGGCTTCCGAGGGACGTCTTTCGCCGGCTGCAGTACTCGCTGGCCCACGGCGAAGCGCTCGACCCCTCGCTCGCGGACGCGGTCGCGCTCGGGATGAAGGAGTGGGCGCTCGAGCAGGGCGCCACCCACTACACGCACTGGTTTCAGCCGCTGACCGGCTCGACCGCCGAGAAGCACGACAGCTTCTACAGCCCCACCGGCGAGGGCACGGCGCTCGCGAACTTCTCCGGCAAGGAGCTGATCCAGGGTGAGCCCGACGCGTCGAGCTTTCCCACCGGCGGCATCCGCGCCACCTTCGAGGCCCGTGGCTACACCGCTTGGGACCCCACCAGCCCGGCATTCATCCTCGGGAACCCCAACGGCGCGCTGCTGGCGATCCCCACCGCGTTCGCGTCCTGGACGGGCGAGGCGCTCGACCACAAGATCCCGCTGCTGCGCTCGATGGACGCGTTGTCAAAGTCGGCGATGCGAGCGCTGGCGCTGTTCGGCGAGTCCACCGCCCAGCGCGTGTTCACCACCGTGGGGCCCGAGCAGGAGTACTTCCTGATCGACGAGCAGTACTACTTCGAGCGCCCCGACCTGATCACCACCGGGCGCACGCTGTTCGGCGCCAAGCCCCCCAAGGGCCACGAGCTCGACGACCACTACTTCGGCTCGATCCCGGAGCGGATCCTCGCCTACATGCTCGATGCCGAGCGCGAGCTCGGCAAGCTCGGCGTACCGGTTAAGACGCGTCACAACGAGGTGGCCCCCAACCAGTACGAGCTCGCGCCGCTGTTCGAGAACTCAAACGTGGGGAGCGACCACCAACAGCTCACGATGCAGATCATGCAGAACGTGGCCCGCCGCTACGGCCTGATCTGCCTGCTGCACGAGAAGCCCTTCGCCGGCGTCAACGGGTCGGGCAAGCACAACAACTGGTCGATGTCCACCGACACGGGCGAGAACCTGCTCGAACCTGGCGATACGATGCACGAGAACCTGCAGTTCTTGTTCTTCTGTGCGGCGGTGATCCAAGCTGTCAACGAGCACCAGGGCCTGCTGCGCGCGTCGATCGCCTCGCCCGGCCAGGACCACCGCCTCGGGGCCAACGAGGCGCCCCCGGCGATCATCTCGATCTTCCTCGGCGCCGAGCTCGAGAAGGTGTTCGGGGCAATCGAGCGCGGCGAGGCGGGCGAGTCCGAGCCTGGATCGTTCCTCGGCCTGGGGACGCCCGTGCTGCCGCCGTTGCCGATGCACGGCGGTGACCGCAACCGCACAAGCCCGTTCGCGTTCACCGGCAACAAGTTCGAGTTCCGCGCGCTCGGCTCGAGCATGTCGCTCTCGCTCCCGAACACGGTCCTCAACACGATCGTCGCGCAGGCGATCGACTCGCTTTCAGAGGAGCTCGAGGACGCGCGCCGAGGCGGCGCGTCGCTGGAGGACGCGCTGCGCCCGGTGCTCCGGCGCAGCTACGCCGCCAACAAGCGCATCATCTTCGGTGGCGACAACTACAGCGAGGAGTGGCATGCCGAAGCACAACGACGAGGGCTGCTGAATCTGCGCAGCACCCCAGACGCGCTTGGCTATCTCATCTCCAACGAGACTGAGGCGCTGTTCTCCAACTACGGCGTCCTCTCCCAGCGCGAGCTCGAGTCTCGTTACGAGGTGTTCCTGGAGCAGTACGTGACGAAGATCAACATCGAGTCAGAGACGGCGGCCGTGATCGCTGCGACGATGCTGCTGCCCGCCTGCGCGCAGCACCTCGCGCTGCTGCGCGGGGCGCAGTTGCCGGGGCTCGCGACCGAGACCGAGACCCTGATCGCCGAGCTCGTGGACTCGATCAAGGAGCTTCAGTCGGTAAACCTGGCCGAGAACCAGCCCGACGAGGACCTCATGGAGTACGCCAAGTACATGCGCGACGAGGTGCTCAGAGCGATGGAGGCCGTCCGCGCCGCCGCCGACAAGCTCGAGAAAGTGGTCGCTGACGACTTCTGGCCGCTGCCCAAGTACTCGGAGATCCTGTTCATCAAGTGAGGACCGTACAGTGACGCTCCGCTCAGGATGAGCGCAGCATCGGCGCCCCGCACTCGGGGTGCGCCAAGCGCAGCATCGGCGCGCCCTACACCGCAACTTGCGGGGAACCAGTGGGTTTACGCTACGGTGACTCGCCGTATGACGACGTCCCGCGCGCGCCTGCGGCTGCGCACACTCCTGCTTGGGCCGCTCGCGCTGCTCCTCGCGGGGATGGGGTCGGGCATCGTGCCTGCACAGGCTGCCCCTAGCAGAGTCCGCGCAAGCAATGCCAGCGGCGGCTCGCCGTTGCAAGAGGCCGGTCGCGCGCCGCACAAGGCCCCCTCCCCGCCGCACAAGGCCCCCTCCCCGCCGCACAAGGCCCCCTCCCCGCCGCACATGGCCCCCTCCCCGCCGCACAAGGCCCCCTCCCCGCCGCACAATGCTGCCGTCAATCCCTTCGCCGGCCGTGCGACGTGGATCTGGGTGCTCTCGCAGTCCAACAGCGGCAACCTCGCGTCGATCATCGCGACAGCCCACCGCTACGGGGTCACCACATTGATGATCAAGAGCGGCGATGGCTCGAGCACTTGGTCGCAGTTCACCCCCCGCCTCGTCTCGACGCTCCACGCCAACGGGCTACGGGTGTGCGCCTGGCAGTACGTGTACGGCACCTACCCGGGCGCCGAAGCGCGGGTGGGGGCGGCCGCGGTCAAGGACGGCGCCGACTGCCTGCTGATCGACGCCGAGACCGAGTACGAGGGCAAGTACGTGCAGGCGCAGACCTACATCTCGCAGTTGCGAAAGCTGATCGGCGCGAGCTTCCCGGTGGCACTGGCCGGATTTCCCTACATGGACTACCACCCCGCGTTCCCGTACTCGGTGTTCCTGGGGCCGGGCGGCGCCCAGTACAACGTCCCGCAGATGTACTGGGTCGACATCGGCACCAGCGTCGACGCGGTGTACGCGCACACCTACGTCTTCAACCGCCTCTATCAACGCCCCATCTCACCGCTCGGCCAGATCTACAACAACCCGCCTCCGAGCCAGATCGTCCGCTTTCGCCAGCTCTCCAGACCCTATGGGGCACCCGGAGTGAGCTGGTGGGACTGGCAGGAGGCCACGCATGCCGGCTGGACCGCGATCTCCAGGCCGGCCGGGCTGCCCACGCGCTTCGCCGCCGACATGTCTGATGCGCAACTCGGCCATGGCGCGCAGGGCGACCTCGTCGTGTGGGCCCAAGAGCACCTGGTGAGCGCCGGGCAGAGGGTCAGTATCGACGGCGCGTTCGGTCCGCAGACCCTGACTGCGGTGCGCCGCTTTCAGAGCGCGCGGGGCCTGCACGCGAGCGGCTTGATCGACCATGCGACCTGGACGCTATTGCTTCGTTACGCGCCCGTACAGGTGCACTGGGGCAACGGCGGATCTGCGCGGATCTCCTCGGCGCGGAGCTTCTCCACCGCAGCGGCGGGCGCCACCCAGACAACCCCGGTGCCGAAGTCAGCCTCGTTGCCAGCGGTTCGCGACGAGATCGCCGGGGCCGGCGGGGCCGGCGGCCCCAAGCGCTGAGCCCCCGGGCGTACTCAGCGCTCCTCGCCGAGCACAGTCCCGGGCGCGATCCGCAGCGGCCGCTCGGCGCGCACGCGCGCCGAGCCACGAACCTTCACCCCTGACCCAAAAGTCACGTCGCCCTCGACCACCAACCGCTTCGCTTCGCGCAGCGAGGGCGGCCCGCCGGGGAAGCGAGCCTCGAAATCGTCGAGCATTCCATAGAAGCGCTCGTCGAGCTCGACGTAAGGCAGCTCGCTTGCGCGCTCGGGGAGAGGCTCGACGAGCTGGCCGGCGGAGACCGCGTACACATCGGAGCGCAGCACCAGCAGATCATCGGTCGTCTTGACCGGGATGAAGCGGCTACGCGGCACGCACAGCACTTCTGCGTCACTGAAGATCTCGATCGCGGCCCCCATCGCACTCTCTAGCTGCAGCACCGCAACGGAATTGGGATCACGCGGATCGACCGTCTTGCGGTTGACGATCAGCGGCAACTCGAGTACGCCGTCGCAGCGACCGAGCGCGTCGGCGAGCGCGCGCAAACCGACCCAGAGGTTGTTCGTGTTGTAGTAGCGCCAGCGGCGGAAATCGCGGAAGGACTCCTGGTCCTCGGGCGGGGCCTGGGCGATCTCACGCAGCACGAGCTGCCCGTCCTCGCGCCGGCGCGCGATGTGCCCACCCTTGCGCTCGGCCTCGGTGCCTTGCACCACCTCCATCAGAAATGGAGCCTGCTCGCGGGCGAGGAAGCCGGCGATGCGTGGATCCGCGGTCGCGCCCAGGTTGTCGGAGTTGGAGATCATCACGTATTCGAAGCCCTGCTCGAGTAGGGTGCTCAGCACCCCTGCGCGCCGGAGGGCACCGTAGACGTCACCATGGCCAGGTGGGCACCACTCGAGCTCTTGCTCGGGCGGCCAGCTAACCGGGCCGAGATCCTCCGCATCGAGCTTGGGCACCATGCTCTGCATGAAGTCGGGCGCCAACCCGGGGGCCAGCTCGGGATGGTCTCCCAGCGCCCGCAACGTATCCGCCTGTGTCGCCTCGCTGTCCATCAGCACCAGCGGCAGGCGGATGCCGTAGCGCCGGCGGAGCACAAGCGCCTGTCCGACGATGATCTCCAGGAAGGAGCGGCCGTCACGCGCCTGCACGAGCGATTTCGGGTAGCGCAACCCCATGCTCGTCGCAAGGCCGCCGTTCAGCTTGACCAGTGCGACTCGCTCGAGCGCAGCTTTGGCGTCCCCGTCGCCGATCTCCGGAAGGTCCTCGAGCGAGGGCACATCGCGGGCGGGCTCCAGTTCGCTGCTGGCAATCGTTACCGGCGTGCCCCCCAGCAGTCGCTCGTGGGCGCTGAGGAAATTGGTGACCGCCTCCTCGGGCTGGCCGGCGCCTCGCATCTTCTCCTGCGCTGCCTCGCGCGCGTCAGCTCGCATCATTCAGGCCTCGCACGGCGTGTCGACGGCCTCAGCGCGCGTCGCCGAAAGTGTCCTGCGCCATTTCGAGAGTGTCAAGCTCGCATCGGTCATATGAGGATGGTCACACTACTCGTACACGCGCCCCCGGCCCGGGCCAGACCTCGACGGCACCCTCAGGCGTCGGTGCGTCGCCCGGCAACAGCCCGAGCACGTGCCCGCCAAAGCCCCCACCCACGATCCGCGCCCCGAGCGCCCCCGCGCTATGCATCCGCGCTACCGCGGCTTGCACCCTCGGCGTCGAGACCTCGTAGAAATCCCGCAGGCTCACGTGAGAGGCGTCGAGCAACGCTCCGAGCTGATCGGGGTCCTGGCGATGCAATGCGGCCACGGCTTGCGCCACGCGCCGGTTCTCGGTGAGAACGTGACACGCACGCTCCTTCAGGGGCGAGGGCAGGCGGGCCACCATCGCTGGCTCGAGATCGCGCAGGCTCGGTAGTCCCAGGTCCCGGCAAGCCCGCGAGCACTCGGCGCGGCGCCGGTTGTATGCGGACGCCGCATTCTCGCGCCGCTCGCCCGAGTCGAGCATCGCCAGCCGCGCACCGCCGAGCGCCAGCGGGACGGTGCGTACATTCACGCCGCGGAAGTCGATCAGCAGCGCGCTGCCCGCCTCGCCGTAGAGCGACGCGAGCTGGTCCAGCAGCCCCGTCCGGGCGCCCACCCAATCGTTCTCCACGCGCGAGCAGATCCGCGCCAGCTCGATGCGCTCGGGCGCCGGCGTGCCGCTGCACGCCAGTAGCGCCAGGCAAAGGGCCACCTCCAGCGCCGCCGAGGAGGACAACCCCGCGCCTCTCGGCACGGTGGCGCTGATCTCGAGGACCGCGCCCCGTATCGGCAGACCGGCTCGCCGGAGCTCGCCGGCCACACCACGGAGGAACGCACGCCAGTCCGGCGCGGGCCGGGGCTCCTCCAGAACCAGCGCGGGCCGGGGCTCGTCCAGGTCAAAGCTGTCCCGCTCGCCGAGGTCGGTGGCGATCGCCTCGATCCGGCGCCCCTCTCTCGGGCTGGCCCGCACGGTGACCCCGGCCCCGATCGCAAACGCAAGCGCGAGCCCCTCGTTGTAATCGGTGTGCTCGCCAATCAGGTTGATCCGTCCGGGAGCAAACGCAGTCACGCCTTCAGTCACACCCCACCTTCGCACGCAGCAAGCTCCTCAGCGCACCAGAACAGCGACCAAGTCGCGGCTGTAAGGACCTGGTTCCACGGCCGGCATGCGCTCACGGACCGGCCTCGAGTGTCGCAACCCCCGGCACCGCTCCGGCCGCGAGCAGCCGCTGCAAGGCTCCGGGTGCGTGCTTCAGGTAGTCATCGAGGAAGGCGACCGTGACCCGCTCGACCACACCCAGTTGTGGCTCCTGGGATGAGTAGGGGGGCAAATGGGATGCGCCCAAGAGCTCGAGCAGGTACTTCGGAACCGAGGCGCTGTCGTAGAAGGCGCTCGTGGCGCTCGGTGGGTTGATCGTGTCAGCGGTGCCCTGGGTCGCCAGCAGCGGCGGCCCGGAGCGAATCTGAAAGCCCTGGACACTGGGGATCTCGGCACCGGACAGGATCACCGCGGCGCCCACACGCCGGTCGAGGAACCGGGGATCGTAGGCGACGGACAGGGCGGTATCACCGCCGTCAGAATGCCCCGCGAGGGCGATCCGTCGCCGATCGATCAGACCGCTGAGCGGACCGGATGATGCATCGCTGGCGGCCAGCATGCGCGAGATGACCACGCGCATGTCCGCAGGCTGATTTGGCAGGTCGGACTCGTCCGGTCCCCCGGGGGCGTCCGCACCAGTCAGCGGGAACACGGGTGCGGCCACGACGTAACCCGCACGCGACCAGGATCGGATTAGAGATCCGTACATCGACGGAGTTTCGTCGAAGCCATGTCCAAAGACGATCAGCGGAAAGGGGGCCCCCGCGCGGGCGGGGCGCGCGGGGCGAACGTAGCCGCCACCAGCCGAACCGAGCGCTGGATAGCTCACATATGTCATCAGCGTGCGTGGGAGCACCTTGCCGTCCGGGAGCCGTGTCGACCGCGTGCTGTCCACGAGCCGCAGGACAAGCAGTCCCACGGCGAACGGCGTGGATGGTCGTGGCCGCATCCTTGGCGCCGAGAAGCCGTGCGACCGAGCTCGTTCACTCGCACGGCTACGGGTCGGGAGGCCACGGCGCGACGCCACTGCTGGACCGGAGTGCCGCACGCTCGTTCGGGATCTCGAACCAACGGGCGCGATCACCGCGACGAGCACCCCTCCAAGCCCCGCAACGATCGCGAGCGCGACCAACCGCCTCCGTCGCAGAGCCCGTCCGCGACGTGCCCGCTCGCCGAGGGAGCGCCGTCGCCGTCGCCAGTCGCCGGTGCTCGGAGCAGAGGGAGGTTGGGGGCGCATCGGAGCAGGCAAGGAAGTTCAGGATTACTCGAGGGATGAGCGGAATCTCATCGGCGCTTTAGATCTCAGACACGCGATGGGTCTCCAATGGAGCTTACGTATGTGCTCAAAGGAGATCTCATCGCCTTCCTGACCATCACGGTGCCGGAGTGCGTGGCGAGCTCTGTTACGGGGTCCTCTCCGGGCCCAACGAGCCGCCGGTCTCGACTCGCGGCGCGCCGATCCAAGAACTGGGACGATCGCGTCGCCGAGCTGGAGCAGCTAGCGAGCACGCCCGGCTTCTCGAGCCTGCGCGAGCAGATCATCGCGCTGGGACGGCTGAACCGCAACGACCGAGTCCTCGACATCGGTGCCGGAACCGGGCTGCTCGCACTCGCGGCTGCGCCTAGGGCTCGCCATGTTTGCGCACTGGACGTCTCACCCGCGATGTGCCGCCACCTCGAAGACAAGCTTGCGCGCCTTCCGATCGCCAATGTAGACGTGGTGCTCGGTATGGCGAATGAGCTTCCGCTGGATGACGAATCTGTCGATGTGGTGCTCTCCAACTACTGCTTTCATCACCTGAGCGATGCCGGTAAGCGCCAGGCGCTGGACGAAGTACGCCGCGTGCTGCGCCCGGGCGGCCGTGTGGTGATCGGCGACATGATGTTCCACGTGGGTCTTAGCGGCGCCCGCGACCGAGCGCTGATCGCACGCTTCGTGGGCAGGATGCTCAGGCGCGGACCGGCGGGCGCCCTGCGATTGCTGAAGAACGCTATCCGGCATGTGGCCGGGCGCGGAGAGCATCCCGCCGGGGCCGACTGGTGGCGTCGCGCGCTGGAGGATGTGGGCTTCGCCGAGATCACGGTGCGGGCACTCGATCATGAAGGTGGCATCGCCGTCGCGCGCCGGAACCGTTGAGGCCGTTCGGTGTCGGTCCCGTTCGTCGGTCGGTCCTCACCAGGCCGGCACCAGCCTGAGCAGGCCCGCGGCGCATCACGGGTGCACGACGGCCGTCCAGTCGAGTTGACCGTTGCGCCCAGCCGGGATGAAGTCCATCCCGTCAGGGGTGTTCAGGTAACCCGAAGCGGTTGCGAGCGATTCCCGGCCCGAGGGGGTGCGGGTGCTGGTGCGCGCGAGCACCGAGGGGCAGGCTTCGGCGATCGCCGAGGAGCTTTCTGGTGCCGCACACAGCGCATCGCGCATGGCAGCGCCGTCGCAAATCGGGCGCTGGCCGGGGGGAACGTGTGGCGTCCGAGTCTACGTTGCTCCCAACGCAGGGCCAAGAATGCAGCCTCGTGTTCTCTCGATCCAGTCGAGGAACGTTTCGAGGTCGTACGCCCAGAACAGCGTCAACCCTGCGTCTTGCGCTTGCTTCAAGTTGTGGCGCTTGAACACTCCCGAGAGCATCGCTGCCGGCACCGTCTGCGCGGTGCCGAACTCCTTGAGCCAAATCCCGGCCTTCACGGCCGCGTCGTTGTTCAGGCGCTTGACCGAGTTGATCGAGCTGTTGCTCACCTTGCACTCGAGCGGCATCTTGCGACCGTCCCACAGGCCGACGATGACGTCAGCCTTGCGGCTGCCGAACATCGACTCGCGGCAGAACTGCCCACGCGCGGGCGCGTCGGGGAGGGTCGTGATCGCCCGCGTCGGAACCTGCTCGAAGTCGTCGTGAGCCAGCGCCTCGGCCACCGCGTCTTCTTGGCGGGTCTTGGCTTCGCCGCGTCGCATCGTGGACAGTCGCTGAGTAGCCATCAGCGCCGCTGAGGCGAGCGTGGCGGCCTCCCGCTCGGCACCGTCGGGCTCGCGCCCCTCGACCACCCAGGGAAACCGTCGGCGGTCGAGTCCAATCAGGATGGTGTCGATGACCCGCCCTGCCATCGCCGGGTCTTCACGTAGCCGTGCGGGCGACAGGCTCGCGTCGGCGAGCGTCCTCAGATCGTCCTCGGAGATCGGCGGACCAGCGATATAACGCAGTGCCCGGAGAAGGTTGGGATCGGTAAGAACGCCGAGCGCCGGGGCGCTGATCGCGGTCAGATCGACAGTCGCTTCGAGCAGGTCCTCGACGGCACCCCGGTAGTCGTCGAACGCGTGCAGATACTGCTCGAGCGGCTCTTGCATGCGCTCCTCGCGGAACTGGGTGATCGACGCCAGGCGCGAGAGTTCCAGCTGTTCCTCGCTCCAGTGAGGCGCCGCGATCGGGCTCATGCGCCGACCGGGCGTGTCACGTCCGGGATCAGCAGTCGCTCCATCTCCCGCGGCTCGAACTTGGTCAGCCCGCCCGCGTAGGTTCGTCCCTCGCCGACGGTGATCGACGCTCGGAGCGCGTCGGCGAGCCAGTCAAGCTCACCCGGCGAGAGCGGCTCGCGCGGGTACAAGCCGTGGGCGATGTTGATGTGGTGCGCCGCGGCCGGGTTCCTCACGATCGCTGGCGCCCTGCGCGCCATGTACGTCGCCAAGATGGGCGCCGGCGCGCGGAGCCCGACCGACCACCATGCTCGGCGATGACGCGCGACGTACCCCTCGTGGACCCCGAGCCGTCTCGCGCGCCGCAGGAAGCGCTCGATTCGCTTTCGATCTGGTGCCTCGAGCTGGTCGAGGTCAGGGGGGAGGTCGATCACGAAGCGCAGCCGCGCCGTCGTCGAGAGCGCGCGTCCTGCAGCGAACAGCTCGCGCGCCCGCGTCACGCTCGGGAACAGCACCTGCGCGGGCAAGGCGCTCGCCGGCTCGCCCACGACGAAGGCGTGGTTGGCTCCGGTCACCGCGCCTCTGTGCACACGGCACAGTTCGCCGAGTTCGATGTGGCCCTCGGGCGCCTTGCGCGCGGCGCGGGTGAGCGGGGTCCATCGCCGAGCCTGCGCCAGGCGCTCCCGGCGAACCGGCCGCCCGCCTTCGAGCGCGCGCAGCTCGGACACGCTCTTGACGCGTTTTAGCCGGATCGAACGGGGCCTGCTGCCAACCTCGAAGCAGGTGATCGCCCCCGTCGTGTCGGCGTCCTCGAACGGCCTTGCCGCCGGGTCCAGCACGTGAATCGCTTGGCCGCCGAGCCCGTCGAGCACGAGTTCGCGGACCAGCGCGCCGTAGTTCACGTCGAGCCACTCCGACGCGGTGATGAACACGCCGTGATCCCCGCGCGACGCGCGCTCCGCCGTCGCCAGGAAGAAGTGGACGTGAAGCCCCGCCAGCTGGCTCGCCTGCAGCCCGCGAGCGCGCGCCGTGTCGCTCAGCCAATGCTTCCAGGGCGCTCCGATCTGGTGGTGGCGCAAATATGGGGGGTTTCCGATGTAGAGCGTCTTACCCCCGCCGCGCAACGGCTGCGGGTGATAGTCGCGGTAGTCGATGACCAGGACCTGCGCCCTGTCGACAAGCTCGTGAACCGCAAGATTCGCACGACCGAGCAGCGCGGCCACGGGATCAAGCTCGACGCAGCGCAGCTCGGCGCTCGGGAACCTCGCCGCGGCGGCGACGGCGAACCGCGCCGAGCCGGACCCCGGATCGATCACTCGGCCCGGCAAGCACCCGCCCGCGGCCCAGTCCACCATCGCGGTGACGATCATCGGGGGCGTATACGTCGCGCCGACGATGCGTCGCTCGCCGGGCGTCCGCAAGCGGCAGAACGCGTCCCCGAGCGGATCGCCCCCCGCCCGGATGCGTTGGCGCAGCCGATCGACGATCGACGGCGAAGGAGGGATGGCCGCGCTCGCAGCGACGAGCTGGCGCTCGGCAGGCGACACGGCGGGCACGCGCTCGGCACCGAGAGCCACCGCTGCTCCGAGCAGCGACGAGATCGACGTGAGGGAGTCGAGCACGGGATCAGGTGCCGCGTTCGTTCCCGGCTGGGTCATATCTTCAGAAACGCAGATCGGGCGTGGACACCTCCCACTGCTCCCGGCAGGACGTGCTCGACCTGCGCCGCGGCTAGCTTGTCCTGGCCCGGTCCGAGCGCGAGGTCTCGCGTTAGGGGCGTCAAAGCGCAAAGAGCGTAACTTGAACGTGGGGAGCGATCGCAATGCAGACCGCCCCGAGCGACACCAGCATCCAGCCGATGATCGGCGACCATCCGCCGTTCAGACGGTCGGCCACCTCGCGCGCGGTGACCGTGACCTCGACGTACAGCCGGGGCACGCGTCGTAGACCGCGACGCTCGACCCATGCCCACAGCAGCCACCACGCGCCCGCCAATCCGACGATAGACAAGACCACGAGGGCCGTTACGAGGATCATCCTCCCGACTGGATGCAGCTGAGCGGGATGGGCCACGAAAACCACCGCCCAGAGGATCAGCGCAAAGCAGATCCAAGCTATGACGGCCTGCGCGAGCCGCGTCAGCCATCGCTCGAGCACCTCGTGACGCTTGCGGCGGCGCTGCACATAGGCGAGAATCCGATCGCGCTTATTCAGCTGTGCGTCGAGGCGTTCGATGATCGGGCGGCGCAGCCATTCCGGGCTGGCTAACTGCCAGCCCAGCAGCGTTAGGCCACTCCCGAGCATAACCAGGTCGGAACTCAGCCATCCTGCGCTGAACAACGCATACCCAGGCGTGAAGCACATCAGCACCAGCGGGCTCATGCGCCGCTCGGCGTCGCTGCAAAGCTGGGTCTGGATCGGTGGCTTGTGACGACGTAACGGCATGGCTAACGAAAGGTAATGGTGGACGCGGACGGTTCCCGGTTCATCCGTCCGTTTGACCGGTGACAGGACGACCCTGATCTAATGACCGGCGCGCGCCGCCGCCGTCTCGACCGACTGGGCTAAGCGGTTGTGATTCCAGCGATCCAGCGGGATCCCTTCGTCCTTCGAGGACTGGGGCTTCGGATGACCGCTTTCGCCTGGCAGGTGGCACGCCAAGAAAGGCCGTTGCCGCGGTCGCGGCTAACCTTAGGCTCGTACTTGACCCAGCGGCGGGAGGCGGTCCGCTCTCCGACGCACAGGAGTAGCGCCATCATCAGCGCGAAATCCAACGTCACTGTTATCGTCCCCGTGCGGCCGGGCGGCGCGTCCGACCCGCGCCGTCCCTCATCCCCGGGGAGGGACAGCCGTGTCGTGACGTTCTGGAGGTCGGTCATGCCTTGCTCGCTCGATTCTGCTTGATCCGCTCAGGGCGTGCTCGGCGCATGCCCGCGGTGCGGGCGCGGCGGATCTCCGCGGACCCGGGACGTGATCCTGCGAGGAACAATGTCAACGCGGCCGTGTTGAGGTTGCCCGCGCTGAGCATGGCCCCAGGCGGTCCGCCCGGCTTCCCGTCGCGGTGCATCGTCTCAAGGGCCGCCGACGCGCCGGGTTCCGGCCGGAACTTGAAACGACGGGACAGAGGACTCCGCGGAAGCGAGCCGGACGAGCAGGTCGCGCCACATCCCGTTCGCGAGTTCGTGAATACCCGCCGGACGATGCGAATGCGTGTCGATTCGGCGTCGGCGACTCGCCGTGCTCGGCGCAGCGCTAGTTCACTCCCGGCGCCACGGTGACGAGCGAGTTTGCTTCTGCGCCGGGATCGTCGCCTCGCTCGTCCTCACGCCCGTGCTCTGGAGCCATTACCTGGTCCTCCTGCCCGCGGCTCTGATAACCCTGGGCGCTTCGCGACGATGGTTTGTGGCTCTCGCCCTCGCAAGCTGGACGATTGCCCCCCCACGGCGTCCACCTGGACACCGACCTCACAACGGGCGTCGATTCGTCGGGCACATGGCTCGCCCTCGGCGTGACGCTGATCGCATTCGCCTACGCCGCGGCGCGGTCCGCCAGCACCCGGACCAAGAGCTCCGCCCGGTCGTCCCGCCGCGATTAGCCGCTCGATGCCAATGTGATTCTTACGCTCCCCTTACCGCGCGCGATGTAGCGTAGACGGCACTCGTGAGGCTCCGCGGGGTGATCGTCTCCGCTTTCCCGGGCTCGGTGCCAAGCGGATCGCCACCAAGGACATTAGATGCCAGCCCAATCAACGCCGAAGCTCGATGAGTGCAGTGACGTCACGCTTGCGCTCGGCGAAGCAGATGATCGCTCCAGTGACGTTGCCACGCGCGAGCTCGCGGTCTTTCCGGCGGGGCGCAACGGCGACGCGGGCGAGCTCCTCGGCCCGCGGGCGGCGGGGCAGCGGCGGCGCATCGGTGCCGAGCTACAACGGCTGCGCTGGGTGGGTCTCGTATACCTGGGTACGCGAGTCCTGTTGCTCCTCGTCGCGTTCCTGGACAGCGTGCTGCGCCACCATTCGTTGAGCAACGAGCTGGCCCACTGGGATGGCCGCTGGTACGGGGGGCTCGCCAACCACGGCTATCCGGGTCACGTCTCCCATTTGCAGAGCACGCTGGGGTTCTTTCCGCTCTACCCGATGGTGATCTGGCTCGTTTCGCACGTCTTCTTTTGGTGGAGCGCGCACAACCCGGTCCTGGCGATCACAGTCGCCGGCGTCGTGGTGTCGGGCATCGGCGGGCTGGTGGCGACGGTGCTTGTGCAGCGCCTGGCCGCCGGCTGGTGGGGTGAGGTGACCGGACGGCGCGCCGCCTCCTTGTTCTGCCTCTTCCCGGGCTCAGTCGTGTTCTCGATGGTCTATGCCGAAGGCCTCGGAATCCCGCTGGCGGTCGCGTGCATCCTCGCGCTCCAGCACCGTCGTTGGCTGCTGGCAGGTGTCCTGGCGGGGTTCGCCACTGCATGCGAGCCAGAGGCGCTGGTGCTCGTGGTCGTCTGTTTCACGTCGGCGCTGCTGGAGCTGCGCCGGAGCGGCTGGCGCGCGGTGCAGGCGCGTCGGAGCCTGCTTGCGCCGCTGCTGTCGCTGGCGGGCGTCGCGGCGTTCGCGCTCTATCTCTGGGCGAGGACCGGTACGCCGTTCGCCTACATGCTCGCGCAACGCTACGGATGGGGCTCGAAGACCGGCCCCTTCGCGCTGGTTCACCTCATGGAGCGCCTCGCAGACGAGATCTCGCTCTCCCACTTCAATCACCCCACGATCAACCTCAACCTCGTTGTCGGCCTCGTCGGCGCGATCCTGTTGATCGGCCTCCTCGTATTGCTGTTCAAGACGCGGCGCTCGATTTCGGTGGAGGCGATAGTCTGGACGCTCGGCATCGGCTTGCTCGCCATCACCACCGAGAACACGCCGCCGAATCCGCGACTGCTGATCACGGCCTTCCCAGCCGTGCTGGTGATTGCGCGCTATGTCAAGCGCAGGACGTACTGTTGGCTCGTCTGGGTGACCGGTGCTCTGCTCGCAGGGATGAGCGCCCTCACCTTTGTCGGGCCGACCCTACGCCCCTGATCCCGGGCGACCCGGCCGAGGACGAGGTCACGGCATGAAGGGCTTCTCATCGACTGGTCATCGACGCTTTAGCTCCCCGATCGACACTTACGCGATGCGAGCAGCCCCTGGTGCCGGGAGCCCGTCAGAGACGGCTCTTCGGTCCACTGCCCACCCGGCCCAGCGCCGCGGCCGCTGGAGCCTCAGCCGTTCCTCCACCTTTACCGGCGGAGGAACTAACGGCAACGCGCAGCTGACCGCGGTCACGGGCTTGATCCTGATCGTGTTGCTCGCCGTGATCGGCGTCACGATTCTACGTATTGGTCAGCTCATCTGGCTGCATCTGTTCATCGGCTTCCTGGTGATCGGACCGGTCGCACTGAAGATGGGCAGCACCGGTTACCGGTTCGCCCGCTACTACACCCGCGATCATGCGTACCGGCGCAAGGGTCCGCCCGAGACGCTCATGCGGCTGATCGCACCGGTCCTCGTGCTCTCCACCATCGTGGTCTTCGTGAGTGGAGTTGTCCTGCTGTTCCAGGGCCCGCATGACCGCGGTCAGATGCTGTTGATTCACAAGGCGAGCTTTTTCGTCTGGGTCGCATTCACGGCCCTTCACTTGCTCGGCCACCTGCCAGACATTCTCCCGTCGCTGGGAGGGGGAAGCCGCGCGGGCGAGGTACGCCGTGCTCGCCTCGAGCCTCCCGGGGTCGACGCCGGACGAGCCGGACGCCGGATCGCTCTGGCGGGCGCGCTGGTCGGGGGACTCGTCCTCGCGATCGTCCTGATTCCCGACTTCGCGGCGTGGACGCAGCACGGCGTTCTCGCCCACCACCATCGCGGGAACGGCTAGCGTCGTGCTGAGTGATGACACGAGAGCTCCTCGGCCAGCCGCATGCAGGCTGTGAGCCTCATCCTCCGGTGCGGGCGTATACGGCGAAGAAGTCGCGATCGTCCGGACTCAGATAGCGCGTCGGGTCGCGGGTCATCCCCGGAAGCAGCTTCGACGGATTGCCCGCCCACGGCGAGCCGTAGAAGTTGAAGGTCACCCATTCGGAGTTGATGTCGAGCTCCATCGCCCTCACCGCCCCTGCGCGCTGGAGGATCTGAGCGAGGCTGGTAGCGGTCTGATCGTTGGCCGCTGCGTAGAGAATGTCTCCGCGCGCGTCCACCCCGACACCCGATCGCCAGACGCGTACCGCGTTACCGAGCGTCGCGCCCCACAGAGCGCCGTCGCTGAGGTTCGAATTGAGCTGGCCGCCATCGACGATCAGCGGCAGGTTCTGGCGCGCGAACGTCACCTCGGGGCCAGGATCAGCGCCGCCGCTCCAAGCGCGGATGTCGGCGGTCCCGTCGCGGAGGCGGACGAACGTCGCCAGTCCATCGCGCAATCGCGCATAAACGTGCCCGAAGGCGACAAATCCCCCACCGGAGTCCTCGAGCTTGAAGCCGCTGTTGAAGGTCGCGAGCAGTCCCGCGCGTAGCTGCGGGGGGACTTCCGCCCCGCCGATCGGGGTCGAGCTCGGCGGCTCGTAGCGGCCCGGATAGAGCTGCAGCCACGCCCGCGATGCATCCACCCAGGCCACGCCGGCAACCATCTGCGGGTAGCTCGGATTCGGGCGGAACGTGGTTACGAGCACCGGCGGTGCACCCCGAACGAGTGGACCGCCAGTTCCTCGCCAGGCGCCCTCTCCCGGCAACGCGGGGATGATCGCCGGCGCGATCGGCGCCGGCCTGTAGGCGCCGGCCAGCGCGCTCCCGCCGAACCCCAGCCTGGGCAGCGCATGGAGCGCCGGCCCGCCGGTCCCCGGAGCAGCCACCGAGTAGTACACCCGCTCGATATCCGAAACGAGGCCAGCGGCGCCATTGTCGCGCAGCCACTCGACGGTTCGTACCCCGAAACCGACGTTGGAAGGGCCCAGCATCGCGCTTGAATAGGAGACCAACGCGTCGGCGACCAGGATCACGAACGTCAGCGCGACGATCCGGCGCAGCCGAGCGCGCGCGCGGACTAGAGCCCGCTGGCGGCTCAGCGGGCGGCCGGCGCGGCGAGGATGCGAAAGCGACGCGAGCCGGGCGGGACCCGTTCGTGGGCTTGGTCTTGCCGCGCTGCGCTGCGTCGGAAGGGCTGGGGAATATCGCGCTTGCTCCGGGGTCCTGCTCCGCAGCTCGTATTCGACGATCCGCGCCTCATAGCTGGCCACCGGCGAGCGACTAGCGCGCGGCATGCACCACACCTACGGCCAGGACAGAACCACCAACGGACACTGACTGCACTTCCACGAAAGCGAAGCCGATCCTTCCCCGGCGTCTCCCGCGCGCGTGAGAATCTTCTGAGCGTCGCCAATCTCCTGCGCATCGCCACGGGATGCACCAACCGCTCAGGGATCGGCCTGAACGACCGATGTGCCCGGCTCATCGCCCGCGGTGCGCAGCCGGCGCAGCGCACCCGGGGCTCGGTTCAGGTACCGCTCGAGGAAGGCGACAGTCACGCGCTGCACGATCTGAAGCTGGGGCTGCTCGTCGGTGTACGGGCCCAAGTGCGACGCTCCGAACATCGTCAACAGGAACTTGGGGGCGGGGCAAAGGCGAAAGAACGCAGTTGTGCGACTTGGTGGATTCACCGTGTCGGCGGTGCCCTGGGTGGCTAGCAGCGGCGGGCTGGGAGCTGGGAAGTCGAGACCACCGGCGCCCGGGATCACCGCTCCGGAGAGGATGATCGCGGCGCGGACGCGGCGATCGAGATAGTGACTGTCGTAGGCGGCCGCGAGCGCGGTCTCGCCACCGTCAGACTGGCCCGCGACGGCAATCGCCCGTGAGTCGATCAGGTGCGAGAGAGCGCCTCCACGCCGGGCACTGTCCGCGAGCAGCGCCGAGATCACGAAGCTCATGTCTCGCGGCTGGTTGACGAGGTCGGATTCGTCGGGGCCGCCAGGTGCGTTCGCGTTCTCGATCGGAAAGACCGGCGCGGCGACGACGTAGCCGGCACGGGCCCACGCCCTCAGCAGGGGCGCGTAGATGCCCGGGGTGACCGCGAACCCGTGACCGAACACCACCAGGGGAAAGGGCTTGGCAGCCCGTGCGGCGGGCGCTCCCCGAACGTCCACGCCAGAAGTGGGGCCCCGCGCCGGGTAGCGAATCACGGTCACGAGTCGCCGTGGCTCCCGCGCACCGGAGACAAGCCGGATCATGCGGCTACGGTCCACGAACGCCATCACGCGCTCGCCGACGGCAAATGGCGGGCGAGCGGACCGCGAGGGCGGCAGGTGTGGCTTGACGGCGGGCGCGCTCGGCCCGCGGGCCGGCGCGCCCGGGCTCGCGCTGGGCGCCGGAGCTTGCGCGCCCCTTCCGCTCACCGGTCCGCGCTCCTTCGCGCCCCCGCAACCGGCGAGCGCGACGACGGCTATGGCAACCAGCAGCGCGCGAGGTCCGACGCGTCCTCCGGGGCCCGGCGCCACCTTTCCCACGCGGACCACGCTGACAGGCTCAGCGTGCGTAGACGGCGAAGAAGTCACGATCGTCAGGGGTCAGGTAGCGCTGCGGCGACCGACTCATCGTCGCCAGCAGGTTGGCAGCACCGACGGCGCCCCCGTGGCGGTAAGTGATGAAGCTCGTCCAGTAGCTGTTGATGTCGAGCTCCATCGCCCGCACCGCGCCGGCGCGGATCATGATCGCCGCGATCGAGCCGACAGTCTGGTTCTCGGCCGCCGCATAGACCAGGTTGCCGTGGCGATCCTTGCCGACGGCCGAGCGCCAGACGCGCACCGCGTTGCCGAGCGTCGCCCCCCACTGCGGCCCCGACGACAAGTTTGGGTTCGGCTGCCCGTTGTCGACGATCAGTGGCAAGTTCTGGCGCGCGTAGATGATGTCCGGCCCGACATCCGATCCCCCCGTCCAGTCCACCACGTTCACCTTTCCGTCGCGGTAGCGGAGGATCGTCGCGAGCCCGCGCCGCAGCGGCGCGTAGGCGTGACCGCCGACCGCGAACCCGCCACCGGAGTCGCTCAGCTTGAAGCCGCTGTTGAACGTCGCGACCAGGTTGGAGCGGAGGCGTGGTGGCACTTCCATCGGGCCGCGCGAGAGCGTGACGGCGGGCTCCAGCCGCCCGGGATACAGCCACGTCGAGGTGCGGGTGTGGTCGATCCACGCCACCCCCGCGACGGTCTGCGGGTAGGCGGGATCGGGGCGAAAGCTCGCCACCAGCACCGGTGGCCGCGCGCCCCCATCCGCGAACGTAGCTCTCCACACGCCCTCGCCCGCCAGCGCGGGCTGGATCACGGGCGTAATCGCGCGTGGACGGTAGTGGTGAATGTGGACGGCGTGTCCGGCAGCGGTGGGCCCAGCCGCCGGAGACGGAACGATGCCGGGCTGCCCGGGCAGCGAGCGCAGCGCGGGACCCCCCTTTGAAGGGGCGCTCAGCGAGTAGTACAGCGACTCGACCTTGGTGACAAGGCCACGCGCGCCGTTGTCGCGCATCCACTCCACCGTGCGGATGCCGACGCTCGAGTTCGATGGCTGCGCGAGCGCCTGTGCGTAGGACACGAGCACCGGAACCATTGCCAGGATCGCTGCGATCAGCGCAATCCTCCGCACGCGCCGCCCCCGCCCCGGCGGACCGGGGCGGCTAGGCGCCCGCGACTTCGAAGCAGGCGAAGACGGGAGTACGACGAACGTGTCTTGCACAGCAAGCACGACGGTAGCTTGTCACCGATCTCCCAGCGGTAAGTAAAGGATGCTGAGACGTTCCTCATCAGTTGCACAGCCGAGCTTGAAAGTTGAGGTCTACGATGACCGGGATGCCATCTTCCGAGGGAGGCTCCACCCTGCGCGAGCCCGTTCGGCGTGAGCCGCTGCTCGCCGAAGCCTGCGCCCCGCCGGTTTTCGAGACCGGCGAGATGGCGGCGGTCGTCTCGCTGCCCGGCATCCTTCCCCGGCGCCGCCCCCTCCATGCGGCGCTGGTCACGATGCGTCCAAGGCAGTGGATCAAGAACCTCCTCGTGATAGCCGCCGCCGGGGCTGCCGGCGCGCTTGGCCACGATGACGTGCCAGTGCGCGTCGGCCTCGCGTGCCTCGCGTTCTGCTTGCTCGCTTCGGGCATCTACGCCGTCAACGACGTCAGGGACGCGCCCGAGGATCGGCGTCATCCGCGAAAGCGCCGCCGCCCGGTCGCGGCAGGCGAGCTGAGTCCGCGCGCCGCGCTCGCGCTGGGCGCCGTGGCGATGCTCGCGGGACTCGCTCTCTGCGCGTTCGTGGCGCCGTTGCTCGCGGCGGTGGGCGCTGGCTATCTCGCGCTCACCCTGAGCTACACGGCGCTTTGGCGAAACATCTTGATCCTCGACCTGGTGGCGATCGCGGGCGGGTTCGTACTGCGAGCCGTCGCGGGCGGCGTTGCGGCGCCGGTGACCTTGTCGCGCTGGTTCGTGCTCGTCGTCACGTTCGCCGCGGTGTTCGTGGCAGCCGGCAAGCGCCGGGCGGAGCTGCGACGGACCGACCACGCGCAGGGAAGCAAGCGACGGGTGCTGGAGCTCTACAGCGAGGCGCGGCTGCGCACGATCCTCGCCGCCAGCGCTGCCTGTGCGCTATTCGCATACTGCGTCTGGGCGTTTGAGCTTGCAGCGATCCATGGCCTTCCCTGGCGGCCACTGACAATTGTGCCGTTTACCGCCTGCCTGCTCCGCTACGGCGCCTTGGTGAAGGCTGGTGACGGCGAGGCCCCCGAGGAAGTGCTACTCGCGGACCGCTGGCTGCAGGTCGCTGGTGTTGCCTGGCTGGTGATGTTCGCTTTGAGCGTCCATGCCGCGGGCTGAGCTCACGGCATGCGCGGCGCCGATTGACACCGGCCCGGTCGATTCGACGCGCCGCCGGATCCGGGGCTGGGGCGGCGGGCAGGGAACGTCCGCGCTAGTGGTGGCGCCCCGTAGCGGCGAGAACGTTCGCGCCGCACTCGCCGTGTGCCGCTGCGCCGCAGACAGCGACGAAGCGTGCAGCGGCGTGATCGCACGGGGATGGGGGCGCAGCTACGGCGACGCCGCACAGCTCGCGGGCGGCACGGTGCTCGACATGACGCGGTGCAGCGGCTTTCGGCTCGATGAGGAGCAGGGCACCGTCACCGCTCAGGCAGGCGCCGCGATCGTCGACCTCCTCCACGCACTGGTGCCCGCCGGCTGGATTCTCCCCGTCGTCCCGGGCACCCAGTACGTCACCGTCGGAGGCGCCATCGCGAGCGATGTCCATGGCAAGAACCATGCGAGCGCGGGGACCTTCGGGGCTCACGTCCAAGCGCTCGGGCTGCTGAGCGCCGCCGGCGAGGTGTTCGAGCTCGAGCGCGATGACCGGCTGTTCTGGGCGACGGTCGGGGGCATGGGCCTCACCGGTGTGATCCTGTGGGCCAGGATCGCTCTGCGCCCAGTGAGCAGCGGCCTCATGGGGGTAGACACAGACCGCGTCGAGGGGATCGACGAGGCGCTCGCAGCACTCGCCGCACCGGGAGGATCGTATCGGGTGGCATGGCTAGATCTGCTGGGTATGCGCCGAGGCCGTGGCATCGTCACACGTGCCGAGCACATCCTGGGGGACTCCGCGAGCGCCCAGGACTCCGCGAGCCAAGGAGCGACGGTCTGCCCACGTGCGACGGTCCCCAGCCGATGGCCCACCGGCATGCTTCGCACCAGTACCGTTCGTGCCTTCAACGAGCTCCGCTTTCGCCGGGCGCCGCGCCGCGAGCGCGGCCGGCGCCAGAGCTTCGGCGCCCACATGTTTCCGCTCGATACGCTGCGCAACTGGCCTCGCCTCTACGGTCGAGCCGGCCTGATCCAATACCAATTCGTCGTGCCGCGCGGACGCGAGCAGGTCCTGCGCACGATGATCGAGCGACTGCGGCACGAGCGCGTTCCTTGCTTCTTGGCGGTGCTCAAGGACCTCGGCGTCGCCAACGACGCCCCGCTCTCGTTCCCGCTCGCCGGATGGACGCTCGCACTGGACTTTCCGCGCGCCGCCTTCGGGCTCGGCGCGCTGCTGGACGGGTTCGACGAGCTGGTGGCGCAAGCCGGCGGGCGCGTCTACCTGACCAAGGATGCCCGGCTGCGCCCGGATGCCACATCCGCCATGTACCCGCGACTGGGCGAGTGGCGCACGATGCGAGACCGCGCGGATCCGGAGAGACTGTGGCGCTCGGATCTCGCGTTGCGCACGGGCCTGATCCCGGCGGTGCAGCGATGAGCACCCCGGCGGCGCCAACGGGTGGGTCCCCGCTTACATGGCGCTGAGCGCCGCCCCCGAGCGCAGGGCGCTGCTGGTCGGGGGCAGCTCCGAGATCGCGATCGCGATCGCGATCAGGCTTGCGCTGGACGCGCCGCTTACACCGTACCTGCTGGGGCGCGACCGCGCTCGTCTCGACGCCGCCGCTGAGATCCTGACCCGCGGCGGCTGCGCCGCCGCGGAGATCGATCTCGTCGATGCGCTCGATCTTGCAGCCCACGCCGGCACGGTGGCGCGCGCCTTCGAGCGCACGGGTGGCTTTGACTTCGTCGTGCTCGCGGTCGGGACGCTCGGCGCCCAGCAGGCGCTCGATGCCGACCCCGAGCTCGCGACCGGGGTGATGGCAGTCAACTTCCTGGGCTGTGGGTCGCTGCTGCTGCACTGCCTGCGTCGTCTGCGCGACCAGGGCCGGGGTACGCTCGTGGTCCTCTCCAGCGTCGCCGCCGAGCGTCCGCGGGCGGGCAACGCGATCTATGGAGCGGCGAAGGCGGGACTCGATTCCCTCGCCCAGGGGCTCGCGGACGCGGCCGCGGATAGGGGCAGTGGCTTGCGCGTACTGGTGGTGCGCCCGGGTTTTGTCAGGAGCCGGATGACCGAGGGCTTGGCGCCCGCACCGTTTGCCACGACGCCTGACGCCGTAGCCGACGCCACGGTACGCGCCCTCGACGGGAGCGCCCACACGATCTGGGTGCCCGGCCGGCTGCGGCTCCTCTTTGCGGTGCTGCGTCACCTTCCCCGCTCGGTCTACCGCAGGCTGCCCCTTTGAGCACCCGAACCCTGCTGATCGACGCCGGACTCGCGGTGCTTGCCGCGGCCCTGGTCTTGATCCTCGCCCCCGGCCTGGCGATCGTGGCGATAATCGCGGTCCTGGTGCTACTCGTCGCCGCGGTCAGCTTCGGCGTGCGCAGGCGCCGGACGCGAGAACCCCGCCGGCGCCGGACGCGAGAACCTCGGCGCCAGACGCGGGACAGCCGCGGGTCAAGCGCCGGTCGACGCCGTTGACGAAGCGTCGGCTGCGTGCCAAGACTCATTTGCGCGGAAGCGCTCCCGGCGGCGGCGGCGTCTCGGCGCGGCACCGAATAGGCAACGGTGCCACAAACCTTGCCACACTCGTGTCAAGGTTGGAGCCCGCGCTGTTAGCATGGAGCATGTGCGCGACTTGCCCGCAGCCACGCGTGAACGTGTGGTCGTCTATGACGGCGCCATGGGCGCGACGCTCGAGCAGTTCGATCTGAGCCTGAAGGACGACTACAGGCTGCCGGGGCGCTGCCACGAGGCGCTCATCCTGAACCGGCCCGACGTGATCGAGGGGGTCCACCATGCGATGCTCGACGCGGGCGCCGAGGTGCTCGAGACCGACACCTTCCAGGCATCGAGGCTGAAGCTCTCCGAATGGGGCCTGGAGGATCACACGCACGAGATCAACTTGAAGGCCACGCAGCTGGCGCGCAGGGCCGCCGGCGAGCGGCGCTTCGTGGCGGGCTCGATCGGGCCGACGGGCTTCCTGCCCGCCAGCGACGACCCGTCGCTCGGCCAGATCACGTTCCTCGAGCTGCTGGAGGTCTTCACCGAGCAGGCCCGGGGCCTGGTGGAGGGCGGTGCCGACCTGATCATCATCGAGACCGCACAGGACATCCTCGAGGTCAAGGCTGCCGTCTTCGGCGCCCGCGAGGCGTTCAAGCTCGCCGACAAGCGACTGCCGATCCAATGCAGCGTGTCGCTCTTGCCCCAGGCCGGCAAGATGCTGCTGGGGACCGACACCAGCGCGCTGCTGAGCACGCTCGAGGCGCTGGATCTCGACTTCATCGGCCTGAACTGCTCGACGGGGCCCGAGGATATGCGCGATGCGATCCGCTTCCTGGGCGAGTTCAGTCCTGTCCCCGTCCACTGCATTCCCAACGCGGGCCTGCCGCAGCAAGGCCCGCGTGGCGAGACGATATTCCCGACGCAACCGGGACCGCTGGCCGACGTGCTGGGGTCCTTCGTCGAGCGCTACGGGGTGTCGATCGTCGGCGGGTGCTGCGGTACGACCCCCGAGCACATCCGCGCGATCGCCGAGCGCGTCAAGGGCCATGCTCCGGGGAAGCGCCCGCCGCCGCGAGCTCCCCATCTGAGCTCGATGATCGCCGCGACGCCGCTTGTCCAGGATCCGCGGCCGACGCTGGTCGGCGAGCGGGTCAACGCGCAGGGCTCGCGCAAGGCCAAGGAGCTGCTGCTGGCCGCCGACTACGACGGGCTCGCGACCGTAGCCGAGGACCAGGTCACAGCGGGCGCCCATCTGCTCGACGTCTGCGTCGCGCTCACCGAGCGCCAGGACGAAGCCGAGCAGATGCGTCAGGTTGTGAAAAAGATCTCCTTGACCCAGCCGGCCCCGATCCAGATCGACTCGACCGAGCCCGACGTAATCGAGACCGCGCTGCAACAGATACCAGGGCGCGCGGTGGTCAACTCAGTCAACCTAGAGGCAGGGCGCGACAAGCTCGACCATGTCGCCCCGCTCGCGAAGGCCCATGGCGCGGCGCTGATCGCCCTGACGATCGACGAGGTAGGGATGGCCAAGACCGCCGAGCGCAAGGTGGAGATCGCACAGCGAATCACGCAGCTCTGTTGCGAGGAGCATGGCCTGCCCCCGGAGGTGCTGATCTTCGACTGCCTGACGTTCACGCTCACGACAGGCGATGAGGAGTGGAGGCCGAGCGCCGTCGAGACGATCGAGGGAATCCGGAGGATCAAGGCCCAGATCCCTGACGTGAAGACCTCGTTGGGGGTCAGCAACGTCTCGTTCGGGATCGGGCTCCCAGCACGGAGGGTGCTCAACAGCGTCTTCCTGCACCACTGCGTCGGGGCCGGGCTCGACCTCGCGATGGTCAATCCCAACCACATCACGCCCTACGCGGAGATTTCCTCCGGCGAGCGGGAGCTCGCCGACGATCTCGTCTTCAACCGCCGCGAGGACGCGCTGGAGCGCTTGATCGAGCACTTCGAGATCAAGGGGCCCGACGCTGAGGGCGCCCCCGGCGCAGCCGACCCAACCGAAGAGATGGAGCCCGAGGCGGCGCTGCACTTCCACATCCTGCGCCGCAAGCGAGAGGGCGTCGAGCTCTGGGTCGATCGCAGCGTCGTGAAGATCGGCGCCGTGCCGACCCTGAACGAGGTGCTCCTCCCCGCGATGAAGGAGGTCGGTGACAAGTTCGGCGCCGGCGAGCTGATCCTGCCGTTCGTGCTCCAGTCAGCGGAAGTGATGAAGCGCGCGGTCGCCCAGCTCGAGAACTACCTCGACAGGATCGAGGGCTACACGAAGGGGACCGTGGTGATCGCCACGGTCTTCGGAGACGTGCACGACATCGGCAAGTCGCTCGTGAATACGATCCTCACCAACAACGGCTACACCGTGATCGACCTCGGAAAGCAGGTTCCGATCTCGACGATCCTCGATGCGGCGCTCGAGCACGACGCCACGGCGATCGGCCTGAGCGCGCTGCTGGTCTCGACCTCCAAGCAGATGCCGGCGTGCGTGCAGGAGCTCCACGCCCGGGGGCTGGGCTTTCCCGTGCTCCTCGGCGGCGCGGCGATCAACCGCAACTTCGGTCTGCGGATCCTGTACCCGAACGGTCTCGACTCCGACGAGGTCTACGAGCCCGGCGTCTTCTTCTGCAAGGACGCATTCGAGGGGCTCGCGCGGATGGACGAGCTGGTCGACGCCGATGCCCGCGAGAAACTGGTCGCCAGTACGCGCGAGGCGGCGCGCCGGCTGCGCGAGCAACCCGGCGCCGAGGTAGAGGACGGGCCGCCGGTGACCGATACCTCGGTCCGCAGCGCCGCGAACACCGCCAACCCCGTCCCGCAGCCTCCGTACTGGGGCGTGCGAGAGATCGATGTGCCGATCGAGGAGGTCTACCACCACCTCGACACCCACGTCCTGTTCAAGCTCCACTGGGGCGGGCGCGGCGTCAAGGGCGAGCGCTGGACCAGCCTCGTACGAGATGACTTTCAGCCGCGCCTGGAGCGTATGTGGCGCGAACAGAGCTACCTTCACCCGCGGGCGCTGCTGGGCTACTTCCCGTGCAACTCGAGCGGCAACGAGCTGATCGTCTGGGACCCTGAGGCTCCGGGGGAGCGCGAGCTGACGCGACTCGTCTTTCCGCGCCAGCCAAGGCACGACCGCATCTGCCTGGCCGATTTCTATCGCCCGCTGCCCGGGGCGGGCATGGGTGCGGATGTCGATGTCGTGGCGATCCAGGCTGTCACGGTCGGCGAGGACGTGACCGAGCTGATGGCGACGCTCGAGCAGGACGGCGAGTTCGCCGAGCAGCTCTTCGTCCACGGCCTCGGCGTCCAGACCGCCGAGGGCACCGCGGAGTGGCTGCACGCACGCGCGCGGAGCGACTTGGGCGTCGCGCCCGATCAGGGGCGTCGCTACTCCTGGGGCTACCCCGCCTGCCCGGAGCAGTCCGAGCACGAGAAGGTCTTTGCATTGCTCGACGCGTCGTCGATCGGCCTGCGGCTCTCGGACGGCTACGCGCTGGAGCCCGAGCAGTCCACGCTGGCGATCGTGACCCACCACCCGCAGGCCGTGTACTTCGGAATGAAGTCAGGCTTCCTGCCGAAGAGCGACCGGCAGGCATCCGACGTGCTGATCGCGGGCACCGACAAGGACCCGGGCCGCCTGACCGAGCTCACCGACGAGGACCCCAGCGACGTCAAGGACGACGAGCCGACGATGGTGCAAGCCTAGCGCTCGATCTCTGCCCGAATTCGTAGCCCATCGACTCTGGTCAAGCGCGATCGGGCCTGGGAGGTCGATGTCGTCTGGGTAGCCGTGGGAGTCGCGCTCGTCGTCGTAGTCTGGGTGGGAGCGGCGACGACGATCTGGACCATGACGAGCATCTGTTCTCCACCGAAGACCCGTGGAACGCGGGTGACGCGTGAGCGTGCTCCTGCTCGACACCCACGTGGTCCACTGGTGCTCGGCGGAGCCGCAACCTTCATGCGCCCACCAAGTCGACTTGGCACCGGAGTCCCGGCGCTCGTGCCAAGCGAGTGTCGGCCGTGAGCAGAACGACTTCGAGCAGCTCCGCGAGTGCCACGTAGGCCGCGTCGTAGACCGTGAGGTTCTCGCGAAGCTCCCAGCAGCGCGCGAGCAGCGGTCGATGGGGCACTCGGCGCAGGGGCAGCTCGCCCAGATCGACGAGGGCAAGCTCGGCCCGCCGAGCATCCAGCTCCCCGATTTGGAGCTGACGGCGGATCACCGAGGTCGTCTCGAGGTCGATCAGCTCAGGCGCGATGACGGACTGCCCTCGTAGCCGCGCTCGCGCGGTATCCCCGTCGGAGCCATCGTCTGCGAGAGCCGGCACGAGGGCGCTGGCGTCAACGACGAGCATGGTCCTCTCGCAGGAGCTGAGTGGATTCTGAGAATGAGACCGAGCCGCCGCTACGGCCGCCCGCACGGTCCAGCACCTCCTCGAGCGTCGGCCCGCTAGCTTCGGCGATCAGCCGGCTGCGCAGGTACTCCTGCAGCGACTGATGGGCGGCGCCGGCTCGTCGACGCAGTACGGCATGCGTTTCGTCGGGGACGTCCTTGATCTGTATGCTTGGCATAGCGCCATAATGGCGTCGTCGGCGCCATTATGCAAGTGCCACTATCGTGGGACGCTTACGGATAGGCCTACCCTCCACCGAACGTTGCACTTGCACAAGCAGCTTCGGTCTGCTACTACTACGTTATGCGATCCATCGGAGAGCGGTCTACAGACCCCGGGATGCTCGTGCTGACGAGCTTGGCGGAAGGTCCCAAGCACGGCTATGCGATTACCCTTGACGTAGAGCAGCTCTCGGGCGTGCGACTCGGCCCCGGAACGCTCTACGGCGCGTTGTCCCGACTCGAGGGCAAGGGTCTGATCGAGGCGCTGCCGGCGGACGATCGCCGGCGCCCGTACCGCCTGACCAGCGCCGGCAGCGCCGCGCTCACAGAGCACTTGCACACCCTCGAGCGCGTGGCCCGCAGCGGCCTGGATCGCCTGCGCGTTGCTGGGGCGATCCAATGATCCGCCGGCTGGCCCGGCTGGCGCTGTGCCTCTACCCGCTGGCATTCCGGCGTCGTTACGGCCAGGAAATGAGTGCGCTGCTCGATCAGACGCCGCCGCGCGTGCCTGCAGTGCTCGATCTGTTGCGCGGGGCACTGATTGCCCACCTGCGCGCCCCGCCCGCCGTGGCCGGTCGCGTCGACGCCGGTGATCGTCTGCGGGCAAGCGCCAGCGGTCAGCTCGCCTGCTGGGTCGCGTTCGCTGCGGCCGGATTCGGGTTCTACAAGACCACCGAAGACGCACCGTTCACGGCGGCCGGCCACGCGCATTCCTTGCTCGGCGACGCTCACGTTGCGGTCCAAGCCCTGTCGATCGTGGCCTCGGCGGCGGTGCTGCTCGGCGCGCTGCCTCTGATCCTCGCGGCGCTGGCTGCGGCCCGGCGACAGCCAAGCCTGCGGTTCACGGTGAGCGTGCCCGTCCTGGCCGTCGTGCTCTTGGCCGGCCTGACCGGGGTCTTGGTCCTGATTGCTCATTCCGGGCATTCCCATCGAGCCACTACGGCCGGTGGCGGCGCGTTCATCGCTTGGGGGCTCGCCGGGCTGGCGTGCGGCGCGGTCTGCGTTGTGGCGTCGCGAAGGGCCTTGTTCGCTGTCTCGCTGCCGCGTTGGCGTCTGATCGCTGCGCTGGCGTGCGGAACGCTCGTGAGCGGCGCGATGGCGGCGATGGCGTTTGCCACCGCCTTGTACGCGATCGCGCTGCCGATCGACGCATCGCACCTGGCCAGTGCCCCGAACGGGCCGCTTGGAGCGATCAGCACTGACGTATCGCTCGCCGCGCAACTGATCGTCATGCTCCTTGCTGCAACGCTCGCTATGACCACTACGCGCCGGGGATGGCGCGTCGTGGGCCAGGTGGGCGCCGAGGGACCGAGGTAAAAGACATCGGCCAGATAGAGCTCGCCCTGCTCGCGGGTTGCACCCCTCTGCGTGCACAAGCCAGGCCAGGGCGGCCCGGCCGGCCAAGACGTTCCGTTCATGAGTGAGATCGTGCTGGTCACGCAGTACACGAGGACCTTCGGGTTGGAAGCGCTTCGCTGTTGTCCTCCGGGCACGAGGCCACCGGGTTCAAGCCGTCGACGTGGGCACGGCGGACCCCGGACCGCAGCCCCGCCACCTGCCGAGCAGGCGCGTGCCCTCAGCCGCGCCTGCTGGCCCCCTCACCCCCTCACCCCCTCACCCCCTCACCCCCTCACCCGCTCAGCGAGACCACCAGCTCCCGGATCGCGCCCGGGTAGCGGTACGCGATCCCGCCGTGCTTTCCGTCGAACAGCTCCAGCGAGTGCTCCACGCCGAGCTTGTCGAGCTCGCCCGAGAACGCCTGCGCCCCGAGGTCCAGGAAGTACTCGTCGCCGCGCCCAGCGTCCAGGTAGATGCGCCGCATGCTGCGCAGCGCCGCCGCGTGCACCGGAGCCATCCGCACGGGGTCGCGCTCCAACCACCGCGCCCAGATGTCCTCGACGAGGCGTCCCGTCGAGATCTCGAACGGGAAGCAGCACCTTCCCCGGGTGCGCCGAGTCCGGCGAGTACGCGGATGCGTAGCCGTAGAGCTCGAACGGCTTGCCAAAGCGCCCCCAGTCAAAGCGCTCAGCCGCAGCGAGGCGCTCATGAAAGACGTGGTAGGAGCCCTCGAAGTGATCGCGCAGCTCTCGTGCGACCACCGGGAACTCGCGTTGGTAGCAGCACTCGAACAGCGCGTCGCCCGCGTGCGAGGCCAGTGCGCCGAACACGTCGGGGCGCAACATCGGCACGACCATCGCCCCGTAGCCACCTGAGGACTTGCCGGCCAAGCCCCGGTGCTCTCTGCCCGGCGCAGCCGGATAGCGCGCGTCGACGAACGGCACCACTTCGTCGCACAGATAATCCATATATCGGCCGGTGGCGGCCGAGTTCAGAAACTGCGAGCCGCCGCGCGAGGTCCACGCGTCCACGAACACGACGATCGCGTCCGGACAGTCGCCCGCGACGAACATCGCATCGAGGCGCTCGGCCATCGTCGGCTCCCGCGCGGTGCGCGAAAGCCACATGTCGAGCTGGCCGGTGAATCCCTGGATCACGACTACCGACGGCAGGGTGCGGAGGTCATCGGACGGGACGCCCGGCGGCCGGTAGACATACAGAGGCCTGCGCGCGGGGTCGCCCAGCGGGTTGCCAGCGAGCAGCTCGGACTCGACCACCAACGAGTCGAGCTCACCAGCGAGCTCTCGCCCCCACGGTGGTCCGGGCTGACCGTCCAGCTCACGCAGGGTCATTCCGGGACCGTACGCGAAAGCGCGAAACAGGATCGCCCGTGACCGGCTCTAATGGATGTTGCAAGCAATGTTCGCGAACGTGGTGCGAGCAGGACAGGCCGGAGCAACCGGACGTTCATGGACCGGATGACAACTTCCGGGGCCGTTAGGGGGTGTTGGACCGCGCCCGCGCAAGATCCACAGCCAGGCGGCGATGACCGGAGACTGTTTGACCCCGCGATCGAGCGTCAGCCATGATCGATCCACGGGTCGATGACCGCGACCCCCGTGTCGGTGAACCGGACCACGAGCGTATAGTGAGCGCAGTCGGGATGATGGATCAGATCCAGACCCACACGGTAAACGGAGCTGGAGCTGGTGCTGGCGCCGGAATCGACATCGACGCGATCGAGACCAGCGAATGGCTCGAGGCACTTGATGGGGTAATTGCGCGGGACGGCCCCGAGCGGGCGCGGGAGCTGCTGACCCGCGTCATCGAGCGCGCCCAGCACTCAGGCACGGGCCCGATCGCGAGCCTCAACACTCCGTATGTCAACACGATCCCGCCCGAGCGCGAGCCGCCATTCCCCGGCGACCCCGCGATCGAACGCCGCCTGCGCTCGATCGTGCGCTGGAACGCGATCGCGATTGTCGTCCGCGCTAACAAGCTCTCCTCAGAGCTCGGGGGGCACATCGCGAGCTACCAGTCGCTGGCGACGCTCTACGAGGTCGGCTACAACCACTTCTGGCGCGCCCCCGCCAACCCCGAATCAGAGTCCGCGGGCCCCAAGCCCGCGGGCAGCACGCTCGACACCAACAACGACGGTGGGGACCTCGTCTACTTCCAGGGCCACTCCTCGCCCGGCAACTACGCACGGGCATACCTGGAGGGCAGGCTGACCGAGGCCCAGCTCGACGGCTTCCGCCAGGAGGTCAGCACTCGGGGCGAGGGTGGCGGGCTCTCGTCATATCCACATCCGTGGCTGATGCCCAGCTTCTGGCAGTTCCCGACCGTCTCGCTGGGGATCGGGGCGATCACCTCGCTCTACCAGGCTCGCTTCATGAAGTACCTGCAGGCACGGGGCGTCGCGGAAACGGATGGCCGCAAGGTGTGGGCGTTTCTCGGCGACGGCGAGATGGACGAGCCCGAGTCGATGGGGTCGATCTCGCTCGCCGGGCGCGAGCGCCTGGACAACCTGATCTGGGTCATCAACTGCAACCTCCAGCGCCTCGACGGTCCGGTCCGCGGCAATGGCAAGATCATCCAGGAGCTCGAGTCCGACTTCCGCGGCGCCGGCTGGAACGTGATCAAGGTGGTCTGGGGATCGCGCTGGGACCCCCTGCTGGCGGCGGATACCGACGGCGCGCTGGTCAAGGTCATGGAGGACTGCGTCGACGGCGATTACCAGACCTTCAAGTCGCGCGATGGCGCGTACGTCCGCGAGCACTTCTTCGGCCGTGACCCGAGGCTGCTCGAGCGCGTCAGGGACGTGTCAGACGAGGAGATCTGGCTGCTCAACCGCGGCGGCCACGATCAGCAGAAGGTGTTCGCCGCGTACGACGCGGCGGTTAAGCACACCGGTCAGCCGACGGTCATCCTCGCCAAGACGATCAAGGGTTACGGAATGGGCGTCTCGGGCGAGGGGCAGATGATCACCCACCAGGCCAAGAAGATGACCGAGGACGCACTGCTCACCTTCCGCGACCGCTTCGAGCTGCCGCTGACCGACGATCAGGTGCGCGCCGGGGAGTACTACAAGCCGCCCGAGGACTCCCCCGAGATGCGCTATCTGCGCGATTGTCGCGCAGCGCTCGGAGGCGGTATGCCGGCCCGGCGCCGCCGCGCCGAGCCACTCGAGGTGCCACCGCTGGAGAGCTTCGCGACGCAACTGCACGGCACCGGCGAGCGCGAGATCTCGACGACGATGGCGTTTGTCCGCGTGCTGGCGGCGCTGCTGCGCGACAAGTCGATCGCCCATCACATCGTGCCCGTGATACCCGACGAATCGCGTACCTTCGGAATGGAGGGCATGTTCCGCCAGGTCGGCATCTACTCACCGGTCGGGCAGCTCTACCAGCCGCAGGACTCAGCCCAGATGATGTTCTACAAGGAGGATCAGCACGGACAGATCCTCGAGGAAGGGATCACCGAGGCGGGCTCGATCTCCTCGTTCATCGCGGCCGGCACCTCCTACAGCACCCACGGAGTTCAGATGGTGCCGTTCTACACCTATTACTCGATGTTCGGCTACCAGCGGGTCGGCGACCTCGTCTGGGCCGCCGGGGACAGCCGGACGCGCGGGTTCATGCTCGGCGGCACCGCGGGGCGCACGACGCTCAACGGCGAGGGGCTCCAGCACGAGGACGGCCACAGCCATCTGCTTTTCTCGGCGGTCCCCAACTGCCGCGCATATGACCCAGCGTTCTCCTACGAAGTGGCGGTGATCATCCAGGAAGGGCTGCGCCGGATGGTTGCTGAGCAGGAGGACATCTTCTACTACATAACGCTGATGAACGAGAACTACGTTCATCCACCGATGCCCCCCGAGGCCCGCGAAGGAATCCTGCGTGGGATGTACCTGCTGCCCCCGGGGCCGGAGGGCTCGGCCGAGCCCGCGGCGCGCTCTACCGAGCCGCGGGTCCAGCTACTTGGATCGGGAACCATCTTGCGCGAGGTGCTCGCGGCCGCCAAGCTGCTCGAGGCCGACTTCGGGGTGCTCTCCGACGTCTGGAGCGTGACTTCGTTCAACGAGCTGCGCCGTGAGGGGATCGAGGTGCAGCGCTGGAACATGCTGCACCCGGCCGCTGCGCCGCGCCGGCCCTACGTGGCGCAATGCCTGAGCGGGCGCCAGGGCCCGGTGATCGCCTCCACCGACTACATGCGCGCGGTCGCCGACCAGGTCCGCGAGTGGGTCCCGGCGCCCTTCCGCGCGCTCGGCACCGACGGCTATGGCCGCAGCGACTCCCGCGCCGCGCTGCGGCGGTTCTTCGAGGTGGACCGCCACTACGTGACGGTCGCGGCGCTGAAGTCGCTCGCGGACATTGGGGAGCTCGATGCGGGGCTCGTGCAGAAGGCGATCGAGCGCTACGAGATCGACCCCGAGGCGCCGATGCCGAGCACGGTTTGAGCGGATGCCAGGCGTGAGCGAAACGATCGCGGTCGAGGTGCCCGATATCGGCGACTACGAGTCGGTGCCGATCATCGAGATCCTCGTCTCCCCGGGTGACACGGTCGCGATCGACGATCCGCTCCTGACACTCGAGTCAGATAAGGCGGCAATGGACGTGCCGGCGCCGGCCGCGGGTACCGTCGAGGAGCTGCGCGTCAAGGTCGGCGAGAAGGTCTCGCAGGGGACGATGCTCTTGACGCTTGCACCCATTGACGCCGCAGACTCCACGGAGGCTCCGTCACAGGCATCGGCGCTCGTCTCGGCGCACGCCCCCGTAGAAGCCGGCGCCCCGGACTCGATCGCGAGTGCGACCGCAGCGGAGGAGGCGCGGGAAGATGAAAGCCCGCAGACGCCTCCGGCCGGCGAGAGCGCGGGCCCCGCCTATGCGAGCCCGTCGATTCGCCGGCTCGCCCGCGAGCGAGACATCGACCTCTCGACCGTGAGCGGCAGCGGGCGCAAAGGACGGATCACCGCGGATGACCTCAATAAGGGGCCGGCTCCCCCGCAGGGGGCCGGCCCTGGTTTGGGCATGAAGCTGGAGGTGGCCCCCTGGCCGTCGGTCGACTTCGAGCAGTTCGGTGTCGTGGAGCGCGTTCCGCGTTCGCGGATCGCGAGGATCTCGGCCCCGAACCTAGTGCGCAACTGGGTGATGATCCCGCACGTCACCCACGACGACGAGGCCGACGTCACCGAGCTAGAGGCGTGGCGCAAGCGACTCAACCAGGAGCACGCCCTGGACGGGATCAAGCTGACGATGCTCACGTTCCTGATCGCTGCATGCGTCGCGACGCTGAAGGAATACCCGCACTTCAACGCCTCCCTAGACGGGGAGGAGCTCGTCCTCAAGCGCTACTGGAACATCGGCTTCGCGGCCGAGACACCCGCCGGCCTTGTGGTGCCGGTGATCAAGGACGCCGAGCGCAAGGGGCTGCTCCAGCTCGCCACTGAGCTGAGCGACTTGTCTAGCAAGGCGCGAGCGGGCAAGCTCGCGCCCGCCCAGATGAAGGGCGGGACCTTCACGATCTCGAGCCTCGGCGGGATCGGCGGTACGGGCTTCACCCCGATCATCAACGCGCCAGAGGTGGCGATCCTCGGCGTTACTCGCGCCGCGATCAAGCCTGTATGGAGTGCCGAGGAATCGAGCTTTCAGCCGAAGCTGATCCTTCCCCTATCGCTCTCATACGACCACCGCGTGGTCGACGGCGCGGCGGCGGCGCGGTTCGCCGCCCACCTGGTCCGGGTGCTCTCGGATCTGCGCCGGGCGCTGCTTTGAGCTCGGAGCAGGCCGCCGGGGCCGGCGGGGGACTCGGAACCAGCGGGGGCCGATCTGGCAGCGGCGATGCCCGCGACGCCCAGGTGGTCGTGATCGGAGCCGGGCCCGGGGGCTACACCGCCGCGTTTCGCGCCGCCGATCTGGGCTTGAAGACGACCCTCGTCGAGCGCTACGACAAGCTCGGGGGCGTCTGCCTGAACGTCGGCTGCATCCCCTCCAAGGCGCTGCTGCACGCGGCGCGGGTGGTGGCCGAGGCGCAGGAGATGGCCGCGCACGGGATCACGTTCGGCGCGCCGCAGATCGACCTCGACGCACTGCGATCGTGGAAGGAAGGGGTCGTCGGCAAGCTGACGAGAGGGCTCGGGGTGCTAGCGCGCCAGCGGAAGGTCGAGGTGATCCACGGCGCCGCCCGCTTTCAGTCCCCGAGCACGGTCGTGGTCGGCGATCGTACCGTCTCCTTCTCGCACTGCATAATCGCCGCCGGGTCCCGGGCCGCGTCGCTGCCTTCGCTCCCGGACGACCCCCGGATCATGGACTCGACGGACGCGCTCTCGCTGCGCGACATTCCCGAGCGGCTATTGGTGATCGGCGGCGGGATCATCGGCCTCGAGCTGGCGACCGTCTACGACGCGCTCGGGGCGCAAGTGACGGTGGTCGAGCTGCTCGACGAGCTCATCCCCGGCTGCGATCGGGATCTCGTGGCCCCGCTGGCAAAGCGGATCTCCTCGAGCTACGAGGCGATCCACCTGGGAACCCGCGTCACCAGCGTCAAGGCGCTCCAGGACGGCTTGGAGGTCGAGCTCTCGGGCGGCGGCGACGGACCGCAGGTGTTCGATCGCATCCTGGTGGCGGTCGGCCGCACGCCCAACGGCCTCGCGATCGGCGTCGATGCGGCGGGGGTCACCGTGGACTCCGCTGGCTTCATCGCGACGGATCGCCAGATGCGCACCAACGTCCCGGGGATCTACGCGATCGGCGACATCGCCGGCGGCCCGATGCTCGCCCACAAGGCCTCCCACGAAGGCAAGGTGGCAGCAGAGGTGATCGCGGGCGTGCCGGGCGCGCAGTTCGACGCCCGAGCCATCCCCTCGGTCGCCTATACCGACCCCGAGATCGCGTGGATGGGGCTGACCGAGAATGAGGCGCGAGCCACGGGCATCGAGTACGAGAAGGCGATCTTCCCCTGGGCAGCGTCTGGCCGAGCGCTGTGCCTGGGCCGCGACGAGGGGATCACGAAGCTGCTGCTGGCGCCCGGCTCGCGGCGCCTGCTCGGCGCGGGCATTACCGGCGTCGGCGCCGGCGAGCTGATCGCGGAGACCGTGCACGCGCTGGAGATGGGCTCCGACGCCGAGGACCTCGCGTTCACGATCCACCCCCACCCCACGCTGTCCGAGACGATCGGCCTGGCCGCCGAGCTCGCGCAGGAGACGATCACCGACCTGATCGCGCCGGGGCTGGGAAGACGCGCTGGAAGCTGATCGGCCGTGTAGGTGGTCCGGTGCTCATCCGGATCTGATCATCGTCTGGGCGCGCTCGGCGATCGCTTGCGTGAGGGCTTGCACGACTGCGACGAGCTCGCGCTCGAGGTCTTCGTCGGCGAGGCGGCCGTAGAGGCTGAATTGCTCGTCCGCGCTGGGCACCGGCAGCTCGCGGTCGAGCACGCGGGCACCGATCGCGCCGAGCACCTTGCGGGTCTCGGCTTGTGCCCAGACGGCTCCGAACATGCCTGTGGAAGCGCCGATCACGGCCACGGGCTTGTTGCGCAAGGGGCTCTCGATCAGGGGGCGCGAGAGCCAGTCCAGCGCGTTCTTCAGCACCCCGGGGATCGAGCTGTTGTACTCAGGGGTGGAGATCAGGACGCCATCGGCCGCGGCCACCGCGCCGCGCAGGCTTTGCACGGGTACGGGCGGATGCGAGAGCCTGTCTTCGTTGAACGGCGGGATCTCCTCGAGCTCGCTGTAGAGGGTCAGCTCGGCGCCGGGCGGCAGTATGTCTGCTGCGGCCCGCAAGAGCGCGGTGTTGTACGAGTCCCGGCGCAGCGAACCGGAGATGGCCACCAGGATCATCGGTATTCGGTCAGACCTTGCTGAACTCGAGCTCCACGATCAGCGTGACCTCGTCGGAGAGCGCCTTGCCGCCCTTGGGCAGGTCGGCGTTCCAATTCAGGCCGAATTCGGTGCGGTCGAGCGTCGTTTTCAATGTGAAGCCCAAGCGAGTGTTGCCCATGAAGTCCTCGGTCGGGCCGTTGACGGTGCCGGTGGCCTGGACAGGCTTAGTGACGCCCTTCAGCGTCAGCTCCCCGTCGAGCGTCAGGGTGTCGCCGTCGATCTCGAGGATCTTCGAGGTGAAGCTGATCTCGGGGTGCTGCTCGGCATCGAAGAAGTCAGGCGCCTGCAGGTGGCCGATCAAGTTGAGATCCTTGACGTTGACCGACCCGACCTTCACCGATCCGGTCAGGACGCCGTCGCTCAGATCTGCGTCGAGCTCCTCGAAGCGCCCGCGGAACTTGGCCACGAGGTACTTGATCGAGAAGTCGGCCGAGGAATGTACGGAGTTGAACTTCCACTGGCCGGCAAGGCGGTCGTCGGCGGTGCTAACGGACATGTGCAGGCTCCTTCGGGAGTAATGGGCAAGAGGACCGAACAGCATTGCTTCGGACGAGAGGACCGGGCAGAATCAGCGTTGTGTCGCCGAGCGTATCACAAACCGGACCTCAGTCCGCTTACTGTCTGCCGATGGGGCTTCCCGTGCTCACAGCCGTGCCCGTCGAACGCGCGGACGCGGCCCGCAACAGGTTGCGAATCCTATCGGCAGCAGAGCGGCTGTTCGCCGAGCGCGGTGTGCGGTGCACCTCGATGGACGCGATCGCCGCCGCAGCCGGCGTGGGCAAGGGCACCCTGTTTCGCCGCTTCGGAGATCGGGCGTCGCTCGCGCTGGCCGTCCTCGACCGCGGCGAGCGAAACTTGCAGGACGCGATCCTCCGCGGCCCGCCACCGCTCGGGCCAGGCGCACCGCCATGCCAGCGGTTGGCCGCATTTGGCTGCGCGATGCTCGACCGCCTGGAAGCCCACAGCGACCTGCTGCTGGACGCCGAGGCCGCGGGCGGCGAAGCGGCGAGCGGCGGGGGCTGGGTGCGCTCGCAGCCATACGCCTTGTACTGGTTGCACGTGCACTACCTCGTCGAGCAGGCGCTACCGCGCGAGGACCTCGACTACATAACCGACGTGCTCCTCGGAGCGCTCTCCGCCCAAGCGTTCATCCACCAACGTCATTTACGTCAGATGGAGCTCACCCGGCTCAAAGCCGGCTACGAAGACCTCGCCAAGCGGATATTGAGCTGAAGGGAATTCCCATCAGATCTCTTGTCCGTTCGGGTCCGGGGTGAGCTCGAGATAGCACATGTCGACGCGCAGCCAGTCGATGACGCGCTCGAAGACGGACCGGCCAAGGCCGTAGCGCTGGGCGAGCGTCTGCTCGGCTGCCGGCTCGTCCTGCGGTGAGAGCACCCGGCCGGTCGCTGGCGTTGACGGCGCGAGCGGCGCTCCCCGCGAGGTGCACGGTGCGACCAGCGCGCGGGGGTCTCGGCGCAGGCGCTTGACCTTGCCGCACTGGCGCTCCGCACGGATGTAGAGCCTGCCATCTCGCTCGGCTGCCCAGACCGGGGTGGCCACCGGCGTACCGTCGCGGCGGAACGTGGTCACCAGGGTGTAGGGCGTCGCTGCCACGGGCCCGGAAGCGCCGGGGGCATTCGCGGGAGCAGTGGTGCGGGTGCTCCGGCGCTGTAGCCAGGAGCCCGCGCGGGCGCTGAGCTTCGCCGCTGGCAGGCGCTTGCCCGGTCGTGGATGTGCGCTCCGGCGCGCCTGAACGGTCTCAGCTTGCTTGCCGCGCTCGCTCGTCATCATCTCCCCGAGCTCAGCCCTCGGACCGGAACCGATCCTGCGCCTCCTGGATCAGAGCCAGCGCCTGCTCCCGGTCCGCCCATCCCTTTGCCTCGGACTCCCGGTCGGGATCGAGGTCTTTGTAGACCGAGAAGAAGTGCGTGATCTCCTGGCGCACCTGGTCGGGCAGATCATCGATCTGCGCCAGACCGTTCCAGTTCGGGTCGCTGAAGGGCACGCACACCACCTTGTCGTCGGGCCCCTTCTCGTCGACCATCTTGAACAGGCCGATCGCCTTGACCGGCACGATGCACCCCGGAAACGTCGGCTCGGTGACGCACACCAGCGCATCGAGCTCATCGCCGTCGGGGCCGAGCGTGTCCGGAAAGTAGCCGTAATCTGTCGGGTAGACGACCGACGCTGAGAGGAAGCGGTCGAACCTGATCCCGCCGTACCGAGCGTCGTGCTCGTACTTGTTGCGGCTTCCCTTGGGAATCTCGACGATGCACACCAGCTCATCGGTGCCCATGCACGGTCCCCTCCTCGTCGTTGGAGTTCAAGCACCACTTACACACGGATCAAGCGCCCGGTGGATAGGCTACCACCGAGTCAGCGAGCCGAGTCAGCGAGCCGAGTCAGCGAGCCGAGTCAGCGAGCCGAGTCAGCGAGCCGAGACGGACACCGAGAATAGGGAGAGCGAACCCACATGCCAGAGTCAACGACGCCGCCCAAGCTCGAGCTGCTGGGTGCGATGGCGCCGGGCTTCGACGAGGTGCTCACAGCCGACGCGCTCGAGTTCGTCGCCGGCTTGCAGCGTCAGTTCGGCGCCCGCAGGCGCGAGCTGCTCGGGGACCGCGTGCAGCGCCGGACGCGGCTGGCCGCGGGGGAGATGCTTGGCTTCCTCCCCGAGACCCGGGACGTACGCGAGGGCAGCTGGAAGGTCGCGGAAGTGCCCCCCGACATGCAGCAGCGCTGGGTCGAGATCACCGGCCCGGCCGAGCGCAAGATGACCATCAACGCGCTCAACTCCGGTGCCGACGGTTTCATGGCGGACTTCGAGGACGCCAACGCACCCACCTGGAAGAACATGGTCGAGGGTCACATCAACCTTCGTGACGCAATCGACGGGACGATCACCTACGAAGGTGCCGATGGCGGCCACTACGAGCTCGGAGAGAATCCCGCCACGCTGCTGGTGCGGCCCCGCGGATGGCATCTGCCTGAGCGCCACCTGCTCGTGGACTCCGAAGCCGTTTCGGGCTCGTTGTTCGACTTCGGCCTGTACCTCTTTCACTGCGCGCCGCGCCTGCTGGCCAACAGCTCAGGCCCGTACTTCTACCTGCCCAAGCTCGAGTCCCACCGCGAGGCGCGGCTCTGGAACGATGTCTTCTGCTGGGCGCAGGACGCGCTCGCGATTCCGCGCGCCACGATCAAGGCCACGGTTCTGATCGAGACGCTGCCCGCGGCGTTCGAGATGGACGAAATCCTCTACGAGCTGCGCGAGCACTCCGCCGGACTGAACGCGGGGCGCTGGGACTACATCTTCTCGGCGATCAAGTGCTTCCCGGACCGGCAGGAGATGGTGCTTCCCGATCGCTCGGAGGTGACCATGACGGTGCCCTTCATGCGCGCCTACGCCGAGCTCCTGGCTGCTACCTGTCACCGCCGCGAGGCCCACGCGATCGGCGGCATGGCCGCACTCATCCCCTCACGCAAAGACCCGGAGGCAAACGAACAGGCGCTCGACGGCGTCCGGGCGGACAAGGACCGCGAGGTTCGTCAAGGCTACGACGGCACCTGGGTGGCCCATCCCGATCTCGTGCCGGTCGCCCGCGAGGTCTTCGAGCAGGGACTGGGAGGTGCCCCCAATCAGCTCGGGCGTCAGCTCGGCGATGTCGACGTGAGCGCCGAGGAGCTGCTGGACCTGGCATCCACGCCGGGCGCGATCACCGAGACCGGGCTGCGCACCGACATCAGCGTCGGCTTCCAATACATATCGTTCTGGCTCACCGGCCGCGGCGCGGCGGCGATCAACTCGCTGATGGAGGATGCTGCAACCGCCGAGATATCGCGCACCCAGATCTGGCAATGGGTCCACCACGAGGTCAAGCTTCAGGACGGGCGCACTGTTAACCAAGAGCTCGTGCGCGAGCTCTTGGAAGAGGAGATGGCGAAGATCCGCGACGCCGTCGGGGCGCAGACCTGGCGGGACGGGCGGCCGGAAGAGACGCGGGAAATCTTCGAGCGCGTGGCGCTCGCGCCGGAGCTGATCGAGTTCCTGACGATCCCGGCTTACGAGTATCTGGAGTAGCGCTTGGGGAGTGGCCAGGAACCGAGCCCAGCCCTCACGCTCCAGTAGTACTCACGCCAGCAGCGCATCGATCGCCTCGAGGAGCTTGCGGGCCAGCTCAATCGCGTTGATCGCATCGTCTCTCGGAACCAGCCACGCGTCGTAGTCGGCCTGCTCGCGATCCGGCTGGACCTTGCGCACAGCCGCCGCGAGCTCAGGGTCGAGCTCGCCGGTCGCGACGAACACCCGATGCAGCTCGTACCAGGTGCCGCGGTGGGTCTTGGCGTAGATGTTGCGCTCGCTGAGAGCGCCACGAGCCGCATAGAGCATTGCGTAGTAGGCGGCGCTGAGTGCTGTCGAGGGATCGTCGTCGAGCGCTGCGGCGGCTGCTCGCAGCCGCCTATGAGCGGCTTCGATGTACTCCGCCGAGCGAGGGCTCACGGCGCCTCGTAGACCACGACCTTGTCGCGATCGACCTCGGCCATGAAGAACGACTGGATCGCGCGCCGTCCGGCGAGCCAATCGAGCGAGTTGACATGTAGGGAGAACGACCAGGCCACCCACTCGAGTGAAAGCTCGGCGGCGGCCTGTGCGAGCGCAGCGTGCACCGCCAGCTTTCCGTTCCAGGAGGCGTCTTCGACCAGAACCAGGAGATCGACATCGGAGCCTTCGGAGCCTGAGTGCTCGCCACGTGCCCGCGAGCCGAACAGCCACACGGCGCACAGCCGGCCGCCGATCCGCGCGGCGGCGACCGCGATGAAACGCTCGAGCAGCGCACGCTCCTCAGCACTCAGAGACGTGTCGAGGAGCTCGGCCATCGGGCCACTGTAGAGGCAGTCGTCCCGCGATCGCACGACTCGTCAATGGCAATCGGTTTCTCCCCAACTACGGCCATCAGTTTTCCCCACTGGCGACCATCTTTTCTCCCCACTCCGGGCTGGTGCTCGGCCTGGAGGTCTCCCGGCTGGCGCGCAACAACGCCGACTGGGACCGGCTGCTGGACCTCTGCGGCGTGACCGACACCGTGATCGGCGACGCCGACGGGATCTATCACCGCCGGAGCTCTCGCGCGATCGCACGAAGTTGACCGGTTGAAAGCGGATCGCGGTCCCAGGCGCAGGGCCAAAGCAGAACGAGCGGGCAGCGAGGCCCGCTCGTTGCTTTTGCGGTCGCGCTCCCCCTGACTTCATACGAGCCCCAGGACTTAATGTTGTGCCTGGCGGCAAACATTCCCGGCCCCGAGCTGGGACCGGGTAGGGAGCGGCCGTGGATCAGCTTAACAGGCGCACCCGCCCAGACGGCGTCACAACTCGCCACTCACGGCGCTCTGAGGGTCGAGTGTCGCCTGGAGCGCGCATAGCGACACGCACACGACACTCGCCTCCGCGCTGCCGTCGATTGTCGAGTTATGGCGCCCCTCCACCTACCGCCTCGCGCCGGCCGCCCCCCAACCGCCGCCTCGCGCCGGCCGCCCCCCAACCGCCGCCTCGCGCCGGGCGCGGGCACCGAGGCCCGCGCTCCCCTACGCCAGCGTGTCCGCCGCCTCCGCCAGCAGCTCGTCGGCGAATGCACGCAGGTCTGCGTCGAGGTGGCCGCACAACGCGTCTCTGAGCAGTGCCCGCAGGTGCTCGGCGAGCTCGTCCACCAGGGCGTTGACTCCGGGCTCCGCCGGAGCCAGGCCGGCGATCACCGCGCGCTCGAGGGAGATCGCGCGGGCCGTGCGCTCGGCCAGCGCCGGGCGCCCCGCGGGATTGGCGCAGATGACTGCCAGGCGCTGCGCGAGGCGGCCGCTGCCGGGTCCCTCGGGTTCGAGCAGCGCCCGCAACGCCAGCAGGTAGTCGCTCAGGGACTCGAACGGCGCCAAGCGCTCGCACCCCATCTCAAAGCGCGCGAGCGCCCACGCCAGCTCGCCGCCGCTGGGCGTGCGGCGCGCGATCAGGTTGCAGAACGCGCGCAGCTCATCCTCCTGCGTCGCCGGGATCAGGGTGATAAAGCGCGGCCGGCCGCTGGCGCCGAACGCGACAGGACGCCAGGCGCCGGCGTCTGCGCGCGTCCAAGCGATCGGCCCCAGTGCGTATCCGCCGCGCTCGAACAGGCGCAGCGCAGTGAGCACGCGCCTGAAGCGCCCGCGGGCCACCGAGACGGGTGGGCGCGCGCCTGGTTCTTGGGCCAGCGACAACAGCGCCAGCACGTTGGGCTCGGCGCCGAACCGGCCGTCGGGGCACTGCGCTCCCCAGACGGCGTCCACGGGAGCATCATCCGAAAGAGCGTCACCACGAACGAGCGAGAGGCCGTCGCCGAGCGCCAGCTCCGTGGTCCCGGGGTCCAGCGACACGCCCAGCAGCGGCACGATCACCGTTGTCATGCGGTGGCCTTCGTAGAGGGCCCGTTCGAGCTCGTCATATGCTGCCTCGAAGCGACCGGAATCGAAGCCGAACTCGCTGCGCTCGGCGAACACGGTTCCCAGAAAGCACCGCAGGGCGGCGTCCGCACGCTCGCGAGGCTCGCTGGGTACCCGCGAGTCCTCCCGCAGGCTCAGATAGGCTTCCAAGCCCGACAGACCGGACAGGGCACGCGCCGCCGGCGCGTAGGTCGGCAGCGCGGCGAGCAGCCCCAGGCGCTCGCGGATGAAGGCAGCGGTCAAGGGGCGGTAGCAGTAGAGCGGCGGTCGGCCCGATGGCCGCGACTGCGCCTCGATCACCTCGAAGGGCACCTCAGCGCCACCCGCGGTCTCGGTTACGAGCCGGCCAGCAGCGTCAGCGGTGAACGCCTCCAGGATCGCGTAAAGCGTGCTGTTGCGCACAGGCGCCCTTTCGCGCTCAGCGAACCAGATCCTCCCCGCCGGGAGCGGCGCTCGGCCGCGGGGCGGTGCACGTTCCCCGCAGGGCCGCCCAGCTTGGCCATCGCGGAGTGCTCTGCATCATCCCGCCAGCACGGCACATTTGCGCCCAGCGAATCATTTGCACCAGTCCCGCAGGACTGGTGCATGCTCAGGCGGTGCGGTCGATCTGCTCCAGGTGGGCGACGTTCTGAAGGTCGGCCGGCTCGGCACTGCACCGCCCGGCAAACCATGCGTCGAGGATCTCCGCGAGCGCGGCGCGGGAAGTCAGGCGCAAGCTGAGCGCTAAGACGTTGGCGTCGTTCCAGCGCCGCGCGCCCTGCGCCGTTTGCGCATCGACGCAGAGCGCCGCGCGGATGCCCGGCACCTTGTTGGCCGCGATCGACGCACCCGTCCCAGTCCAGCACGCGACGACCGCTTGCTCGGCGCGTCCCTTGGTCACCTCCCGTGCGGCACGCTCGCTCGCCCACGCCCAATCGGGGCGCTCACCCTCGGCGTAGACGCCGTGCAGGACCGGCTCGTGCCCGCGACGGCGCAACTCCTCCGGGAGCGCGTGCGCCACCCCTGTCAGCTCGTCGGCCGCGACGGCGATCCGCACCGGGTCCGCTCAGACGACCGCGATCGCCGGCTCAGGCTCGGAGCGCCGGCGCTCGTCGGCGGGGCGCTCCTCGCGCGGGCGCTCGTCGGCGGGGCGATCGGCGCAGTCGGCGCCCAGCCATGCGCGCCCGTAGGCCCGCATGTCCTCGATCAACGGCACCAGCGCGCGACCCTTGTCGGTCAGCGCGTACTCGACCCTGGGCGGCACCTCGGGAAACGTTTGGCGCTCGACGATGCCCTCCTCCTCCAGCGCGCGCAGGCGCAGCGAAAGCGTGCGAGGGCTGATCCCCTGCAGTGATCGCTCCAGCTCGCAGAAGCGCGAGCGCCCGTCAGCCAGGTCACGGATCACCAGCAGCGTCCACTTGCCGCATACGATCTCAGCCGTACGGCAGACCGGACAAGTATGGTCGAAAGCCATCGGAGCTTTCGATTCTAGCGCAATGCTTTACGGAATGAAGCGCTGCGGGGCGCGGTCAATCGCGTCCATCTACGCCACCTCGCGGAGCTTCTGCGCCTCGGCGAGCGACTGGAGCTTCTTCAGCGACTGGTTCTCGATCTGCCGGATCCGCTCGCGCGTGACGTTGAACGTACGCCCGACCTCGTCGAGCGTACGCGGGTGCTCGCCACCCAATCCATAGCGCAGCTCGAGCACGCGGCGCTCACGATAGCTCAAGTTCTCGAGCGCCTCGCGGAGCGCCTCCTTGGTCAGGATCTCCGCTGCCCGCTCGTACGGCGACTCGGCTCGCTCGTCGGCGATGAACTGACCGAACTCCGACTCCTCCTCGTCGCCGACCGGCTTCTCCAGCGAAACCGGAGCCTGTGCGGAGCGCTTGATCGACTCCACTTCGTCGGGCTCGATGCCGGTCACCTCGGCGATCTCCTCAGCGGTCGGCTCGCGTCCGAGCTCGGTCACGAGCTTGCGCTCCGCGCGCCCGATCTTGTTGAGCTTCTCGACCACGTGCACGGGGATGCGAATCGTCCGGGCCTTGTCGGCCAGGGCGCGAGCTATCGCCTGGCGGATCCACCACGTGGCGTAGGTGGAGAACTTGAAGCCCTTGCGGTAGTCGAACTTCTCCGCGGCACGCACGAGCCCGAGCGTCCCCTCCTGGATCAGGTCGAGGAAAGGCAACCCCTGGTTGCGGTAGTTCTTGGCGATCGAGACCACGAGACGCAGGTTCGACTCGACCATCTTCTGCTTGGCGTCGAGGTCGCCGCGCTCGATCCGCTTGGCGAGATCGACCTCTTCCTGTGCGGTCAAGAGGCGCACCTTGCCGATGTCCTTCAGGAATAGCTGAAGCGAATCGGTCGTCATGTCCGGCTTGAGGTCGAGCGCGGTCTTGGGCTTGCGCCGGGTGCGCTTGTCGGGCGCGCGCTCCACTTCTGTCGCCGCTAGCGCCGGGTCGACTTCCTCTACGAGCTCGATCTCCGCGCGTTCCAGAAAGCCGTGCAGCTCCTCGACATCGGCCTCGTCGAGATCGAGCTCTGAGACTGCGCCCGAAATCTCGGCGTACGTGAGCACACCGAGCTGGTTGCCACGGTTGACGAGGCCCTTGATCTCTTCCAGTTCCTGAAGTTCCGCTACTGACATCTAAAGATTCCACTTCGTATTGGCTTTTTTCAGTCGTACGGCGCAGCGCTTGGGACTAGAGACAAGCGCTCGAAGATCAAAACGCCGGCGCACGGTAAGGACGCACGCCCGCAACTCAACCACGCGTTACAGCATAGCTACAAGTACCTACAACACGCTCAGTGGTTTCGCGGCCGCAACCGGGCTACGTAGCCGGCGCGCGGCGGGACTCGCGTAGCCAGCCGGCGGCGAGGCTCGCGTAGCCGGCGCACGACGTCGCCGCCGGAACCGTATACTCCCGCTCCTTCCAAGCCGAGCGATCGCCCGTCCGCGGGTGATCGGCGGGGGAACCACTTGCGGGCCACAAGGCTCCGCAGGGGCGAATCGGTCCGCGGAGGACCGTAGCGCCAAGTAGGCGCGAGCCCGTCAGCTCACCCCGTAGGCACCAAGCGAAGTGAGGACGATCGTTATCTCCAGTCGTGGTTATACGAAAGCCTGTCTTGCTGCCCTGCTCCTCGGAGGCGGGCTCTGCCTGCCATCGGTCAGCACGGCGGCCTCGTCGGGCGGCGCCGGACTGGGGCCCCCGAGCGCGCCGGCCCCCGGAAGTGCAGACGTGCAGCCGGGCAACGCGACGGTGATGGTCAGCGGCGACGGGATCACGGTCACGACCAAGGCATCGGCGCAACTGAGTCAGGCACTGCGGTTCACCGGACGCGTGCCGGCGATCGCCGCGGGCCATGCCGTCGAGATCGAGCGCAGCACCCAGACGGGCGGGAGCTGGACACCGACCGTTGGAGCCACGATCGGCGCGGGCGGGACCTTCACGGCGGTATGGCACGCAAATGAGGCCGGGCGCTTCGCGATCCGCGCGGTGATTGGAGGGAGCACGCGGGCCGCACACGCTAGAGGGCGCAAGGGGACCGCACGAGCCGCCTCCGCCGGCTCTGCCTCCCCCACGTTCGCAGTGACGATCTATCGCCCTGCGATCGCCACGTTCTACGGTCCGGGCTTCTATGGCCGGAGAACTGCCTGCGGCAAGGTGCTCACGCCCCACGCGCTCGGCGTCGCGAACCGCACCTTGAGATGCGGCACGCAAGTGGCGATCTACTATCAGGGGCGAATGCTCGTCGTTCCGGTAATCGACCGCGGGCCGTATGCGAATGGCGCCGACTGGGATCTGACCGAGTCCACGGCAGCCGCGCTCGGAATCCACGGCACGGTCACGATCGGAGCGGTCTCGCTCCCGTAGCGCGCCGGCCTGGAGACCCGCGCCGAGCGCTCTAGGGTCCAGGTGTGAACAATGTGCGGGGATGAACGCCGCCTTGATTAGCGTGACTCAGGCGCGCGAATGCGTGCTGAGCGCGACGCGCCGGCTGGACACAGAGCCCGTCGAGATCGCCGGCGCGCTGGACCGAGTGCTCGCGCAGGATCTGCTCGCAACGGGCGACGTGCCTTCCTTTCCCTGCTCGGCGATGGACGGCTACGCGGTCGCGGAGAGTCCGAGCGGGCGGAGCATGACAGTGGTCGGAGAGTCCCGCGCCGGCGCTCCCGCGCGGCAGCGGCTGGGCGAGGGCGAAGCGATCCGGATCTCGACTGGAGCCGCGATGCCCGTGGGAGCGACCGCGGTCATCCGCCAGGAGGACGTCGAGGAGCGCGGGACGTCGATCTACACCCGGGCTGCCGTGCGGCCAAGCGAGAACGTCCGCCACGCCGGCGAGGATCAGCAGGCTGGGGCGACGGTGCTCCGCGCAGGGACGGTCCTGGGCGCGGCCGAGCTCGGGGCGGCCGTCGCAGCCGGCGCCGCGCGCGTTGAGGTTGCGCGCAAGCCACAAGTCACGGTTCTCTGCACCGGCGACGAGCTGCGAGCCCCCGGGGAGCCGCTGGGGCCCGGCGAGATCCACAACTCCAATGCACCAATGCTCGTGGCGCTGGCGACGCGTTGCGGAGCTCTCGTCGCCCCCGTGCAACGCCTGCCCGACCAGCGAGCGGCGACCGAATCGGCGCTCGCCGTCGCGCTGGAGCGCTCAGACGCGGTCGTCATCTCCGGCGGTGTCTCGGTCGGCCCTCACGACCATGTGAAGCCCGCGCTCGCCGCGCTCGGAGTGCAGGAGCTGTTCTGGCGGGTTGCGCTGCAGCCCGGCAAGCCAACCTGGTTTGGCCAGCGAGATGGGAAGCTCGTGTTTGGGCTCCCCGGCAACCCGGTGTCCGCCGTAGTGACGTTCTCGCTTTTCGTCCGGCCGGCGCTCGCCGCGCTGCAAGGTGCCACGCCCAAGCCGATGCTCGACGCGCAGGCGCGGCTCGGCGTTACGGTCGCGCGCAATCCCGACCGTGAGCAGGCGCTGCGGGTACGCCTGGAGCGGCGCGACGGCGCGCTGCTCGCCTTTCGCAACGGAGCTCAGGACTCACATCTGGTCAGCTCTCTGCTCGGTGCCCACGCGCTGGCGTTGATCCCGGCCGGGGACGGTGAGCTGGAGGCGGGATCAGCCGTCGCCCTGGAGGAGCTGCCGCGCTGAGCGGCCACCCGCCGTGAGCAAGGAACGACCCATCGTCGTCAAGCAAGCGAGCGCGAAGACCGCAGGGACCGCCCTGCTCGCGCTCGCGCTCGCGGCCCTCTTCGCGTGGGCGGCTGCGCGGCGATGGCGGTCCAGCTCCGCGCCGGCTCGCGCGGCGATCCTCTCACCACGCAAGTCGACGGTGGTCGCGGAGAATGGCGCGGTGCGCTCGGTACAGTCGGCGCGGCTCACGCTCGCACCGGCAGACCTCGAGCGCCTGTGGAATCCCACCAGCCTCGAGAACCTCGGTCGCACCTACTGGCGCTTCCTGACGCGGGTTACCTTGGGGCTGATGCGCGTCGCTTACGGACAGGACGAGCGCTCGGTCGTGCTTGTCGCCCGGCCGCTGAGGATGCTGCGCTTCGAGGCTCCGCAGTACGTGCTCGAGCAGGATCACGGCAAGATAAGCTGGCGCATCCGGGACGGCCTGCTCGTCGCCCGAAGCGGGCGCGGTTGCGGCTTCCTGGCGCTCGACGTCCGCCGTGATCCGGCGAGCTCATCGCCCGGCGGACAGGCGACGCTTCAAATCGAGGTCGAGGTCGCGAACTTCTATCCGGCCATTGCGGTCAACTTCAGCACCCCGGTTTACGAGGCCACGCAGTCCTCGATCCACGTGCTCGTCACGCAGGCGTTCCTGCGCTCGCTCGCCACGCTGGACCTCGCCAAGTCCAAGGTCGGGCTGTTCGCGCAGGCCCCGGGTGCGCAGAGCTGATCCGATCGCCGTGGCTCGATCAGGAGTCAGGAGTGGCCCGATGAAGTTCCAGCGCCTGCTACCCAAGCCGGGCGCTACCGAGATCGGCGACCTGCTCGAGTCCCTGTTCCTGGAGCGCCGCGCACCAGCCACGCGGCCGTACACGATCGTCAACTTCGTCGCCAGCGCAGACGGGCGCGCGACGATCGGCGGGCGCTCGGGCCCGCTTGGCGACGATGGCGACCGCGCGCTCTTTCACTGCCTGCGCCAGCAGGTCGATGCGGTGCTCGCGGGCACCGCGACGCTGCAGGCAGAGCGATACGGGCCAATCCTGGGCAAGCCCCCGATAAGCTCCGAGCGCCGGCAGCGTCGAGGGCGGCGAGGCCTGAGCCCCGAGCCCCTTGCGTGCATATTCACGCGCAGCGGCGCGGTTCCGGCAGATATTCCGCTGTTCGCCGACCCGGAGTCGAAGATCATCGTCTTCTCCCCGGCGGATGTCGATTTAGCCGGATCTGCGGATCTCGATCACGCGGGATCTGCGGCGCAAGTGACGGTGGTCCGCCTGGACCCCGGGGAGCTGACCCTGACAACCGCGCTGCGACGGCTGCGCGCTGAGCACGGCGTCCGCACGCTGCTCTGCGAAGGTGGCCCGACGCTGTTCGGTGCGCTGCTGGCCGAAGGCCTGGTCGACGAGCTGTTCCTGACGATCGCGCCGAAGCTCGCCGGCGGCGGCCGCGGGCCCACGATCTCGACCGGCTCAGAGCTGGCGGCGCCGGCGGGACTGCGCCTGGAGTGGCTGCTGGAACGCCATGGCTCCCTATACGCTCGCTATAGCGTGGCGCCGGCCTGAGCACCTGAACGCTGTCGCTCCCGCCCCGACAGAGAGGGTGGCACCGGCCTGAGCACTTGTACGCTCTCGTTCCCGCCCCGGCACCTGGCACCGGCCTGAGCAAAGAACCCCCCGAACGTCTGCTAAGTGCGCAGGTTTCGCTTGCGTTGCACCCAGGCATGGGACAATGTAGCGATGAGTCCGATCGCAGCTCCGGCCGGCCTCAGCACCACCGGTGCGGCGGACGCTCTCAGCGAGACGCGCGCACGGACGCTTGCGCTCGTGGAGCCCGTTTCAGAGGAGGACCTGGAGCGCGTTCACTCGAAGCTGATGAGTCCGCTGGTCTGGGATCTCGGCCACATCGCGGCCTTCGAGGACCTTTGGCTGGTGCACCGCCTTGGCGGGCGCCCGATGTTGCGCGAGGACCTCGTCGACGTATACGACGCGTTCGAGACTCCGCGCGCCGCCCGCGGTGAGCTTCCGTTCCTGGCGCCCGCCGCCGCGCGGGACTACCTGGCGCACGTAAGAACCCAGACGGTCGAGGTGATCGGCGAGCTCGAAACCGGTGACGGCTTTGTGCTCGAGATGGTTCTGCGCCACGAGCACCAGCACAACGAGACGATGCTCCAGACGCTGGCGCTCGCCCACCTGGACGGCTACGAGCCCGCAGGCCGGCGTCCCGCCCCAGCCGCCACGAGCCCAGCCCCGACCGGGCTGGAGATGGTCGAGATCCCACCGGGCGAATGTACGGTCGGCGCGCCGGCCGCGAGCTTCGCCTACGACAACGAGCGACCGCGCCATCTCGTCGGTGTGGGGGGCCATCTGATCGGACGCACGCCCATTACGAATGGCAGCTACTTGACGTTCGTGGAGGACGGCGGCTACGAGCGCCGCGAATGGTGGTGCGAGGAGGGCTGGGAGTGGAGGCAGCGAGACCGCATCACGAGGCCAGGGGCCTGGACCGCCGACCACAGCGCCGAGTGGGGCCTGTCGGGACTGCAACCGCTGCAGGCAGACCGACCGGTGATCCACGTCTCGTGGTTCGAGGCCGACGCCTTCGCCCGCGCCCACGGCGCTCGGCTCCCAACCGAGACCGAGTGGGAGCGTGCGGCGAGCTGGAACCCCGACGACGAGGTTGCCTGCGCCTACCCATGGGGGGAGCAGGAGCCCGTCCCCGGCGTGCACGCCAACGTGGACCATCTCGGCTGCGGACCATCTCCCGCCGGCGCGCATCCTGCCGGTGCCTCACCGTACGGCTGCCTCGGAATGCTCGGCGACGTGTGGGAGTGGACAGCGAGCGACTTCGGCGCTTATCCGGGTTTTCAGCCTTACCCCTACAAGGAGTACTCCGAGGTCTTCTTCGGCCCTGCGCACAAGGTGCTGCGCGGCGGGTCGTGGGCGACACGCGCGCGCGTCGCCACCGCGGCGTTTCGCAACTGGGACTACCCGCAGCGCCGCCAGATCTTCGCCGGCTTCCGAATCGCCAGGGACGGCTCCTGATGAAGCCCGTGCTCGCCGCCGGCGACATACAGATCGACTCCTGGCTCTCGGAGACCGAGGAGCGCTGCCTCGCCAACGACGTGCTGGACGGTCTCACGCGCCCGTTCAAGGAGCTGCCCCCCAAGCACTTCTACGACGCGCACGGATCAGAGCTGTTCGAGCGCATCTGCGAGCTGCCCGCGTATTACCCGACCCGCACCGAACGCCAGATCCTCGTCACACAGGCGGACCAGATCGTGGCGCATACCGGTAGTGGTGCCGGTGAGCTCGTCGAGCTCGGCTCGGGCTCGGCGGAGAAGGCGCGGATCATCCTCGACGCGATGGCCAGGGCCGGCACCCTGCGCCGCTACATCCCGTTCGACGTCTCCGAGCAGGTCGTGGAGGACGCGGCCCGCCAACTTGTCGGGGAGTACGAGGGTCTCCGGGTGCACGGAGTGATCGGCGACTTCGAGCGACATCTGGACCGCATCCCAGCGTCTGACGGGGTGCCGCGCATCGTGGCTTTGCTCGGTGGCACGATCGGCAACTTCCCGCCGGGCAGCCGGCGCGCGCTGCTGCGCAAGGTCGGTGCCCTACTGGAGCCCGGGGACCGGCTGCTGCTCGGCACCGACCTCGTCAAGGACCCTGCCGTGATCGAAGCCGCATACGACGATCCGGAGGGCATGACCGCCGCCTTCAATCGTAACGTCTTGCACGTCATCAATCGCGAGCTGGACGCGGACTTCCCGGCCGAGGAGTTCGATCACGTGGCGTTCTTCGACCGCAGGCACGAGTGGATCGAGATGCGCCTGCGGGCGCGTGCTTCCTGCACGGTGCAGATCGCGGACCTCGGGCTGCAGGTCGACTTCGCCGCCGGGGAGGAGCTGCGGACCGAGATCAGCGCCAAGTTCACTCGCTCGCGCCTGCAGGCAGACCTCCAAGCCGCCGGATTGGCGCTCGATCACTGGTACACCGACGAGGACGAGCTGTTCGCGCTCTCGATGGCGCGTCGTGACTAGACCTGAGCGTGAGATATGCTTGCTTCATGTCCGTCGGCGGAGACGCGGAAGATGAGCGCGTGCCGCGCCGGGTGCTCGAAGCGCTGCTGATGCCGTTGCGACTCCCGGGCCGCGTCGTCTCGGACCTCGAGGCTATGGCGGGGTTGATCTCGCTGCTGCGCAAAGTCGAGGGGCGGCTTGCGTCCGTTGACGATTCAGCCGGCGAGATCGTCGGGGGGGTGAACGGCCTGCAGGAGTCCTTCGACCGAATCGACGGCAGAGTCGCGAAGCTGGAGTCCCTTCAGGACACCGTCGAGCATCAGATGGAGGCCGTGCGCCATGACCTCGAGGAGCAGATGGGAAGCGTCAACCAGGAGCTCCAGGCCATGCGCCCCGCGATCCAGGAGATGAATCACCACCTCGCGAAGATCGAGCGCCTCCTGCCCGACCCCAGCTCCGGGCCGCTCGGCCGGCTCAAGGACACTTTTACCTCGAGCGACTAGCTAGCACGCGGCCCTCCAACGCTCGCCCGGCTCAGCGCTCGCCCGGCTCAGCGCTCGCCCGGCTCAGCGCTCGCCCGCTCAGCGCTCGTCCTCGAACGAGCGGCTACGTTAGCCGCTCGATCAGCATCGCCTGGCCCATCCCGCCCGCGACGCACATAGACTCGATCCCATAGGTTCCGTCGAGTGCCCGCAGGCCATTGATCAGCGTCGTCATGATCCGCGCCCCGGTCATCCCGAACGGGTGACCGAGCGCGATCGCGCCGCCGAACGGATTGAGCTTCTCCTCGGGTATTTCGAGCTCATCCCGGCAGGGGACGATCTGGGCCGCGAACGCCTCGTTGATCTCGACGATGTCGATCTCCTCGATCTTCATCCCCGTGGCCTTCAGGAGCGCCTGGATCGCGGGAATCGGCCCAAGCCCCATGACCTCCGGGCGGACCGCGGCGACGCTCGAGGCGAGAATGCGCGCCTTCGGCTTGCACCCCAGGCGCCGAGCCTTCTCCTCGGACATGATGAGCACGGCGGCGGCGCCGTCGTTGAGCGGGCACGAGTTGCCGGCCGTCACGGTCCCGTCGGGCTTGAACGCCGGCTTTAGCTTGGCGAGCACCTCCATCGTCGTCCCGGGCCGGGGGCCGTCGTCCCTGCTCACGACGGTCTCCGGGATGTCGACCTCGTTGCCCTCCTTGTCGGCATCGGTGTGCGCGGGCACCGTGACCGCGATGATCTCCGCGTCGAAGTGACCGCTGTCGCGGGCCCCCACGGCCCGCGATTGGGACAGCACGGCCCATTGGTCCTGCTGCTCGCGCGTGACGTGGCAGCGCTGCGCCACGTTCTCAGCGGTCATTCCCATCGGGATGTACACGTCGTAGAGCGAGCCCGCCGAGCCGTCCAGCGCGGGATTCTTTGCCTCCTCCATCATCGCGGCACCCAGACCTGCGCGGGAGATCGCCTCGACGCCCGCGGCAAGATATTGATCTCCCTCGCCTGCCTCGATCGCGTGCGAGGCCATCCGGATCGTCATCAGCGAGGAGGCGCAGAAGCGGTTGACTGTGCATCCGGGGACGTGGTAAGCGAGTCCTGCCAGGAGCGCGGCGTTGCGCCCGAGGTTGTAGCCCTGCTCCCCGATCCCCGACGCCGCGCCCATCAGGACATCGACGGTCTCGGAGAAGTCGATCCCGGGGTTACGCTCGATCAGCGCCCGGATCGGGATCGCCGCCAGCTCGTCGGCGCGAACGGTCTTCAGAGAGCCCCTCCCGGCACGGCCGATCGGGGTGCGGATGGCATCAACGATCACGGCTTGCGGCATCTGCAGCGTCCTCCTCGAAGAGTTGAAGCGATGATCCTACGGGAGCAGCTCAAACTGCTCGCAATGGCTGGGGCGAATCGCGCGGAAGTGGCGGTAGTCGAACGTCAGCACGCGGGGGGCGTCGAGGCGCTCCGCGAGCGCGACGATCGAGGCGTCGACGCCACCGAGGGGAAAGTCACCGTACTTCTCGACCAACTCGCCGATGCGGTTCCAGTCCTCGGGGGCCGGCGCTTGAACGTCCCACTCTGAGAGCCCGCGCAGAAGGCCGCTCTCGGCTCGAGTGCCCAAGCGGATTCCCACGAAGTACAGCACCTCGGCCAAGGCCAGGGCGGCCACCACAAAAGTCAGATCCGGACGCGCCAGAGTCTGTACGGCCGCAGCGTGGTGAGCATCGCTGAGATCCACCGAAGCGTACAGCGGCCCAGCGTCAACTATCGTGAGGATCGGTCCGCTCCAGGCTCAGCAGCTCCTCGATGCGCTCCGAGATGTCAGTTCGACCGCTGTCGCCCGTACCCGCCCACGGAATCTTGCGCGGAGTGCCGTTCAAGCCCAAGTGCGTGGCGAGGGCGCATCGCACCAGCTCAGACATCGAGATCCGCCGGCGCTCCGCCTCGTGTGCGGCAACCGCAGCCAAGTCGTCGGGGAGACTAACGGTGGTGCGCCTCATACGGGCATCATTGCATACTGCAGCGCCTGCCGTCGGAGCAACCCGCCGAGTCCAGCTCAGAGGTCTGCGAGTCGTTCGATTGCTTCGACGTCGGCCAGGTCAAGGTGCGAGCCGCGGCGGCGCTTGCTTGAGATCGATCAAGTTGAGTCGGTTCACGACCGGCACCTGGTGCCCATCGATCTCGTACTGCTCCGCCTCCTCGATGAGCTGGGGCCAGTCGGGGAGGCCGGGCAGGCGTTGCACGACGTCGACCTGTCCCATGGAGGTGAGGACCGTGGCATTGGCGCCCTTGTGCATCCCCCACCGCTTTCGCGGCCCGAACGCCCGCAAACGTCTCAGCTTGAGCACGGCGTCGATTGACATCAGCCATTGCGCCACCCGGTCGAGGTTCTCCCGGTTGGGGTTCACAGCGACATCAAGATCCTCCGTGTTGCGGACGTAGCCGTAGAACAGCATCGCGATCACGCCGAGCAAGACGCACTCGACATCGTGCTCGTGGAGCCCGCGGAGAAGACCCCGCAGATCCACGACCGGTTCGCTCATCGGATCCGGGTGGCGGACCGCGCCCAGGCGGCGTCGCGTGAGAGACGCTCGAACAAGTCGAGCCGCTCCTCGACGCTCATCTGCTTGGCCCGCCGTATCATCTGCAGCCGCGACTCGTCTCTGGGCAGCGCCTCGGGGGGCGGCTGCTCAGTCACTCGCGGTGCTTGCTCCGTGCGCATGGTGTGGATTGTGCCAGCGGTCCCTCGCCTTCGTTGATGTCGACCCGCTGGGTTCGCGAGTGTGCTCGTGCTCGCGCCGCGAGCACGAGCACACTCGCTGAGCGGCATCGTTTCAACCGCACGTGGTGTCCGACCCGGTGCTTACGATGAGATGGGTGATGCTGCTCGCGACAGCCTTTTACCAAACCGGATGGTGGGCGGTGATCTCACCGCTCGTGTCGATCCTGCTCGGGCAGTGGTGGGCTGAGCATCGCGACCGTGTGCTCACCAAGCGGAAACGAGCACCAACGACGCAGGTCAACCCATCTCGGTCGTCTGCGTCGAGTCCCCATGCATCATCAACGCCGCCGTTTGAGCCGCTGTCGCTGTCAAAGGTCGCCGACGAGAGACGGAGGGCGTCCGGCTCTTCGACGGTGGTCACTTGGGAAGAGTTTAGTCTCGCGGCGCTGTTCGCGTTGGTCTCTACCTACGCGTACTTGCGCTGGGGCGACCTCGTGCGCGTCTTGATCGTGATCCTCTGCGCCTTTGGCATCGGCTACGCCTACCGCCGGTTGGGGATCCTGCACAAGCGAGGTGTCGTGGCCGACGATTGGATGCCGCTACGCAGAGCAGCGATCCTCGTCTTCGCGCTCGGCTTCCTCGGCCTGTACGTGCTCGTCGACCCGTGGTTTGCCGGTGACCGCCTTGGCGCGCTGCTCACGGCATTCAGAGACGGCGGGGTGGGTCAGGTCACAACTCTCGGCGGGGTGGCTGGTTGGTACGTCGTCGGACAATCCGCGCTTGGTGCGTTCGTCCTCATTGGTGGCCTCGCCGTCTATCTCCTGATTCTGTGCGGACTGAGCGCACGCGGGGATAAGCACGCGGGCATTCCGCTGCGCTGGCCGCGGCCCGTGCTACTGCGGTGGGATGAAGGCCGCGGACGGAACCCGTGGGCGGATCTCCGTTGGGCTATCGGAGTCACGATCTTCGCGCTCGTGTTCGTATCAGGCTTGGTTTTTGATGGCTTTCGAAGACTCCCCACTGTCCGCAGCCTTGATGCCAAGCCGCGCATCAGCCAGGTCATGGCTACGTCCATCAATGCCAGGGTCACGCTGCGCTTCGGGCTGGACCGCACAGCGACAGTCCGCGTGACGCTTCGGCGTTCCGCCAAGACCAAACCACTGCGCAGCCTCCTCCTCACCGCCCATGCCGGGACGAACGTCGAGCGCTTCGTCGGCCGCCACGACGCTACTCCACTCGGCCCGGGGCGCTACCAGCTGCTGCTCAGCGCCAGTGCAGACCGGAGTGCGACCACGAGAAACACGACGCTGACCGTGCGGTGACTCACGTGGGCTGCATCGTTGGGTGGCCCACCCGTGCTGCCGAAGCCCTCTGGAGCAACCAGGCCACAAACAAGCCCGCGCAAGCGGGCCGATAAAAATCACAGCCCTAGCCCGCGTACGCCCTTCTCGCCCCACCCGAGATGGTGGGCGAGCTCGTGGCGCAGGGTGCGCGTGACCTGAGCCTTGAGCAGCTCGGGATCGGACCCGAAGTCGCGCACCAGGGTGTCACGGAAGATCACTATCCGGTCGTGGAAGAAGTCCCGCGCGACCGTGTCGCCCTGGTAGAGGCCGTATGCGCGGCGCCCGCGACCGCCCTCGGAGATGACGATCGCCACGTGCTCGAGCGCACGGTGAAACTCGAGCGGGAGATCGTCGACCGCCGCTCGCACGAGCGCCTTGAAGTCCTCCGCGTCGTGAGGATCGAACAGGTCCTCGTCCTCGTCCTCGTCCTGGGGCCCAGCCTCGTAGTCCTCGGCATCGCCCCACGAGTCCTGTGCCCCCAGCCGTTCCGCACGCTGCACCAGCGCCTCGAAGTCCGCCTCTGACTCCGGGTCACGCCAACCCCCGAGGTGGACGATCGCCAACAGGGCCACGCCGCCGATGATCACCGCGCCGGCGCCGAGCACCGCGAGTCCCTGCAGAAGCCGGACCGGGAACGAGTCGCTGAACCCCTCCAAGAGGCTCACCGCCCCGAGCCCGAGCGTGAGCGCGGCCAGCGCCGCGAACAGGATCCGGCGCATCGTTGGTGCCGAGCCCCGCATTCAGCTAGATCAGACTGCGGGCGATCACGAGGCGCTGGATCTCGTTGGTGCCCTCGTAGATCTGGGTGATCTTTGCATCGCGCAGCATCCGCTCCACCGGATAGTCCTTCACGTACCCGTAACCACCGAGCACCTGCACAGCCTCGACGGTCACCTTCATCGCCACGTCTGAGCAGAACAGCTTCGCCATCGCCGAGTACTTACCGATCTCGGCGTCGCCGCGATCCACCTTCGCGCAGGCCTGGTAGAGCAGCTCCCGTCCCGCGGCGCACTGGGTCTCCATGTCGGCCAACTTGAATTGGATCCCCTGAAAGGAGTTGATCGGCCTGCCGAACTGCCTGCGCTCGCGGGCATACCCCGCGGCGTAGTCAGTCGCTCCCTGGGCGATGCCCAGCGCCTGCGCGGCGACCCCCAGGCGCGAGCGGTCCAGGGTGGCCATCGCGACCTGGAAGCCACCGTTTACCTCGCCGATCACGTTCGCCGCGGGAACACGGACGCCGTCGAAGATCGGCTGTCCGGTCGGCGAGCCGCGGATGCCGAGCTTGTGCTCGAGCTTGCCGACGCTGAACCCGGGCCGATCCTGTTCGATCACGAACGCGGTGATCCCGTGCGAATGGCCCGCCTGGCGATCGGTCACCGCGAACACGACGTAGAAGTCGGCGACTCCGAGGTTCGTGATCCAGTTCTTGCTCCCGTCGATCACCCACTCCTCGCCTTCCCTGACAGCGCGGGTGAGCATCCCGCCGGGGTCAGAGCCGGCCTCGGGCTCAGACAGAGCGAAGGCGGGCGACCATTCTCCGCTCGCGCAACGAGGCAGGAAGCGCTCCTTGAGCTCGTCTGATCCGAACAGCCTGATCGGGATCGTGCCGAGCTCCTGAACCATCAGGATCAGCGCCGTCGACGCACACGCCTTCGCGATCTGCTCGATCGCGAGGTTGACCATCAGCGTCCCCGTCCCGGTGCCGCCGTACTGCGCTTCGAACGGCAGCCCGAGGATGTCGTGCTCGGCCAGCAGCTCGCGCAGGTCGTGCGGGTACTGCGCTTGCTCGTCGATCGCGGCAGCGCGGGGGGCAATCCGTTCTACGGCGATGTGGCGGATGGTGTCGCGAAGGTCGAGGTGCTCGCTGGGAATCGTGTAGAGCTCGGCGAGAGCGGACATTGGCTGCGGATGCTACGCCACGCGCCGGTGACGGCTCTGGGAACTATGCAACGCGTCGCCGGCCGGCCGTGGGTGGGTGTAGCCGGCCTGCGGGCCGGCTAGATGATGATGATCCGGCGAACGACGCGCTGCTGAAGCTCTGCTTCGCTCTGATCACCTGGCAGCAGATGGCGTCATGCCCTGATTGAGATGGGCGCTGAGGATCGTGTCCAGTGCGATGCGCTCCCGACTGCGTCGCGCAGCCGATTGGAACGCGGCCGGCGGCCGGGGAGACAGCGCACGAGCCGGGCACCGGCGAGAGCGCATGCTCTTGGCCGGCTTTCAGGCTCTCAGGGACCCCGAGCGCGTTTCCGGCGCGTCATAACTCGACACTCGAAGGCAACGGCGAGGCGAGTGTCGTGTGCGTGTCGCTATCCGCGCTCCATGCGACAGTCGACCTTCGGGAGGAGCTCGACTGTCGAGTTGTGGTTTATGCGCTGCCTGAGCAGCGCCGGTCATGTAGCGCTCAGAGCGCTGGCGCTCGCCTCCGGCGCTCACTCGCGCCCTGAGAGCCCGTCTCCTCTCACTAGGGGGTCTCGGGCTGCGCCTGGGCGCGGCCGCGATCCTGTCGTTGGGCTCCCGCCCGCGACCGCGATCGTGAGCACGAAGCGGGATGCTTCGATGGGATCGCTACGCTCCGGGCGATGAACGGCGACTACACCCCCGCGCAGGTCGCCGAGCTTCTCCGGCGCGGGGAGATTCAGCTCATCGACGTCCGTCAGGCGCACGAGGCGCAAGCCGGGCGGATCGCCGGGGGGCGGTTGATCGAGCTCTCAGAGCTTTCTGCACAAGCGCATACGATCGACCACGAGAAGCCGATCGTCTTCTACTGTCGCAGCGGTGCGCGATCGGCGATGGCGGCGCAGGGATTTCATAGCGCCGGCTTCGAAGCCCACAACATGACCGGCGGATTACTCGACTGGCACGCAGCCGGCCTACCGCTGCAGCCTGCGGACGGCTATGTAGCTGACCCTTGAGCGCTAGTCAGCCGTGAGCTCAGGAGGGCTTCCACTTGATCGAGCAACCGACGGGCTCGGTCTGCGGACGCTCCGGCGCCCGGCCGGCGAGCACCGCGTCGAGTGCGTCGCGTAGCCAATCTGCGCGCAGGCTTTCGTCTCCGTGGTCGGCGTCGGGCGCCCCGCGGTAGCGCAGCCGGCGCTCGGCGTCCAGCACGAAGAGGTCAGGCGTCGTCTTGGCACCGTAAGCCCGCGCGACATCTTGACTGGCGTCGTGCAGGTAAGGCATCGGCCAGTCCTCGGCTTCGACACGCGCGCGCATCGCCTGCGGGGAGTCCCGCGGATAGCGCTCGGAGTCATTCGGATTGATCGCCAGGAATTGGACCCCGCGGCCGGCGTAATCCCGCGCAGCATCCGCGATCCGCTCGTGCCACGCAAGCGCGTAAGGACAGTGGTTGCAGGTGAACACAATCACCGTCGCCTGCGTGCCCTCCCCGGCAGCCTCGGTCCAGGTGGCGCCTGCGGTGTCGGACAGCTCGAGCGCGGGAACCGTCGCTCCGATCGCGAGCGTCACCGGTTCATCTCCGGGCGAGCGGCTGGCGGGCGCGCGGCGGTGTTGCTGGCGGCTGGCGGGCGCGCGGCCGCTGCGCGGGCGGCTGCCTTCGCCAGCGCCTCGCGCAGATCGTCGGGGTCGGGCGTCGGGGAGATCCTGCCGTCGCGCAGGCGATACACGCGGCAGTTCAGAGCGGCCGGCTCGCTCGGTGAAGCTCCCGCGACGTCGATGCCGTCGACCAGGATCGTAGGCGAGCCCACGAAGCCCGCTGCCTGCGCATCTGCGTCGGTTCGGATCTCACGCTTACGGACCTCGGCGTTCTCGATGCCGAGATCCTCGAGCGCCTCACGCAGTTGCGTGAGCGCCGGCTCAGTGGAAGGGCACCCCTCCCACCACAGAAGCTCGATCTCGGGTGCGGGCATCGTCCGTCCAGGATACTCCTTCCCGCTCCCCCCGAGACCTGGACGGCGACCCGTCAGGCGAACCGTCGCATCTGGCGCCGGAGGGGTGGGCACGAAACGCAACGGTTGGGAGATGCGAATGAAATCGACACGTACCTGCGACTGCAGCGTGACACGATTGAGGCCATCGTGGCAAGGAGACCAAGGTCCCGGGCCGATATTCCTCCACTCACACCGGGCAGGCCCACCCGGGGCCTGCCAAGCTAGTGCCCGGGCCTCAGAGCGCCGCTCAGCGCGGATCCTCGCGATCGACGTTCCAGTAGCGCACGACCTCGGCGCGATGCCCGTCGTTCTCCTCGCCAGGACCGATCGCGAAGCGCGCGATCGTGCGCTGCCCGCCTTCGTGGTCGCCATAGAGCAGATCGACCATTACCCGCACGCCGTCGCGCGCCGCCGAGCGCAGGCCCTCGTAGCACTGATCGCCGCTGTCCCGGATCCCGCCCTGCCAGAAACCCACGTCGCCCGCAGGGACGTAGAGGTCACGCACTTGGCGGCGGAAGTCCTCCAGCTCGGGCGCTACCGAGCTGGAAAGCTCCATTACCTCGGCCCGCCAGCCATGGATGACCGCAAAGCCCGAGCCGCCGTTGCGAAGCGCGATCGCCATATAGATGTTCTCCTGCACCACCTCCAGCGACGCCCCGTGACCGGCTACCCTCAGCACCCGGCCGTCTCCGAACCGGACCCGCTCCGGCGGGTCCTCGTCCTTGGACGGGATCAGCACCGGCCGCAGCCCGGCCAGCAGCGAGCGCTCCGCGACACGCGCGGAGCGGTTCGCCGACTTGACCGAGCTGAACGTCGCCAGGGCGAGCACGAGCGTTCCGCCCGCGGTCGCCAGCGAGGAGATCGTTACCCAGTCGAGCATCGGCGCCGACCGGGGTCAGCGCCCCCGACCGGAGGTCAGAGCTACAGCTTCTCTACGTTGATGGCCTTCGGGCCCTTGGGCCCGGCTTCCTCTTCATAGGACACCTTGATGCCCTCGGCGAGCGACCGATAGCCGTCGCCGTTGATGCTCGAGTGATGCACGAACAGGTCCCGGCTGCCTTCATCGGGGGTGATGAAGCCGAACCCCTTCTCGTCGCTGAACCACTTGACCGTTCCGTTTGGCATTGTGAAGGAACTCCTCCGTTACTTGTAGTGCTGCCACCGCGGAGGATGCTATGCGGATACCCCGAGGACTGCACCTGCTTGTCACCGTCCGCAGATTACGGGCGGCCTTGCGGCTCCGAACGGTAGCACGACTCTTGGCCAGCGGTAAGCGCGGATTAGCTCTCCAAGCCCTCATTGGTCATGCTTGCGGCTCCATGGACGATCCGATGCCACTCGGGCGCCACGCCGCGCTCCCGCTGAGCGAAGTCACGGTGCGCGCCAGCCGCTCCTCCGGTCCCGGCGGTCAACACGCCAACGTGACCGAATCGAGGATCGAGGCGATCTTCGACGTACTGGCCTCAGCGACCCTGACCGAGGAGCAGAAGCGACGGATCGTCGCACGGATCGGCCCGCGCGTCGTCGCAATCGCCCAGGACGCGCGCAGCCAGGCACGCAACCGCGAGCTTGCCCTCGAGCGCCTGCGCCGCCGTCTGCAGGCTGCGCTCGTGGTCGCGCGCCCCCGGCGCCCGACGGCGCCCAGCCGGGCCGCCGAGCAGCGACGACTACAGGCCAAGCGCCGCCAGGCGCAGCTCAAGCGCCGGCGCCGGGCTCCGGGGCACGAAGACGATTGAGCAAGGAGGGGCAGCAGACGCTGCAGGCCTGCGTAGCTCGACATACGCGCGCTTGGGGCGGAAGTCTGTCGTGCTGTGCATGTGAGGCATGCATGAGTCGGCAGCGCTCGCGAAAATTGCCGGTCTGTCGCACGTGCAAGTGGGGCCCTGGCAACCGCCGGGGCCACGGCCGATCGGCGCTACCTGCGTTCGTGCAGCGCGAGCAGCCCGATCAGATAGCAGACCAGGGCAGCGGCGAAGAGCAGCCCCATCGCCAGTGAGGCGTTGGTGGCCTGGGTGCCCACGAAGCGTCCGCCGTTGATCGCCGCGCCGACAAGCAACAGCAGGCCGACGATCGAGACCACGAGCAGCCGCCGGTTCCCGGCCGTAGCGGCGCGGATGACCAGCGCGAGGGCCGCGACGAGCAGCAGCAAGCCCACGATCGCGTGCAGCGACAGCGACACCGGGCCCTTGGCGATCGACCGCCCGATCGCGGTGAGGATTCCCGCGCCGTGGTCGGCGCCCGGGATCTTGGCGTAGATATTGACCCAGATGCCGAGGCCATACTGGACGATCAGCATCGCGATGACGCCGAGCGATGCGCTACGCAGGCCGGCCGCTCCAGCCAACCCCGCCGCTCCCCCACCCCCCGCCACGCCGGACCCGCTCCCGGCCACGCCGGACCCACTGCCGGCCACGCCGGACCCGCCCCCGGCCACGCCGGACCCGGCCCCACTGGCCGCGGAGCCCGGGGTCATGCCGGCTCCGGCTCGATGACCGCGAGGCGACCGGGCAACGAGGGCTCGACTCCCAGCAGGCGCGCGGGCCACCTGGGCAGCCACCAATTCCAGCTCCCGAACAGTGACACCACCGCCGGCACGAGCAACGCCCTGATGATCGTCGCGTCGAGCATGATCCCCGCCGCGAGCCCGGTGGCGAGCACCTTCACGTCGGTGTCCGGTGCCGTGGACATCGCGACGAAGGATAAGAAGAGGATCAGTGCGGCGCTGGTCACCAGCCGCCCCGTGCGGCCGACCCCCCGCACGACCGCGGCATCGTTGGCGCCGCCGCGGTCGAACTCCTCACGCATCCGGGAGAGTATGAACACCTCGTAATCCATCGAGAGGCCGAACAGGAACGCGAACACCATCAGGGGGATCCACGCAGTCACCGAATGGGTGGCGGCGATCCCCCACAGCAGGTTCGAGCCGTGACCGTCCTGCCACACGAGGGTGATCACGCCCCAGGCCGCCCCGACGCTGATCACGTTCAAGACGACCGCCTTCAGCGGCAGCACCAGCGAGCGGAACGCCCGCGCGAGCAGCAGAAAGGTCAAGACCGCGATCAGGGCGATCATCACCGGAAAGCTGCCGTAGATCGCCGACACGAAGTCGGCTTCTCCGCGCCGATGCCACCTACCCGAACGTCCCGGGCGAACGAACCGTGATCGTGTCGCGGCCGTTCGCGGTCGACCCGTCGGCGCTGGCGATCGCGTCGACCACGGCGCTCCCAGCCCGGCGCCACTGCGCCCCGCCGGGCGCCAGCGCCCCGTGGACGCCGGCAACGCGCCGTAGTGCTATGGCGAGCGCCTGCGGCTGCGAGGGGCCGACGCCGGTCAAGACCTCGATCGGTGCCAGCGCACCCGCGCCGATGCCCGAGCGCTCGAGCGCCAGCAGACCGGTGCGCGCGTCACCCCGCTTGCTGAGCGTGTTGACGTTCGAGGACCCCGGGTGCAGCGACGTGGCGGCGATCGCCAAAGCCGCCAGCACGACGGCCGCGCCGGCGACCGCCACCCAGCGCCGGCGTACCACCAGCCGCGCCCACGAGGTCCATCCACGGCTCGCCTGCTCTTCCTTTCGGAGGTGCGGCCAGTCGAGCGCGTCGCCGGCGGTAGCGAGGACGATCGGGAGCAGCCTCACCGCGACGATCACGCTGACGAGCGGGATCAACATCCCCGCGTAGCCGATCGAGCGCAGGAATGGCAGCGGCAGCACGATCATCGCCAGCAGGCCGATCGCGACCGTCGTGCCGCTGAAGGCCACAGCGCGCCCGGCCGTCTGCATCGCCCGCATTACCGCCTCGTCGCCGGTAAACCCGCGGGCGCGCTCCTCACGCCAGCGAACCACAACCAGCAGCGCGTAGTCGATCGCGACGCCAAGCCGGTCAGCGCCACCAGGAACGTGACGATCACCGAGACGCTGGCAAGGCGCTCACGCCCCACAGGACCAGGAAGGTGGTCATGATCGAGACGATCGCCATCAGGGTCGGCACGAACGCGAGTAGCGACGCGAACACGAACGCGAGCACGAGGAGTGAACCAACTCCCCCGAGCATTGCCTCCACCAGCACGCCGGGCCCCTTGCCGCCCGCGGCTTGGGCCGACAGCGCGTCGATGCCGGTGACGTGCACCGGCGCGCCCGCGACCGTGTCTCCCGGGAGCGCCGCCGCCACGGCCTTTGCGCCCCTGGTGTCACCGCCGAATGCCTCCTTGTCCGGGGGCGGATAGGCGAGCACGAACGTCGTGTGGCCGTCCGCGGAGACGAATGCTCGATTCCCCGTGGATGCGAGGGACGCGGTCCTGACGCCGGGGATCGCCCTGCGGAGCGTGGCCTCGATCTGCGCCAGGCCAGCCCGGACCGGCCGCGAGGAGACCGGGATGCCGGCCGGAAGCGTCACGACGGGAAGCACCGGGGCATCCCGTCCGCCCTGGTCGGTGGAGACTCGCTCCAGGCAGCCCTACTCCCAGATGGGGTCTCGTCCAGGCCGCTGCGGTTGGCGAGCCGCCGGCAGTAACTCACGCGCAACCAGCGGTGAAGGCGCGCGCTATAACCAGTTCGGCTTCGCGCGCCTGGTCCCAATGCAGAAGCCGGCGACGCCCCGTGCCTCTCTTGCCGACGTACCGCAACCGAACTTTCACGGGTCGAGCAGCGGAGCGGCGGACTGGCGGTGCAGTTTCAGAAAGGCGCGCTGGAGCGCCCTGTTGTACTCGACATCTTCGGGGTCGGTGAGCGAGTAGCGGGCGTTCAGTCGCAGCTCGACGCGCATCAGCGGGACAAGCACGTCTCGGAGCCCCGGCTCCCAGGACCCGCTGACAGCGCGAACGCCCGCCAAGAATGTTCTGGCTCGGTCGATGTCCAGCTCGTGCGAGGTCTCATCGTGGCCGAACTCCCACGTCGCCCACGCCAGTTCACGCGCGTGCAGGTCCACCTGCGCTTCAGACCAGTCGATGACAGCGGCCACGCGCCCGTCAGCCCACAGGATGTTCTGCGCCCAGAAGTCGC